>BNJV01000550.1_pt1 | contig 62895 bp, 93 predicted proteins | sample 8540591 | NCBI WGS metagenome assembly BNJV01 (sample SAMD00202457, study PRJDB9452) | human saliva metagenome | host: Homo sapiens | reverse complement strand
CAGTAGATCTATTTCCACAGACGGTGCATGTGGAGAATATTGTTTTGATGTTAAAGGTTGCACCCACTAAGTAAATAAAGTGTAGAAAACAAAAGGCTTATTCATAGGCTATCGTTAAAAGGTATCAGCGACCTGGAGTGAGGCCTTATTATTTGAGATATGGTTGAGTGGGAAACATATCCATAGACTAGAGTTGACACTAGGGAATGGATAACAAGAAAAATGCACCCACTTGCACCCACCTGTAACTTGAAAAAGTGTAAAATAGTTCAATTAACATATATAATATAAATAAAGAATAATTATACTAATATTTAATTGAAGAATCTCTATGAATGCAAGAAAAGATATAGCATGAAAATGTCCCCTACAGGAACAGCAGTAATTACATCAAGTTTATCTGAGCCGATTCCTTTATACCTTTCTCTTATTTTTGTTTATTTTCTGCAGTTGTTTTTAATTCTTATTTAAATTTCGTTAATTAGCATGATATCTTTCCTATGAAATTTATATTTATCATATTGTTTTCATAATGGAAAAAAATCATAAACCAAAGGTTAAACTCTTATCCTCTAGTTTATGGTTTCCTGATAGATAGCTTATCTTTTTACCTTTATACCACTGATTATTACGGATGCTGTCCTTTGTGAACTTTAGGAACTCATAAATAGTCGTTTTTCATATTTGTCATAGTCATACATCAGCGCATCGATATCTGTCTGATAATCAGAGGGGTGAGATAGCTGATTTCAGTTAACAGTTTATCTACTGTAATATCAAGAGCATTTACTGTTTTTACAGATTCAAGACTTGGTTTTTTTGTTATTCTCTATGTTTGAGGTATACATCGGTGATAAACCTGATAGTTCAGCAAGCATTCACTGTGTGAACTCTGACACTAATCTTATTTCACGAACCCCCATACCAATGAGTAAGTAATTGATTATCATATGTTTGGTATATACAAATTAAGCTCATCCAGCTAAACAAAAAATCTGTATACATCTCCTTTCTTACCCAGATTAGTATCGGTCTGGGAAACCGTGTAGAATTGAGATCGTGAATGCGTACTAGAATCTTATAGGTTTGTAGCTTTGACTACGTGAGGTATTATCTGACCGCTTCGTTGTATAGAAATTGTTATTAGTTAGATGAGCCCTTCTTTTATTGAAGTGAGTTCACATTTCGCACCATATTCTTTGATACTTCTGAAACGGTGATACTGGTATTCATCACATATTAATTTTGAAAGGAGTCATTTACATGATCAACATTGGTATCGATGTCGGTAAGTTCAAGCACTGTGCTACAGTACTCGACGATTCTACCGGCGAAGTTCTCATCAAACCCTTCTTTCTCACAAACGATCGAAAAGGATTTGATATACTCTATTCTAAAACGAAACAATTTATTCACAGAAAACATTCTGTAGGTATGGAAGATACTGGTCATTATATGATCAATCTTACAAATTACCTACTCGACAAGAAATTTACTGTCAAATACATCAATCCGAGGGCTACCTGCCTTCGTCGTAAGGGACTTGGTATATCTGCCAAGAACGATAGAAAAGATGCGCTTCTAATAGCAGAAATGTTAAGTGAGAAGAGATTCTGGCGTTCCATTTCTGTACGTTCTATTGAAAAATAGTAAATTCCGTGATATCACTCGTCTTTATCATCAACTCCAAGAACAGCAGAATCAAGATATGAATCGGCTGCAGAGAGCACTAGACATCGTATTTCCAGAAGTAAATTCACTTTCATGGACACGCTATTCAAAAGCGTATATGAAATTCCTATCAACTTATCCTAGCGCTTCATCAATTGCCTTAGAAGATATTCGTATTCTTCGCAAGTCACTCAAAACAGAAGGAAGAGGCAGACAATGTAAAGTGACCGCAGAAGAAATCAGAGAGCTTTGCCAAGAATTCTGTTGGCGAAGATAACATCTCCATTGATTTGAAGTAACATCTATCATCGCTATCATCAATACCAGAGAAGAGCAGATTCGTATGTTGGAAAAAGAAAATAGAAGAATTCAGTCACAAGCTAAACTCTCCTATCATTTCCATCCCTGGCATTTCTCATATTTCAGGAATGACGATTCTTGCGGAAATCGGAGATATCAATCAATTTCAGAACACGGGAAATTTGATATCTTTTGCAGGAATGGATCCGCTTTGTATACCAGTCCGGCAAATATGACGCTGCACATATGCCTATATCCAAGCACTGTTCAAGATATATGCAAGGCATTGTATCAAGCTGTATTCACTGTCTGTAAATATTCTCCGACCTTCCATGACTATTATACTAAAAAACGTAATCATGAAAAATCTCACAGATGTGCCCAAGGCCATTGTGCACGAAAACTTCTCCGTGTGATATACAAACTTTAGTACAAATTCTCCCTATGATCAAAAATCATATTCAATAATTGATTTATCAACCCACAATAATCATTCACATAGTCAAGGCTACAAATGTAGTTGTTTTTAACTGTACTCTATTCACGATTTCAAAGATCTTTTTGAGATTCATCTGGATTTTTAAATCTCAATATTTTTAAAAATTTCACTTGATTTTCTTATAGTTAAATACCTCCATCTTTTTATATTTAGAGTAAAAATACCCTATATTATATTTTGGGAGGAAAAATGGATTAGATGCATCTAATAAAAGAGTATTGAAATAAGATATAGGTGTTGAAAAATAATCCCGTTTAATGATATAATGGGTCTATAAAAAGTTTCGTGAGAAAGAAATGAGGAAAATCCATGGTTAAACTAAAAGATTTTTACAGTAAGTGAAAGTAGCTCAGAAATTAAAAGTTACTTCTCAATATATAAGGAAGTTAATTAAAGAGCAAAAAGATAAATGCAGATCGTATTGAGAATCAATGGTTGATAAAAAGATGATGATATACGTGATTTCATTGAGAAAACTGACTTTTATATTGAACCTGACGATCAAGTAAGAGATGAATGACGATATTCCAGAAATTGTAGCATTAAGTTTTTCAGGTGCTATGGGACTGAGATATTGGAATGCATAATGCGGGAATTGATGCAGTATTGACTTGTGAAGTCAATAAGTATTGCAGGATGACGATTATAACCCTGATATTGCACTTATAGGAGATATCAATCAATATTCATCTAAAGATATTTTGAAGTACGCAAAGATTCCAAAAAAGACAGACAGGTAGATGTTATTTTGGTGGGCCACCATGTCAGGCTTTTTAGCACAGCGGGTGCAAGAAGAGCGTTAGATGATGATAGAGGGAATGTATTCCTAAGATATATTGAAGTTATAGAGCAGATAAAACCTAAATATGTAGTGATTGAAAATGTAAGAGGTTTATTATCGGCACCATATCCATATGGTGATATCAATGAACCAATAAAAGGGGAGCATTATTAATTATTTTAGATCGTCTTAAGGAAGCTGGATATGATATGAGTTTTTGAATTGTATAATTCAGCAAATTTTGGTTCACCACAAATTAGGGAACGTTTGGTAATGCTTGGTAAATTAGGAGGAAAGAAAATGCCATATCTTACTCCTACCCATTCAGACAATCCAGAATATGGCTTGCCTGGATGGAAAAACACTTAGTGAGGCATTTCAAGAAAAGGAAATTTAAAAAGCATCATAACATCCAATTTCCAGAAAGGAGATTGAAATTTTATAGAATGCTAAAAAGATGGACAGTATTGGAAAAGATTTGCCGGATGAATACAAAGAAGAGGCAATGGGAAATAAGTTGAGTATGGGAGGAGGAAAAACGGGGTTTTATAGAAGGTTGAGTCTAACTAAAACCCTCACCTACTTTGGTTACAAACCGACCATGCCTGCAACTGACTTATGTCATCCAAATGAAGATAGACCTCTGAGTGTAGAAGAGTATGCTTGTATTCAAGAATTTCCTGAAGATTGGGAAATATGTGAAATCGATTTTTAGAACAATATAAGCAAATAGGTAATGCGGTTCCAGTGAAATTAGGGAGAGGCAATTGGAAGAGCTATTATAGCTGATATTAAAAGAGAAAAATAATGAGTTCAAAAATTTTAAATATTCTCGGTACAAAAATACTAATGATATTACATGGAAAAGAAGATATGGATAATAAGATAAATAAATATCACCTTCAAAAGAAAAAAATATTCAATGTACATTATTTGATTATATGAATTGATATAAAAAGGACTAGGAAAATATCCACCTAGTCCTTTTGTATATTATCTGTTTGTAATTATTTCTTTGTTTTTGAAGACACATCTTTTATAAATTCAATATAAGAGTCCTCTGATAATTTACATGGTTTTAATGTAAATCCTTCTGTTTTAAATTGATTAACTAAATTATTTAAATCATCCCATTTATAATTTGGAACTTTTTCTTTATTTACAGTTTTTGTACCCAGTCTATACCATTTTTATTGTAGTTCCAGAACGTATATTGCTACTTGAACTATTTTCTGTATTAGATTTATTTTTATTTGTAGTAAGACCATACCATCTGTAGAGCAGAAATCTATAGCACGAAGTATATTTCCTTTACACCATAAGAAACCATATTTTCTAATATTATTAGAAATATACTCTTCAAGTAAATTACCCTGTATATTTTCAGCGTTCATGAAAAGGTTATGGTTCAATTCCTTGTATAGCAGAATTATATCAAGACCTTGAGCATTTTGTACGATTACTCTAATAGCTGGATCTGTGCACGCTGTTTTAGGAGTTGCTATTCTTTGACTCTGGGAGGTTTAAAGTTGCGTCATAATATGACTTCACCCATCGCTCTATGTAGTCCTTAACAGTATTTACTCCATTTATACCTGGAAATAACCCTGGGCTCTTTAAAGCTGTATTAAAGATAATATTTAAGTCATCCCAAAAATGAAAATTGAATTTAGTTTTTGCTGTCTTGTAATAGTCTTTTTAAAATCATTTTAGTGTCCACTTTTTATTTTCTATTGTATATGCTACCATAATTATTTTTCCTCCTTTACAATTTCCATAATATCTGAAATATCACAATCTAAAACTCTACATATTTTTAGTAACACTTCAGTAGTGACATTTCCGCCGTTAGTTAGTTTTTGCCATAGAAGAAGAGCTTATTTTTGGACTCTTCACGAAGTTTAGATTTAGTCTACCCTATCAATCAGTAGTTTCCATAGTTTGTTATAGCTAGTTTCATCATTGACCTCTCTGTTCCATGATTTTCCATAAAGCTCACCTCCGTTTTTCGTAAAGCTGAAGAACCTTATTGCTTTGGAGAACATCGTAAGTTTCTACACTGTACGAGTTTTGTTTGTCAAAGGCAGCAATACTATACTTGTTTAGCTTTTTCAGTATCCGTGTATAGTTGAATTATTCCATTAATTCCTTCGTCATCAATGTTCTTAAAAAGTAAAGAATCGTGAGATAGAGCAGGAAGTGATGAAAGATAGAGTATAGCCAAATCTAAAAAGTATCATACCTTAAAGTTTGTACCGGTTCCGGTAGGTCTTTTTGCAGTGAAAATTCATAACTGTTATAATTTTTCAGTGTTATTTTAGGGAGTTTCTCTTTTCCTTAAACAAAGAATTATTAAACTCACGCATTTTATCGTTGAGATTAAAGGATATTTCAGCGAGGATAGCTTTTCAATATTTTCTCTAATCTGTGCATCATTTTTAGAATCTTTTGATTTCATTTTTCCCTCAACAAAGGCTTTATTCTGTCTCTTTGAGTGCAGCTATTTGTCTTTGTAAATCAGAATCTTATCCAAAAATTCTTTAGAAAAGCTGTTTTAACCTTATGACAAGTCAGTGATCCTTTTCAATATTATTTTTAACTCTTTTATATTGCCATCAACTTGCTCTTTTTCTTTTTCAAATTCAACGCCAAGAATTGAGAATAGCTTTTTGCTGATAGTTTTCCACATCATAAATCTTCTTAATCTCTACAGTAGGGAAAAACTCAGATAATGCCTGTAAATCTGCTTCAGTAGGCATTAAGCCATACTCCATACTTATGCTAAGGAGTTTTGATCTTCTTTGAAACTCTCTAGTTGGGTTTCAAGGTGAAGTTTTATTTTTCCTTTAAGACCTCACAGTACTTTGACTTTTCAACTTTCTTCTTTGGTAACATCATCAATAGTTGTATCTGTAAGATTCAAGTTCCGCTTTAAGATTAGCAATTTTATTTATATTTTCTTCGTATTGTTTTTACCACCTACTAGATTAGCGGATAAAGCTGTATTTCTGGCATTTTTAAATGTTTTTGAGCCTATCTGACTCAAATCATATCTTGTATGGAAGGGCTTCTATATCTTTATAGTAATCAAGAAGACCCATTAATGTTTTATGATTCTTTGTACTCTGATTTTTATAACCTTGTAGGATAGTTTTCCTCACGATTGGATTTTCCATAAATTCTAAAGTAAGTACTTACCAGTTGCCTAAATGTAAGATCCGTTTTGTTACTGATATAATTTTCCATAATAAAATTGAGAAAATCTTTCTTCGAAGACATTAGATGATTTCTATTAAAATATAATTCTGTTATTGCATAGTCTATAAAGATTTCTAGCATTATGTCCAAATGCCATAAGATTTCTTTTCCTTTAATTTTTAAAAAGTACTGAAAAGAGTAATTGGTAATTGTCATTTACTAGTGGATAACATATATTTCGTAATTATCATATATAATGTATATAATATTTAATTTTAGAAGGATATTTAATTCTCCATAATTTGCTATAAGTTCTCAAACAGCTTTTCCTACAAGAAATATCTAGTCCATTAGCTATCTTAGTGATATTTAGCAAGGATATATTTTCTTTTCCTAATTCTACTGATGAGAAGTATGTTCGATCCATTCCGATTTTTAATGCAAACTCTCTTGACTAAGACCTGTTTCATGCGAAGCTCACGAACTCTCTTACCGAATGACAATAAATATCTTTTTCCACAAAATATATCTCCCTATTTTTGAATCATAGAAGTAAACTTATTATAGAGCAACGGTTTTATAAGTATCTGAGAATTTTTGTTCTAAGTACAATAAATTAATATTAGGTTTATTGCCAAACCACTAACTCTGCAAATATTAAAGATTGTTAGAATAAAATATTCTATTTTTCTATTTTAGAGAGTATATAAAAACCATAAAAGTAAAAATCTTAAATTGCTGAATTTAATTTGTAACTATAATAATTTCCTTTTAAAAGGAGTTTGATCATTATATGATTATTCTAGTAAATTATTTTACAAGATTAGCAAAATTGTTGTTGAAGATTAGCAATGAATTAAACTCTGGCAAGCATATGATAATTCTTGATAATGCTTTTGTTAATAGCTTAATGGTAAAAATATATGAACTAGGTGGTGGCATCGTGAAGGTTGAAATCAAAAAGTAAATTCATATGATGATGAACATGCTGAGTTGAGTGTCGTTGAAGTGACGGATACAATTCAAAAGTGCAATCGATACACTTGAGAAATAACTGTCGTGTTATCGCTGCGCGATACAATGATCAGACTGTCATGTGTCAGATTGATAAAATTTATTATATTGAATCTATAGATAAGAGAACATATATCTATACGAAGGATAATACGCTTGAAGTTTCATATCGACTATATGAACTTGAAAGTGAATTGACTCGTAAATTTCTTCAGAGCCGCAAAGGCAATGATTATCAACATTCGAAAGATTAAATCTGTTAAATCTGAAATTAACGGCAGAATGACAGCAGAGCTATTAAATGGAGAACAGGTAATTATCGCAAGAAGTTATGTAAAAGAATTAAAAAAGAAAGGCTAGGAATCTGATATGCAAAAAGGCAAAAATTATTTTTCACCAAACGGTTATGATTTCAGCTGCTATTCTTTTTGGAATTGGAGTACAGATGATTCTTCAACATTATATCTGAAGGTGCAGAGTCATTAACTTTAAGTTGGAATGTTCCTATTTCAATATGTTTCACTGGATTTTTGTGTTCACTTCCAACTTACTTTTCTCTTAGATTTAGATAGTTTGAAGAAGAATGTAATGTGGATGAGAATAGTAATACATTTTATATCAGTTGGCGGAATTGTAGTTCTATGCGGTTATCTGTTTTGACTGGTATGGATACTTGTTTGATGTACAGTAAGATTGTTGTTTTGTACAGTATTATCTATGTATTTATATGGTTTGTTACTGCATGGATTGCTGAAGTCAGATGAGATAAAAATCAATACGGCAATTAAAGATATACAAGATTTCAGAATAAGAATTGAAATTACGAAAAAATAGATGATTTTTAAAGGAAAAGTGCAACTCAGTAGCCTGTATATGCAGGTTGGTAGAGATAGCACTTTTTATTCTTTCATGGTGATAAGATGCTTTCAGAAAGAAAAAGATTTAGGAGGAGTTATTACTATGAATGCAATTACAGTAAAAAAACTTAACAAAGAAATATGACAGACAGATTGCAGTAGACCATATCTCATTTGAAGTCAAAAGAAGGAGAGTTCTTTCGCCTTTCTTGGTGAGAATGGTGCAGGTAAATCTACAACGATAAATATGCTATGTACAATCTTTCGATAAAAACAGAAGGTGATGTGAAAGATATTTGATTATAAACTTGGAAAAGATGATGACAAGATTCGAGAGAACATCGGTATTGTTTTTCCAAAACTCTGTATCTAGATGGAAAAGTTAACAGTCAAAAGAAAAATCTCCTAACAAGGGCATCTATTATGGTATTAGTAAAAGATGAAATACTGACAGCGTTTAAATCCATTAATGCAGGCATTTTGAACTTTAGATAGTATCTGGAATCAAAAGTATGAGAGATTATCTGGAGGTCAAGAAGAAGAGTTGATATTATTGAGCACTTTTACATAATCCAAAGATACTCTATTCTGGATGAACCAACAACTGGGCTTGATCCTATGTCTAGAAAAGTAGTATGGGGAATATATTGATTTATCTTCGTAAGGAGAAAGCACATGACAATATTCCTTACAACACACTACATGGAAGAAGTCAGAGATGCGGATAAAGTAGTAATTCTAGATAAAGGACATATCGTCGCAAATGATACTCCAGCTGGTTTAAAGAATAAGTATACAAATACAAAATTGATTTGGTATACAGCAGCAAAGATAGTGAAAATGAGAAGTTAATCAGCTGACTTTGAATATACGTATGAAGTTGACCACTATATCGTGAAGTCTAGAATCACAAAAGGAATTTAACTTTAACAGAATTTTTATATCTAAATCGTCATCAAATTACGGATTATGAAATCGTAAAAGGAAGTATGGATGATGTATTCCTGAACTTAACAGGTAGAAAGCTTGGTGAATAACATGAGAGGTTTTTAGGACTAACAAAAAGAAATTTATTATTGTTCTTTAAAGATAAAGCAATCAATATTATTTTTCATTACTAACATCAATGATTGTATTTGGCATTATATTTATTATTCTTGAAAGATACATTTGTAAATGCGATGGATAGTGCAATCAATCAATTTCCCTGGTTTATCTTCACTCATTGATACAGAATGATAAAGACATGTTTGCAAATCTAATTTTTGTTAACAGGGTATTCTAGGTTTCTGCAATGATAACAGTTCCATATAACTGTTTGATTACTCTTGTAAAAGATCGAGAAAAATAAAGTTGATTATGACATTCTGCAACACCACTTAAAAGAGGACAGATTATTTTATCATACTTTGTATCCGCTGCTTTTATCTTCAGTGATTCTAACTGGTATTATTCTTGCGATTGGGCTTGGCTAGTCATTTGCATGCATGGTTATATTTATCTTGGGCAATTGGTGATATTTCTAAAAGGCATTTGGTGTTGTAGCGCTAGGTTCTATTTCAGCCACTTCAATTTTTCATGATAGTAGTTTCTATTCCTTTCAAATCTGTTAGTGCTAGTGGAGCGTTATTTGGATTTATTATCTGCAGTTTCTGGATTTATCATTGGTGCATATATTCCTATCTCACAGTTTTTCTGAAGCTATACAAACTATATGCAATATCTTTCCTGCAAAGTCAGATTACAATTGTATTGAGAAATGTCTTAATTAATGGATTACTAGAGCATATGAACACATCTTTGAGATGGAGTTGATCAGAGGAATGTCTGTGACAAGTATCAAAAAGAACTATTCTCATTTAAAGCTAGATTATTTGATGGCTATTTAGATATGAGCCAAATGTTGGTCTATATCATAGTGTCTATTGTGATATGTATTGTTAGTACAGATGCTTGTCTATTCTAAAAACATATAAGAAGCTTAGTGAATGACTAACTTAGAATAATATCTAGGTTAGTTTTTATTTTACTGATTAAGAGATAGATGGAGTGTTCCATCCACTCTTTTCTATACGCTAAGTGGTGTACAACCATACTCTCTTAGAAGAGTCGATTGAAATAACTCTGGTCAAAAGAAACCGCAACTTTGTGCTATTTCTGAAACACTATTTGTGGTAGAACGTAGTAAATGTAAAGACTGATTTCTAAAGCGATGTTTATTTCAAGAAATTCATTGGGGATAGATGGGCATATTTCTTAAGATATCTTTTGCACACTGGCTACGACTTACATTACCTGCGTGAGCGATATCATCTAAAAATAATTTCTTCGTTAAAGTGATTGTAGATATATTCAATCATTTTTGTTGGATAAATGCGTTATTTTCCATCGGTGGCTTTTTAGGCTCGTTAACATATGTCAGATATATTTCATGGAATAAAAAGATGTAGTAGAGCGATTAAACGCAACTCATAACCATTTGGTAAGGTGTGCTGAAGCTTTTCAATATCTGTGATAAATTCCGCAATCTTAGCAGCAGTACCACTATTTCCATCAAAACTAATATGTGAGAAAGAATTATCCTCTATCATAGGTTTGAGATATTTTTGATAGATGAGTGGATTTTGCATTAGAAGACTAACACCAACATTTAATACTTTATAAGCACATCTAGCCTCGCCATTTGCACAGATTCTATGCATTTGTTTATGGTTAATCAGACAAACATCTCCTGCCCGAAGTTCAAAGTTATCTTCACCTGCCGAACATATTACAGTCCCACTATTTATGACGATAATTTCAACATTATCGTGTAAATGAAGTATTTCACTATGCATTTCACGCAAAGCTACGTTTTCAAGTTCTACCTGTACGGGTAAACTCTCATTTTGAAAAATAATCGTATCCATAGAATTTTCTCCTATTTTTTTATGGCAAATAATACAATGATTTATGTAAATTATAGCAGATAATATCATTAATCAAAAGATACATGTTCAAAAATAGATGAAAGGAGAATTTGAATATGGAAGAAATTAGAGAAAGAATGCCACTCATAGGAGAAGATGCTCTGCGTTTAAAGGCATTACAACACAAGGGGAGATTAACTTCCTGAAGACTACAAAGGAAAATGGGTAATTCTATTTTTCACATCCAGCAGACTTTACACCAGTATGTACAACAGAGTTTATGACATTTGCTTCAATGATTGATGAATTTCAAGGCAATTAATACTGAATTAGTTGGTCTTTCAGTTGACTCACTCTATGCACACATCGCATGGTTACGCAGAATTCAAGAACTTGAATGGAAGGATATGAAGCATGTGAATGTTACTTTCCCTCTGATTGAAGATATCCGCATGGAAGTTGCTAACAAATATGGTATGATTCAGCCAAATGCTTCTAATACACAAGCAGTTCGTGCTGTATTCGTAGTAGACCCTAACGGCAAGATTCGTACAATTTTATACTACCCACTATCAACTGGAAGAAACTTTGATGAAATTAAGAGAATTATTCTCGCACTTCAAAAAGCAGATTCAGATCATTGCGCTACACCTGCAGACTGGCGCCCAGGTGATGATGTTATTGTGCCAACAGTTGGAAGTTGTGGTACTGCTAGAGAACGTATGGAAAATCAATCAGAAGATCAATACTGCTTAGATTGGTTCCTATGCTTCAAGAAGAGTAAGTAAAAAATAGATGTAAACAGAGTCATGTTATAAATACATGGCTCTTTTTATGAATATAATGAATATCGTATTTTAAAGAAGTACACTGATAAATGATATTTGTAAAGTTTTATACAAAACAATATGAAGTGAAGTAGAATATAAGAAAGTTTATATGCACAAAAGTTTTTATTAACAGGGAGGTTTCTTATGCCTTTGCAAATTGTTCGAAATGATATTACAAAAATGAAGGTTGATACAATTGTCAATGCTGCAAACAATTCTCTTTTAGGTGGAGGTGGAGTAGATGGTTGTATTCATCGTGCTGCTGGACCTGAATTACTTGCGGAATGTAAGTTGCTAAATGGGTGTGAAACAGGTGCTGCTAAAATTACCAAAGGGTATCAATTACCATGCACGTATGTTATCCATACGGTAGGGCCACTGTTGGATTGATGGAAGTCATAATGAAAAAGAATTACTTGAATCATGTTATATAGCTTTCTAAATCTTGCAAAAAGAATACGGTTGTAAATCTATAGCATTTCCCTTTAATATCTTCTGGAATTTATGGGTATCCAAAAGCGCAAGCATTAAGAGTTGCAGTGGAACAGATTGGAAAGTTTCTATTAGATAATGAGATGATGGTATATCTTGTGATATTTGATCGTAAAACATATGAAATAGGGAGATAAGTTATACTCTGATATCGCATCCTATATTGATGACAAATATGTAGATGAACATTCTGATTCTTTATTTTTGCAAAGAGCTAGATTTGTAGAGTTTGAGCATGCATGTTTAAAAGAAGAGTCAGTACCATTAAGTTCTGCTGAACAGAAATCAATAACGGAGTGGCTTTAATGATATTGATGAAAAGCTTTTTCAGAAATGTTATTAAGAAAAATTGATGAGAGTGGTATGAGTGATGCGGAGTGTTATAAGAAAGCAAACATTGATAGAAAAACTCTTTTCAAAGATTCGTTCTGATAAATTATATAAGCCATCTAAACCTACAATTATTGCATTCGCTTTAGCATTAGAATTATCGTTAGAGGAAATGCAAGACATGCTTGCAAAGGCTGGGTTTGCATTATCACATTCTAGTAAGTTTGATTTGATTATCGAATACTTTGTGAAACAGGGTAATTATAATGTCTATGAAATCAATGAAGCATTGTTTGCGTTTGACCAAAAGTTTGATTGGTGGATAAAAATGTCGCTTTGTAGGCGACTCATTACATCTAAATCTATAGATACACTAAAGCCATACAAAAGGTAAACACCTTAGGGAGGTAAAGTGTATGAAAAAGAATTTAACAGAACTAGTATTTATTTTGGATCGTAGTGGATCGATGCATGGACTTGAAAAGGATACGATTGGTGGATTTAACTCCTTGATTGAAAAACAGAAGAAAGAGGAAGGGGAAGCCCTGATTTCCACAATACTATTTGATCACAAAAGTAAAGTGATTCACGATAGAGTCGATGTAAAAGAAATATTTCCAATGACAGAGAAAGATTATGTTACAGGAGGATCTACAGCACTCTTAGATGCAGTAGGTAATGCGATTTGCCATATTATGAATATTCATAAGTATGCGCGTAAAGAAGATATTCCAGAGCATACGATGTTTGTCATCACAACGGATGGCATGGAAAAATTCTAGTCATAGCTATGATTATGGCAAGGTAAGACAACTAATAGAATTACAAAAAAAGAAAAGTATGGCTGGGAGTTTATGTTCTTGGGTGCAAATATTGATGCAATTGATGTGGCTAGTCACTTAGGGATTGGTGAGAGTAGAGCAGTAAATTTCAACTGTGATAGTGTAGGTACTGCATTAAATTATGAGGTTATTGGTGAAGCAATTGGTACATTAAGAAAAATGTAACTTTGTGAATGAGAATTGGAAAGAACGTATCGATGAAGATTTTCATAACCGTAGTAAATCTCATAATAAATAATATTGATTAAGGGTGGAGTATAAAATCTCTGCCTTTTTATTATGAAAATAGTATATTATATTTAGATATATTCATTGGATTATTGGGAATACAGTCTAATAGGAGGGTTATAGATATGGATAATCTAATATGGCTGAGTATAATGATTCCTTCAAGTCTTCTATTTACATGCATTGGGAATATACGCATGGAACGAGAAAGAAACCTATGTGGTTTTGGGCAGGGTGATACAGTTTCATGAAGAGGATATTACAGATGTTCGTGCATATAACTCATGCAAATGGAATGATGTGGATTGTGTTTTCCTTTGGCTCTTTTGGCTAGGTACAATTGTAGGTTTAAATGATATGAAAATGGGTGGTAACATAATTCTGTTTGATAGTACCATTGGATTATTACTGATTAATACTAGCGTACATAAATATTTATAAAAATATAAAAAGTCGTAGATTTGCAAAAATATTAATAAAAAGAAGTTTCAATGCTTCTTTTTATTTGCATTTTATAGCTATTGACGATATACATAGCGTGCTATAAAATTTTTCTCATGACAAGAAAAATAGATTGTGGTGAGTATATACACTGGATCAGTGATGTGTTAGAAAAGCGGACTGAATTATTATTGGCAAAGGGAGGTTTAACGTTATCTCAACTGATGGTTATTGAATCTTTCAGTCATAGTAAAAGATGGATATCAAAACCAGTTCAAGAGTATCCAAAATGCATTACATGTTGCACAACCTACGGCAAGTGGACTTGTAAAGCGTATGGAGAAAAAGGGTCTTTTAAAACGCATTGATTCTAAGGATAAACGGGAAAAGGTTATTACTCTTACAGAAGAAGGACATGCGGCAATCACCAATGCTAGAAAAGAAATGATATCAACAGAATCTATCTTGCTATCTAGCTTGAGTGAAGAAAAAAGCAAACAGTTCCATTCTCTATTAGATAAAGTTTGGAATTCCTTGGATAAAGATCTTTCAAGGAAAAAATAATATCTATACCTTTTAATTAATATTGAAACGTACTGACGAGAAGTGCTAAAATTCTAGTTAGATATAACTAACTAGAATTTTTAATTATTGGAGGATGGAAAAATATGGAAAAAGGGTCATCTGCCAATTTTTGGGGCGTTGGGCCGTTGTATGTCGTCACTATTATTTTGATGACTATCATCAGTATTACTCTTTCTGCTACAGGAATTATTCCTGTCATTACATTTGCTAATTTTCAATGGATATTTATCCTAATCGGTATTTTATGTTTTATTATTGGAATCACTCTATGGTTGAAGGCTGTTATTATTGACCGACTTGATGCACATATCATAAAGAATGAATTGGTAACTACTGGGTGTCTATGCATACGTAAGAAATCCAGTGTATAGTGCGTTCATGTTTGTGTAGCTACAGGGGTTTTATTGATTTACGGAAATCTAGTGTTGTTAGTATTGCCAATCATCTACTGGGGGTTTATGACTGTATTAATGAAGTTAACGGAAGAAAAATGGTTAGAAAATTTATATGGAAAAGAGTATGTCCAATATCGACAACGCGTAAACCGTTGTATTCTCATGGAAAGGGAAAGAGTTATGAATGATACAAGTTCCTTACAAGGAGTAGAAGGTACATTGTACATTCCTTTATATGCGAGAATATATGCATCTAAGAGATTTCCTAATTATTTCTATGATGAAAAAGCGTTATTACTTGAGAACCATATCTCTCTAAAGAAAATTGCACAGAATACATTTGAGTATTTCAATATGGCTAGTGTCTGTAGACAGCAGATGATTGATAAAAAGATTATTTCATTTTTAGAAAACAAACCATGCATGCAATGTTGTGTTTTTTTAGGTGCAGGTTTAGAAACAGCATATTTCCGCATCAGAAATAATATTTCTAACTTCTATGAAGTCGATTTGGAACATGTAATTGCAGTGAGAAAAAACTTCTTGGTCATGGTGAAAAATGAGATGCTCATTGGTTGTGATATGTTCTCGATGAAGTGGGCTGAATACTTAGATACCTCTAAACATACATTGATTGTTTTTAGCAGGTGTATTTCAATATTTTACAAAAGATAAAATTATTCATTTTATTCATCAAATACAAAAAGAATTCCAAAATGTGAAATGGTATTTGATGCGACAGATAGTATTGGATTAAAGCGTGCAAATATATTTGTTCAGAAGAACTGGAAATGTGAATGCAGAGATGTATTTTGCGATAGATAATCCATATGAATTCGCAAAAGATACAAACACGAAGCTAGTAAGTGTGAGTGGATTCTTTGCGGATGCTTTTGAAACAATGCAGAGGATTAAAACTGATATCCAAAGATAGTAATGTTTTTCGGATAGATTAAAACGAACTATGGTAATTCACTTACGTTTAAATTAGTAGATATTATAAAAGTATTTCAGTTCTGAAATGCTTTTTATAATATCGAAGTTTAGGTATAATGATTGTAATGAATTCAAGAGAGGATACATAATAAGTACTACAATCAATATTTACTATACAGGTTTCAATGGAAATACAAGAAAGTTTGCTAATGAGATGGAATCTAGTGGATTAACAAAGAAGATTCGTGAAGAAAAAATGGAAACTTACGATATGAATATTTCTATCCTGCAAATGATGATGAAACAGTATTGTTAATTGATTCTTGGAAGGATCAGAGAATCAATTGATTTTCATCACGCATCGCCAATGATGTTAGAGATTGCGAAGTTGCGTGATAAATATGATTTACACATGCGTGTTGAAAGATATATTTCGGATGATACAAAACGAAAATGTTGATCATGAATTCATTAGAAAATAGAGATCTATAAAAGAAAAGGTACCAAAAATGTTGGAAGAAATTACTTCTTTGGATAGTTATGAAGCATTCATCAATGAAATATGTAGTGATGAAAAACTATGTAGATCCGCATTATCTATATGATAACTAACAATCTATATAGTGCATTTGAGAGAAAAGACCAACATGTATATGCAAATATTGATGGTGGTAATACGGATGGGATATTCGTATTACTGATTTTTACCAACCGAAAAATATATTGAAATAATCATTGGTTTATCAAAGTCTAAACATGCATACAATGAACTGTTTCAATATTTGGAGAAAAATTACAAAGGATATCGTTGTGACTTTGTTATAAATCCTAAGAATGTCTTGCTCAAGAATATACTCATTTCAAAAGATGCAATATTTGAAAAGTGAACAGCAACGTATGATTGCTAGATTTCCATCGCATAAACAATATCCGTTAGATATACAACTCTATACTGAACAGTGAAACAGGAATATATTGATATGCACGTTAAGGAAACTTACTGGACAGCAGAGAAAGGTACTATCTGCACTCGATCGTTTTAGAGTATTCTTGGCAATCAATCAAGAACAGCTAATTGGATATTTAGATGTTACATATACATACAAACAAAAATGAACCGTATAGTTTATTTTGTTTTTACCTGAGTATCAAAAACTTAGGGATATGAACAAGCACTCTTATCAAAAGCCATTCAAATGAATGGAACAAGCACAATGATGACCTTGGTAGATGTAAACGCAAAGAAAGAAATTAAAATCTACGAAGAAGCTGGCTTTGAGGTAATCAAAGGACAAAACAGTATCTTTTGCGACAATTACAATTTGAGATGAACAATCTGCTAAATAAAGGATTAGAATTGAAAGAGAACAAACTTATACTATGATGTGAAAAGATTAGTAACATGGTGACGAGATGAAAAAGAAGAGTTCATTTGTATTTACAGGCGATATTGGCTTTGATAAATACATGGATAAAAATGGGAAGATAAGCATCTGATTACAGATGGTGTTTTGCGCTTTTTGCATAGCGGTGACCATGTCGTGGCAAATGTGGAAGGAGCACTGATTGATTTACCTCCACAAGATGATGTATCTGGTGTTAAACAACTCATCCACGCTATGAATCCTAAAGGCTATCAAAGTATTAAATAACATGCATGCAGATGTTTGGGTTTATGTAACAATCATATCTTAGATGCTGGTGAAGAAGGTGTAGCACAAACATTGAAAACTTGCTAAAGAGAATCATGTTCAAACAGTTAGGGGCAGGCATGAATATTGATGAAGCTGCTAAACCATTATTATTTGATGAAGCTGGTGGGATTGGTTTGTTCAGTGTTGGATATCGTAGAGGCTTGAAACCGGCTGATACGAATCGTGCTGGATGTCTTCTTTGGAATGATATGGAACGCATTCAGAAAAACATTGATGAAATCAAAAAGACTTGCTGTTGGTGTGTAATCGTTTGCCATGGTGGTGAAAGAGTTTACTTCGCTTCCATCTTCCTATACAAGAGACCGTTATCATACATTCTTAGAGATGGGTGCGGATATTGTGGTAGCGCATCATCCGCATGTACCAATGAATTATGAGACTGTAGGGAATAAAGTAATTTTCTATTCCCTTGGAAATTTTATCTTTGATACAGATTATCAACGTGCACAATACAATACAGAGCATAGTATTTTGGTTAAAAAGTCAACTTTCACTGAAAAAGAAGTTTACTTGGGATGCATATGGTATTCGTATCAATCGTGAGTTAGAACATGTGCGTACTGCAAAAATTGCTCGATATCTTTGTGCAGATGTACAAGAAGAAGAGTATCGACACTTAGAAACACTTGCGGCTAAGATGATGATTTCTGCATATAAGAGACAGTCAATTTACTTGAATCCAAAAGGAATATCAGAATGCAAAGTGAAAAGAAAGTGGAAGAAAACTTCTTGAATCCTAAGCGAAGTGGTCGTGTAGAGGGGGAAGCACTCGACTTCCAAATCATCTATCCACTTGCGAAAAAGGCTGAAGATGGAGAATGGAAGAAGAGTAAACTAACCAAAAGTAGTAAAGTATATTCAAAAGCAAATATAAATCTTTAAGCATCGCTATTATGGCGATGTTTTTATATCAACATTCTATTTATAAAAATCATGGTTAAATATGAGTCAATCAGGGCAAATCTTCTGTATGTTTATTTCAAAAAGTTGTGGTATTCTAGTAATGAGGTTTAAATCGAAAAGGAGTAAAAATATGACAGATTTATCACCACTACAAAAAGCTAGATATCAGTATACACCAAAGCTTCCAAAGATGCTAGAAACGGTATCTCTGAGATTTCAGTTTTGGAAGGGAAGAGACAACAAAAGTGTTGCTGATCAGGAAAAAGATCAAGGCTTTATTCCCAAATACTTATGGTAAGAAGGAAATCACATTCCAAAAGGGACAGAATACATCCGTAGCTAAGAAAGCAGGTTGTAGGTGTAATCCTTTCTGGTGGACAGGCACCTGGTGGACACAACGTAGTGTGCGGTCTATATGATGCTTTAAAGGCAACAAATCCTGAAAATGTATTATATGGATTTAAGAAGGGTCCAAGTGGATTACTTGAAGATGATTATTTAATTTTCGATGATGCTTATATCGATCAGTATCAGAAATACTGGTGGATTTGATATCATCGGTTCTGGTAGAACAAAACTTGAAACAGAAGAGCAGTTTGCAGTTGTGGCTGAAGTTTGTAAGAAGCACGGTATCACAGCGATTGTTATTATCGGTGGTGATGACTCCAATACAAATCGCTGCTGTTTTAGCTGAGTACTTCGCAGCTCATGATGCTGGTGTACAGGTAATTGGTTGCCCTAAGACAATCGATGGTGACTTAAAGAATGAAGATATTGAATGTTCATTCGGTTTCGATACAGCTACTAAGACATATAGTGAAGTTATCGGTAACATTGAAAGAGATGCTAACTCTGCTAAGAAGTACTGGCATTTCGTTAAGGTAATGGGACGTTCCGCTTCTCACGTTGCACTAAATTGATGCATTGCAAACGCAACCAAACGTTTGCTTGATTTCTGAAAGAAGTTGCTGAAAAGAAGATGTCCTTATCACAGATTGCAGACTATATCGCTGATTCTGTAGAAGCTAGAGCTGCTAAAGGGTATGAACTTCGGTGTAGCAATTATCCTGAAGGTGTCGTTGAATTCGTTCCAGAGTTCTCTGCATTAATCGCTGAAATTAATGAATTACTTGCTGGTAGTAAGGCTGAAGCATTCAATGCTTACCTAACTGGAAAAAGAAAAGTATGCATTTATTGAAAAAGGATTATCTCAGGAAGCAATGGCAGTATTTCTGCAATTCTTCCAGAAGGAATCCAACAGCGAGTTATTCTTAGAAAGAGACCCACACGGAAATGTACAGGTATCTCTCATTGAATCTGAGGAGTTATTCTCTGCTATCGTGAAAGCTAAGTTAGAAGAAAGAAAAGGCTGCAGGCACTTACAAGGGTAAGTTCAATGCATTACCACTTCTTCGGTTAGTGAAGGAAGATGTGCATTCCATCTAACTTCGATGCAGACTACTGCTATTCATTGGGTTACAATGCATTCATGTTAATCCAATATGGTTACAATGGATATCTATCAAAGGTTTCTAACCTATCTAAGTCAGCTGATGAATGGGTAGCGGTGGTATGCCAATCACAAAAAGATGATGAATATCGAAAGAAGACATGGTGAAGACAAGCCAGTAATCAGAAAGGCGCTTGTTGAACTCGATGGTAAGCCATTCAAAGTTCTTCGAAGCACACAGAGAACAGTGGGCTAAGGAAACATGCTACACTACCCAGGTGCGATTCAATACTATGGACCAGCTGAGGTTTGTGATCTAACAACTAGAACACTAGCTCTTGAAAAGGGTGAATAATTAAAACTCTAAAACACAGTAAGTCGTTTACTGTGTTTTTCTTATGTACTATAATGCATTAAACTGCTGTGAGGTGATATGAATGGTAAAGGTTAAAATAGGAATTGTCAGTTTATCTAGTGGAATTCTAGGGAAGATTTTTGTACAGCATGAAGTAAAGACTAGGATTAGAAGATCTAGAGAAACTAGGTGTTCAAGTGGAATTTATGGAACATGCATGCAAAGGATTGAAATATATCTCTGAACATCCAGAGGATAGGGCGAAAAGACCTACTACATGCATTCAAGATGATTCAATAGACATGATACTTTGTGCAATTGGTGGTGATGATACGTATCGTTTACTACCGTATCTTTTTGAGCATGATGAGTTAAAAAATACTGTAAAAGAAAAGATATTTCTTGGATTTTCTGATACAACCTTTAATCACTTAATGATACATAAAGTAGGTCTCAATACATTTTATGGACAAGCATTTCTTCGGATGTAGTGAATAGATGAAGAGAATGTTACCATACACTGAGAAGTATTTCTTGGAATTATTAGAAACTGGGACAATCCACGAAATAACACCAGTGATGTATGGTATAAAGAACGTAGTGATTATAGTGCTAGAAGCTGTCGGTACAAACGCATCATGCATGCAAATCAAGGATTTGAATTATTACAAGGTAGTGGAGTATTCCAGGGAAAGATATTAGGGTGGATGTATCGATAGTTTATATGATATTTTTGATACAACAAGACATAGTGATTCCGTTGAACTATGTAGAAAATATGATTTGTTTCCAAATTTAGAAGACTGGAAAGGAAAGATACTGTTATTAGAATCAAGTGAAGAACAACCAACCCCTGAAAAAGTACCGTCACATGATAGAGGCTTTAAAGAATACAGGTATCTTTGATGTGATTCATGTGATTCTTGTTGGAAAACCAATGGATGAAATGTATACAAAGGAATATCAGGAAATTTCTGAGTAGATGTGTATAATCCAAACTTGCCAATTGTGTGGAATCTGAATATGGGTCACGCTACACCACGTGCGATTGTTCCGTTTGGTGTTATGGCAAGAGCTGATGTTGAAAAACAGAAGATAAGTTTTAAGTACTGAATGTAAGAAGTTCAGTATAAAAGAAAAAGAAGGCCATTTTCTGACCTTCGATTACATTTATTGAGATTGTTACTGAACCTAGATAGCGATAAGTTTCCTGATTTTCATCATATAGAAAGAATGTCATATGGTAGAACTGTGATATGAATCTGGTCACTAATGACGAATGATTGATTACCAAAGATGACAGATGTCAAGAAGATAGTTATTGATGTTAAGCTTTAAAGTTGATTCCATACCAGTGGTATCAGAACCATCAACTGCTGCATCTAACTTTCACCATTTACATCGACTGTAATCTTTTCAGGACGGATACCTAAGATGAAGTCCTCATTTGTAATGATTACATCATCATCGCTGATATAGTCCCTCATTAACTTTTTGGATATGATATTTGAATACTTCATCTTTATTCTCTTTTTCAACCTTAGTGCTAGATTTTTCGTCAAGATCGTTTAGAATGTTTTTCTGCATCACGGTGTTCAAACCATTCCTGCATGTTGAAATTGTGTTCTGGGTGTAAAGACTGCTGTCTTATTGTCTCAAATACTGTGAATGTAAATGTTCCATCTTGGTTCTGTTTACCTTGCCTCTAAAGTTGATAGATGTGATTACCAACGAAGTCAGCACAGAATAGGTTGTTTGGCTTGTTGTAGAGTGATAATGGATAATCATACGCTGTGTAAACCATTATTCATTAGCAGATTTTTGTTGAAAGTGTACTTCCATTTGATACGTGTCAAACGTATAGCAAATGTTGATCTGTTTCTACATGTAATCTCTGTAGTTCATAACGCATTTCTAAACGTAACTTTGCATCAAGGTTTGATAATGGTTCATCCATAAATAGAACTTGTGGTTCAGGTGCAAGAGTACGAGCAATCGCAACACGCTGTTGTTGTCCACCTGAAGTTCAGCAGGATAACGATCCATAAACATACCAATCTTTTACGATTCGTGCCATATGATTTACAGATAAATCGATTTCCTATTGCTAATCGACGAATAGTTGTTTTTCACTTTACCGTTTTCTAGAACTTCAAATTTCTCATTTATAGTTTCATTCTTAGCTTGATGTGCAGCAATTAGTTTTATTCTTCTCTCTTCAAACTGCTGAATATACTTTTTATATCTTGCTCGATGGCGTTTGATGAAACATGAGTTGAACTTGAGATCTTTTCAGCTGTATATTTGGATGTATAGGTGATTGATCGGTTTTAGAAGAAGACGTTTTTGTCAATTTTGCCTCGTCTTCTCTTTTTACATTTCTTCAAAGATTTGTGTGAGTTTAGTTTTGTATTTTGTAAATGAACGAAGTAGATCGCTAGTTGTTTTAATTCAATATCCATTACTGGAAGCTCTTCTTTGATGTTTTTTAATCCAAAAGAGATGTTGTCATAAACCGTCATATTTGGCCATAACGCATAGTTTTGGAATAAGAATCCTACTTTACGCTTGTTTGTGCGGAATGTTGATTCCTTGATCGAGTCATATACAATTTGGTCACCAATTTTATTTGTCCGCTTGTAGGTGTTTCTAAACCGGCAATCATACGTAGTGTTGTTGTTTTACCACAACCGGATGGTCCTAAGATTGTAATAAATGAATTGTTTTCGATATGTAAGTTGAGGTTTATCTACAGCATAGAATTTACCCCAACGTTTTGTGATATTTGTTAGTTTGATTTCAGGCATATTTTTCCTCCTAATTACCAATTCCTTCATCAAGGCTTGCACAGTTAATTTATTTACAATCAAGTTTTGAAAGCATGATTGTTACAATTAAGATCAGGTTGATTGCACTTTTGAGAAAGCATATAGTCCCATTTCATCAAAGTAATCTAATGTAGTTGATAAGATAAATCCTTGCGTACATAGTAATAAGAATAGTGATAACTCACGTAAGCAAGTCATGAATGGTAACATGAATCCACCGATGATCGAAGATTTTTGAATTGGATGATAATGCGTGTCTCGTTTGATCCAAGGAATATCTGGGATGATTGCAGCTCTTCTGATTTCTCCAGATAATTGCAACATACGAGTTGAATGCGTTACGACTTGCAAAATGGAATGTATTTAATCACACCGACAATAACAAGTAACGCATGTATGTATTAAATAAATTGATATGTTTATTTGAGAATAGAATGAAGAGGCTGCGCTGACTATGATACTCGGCATTAGGTATGGAAGGAATGCCATACTAGTTTACGTAATTAGCCCATTTCGAGCGGCGTTTCTTTGAAACAGCATAACCAATAAAAGTACTGATAGATACCTGCAATGAGTGCACGGGCGATTGAGACAAGGATTGATTCCTTTATAGGCATCCCAATCGTACTATTGAATAAAAATACCGCGTTGTCCATACATACCATTTTTCAGTGATGTTTTCAGTGTAATCCACCATTTTGTTGTTAGATTAGCGAAGTTACCTGTATATAGGAAGGAGTAATCACCAGGATTTGCTAGGAATGTTTTCAAAAGCAAATGAGATAATTGGGAAGATACTTGTAAAGAACGTAATGATACAAAAGATAAATGCCACTAGATGTTTACCAATCTTACCTAGGTTGATCTTAGATATTTGTCCAGATTTACCAGTCACAGTTGTATAGTTCTTTTCTCACTTTTAGTGATGCTTGGTTGAGTGCGAATTGCCATACCAAAAAGATCATCATTAGAACAGCCAAGATAGATGCTTCACCAGCATGATTTACTGTTGAGTGAAATATACTTGGTAGAAAGGGTAGATTAAATCTAAATAATGTGGAACTGGATGGATCATTGCGCTACCAAATACGAGTAAGATTGTCGAAAGGATAGCTGGTTTAATCATTGGAATTGTGATGCGATGTCAATATTTTATGGCGAGTGTATTTAGGATTGTTATAGCTTCTTCTAGGTTTGCATCCATGTTCTTGAAGATACCACCAATCAAAATATATGCAAATGGCGCATAGTGTAATCCTAATACCATTGCACATGGGAATAATCCTACACACCACCATAGTGGCATGTTGATGCCAAATAGTGAGGAACTAAATCCGTTAGATGTACCATGCACGCATTGGAATTAAATAAATGCTGCCATACAACCGCTAATGTCCATTGCGGCATAATATATGGGAAGATAAATATAGAACTGAGGTACTTTCTGCACTTCATATTTGTTCTTGTCACCAGGAAAGCAAATACACCACCGAATAGGATTGAAATCATGCATGTAAGGACGGCAAGCACTAGTATCCCATCGGTAGTCCAAAGATTTGTCTTCAAATTACTTGTGAATACATCAACCTGAATGATGAGGGTTAATCTGATGTTTGCCCAGCAAGCGATCGATTGTACCGGGTGAATCTCAAAGTATCACGAATGATTGCCACAACAGGTGAGATACTGTTGCAATCACATAAGATACCGAAAGATGAGTAGAATCACATTAAATGGTTGTGTGAAATAGGTTTTAATCTTATTAAAGAAAATCGCATTGCGTTTTTCGAAATTGTTGTATCCAAGGTGTGTCTCCTTTGCAAAAGATGGAAGGCACCCAACTACCACGTAGGGTGCCTCATAGATAACTGTGTGTTTATTTAGAGTATTACCGTTAAATTTATCTAGTGTTTCAATCCAAGAACCAACAGTGAATGACTGAAGCACAGTATTCAGGATCTTCTAATACGAGATGACTCTTTTGTTGTCCACCAATCACATCCACGGTCATCCCTTTTGAGGGAACGTATCTACACCATCAACATATCCACCTTGTGCATGATTGAATGTCTTTTCTGTCGCTGTCATAACATCTGGGATTTGAGGAGTAACCACCCTTATCTTTGCCCCACTGCACTGAAGCCTTTTTCTGTTACACATGTCATGTATGCGATAAAATGCAGCAGCCCAGTCCATGGAAGTGGGCTGTCTTTAGTTAAGAATAGGTAATGGCAATATCCAACCACCATCCTTGATATCCATCTTCATATGCAGCAGCACCTTTAATGTTATTTACAGAAGTTTCTGAAGATTCTTCGAGTAGAACGTAATTTGGAACATACCAATAATCCACATATTGGTCAGTTGCAGATATTGCAGATGTTGGGGTTAGTACAAACTCGGTCCACCATCTGTTTGTGCATTGTCATCCATTTACCAGCTCGATCCAAGCTAAAGCATATATCTACCATTTCTCACCTAAGCTAAAGCTTTCAGCATCTTTCGCAAACTTCATCAATTGTTGGTTGGATACGCTTTTGCGTCAGCTGGTAGCTTACCGGAAGGCATCCTTTAATTCAGTTGCATACTTATCTTCTGTCAGCACATACAAGAAATCTTCGCTGACGATTTCTGAGTCGATATCCGCCGAATCAGCGGATGTGCATCCAACTTGTCCTTGTGCAAAACCCAGCAGTTTGTAAATCTCTGGTGCCGTGGAGTTGTACATAAATACTGTTAGTTTAGTGTTTGTACGGTAGGAAGCCTTTGTGAGCCTAGCTTTATGCCATTTGCATCTGCATTCATCTTTGTGGAATGAATGTTTTTGAGGATACCGAGTTTGATTCATCTTTGATTCAGTCGACGCCATCCTGGATCAAAAGTCATTGCGAATGTTCATGATCCTGGCGAGAGCCAGCTTGTGATTGTTCGAAAATCTTATTGTTCTTTGGCTGTTGCCAGTCGAAATCCACCCAGGTTGGCAAGCTAAGTCGATTGTCTGTAAGTATTCGATGAATAATGGCAGTGCAGCAGACTTACCGCGGCTACGGAGTTGACTAAGCCGAAGAATGTCTTACCATTTATTAAGATTCTTCGAGTGCTGTCTGTCCAAGCTCTTCGGAGTGACATTGTCTGTGCTTCATGCGATAATTTCTGTCTATTTCAAGACTGATTGTGGCTGTGATCGTTTACGTGGAAGAGGTGTTGGTCTCCTTGCTCCGCATTAACCAATCGATGCGGCCAGTACTACAGAAAGTACTGATGACACGCTTACTCATTATCACTCCTGATGAGATAAATCTATTCATATTATAAGAGAATGTAAGCGCTTTAAATTCTGAGAAAATGATATAAATTTCTGATATTAGAGATTTTGATTTTGATGACTCGCCAGGGTGTTAGACATAACGCTTTTAAAAAGGGAAGAGAAGTAAGCGACAGATGTACTAAACTAGTTTGTTCAGCAGCTACGCTGATTCTATAGTTATTCTTACAAAAGTAGTTTACATTCTCTAATCGTATGCCTGTAATATATCCAGCGAGGGTATGGTTTGCTTCCTATATGGAACAATCGTGAGATATGTCCTTCGCTGCAAGTCAAATAAGTTGCTACATCATAAGTCTGGAATAAATTCAGTTATGCATAATTTTGTTCGATGTATTCAATTGCTTTTCACTGTAACGACTGTGTCGTTAATTGCTAGTGGGTTTTGCCTTAGTCAGTTTAGGACAATCTTTGTACACGCTTGTTTCGATGGTTCCATCTTCAGATGGTTTACCAGATGTGTCAGCGCACATAATCGTGTAATGCATCACGAGCATAGCGCTCAAACTCACTCAGTACGCTGTTAGAAAATAGACTGAACATCGCCGCCTCGATACAGCGTAATCGCTGTAACATTTCTATACCATTGCACAGTGGCATGTTAACAATGTCTGAGATGATTAAGTCGGTAAAGCCATGTCTTGATATTTTTCGGAGTGCTTGAAGACCATCTTTGGCGACTGCGCAAACTGCAAATCAAGGACAATTGATACTCATGAACCATTTCATTCTCTAGCAAATAGTTCGTCATCAACAATCATTACTTTGTACATGGCCTCCTGTATATGGCGGTGTTATTCGGTATTAAAAGTTCCACCTTCTGAACTAGGATGCCAGTGAAGACCTGAATTTACACCAAAGTGTAAACGTAATATAGAATCAACATTGTACATACCGATATGACCATCAATTTGATTCCATTTGATGCGTGTTACTAGATGCATCATTTCGTCATTAATACCGATGCCATTATCTTTGCAGATAAGATGATTGCGTCATTTGGTACTTGTATGCATATACCTGGATGACGCCAGTCTCTTTTCATACGTAAACCATGAATAATTGCACTCTCAATACTGGGGTTGAATAATCAACTTAGGAATCTTTTATAGGATAAGAGCTCCTTTGGGACAATCAGGCCATAGGAATTGATATTTTCCTCGGAAGCTTGAATATTTTGAATTTCTCCATAATCCGGAACAAATCACGAAACTCTCTTCGGTTAGTTATGAACTGTTCTTTCGATAGAAGTTCTAAATATGCGTGCAAGGATGTGAAAGCTGGAGAGGTGGTCTCAGCTTTAGCAGCTTTTGCCATCCACTGATTGTATCTAATGTGTTATATAGAGAGTGGGGATTAAGTTCTGTTTGCATCATCGCGACTTTGGATAATCGGCTAATTGTCTTTGTGTCTCATCTCGTTCTAAGAAGTTAGAAAGTTCTTCTACTGTCACAATATTGAAATTTTGAGATAATACTCCGAATTCATCATTGCGTGTACTACAGGAAATTGATGTATCTGGCTTTCCTTCTGTAATCACTGGCTTCACTGCTTGATTCATCCGGGTTGATTGGCTGTGTAAAAGAGGTCAGGTAGTGCGCAACGACAATACAGACGATAAAACCAAGAGCAGCGAGTAAGCCAACCATCAGATACCTCCGCTGATGCATCGTGAGACCCTACTAAGTACTAGGAGTGAATAATAATTTGTTTAAAACCTGTATTACCTATATATTTTGAATGTGTATGTAATAATCATTAAAGTAAATCATCATACTCTGAACCCGAATATCCATGCATGATGTAACTTATTAAAAATTTCACAGACGTGTCCCTAAAGCTGGTGTTTATATAAAGCTGGTTCATTCTCTTTACTGATATACCTAAATCCTCATCGTTAGAGAGTTGAGTTACTAAATAGATATGTGAAATACTTGATTGTCGATAGAAGCGACAATATAACAATTGTTCGCTTATTATTATGTTTTATTTTTGTCGCAGATATTTTAAAACGATTTGATTGCCTTCGCTATCAACGCCCAATGATGTCTCTAGATGGATTGCATCTGACTGCATGTAAGATTCTCCCAGTAAGTAGGTGGTCGACTTGCAAGCTCGCATGTTGCATACATACAATTACCGTTCTGTACGTAAATTGAGAATGTTATGTAATTTCGATAGGGTTGGAGTTGGCTTCACTGAAAGCTGCAGTATATATGGATTCACTATCTGATGAACTTAGGGAACTTTGGTGATGATAATGTAGAAAGAGTTTTCAATCAGTTCCATCTAAAATGATTGGAAGCCAGGTACTGATTTCTTTTTGTCTCTTTTTACAGTAGTTTCATATGTATTGAATGTCATAAGCTTGGAAACAAGAAAATTAAACAGCCACATAGTGTCAAATTGGTGCAACTAGAGGAGTGCAATAAAACGATTAGTAGCCGAATACGAACAGACTGACTTTCTACTCTGTTGTGTTTATTTTCGCAGAAATGTCCCATAATTGTAGTATTTCCTCCTGCTCAAAATTTAGACCATGGCACGAGATTTTTGGTAATCTGCGAGATCGAGTGGTGCCGTAGAGTTGATTGATATCCATGTCTTGCGCTACGTCGGTGCATTGTGGATGATAGGAATTAGTTTAGTGGCATCTTTACCGATTGTAAAATCAATAAATTTCTGTCGTTATCTTTATTCTTTTGCATACAAGAAAACCACCATCGGATATAACGAAGAGGTAATCAGGATAAACCGACTACTGTAATGTGTTTGAATCTGTTAACATTGCCCTGCGGTTTCTTCTAGCAATTCCAATCAATCGTGTCTGCACTATACCTCACGGATGACTTCTCCACTACCGCTGGCAGCATGACCATCTAACTGTTGATAAAATTTATCACGTATGTAGGGTCATTCAATGTCATGGAAATCATTTAAGATAGAGATGCTCGTGCCTGAAGTGTGCGATCGGGCAGATGGATATTTTTCCCTTTCCGCATCCAGCCACAAAAATTAGACCATTTTTGTGGAGCTCGTTGGCTATTAACTAACTTATTGACTAGATAAGGGTAAGCGGTAGCTGGGAAGAAGAGTGTAGAGTTATCATGTTGTTCTAAATATCGAAAATCAAGAGATGAGCCATCAGCACTAATACATAAGGTTCAATATAGTCCTGATAGTATGTATAGTTTTTGGGCATCGCCACCAAACATGACATCTGCATCTTCTCCATGTTTTATCGAGCATTTCTGCAGTGCCACCACAGCTGGTACTTCAACACTGATACCCGTTCGTAATCCAAATTCCTTGAGAATTGGTGCGTATACTTCGGGCTTATGACTTGTAAAGCACTAATGAGTCTAGTTTGCTGAGCGGAATCGGATTTGCGTCATGTTTTGTAAAATGCGTAACAACCGGACAATAGAGAAAGTGATACAGAATCAGCGGGCATTTTTGAATTGAATCGTAGTATCATGATTCATATACTCCGCTTGGTTTTAGTGGACCCTCGACTGGTGAGAAGTTTCCGCCGTCATCCTTAAAAACAGCAATTCCACTCATTTCCAAATAAGCATCTCACGATGAAGAAGCTCATCAGGGCATATTCTATCATATAAGACTAAATAATAGATGTCTAAAAGTACGTCCATAGAGAAACAAGAAGAACTTTTATCTTACGATGTGACTCGGTTTGCGTAGCTCACTAAAACGTATTTTGAATACGCTGCGAATCATTGTTGGATTTTTCACCACCCAAATCATCAAAGAGGTCGTTTGTAAACGAATATTTGATCTTAACTGGGTCACTATTTTAATATTTCCATCCGATGACCATAACTAAATTCACGCAATGAGTCAGATGCATGCATGTGATGCTCTAGGATTAGTTTTTGCGGTTTGAATTGTTCAAGTAAGATGTATATGCAGAGTAAAAGACTGGTTTCTACGCTTCCGTCGTTTGCAAATCTGCTCTACTCATGGAGGTGGCTGGAGAGTCTGTTTACACCTGCATGCGGTTTTCCAAATTAAATATGGTCATCTCCATGACTGAACATAATAGTAGTAGATCGTCTTCATAATGAACTCCCTGATCAGTTCATCATAGACTGAATTTACAAATCTTAAACTACAAAAGCTGTATAGACATGGGATGAATTACTGTGCATAGCAATTGTACTAAATAATGAGTAACTAAATTAGTGGATAGAGGAGAGAAGAATCATGAGAGCATCAGTAGATAAGAGAGTGCCTATTGCTTGACAACAATATTTCAATTGTCCGGGATTTGTCAAAATGTAAGAATTGTGCACATTGTGCAGACGAGTAACGTTCCCTCGGTGCCGGTGTATCTGACGTGCATGACTTGACCAGACGCAGGTAGTCCCAATCTGTACCAGCTGTGGCCGCGTGGCGTATCGTGCATTTGATAGTTTAAAATGAACGTTCAGAATTGGATGGTGTTAGAGCTGCAATTGGAAGATCCACAGAAAGACTGGTGTCATTTCCAGACGCACCCGCAGTACGTGCTGGCCTTGGTGAAGAATTCGGTATGCCTGCCGGAAACATCTGCACAAGGTGAGACGACCACAGCACTACGGTAAGCTTGGTGGTGACTACGTACTATGATACAAACTTTGGAGCTGATATGACAGTACGGAAGAAGCTCTGAGGTTAATTGAAAGAGTAGTCAATGGTACGGACAACATGCCTCAATATACAAGCTGCCGTCCGAAGCTGGGTAAGATGCGCAAACATTCTGCAGAACTAATCTCCAGTACATCTTTCAACAGCGAAGAGCCCAGTCACAGCTATAGCCAGCGGAGCAGGCTTACTTTTGCAAAGAAGAACAACATTGATCCAGTAGAAGATTGTTTCTGTATGTGTAACACCACGTATGCCCGGCTAAGAAAGGCAGGAAATTCGTCATGCTGAATTCGTCTGCTGAGATATTGAGTGAAGAAAGCTATGCGCGATTCAGACTACTGTATTTACGAGTACGTGAACTTGCACGTTGGATTCGCGAAGCAGAATTAGAGTGCCATGATCTTGAAGATGGTAAGTTTCGATCTCGTTTATGATTGAAGCTTCCGATGGTGGAATTATCTTTGCCAATACTGGTGGTGTAATGGAATCACATGATGCGTTCCTGCAGTATAAGTTTCTGTGACTGAGGACAATGTACCTGCTAACTTAATTCGCTTTGATGCGATTCGTGGTTTTGAAAATAGCCGTGAGCAGATGTTCAAATCGGTGATAAGGCATTACACGTTGCCGCAATCACGGCACATGGTAACTTCCATCAAGTTCTAACGATGAACATATGAAGGAAACAGGAACACATTATGACTTTATCGAAGTAATGGCATGTCATGGTGGATGTATCGGTGGAGGAGGGCCATAAGCTCGTCATAGCTTCCTCAAGTGAAGGCTGCTAAGGAATCACGTCCTATGTCCTACGAAAGAGAGCCAACCTCAGCCAATCAAAGGCTCCACAGGATAACCCTTGAAATCCAAGTATGGCTATAACTTGAGTTCTATGATGCTCCACTCAGTAGAAAAGGCTGCACTGCGTTTACACACAGAAGGATTTATCGATCGTCTCCATATGATTTCAAGCCCAATGGTGCTTGTAACACCTGAGAGCATAGTCCAACTCGTTGTGAGCTTGAAAAGCACAACAATAAAGTGATAAAATAAAGATGGAGTTTTGAGAAATGAGGTTTCATCTTTTAAAGTTTACCATGCATGCTAGAGGCTGCGATGGATAAGATTAGAAAATACGAGCATGTACAGTTATTACTACAGTATGTCATTTATTGCGAAATCTTGGTGCCCGTGATGGGGTAGTACTGCTGCTTATATCTTTTGCTCAGATGAATCAGAGTGCCATCCTTCGACATGATAGGAATGCAGTTCAATGGGAAGTTAAATAATATCACCATTTACTGAATATATGCGATACACCACGTTTGATTTTGGTTTCGTGTTTCGTTGATTGGTGTAGGAATTGGCATTGTTATCATCAACATCATCCCCTGCATCACTGGAATTCAAACCTATAATATGATTAATATGATGGCATTTCTTGAACATGATGATGCATGGAACTATCACGTAGAGATGGATTCTTTAAATTTATGGCTACGATTGTTCCGACTATTATACTGGTCGCTACTCTGTTTTGCTGAGTGCGTATTTGTTATTTCTATTTCTTTACTGCGTGTATGGCCGTACTCGTGACACCAATGTTGCTGGCTTTACACCAGATTTACTTATGTAGAGAAGAATAGACTTGATAGAGTGTTACATTCTTTCAGAACAAGAGGAGATTGTAACACTTTTTAATATCCAAAAACTCTGTAAAATAGAGATATGAAAACAATCCGTTATCAAAATAGAAACTATGCGATATTAGGGTGATTTGAAAGCTGTTATTTTATAATGTATTTGGTTGATGAATCAAATCCTGAGGATTATGAGCAGATATATCAAAAGATTTCTAATGAATTTCAATTGTGTATGATTGCGGTATTCATTCATGATTGGCAAGGGGAGTTGTCCCCATGGGTTGCTCCTGCAATTTTTGGAAAACATGATTTTGCAGAAATGCATCACTGTTTTATCAGATTAGAAAGAGTTTTTGGATGTGGTTTGAAAAGATAACCAAATAGAAACAAAACCAACTATATCTCTGGATAGTCTTTGGCAGGCTTATTTAGCTTATGGGCATCTAGTCAAACAAATCTTTTAAGAAGATTGCGTCGTTTCTCCATCAGTTTGGTATTTAAACTTTGTAGATATGCATACAAAATCCAATTCAAACAAGAGAAGTCTATATGAGCTTAGGCGATAAAGAAGCCAATGCAAAAAATAAAGTTATGGCTACAGTCAAAGATTGTTTTGATGCAGTGATACAAATCTTACAAAAACAAGATACTGCACTACAATATAATCCTGGTAATACTTTCAAGATGTTGAACTCCGAATGATGAAAGGGATCCAACAACTATTACTTGGAAGAATAGAGGAGTAATCATGATAGAACTTTTTATATTTAGGTGACTGGTTGCGCATAACTCAAATCAAAATACGGTTTTATATATCAATCCTGATAAGGGTAAAGATTATAGTCGTAAAGCGAGATGGTATCTTACAGACAACTGCAACAAATAAATCACTGTACAATTACATTACTACCGAGTACAAGAATAATCGTCAGATTTACTTGCGGTAGGGGATAAGTTTAACGACGGGATATGCAGATTGAAAGAATTGGTGATGATGCATATCGTACTTTCTGTGGACGAAAAAGATACTTGTCTGTGGGAAAACAAGAAATCATTGTTGATGGTAAAGACGATTATGCACTTTGTGCCTATTTTGCACACGCAGATTTCTGAGGAGAAAATGACTGCTTTAGCCAAAACAAATCATTCCAGTTCATACATCAGAAGCTGCATTGTTGATATCGTGCGATTGCACTGCAGGTCGAAAAATAAATTAGTCATAGAACCGGCAATGATGATTGATTTACAAAAAGAAAATCATCGAAATTTAAAGGAATTAGAAAACCAACTATACCCGTTATTATTAGATGCAGCAGAGAAATTTCACATGACGATGATTTGTATGAACGATGGGTTGTGCAATGGCACAGATGTTAGTTACGAAAAAGACATCAATCCTCTTGGTCTTGTGTATGGTGGTATCAGTTATACCCTTTTGCAGATATCGTTGCAGGTTGTACTTTTTCTATTCAGCAGGTGGATATGGTCCAACCGTTCTGCAAACTATGATTATCTTCGCTCAACAGCAGATACTGAAAGCTTGGTTGCAACTGCGAAAGATATCAAGCGAGGAAAAGCATATTCATTTCATTGAGGTGAGAAATTTATAACGATATGGCAAAAACTAGTTGCGAAGGGTGGATTTACCTATTTCGTACAAAAATACACAAAATTTGGGATTGAATTTTGATTGCAAGCGCTAAAATATGGTTTCAAACCTACGATGCCGGATAAAAGAAAATACGATACCGGTTCAATAAATACAAAAATTGTCCCGGTAAGATACTGGGACTTTTATAGGACAAAAAGAAAAATCCGAATAATCGGATTGTTCAAAATGACCAGAAATTTTTCTTAATTTTCTCGAATGTCCATCACTGAGATCGTGTTCGATCTCATGCGCATCTCTTGCGGCAGTTTCTTCGTCAACACCAATACTGATGAAGAACTGAGTTAATACACGATTTCTTTCCCAAATACGCTCAGCGATTTTCTTTCCAGGAGCGAGGTAATTGAGAACACGTCCTTTCCATGGAGATATATCCATTCTCGCGCAACTTCTTCATTGCAACACTTACACTTGCTTTGGAGAAACCAGTTTCTTCAGCAACGTCAATGGAATGTACTATTCCTTTACGCTCCTGAATAACTAGTATAGCTTCTAAATAGTCTTCAGCGGATTCATAACAGGCATAGCCATGTGCATGGTCCCCCTTTCAATAAGTATATTCTAAATGGAATTGTTATAAAAATAAAAAGAGCAATGCATTAGTTTGCATAAATAACACGGAGGTAGTTAGTGAAAAAGTAATATTTTATGGAATATCAGCATCTGCAGCACAAATTTATGCAGATATATTAGAGCAGATGGGCATCGAAATGATGATTATCGGAGATGATGTTCTCAAGCAAAAAGATTTAAGCAGGTTTTAAATATGCAGGAATCTACTTCAGAGGTACATGAGAAATATGATAGTTCTTATCTTTTGATGGATGGATTATCAAAAGAAGAAATCATGATTATGAGTGAATCGCTTTTGAAGAAGCAGATATGCCATTTGCGGCATCATGGTGAGTGCAACACAAACAAAAACCGTGGTGGACTTTTAGAAATGATTTTTGAGGAAGCAAAACAAGAAGCGAAAAATCATGGAACAGATGTACCAACTACAGATGATGATTGAGTCTACAAACGGTATGGATTTAAATCAATTAGAACCAAACCATGCGGCTATCCTTAAGCGAGCATTAATGGATTCTTATTTGATGTTAATGAGAGAAGAGTACACTTATGAGCAGATTTCAGCACAAGTTCGTATTTTAGAGGAAGCTCTAAAAGGGACAGAACATCTCAAACGAAAGGAGAGTCATCATGAGTAGTATTTGTGTCATTGGTGGAGCGAATATTGACATCGTTGGCTCAAGTATCGATCCATTGCAAAAATTATGATTCTAATCCTGGTGAGATTTCCACAGCCTATGCGAGAGTAGGCAGAAACATCGCGCAGATTTTGAGTGCACTGCTTGGTGAGAGATGTCAAGTTGTGACTTGTTTCTCGAGGGATAGCTATGGTCAAGCGATGAAAGAAGACTGTAAGAGACTGGGAATGGATGTGTCCATGTCATCGACAGTAGAAGATTTGCCAAGTTCGATGTACATAGCGTTATTAGATAATAACCGTGATATGAAACTTGGTATGAGTGATATGAGAATTTTACGTCGTATGGATTCAGAAATGTTACAACCAATCTTAGAAACATTGCATGAAGATGATATCATTATCATAGATTCCAACTTAGATATGGAGAGCATTGAATATATCGCAACACATGCAAAAGCTAGAATTGCGGCAGACCCCTGTCAGTGCGCATAAAGCAGCTAGATTAAAGTCTGTTTTAAAGTCATTCAGATATCTTTAAGCCAAATCAGTTTGAAGCTTCTGAGTTAACTGGAATTTGGATTAAAGATGAAGAAACAGCAAGACAAAGTTTGGATTGGTTCATTGAGCACGGGGTAAAAGAAGTCATTATTTCAATGGCTGATCGAGGTATCTTGCTAGGAACACCAGAACATAAGACTTGGTTTACACATCGTCAAATCAATATGGAGAATGCGACTGGCGGAGGAGATTCCTTATTAGGAGCATATGTTGCAAGTCGTCTTGCAGGAAAAGATTCATTAGAATCAATGAGATTTTGGTATTAGTGCGGCTGTGATTAGCATTGAACAAGATGCAGTAAGAAGACGCAATTTAAATACAGAAGAAGTAAACGCAAAAATTTCAGATATGAAGATAGAGGAGAAGACATTATGAAAGTAAGAACAAAATGAAGAAGTAGCAAAGGCACTAGCAGAACACAAGCCAGTTATCGCATTAGAATCCACAATTATTTCACATGGTATGCCATACCCACAGAACGTTGAAACAGCATTAAAGGTTGAAGCAATTATTCGTGAACATGGTGGTGTACCTGCAACAGTAGGTATCATCGATGGTGAACCAGTTGTTGGTATGACACCAGAAGAAATCTGAAGAATTCGGTAAGCGTGGCTTAAGCATTCCTAAGGTTTCTCGTAGAGATATTCCAGTTATCTTAGCAAATAAGAGTTGGGGTGCTTCTACAGTTGCGACAACAATGATTTTAGCAGCAAAGGCTGGCGTTGAGTTCTTTGTGACTGGTGGTATTGGTGGTGTTCACCGTGGTGCAGAAACTACATTTGATATCTCCGCTGACTTAGAAGAATTAGGAAATACAAACGTTACAGTTATTTGTGCAGGCGCTAAGGCTATCTTAGACTTGCCAAAGACATTAGAAATTTCTCGAAACAAAGGGTGTTCCAGTATTAGGGTTTCCAAACAGATGAACTTCCTGCATTCTATACACGTAAATCAGGATTGAAGGTTGATCATAAGGTTGAAAGTTATGCTGAAGCAGCAGACATCATCCGTGCCAAGAGAGAATTTGGTTTAGATGGTGGTGTATTATTAACAAACCCAATCCCAGAAGAATATTCAATGGACGCAGATGCAATCAACGCAGTTATTGATTCTGCTATCAAGGAAAATGGATGAAAAAGGGAATTAAAGGAAAAGAATGCACACCATTCTTGCTTGCTAAGATTGCAGAAATTACAGGTGGTAAGTCCCTTGAATCTAATATTCAATTAGTATTCAACAACGCCGTTGTTGGTACAGAAAGTAGCGAAGGAATACTATAAGTAAAGCTATGACAGAGATGAAACAGACAGTATCTGATCCAGTAACGAAAGAGTTTTATTATAGCGCTCAAAAGTCTGGGTATTACTGGTAATCAGATTTTGGAAGTACATACACAGATGTCTAGTTTCGGATATGTAATTGGTGGTGCTCGAACAATCGTAGATGGTTTAATGGAATTGTGCGAAAATGGTGGAACGATTCTTATGCCAGCACAAACAGTTGATAACAGCGAGCCAAGTGATTGGGAGAACCCGGCGGTTGCACCGACACTATACAAAAGAAATTCGTGAAGCAATCCCAGTACACGATACAAAGATAAGTGATGTACATTACATGGGATCAGTTGTTGAAAACTTTAGACTACGAGAAGGTGTGATTACTCCTCGCATCCAACATTCTCTTACTCTGCATGGGGAAGATATGCAAGATTGTTGTGCAATCATCAATCAACACACTTCCCGCTCGCAGATGAATCTCCAACCGCAAGACTCTATGAGTTAAAAGGCTATGTACTTTTAATTGGTTGTGATTTTCGATTCGGCAACATGCATGCATCTAGCTGAGTACCGTTCTGATTGCCGACCAATTGGCATTCAGGAGCAAAAGGTAAAGACAGCAGAAGGGGATGTGTGGAGAAAGTATCTCGACTTACAGTTAGATAGCGATATCTTCTTGAAAGTTGGACAGATAATGCGAAAGAAAAACATGGTTAGAGAAACCATGTTGGGTGGTTGTAAGATTACGCTTTTCTCAGCTGCAAGTGCAATTGATGAAGCAATGCGTTATTTTGATAAAACCATGGTATACGATTTATATCGTTAAATCCAATAATGCTGTAGGTATGCTTGTGCAATGTCATAAGCAGCCTGCAGCATTTCATTTTCTTCCTTTTCGGTAAAACGATTTGTGGTAGGGGCGTCAATATCAATTTCACCAACACATTCCCGTTAACAATAATAGGAACACAGAGTTCACTACGACTAGCACAATCACAAGCAATGTGTCCAGGGAAGGCTAATACATCATCAATGCACTGCACACTTTTATCACGATAACATTTACCACATACTCCCTTATCAAAAGGAATTCGGGTGCAGGCAGGTTTTCCTTGGAAAGGTCCAAGAACCAATTGACCATCTTTAACAAAGTAAAATCCAACCCAGTTAATATTTTTCGTAAGTCATTTGAATGCACGCACTTACATTGGAAAGAGCCGCAATCTTATCGCTTTCTTCTAGAAAAGCACATATTTGTTCGTTTAGTAATGTTTTCATAAAAATCATAGCATAGGGTTGATTAAAATGAACATGGACTTATAATGAAACAAGAGGAGGAGCTATATCTATGGATGATATATCTGGTGAGTGTCACACGGATGTAAAAGAATAAATGATATAGCCATGAAGGTCCTTTTTATGAGTGGCTATATCAGTCAATCATGAGGGAGGATTTTTATTATGGACAAAAATTAGTTTTAGAATGGATGCAAAACAACAATTTAAAAGAATTACACGAATATTTAAAAAGCAGAACGTCGTTGATATTGCGGAGTTCCTTAAAGAATTAGATGATAGTACACTAGCAATCTTCTTTAGAATTTTAGAGAAAGAGGAAGCGGCAAACGTATTTTTCATACTTAGACAACGATGAGCGTAACTCGTTTAATCAAAGACGTTTAATAATACTGAAATTGTAAATGCGATCAATGAACTATACTCGGATGACGCGATTGATTTCCTTTCAGATATGCCAGCGAGATCTGGTTACTCAACTTTTTAGATAAAGTTGATGATGAGAGTTAGACAAGATATCAATCACTTATTAAGTATAAGGATGATACTGCAGGAAGTATCATGACAGTCAATTCATTGAATTCACAAAAGAAATGTCAGTTGCGGATGCGTTAGCTAAAATCAAAGCGTGTCGGTATTGATAGTGAGACGGTGTATACCTGCTATGTAGTAGAAAACATAAAGCTTATCGGTATTGTCAGTGCAAAGGTTTTGATGTTAAAGTGATTCAGATGTACTTATCAAGGACATCATGAAGACAGAATTCATCTATGCATATACAAGTGATGATAAAAGAAGATATTGCTAAGAAGATGAGAAAGTACGAGCAGATTGCCTTGCCAGTATTGGATGTTGAAGACTGTATTGTTGGTATCGTGACTTTCGACGATAGATTGATGTCTTAACAGAAGAGACAACAGAAGATATACAGAAGATGGCTGCGATTGTTGCAAATGATAAGCCATACCTAACAACTATCTGTGTGGGAACATGCACGTAGTAGAATTGTTTGGCTATTAATCTTGATGTTCTCAGCAACATTAACAGGTAGTATTATCTCTAACTATGAACATGCTTTTGAGAGTAATGCCAGTACTGGTATCCTTTATTCCTATGTTAATGGATACAGGCGGAAACTGTGGATCCCAGAGTTCGACTTTGATTATCCGCGGTTTAGCGATTGATGAAATTAAGTTCAGTAGATTTCTTCAAAGTTGTATTCAAGGAATTTAGAATCTCTATTGTTGTAGGGTATCATGCTAGGGTATTGCAAACAGGATTAAATTGTGTTTAAATCATGATGTATATCTAGCATTTGTTGTTTCGGCTTCAATTGTTGTTACTGTTATGATTTCTAAGTTTGTTGGATGTGTGTTACAATTGTGCAAAGAAGTTTCAAGATGGACTCAGCAATTATGGCTGCACCATTATTACAACTATGTTGATACACTTGCGCAATTATGGTGTACTTCTCAATCGCATCACAAATTTTCAACATATAAAAGAGTTTGGACCTTCATTATGAAGGTCTTTTCTAATAAATGCCTATAAATAGGGGCGTTATAATTGAATTACTCGCTTGCGAAATATGAAATCAGTTGTAGAATGAATAACAGACGACAGGAGATTTTTCATGCATCAACAGTAGGTTCATCAGTACATATACAAAGTTTTTAAACATGATGGAAGTTTACATCGCACATGGTGTAAAAGGTTTTGTTCTCCGAAGCAGATGAGGATAGAATCATGTGATTTACAGACCATGCATGGGTGATTGAGGCGGATAATCGTAGAGTAGTTAACACGTGAACCAGCTGTTTGTTTCTTCTATAGAAAAGAAATGGTATAACGTCATCTCCATGATTCGTCATAGTGGTATCTACTATTATTGTAATTTAGCATCTCCAACAATTTATGATGGGGAAGCAATCAAGAATATTGATTATGATTTGGATGTCAAACTTTATCCAGATCGTACATATCAAGTTCTTGACGAAAATGAATATTTTGAACATGCGAAGAAAATGAACTATCCAGATGATGTGATGGATATCGTTGAAGCACAATTAGAAAAGTTAATTGCCGAAATGGAACAAGAGAAAGAGCCATTCAATAAAGAGTGTATTGATAAGTATTATCAACTTTATTTGAAAATGAGCTCGCATCAAAATGTAGAGAAAGAATAAGGCTGGAATTAGCAGCAACAAACTTTCTCAAAATTTTTCTTAAAAAAGTATATAAAAACGATTGACATTGAAATAGATACTTGGTATATTAATACAGCACTCTTCGGAAGGAGAAGTGCAGATCTTTGAAAACTGAACAGGAATAAGACACATAAACAACGTCAAGCAAAAGGATACGAAGGAAAGACTTCGTAAAATAAAAGAGTCAATCAAATGAAGAGTTTGATCCTGGCTCAGGATGAACGCTGGCGGCGTGCCTAATACATACAAGTCGAACGCTGGAAATCTAGCTTGCTAGATTGAAGGAGTGGCGAACAGGTGAGTAATACATACAACCTACCCACGAAGACTGGGATAATCTCTGGAAACGGGGACTAATACCGGATAGGGTAATCGGAAGGCATCTTCTGATGTTAAAGGGTTAAAAACACTGGTGGATGGGCTTATAGCGCATTAGTTAGTTGGTGAGTAACGGCCCACCAAGACGATGATGCGTAGCCGGCCTGAGAGGGTGAACGGCCACATTGGGACTGAGACACGGCCCAGACTCCTACGGGAGGCAGCGGTAGGAATTTTCGGCAATGGGGAAAGCCCTGACCGAGCAACGCTGCGTGGGATGACGGCCTTCGGGTTGTAAAAGCTCTGTTGTAAGGAAGAACGGTGAGATGAGAATATCTAAGTGACGGTACCTTACCAGAAAGCCACGGCTAACTACGTGCCAGCAACCGCGTAATACGTAGGTGGCGAGCGTTATCCGGAATTATTGGGCGTAAAAGGGTGCGTAGGCGACCTGTTAAGTAGAGTGGATTAGTGTTGAAAGGCTCAATCAATCCAGCCACTAAACTGGCAGAGCTAGAGTATTGGAGGCAAGTGGAATTCCATGTGTAGCGGTAAAAATGCGTAGATATATGGAGGAACACCAGTGGCGAAGGCTGACACTGTGCCAAGACTGACGCTCATGCACGAAAGCGTGAGAGCAAATGGGATTAGATACCTAGTAGTCCACGCTCGTAAACGATGAATACTAAGTATTGGGAAACTCAGTGCTCGCAGCTAACGCAATAAGTGTTCCGCCTGTGGAGTATGCACGCAAAGTGTGAAACATAAAGGAATTGACGGGGGCCCACAAGCGGTGGGAGTGTGGTTTAATTCGACGCAACGCGAAGAACCTTACCGAGCCTTGACATCCCTGCAAAGCTGTAGAGATACAGTAGAGGTTATCAAGGTGACAGGTGGTGCATGGTTGTCGTCAGCTCGTATCGTGAGATGTTGGGTTAAGTCCCGCAACGAGGCGCAACCCCTTGCCTTCGGTTACCAGCATTCAGTTGGGGACTCTGGAGGACTGCCGGTGATAAACCGGAGGAGGTGGGGATGACGTCAAATCATCATGCCCCTTATGGCCTGGGCTACACGTACGCTACAATGGCTGTTACAACGTGCGGCGACCTAGCGATGAGAGCGAATCACTAAAAGACGAGTCTCAGTTCGGATTGAAGTCGCACTCGACTTCATGAAGCTGGAATCGCTCAAGTAATCGCGGATCAGAATGCGCGCGGTGAATACGTTCTCGGGCCTTGTACACCGCCCGTCATGCGGCATGAGAGCTGGCATGCGAAGCCGGTGGCTCAACCGCAAGGAAGGAGCCGTCGAAGGTAGGACTGAGTGATTGAGGGTCAAGTCGTAACAAGGTATCCCTACGAGGCAATGGGGATGGATCACCTCCTTTCTAAGGAGAAAGATGTGAAGTAAAAAGTTGTTTAGAAGTTTTATTACCTGTTTGGTTTGAGGGATCTCGCAAGAGGTAACTCAGAAGGAAGTACGTTCTTTGAAAACTGAATAACAGAAGAAGACAATAGATGGGTCTTTTTCGAAAAGTTGTGATATAAGATTAACTAAGAAAGTCTAAAACGAAATAGATTAACGAGTTCTCGTGAAAAGCATAAACGTATATAAGTGATTAAATTAGTAGAGCGTCACGGTGGATGTGCTTGGCATATAGAGCAGAAGAAGGACGCAGATAACGGCGAAACGCCTCGGGGAGTCGTACACGAGGCAACGATCAGTATCCGAATGGGGAAACCCGATAAGTTAGGAAAAGCTTTATCATCCTTAAGCATACATAGCAAGAGAAGGCCTTCAGGAATTGAAACATCTTGGTACCTGGAGAGAAGAAAATAACAATGATTCCGGAGTAGTGGCGAGCGGAAATCGAGCATGCCCAAAACCAGCAACTGAGCTGGGGTGGTAGGGACCACGACAGTGATTGAAAAGAGATGAGTCGAGATGGCATTGAGGTCAGCGCAGAAGGTGCAAGCCCTGTAGGCGAAATCTCGATTCACGCAGGTGGTATCCTGAGTACGTCGGAGCACGTGAAACTCTGACGGAATCGACCGGGACCATCCGGTAAGGCTAAATACTCCTATGACGACCGATAGTGAACCAGTACCGCGAGGGGAAGATGAAAAGAACCGCGGGAGCGAGTGAAATAATCCTGCAAACCGTGTGCTTACAAAAAGTCAGAGCACATTAAGGTGTGATGGCGTGCCTTTTGTAGAATGAACCGGCGAGTTATCTTTACATGCGAGGTTAAGCGAGACAATGCGGAGCCGTAGCGAAAGCGAATCTTAATAGGGTGTGAGTATGTAGAGATAGACCCGAAGCCGTAGTGATCTGGTCGTGAGCAGGTTGGAAGGCAAGGTGAATCCAGCTGGAGGAACGGGCCCGACCCCGTTGAAAAAGTTGGCGGATGACTTGATTGGCGGAGAATTCCAATCGAACACGGCGAGTAGCTGGTTCTCCCGAAATAGCTTTGGGGCTAGCGTTGAACGAATCTACGGAGGCAGAGCACTGAAATCATGCGGGCGACATCTCGCCGCACCAAATGATATCAAGACTCAGAATGCCGGGCAAGAATATTCAGCAGTCAGACTGTGGGTGATAAGGTCCATGGTCAAAAGGAAACAGCCCAGATCGTCGGATAAGTCCCGAAAATTTACGCTAGTGGAAAAGGGATGTGGAGACGCGCAAACAGCTGGGAGGGTTGGCTCAAAGCAGCCATCCTTCAAAGAGTGCGTAACAGCTCACTAGTCGAGTATCTCTGCGCCGAAAATTAACCGGGGCTAAGCGTAATACCGAATCTATGGATTTATGCTTAGGTATGAAGTGGTAGGGGCGATTCCATACGGCATTGAAGGTATACCGTAAGGAGTGCTGGAGCGTGGAGTGAAGGGAACTGCCGGTGTGAGTAGCGAGATGTGGGTGAGAGTCACACACCGAAAAACCAAAGGTTTCAGGGGAAGGTTCGTCCGCCCTGGGCGAGTCGGACACTAGGCCAGGCCGAAGGCGTGGTCGATGGACAGCAGGTTGATATTCCTGCACCCGCGAGTAAAAGTGATGGAGTGACGATAGGGGTTAACTGAAGTCCTGAATGGATTGGGCAAGGCAAGCGGGAGAGTGGCGTAGGCAAATCCGCGCCGGATACTCAAGGCCCGGCTCAAGCGAACGCAGAGCAAGTAGTGAAGAGGGTGATACCAGGTCTCAAGAAAAGCTTCAGCGATAATTTACTAGCGGCCCGTACCAAAACCGACACGGGTGGTTGAGGCGAGTAGCCTAAGGTGAGCGAGAGAACTGTTGCCAAGGAACTCGGCAAATTGACCCATACGTTAGCAATAAAGGGGGTGCTCGAAAGACCGCAGTGAATAGGCCCTAGCAACTGTTTAACTAAAACATAGCTCTCTGCGAAGTCGCAAGACGAAGTATGAGGGGTGACACCTGCCCAGTGCTGGAAGGTCAAGGGGATTTGTCAGACGCAGAGTCGAAGCACTTGAACCGAAGCCCCAGTGAACGGCGCCGTAACTATAACGGTCCTAAGGTAGCGAAATTCCTTGTCAGGTAAGTTCTGACCCGCACGAAAGGTGTAATGATTTGGGGCACTGTCTCGGCAGCAGACTCGGTGAAATCTTAGTACCTGTGAGATGCAGGTTACCCGCAACTCAGACGGAAGAGCCCCATGGAGCTTTACTGTAGTCTGCTATTGAGTTTCGGTTAAGTATGCACAGGATGGTGGGAGACGATGAGACTGGTCTTTCGGGATCAGAGGAGTCACTGTTGGGATACCACTCTACTTGAGTGAAATTCTAACTCCTAAGCCGTGAGTCCGGCTAGAGGACCGTGGCAGATGGGCAGTTTGACTGGGGCGGTCGCCTCCCAAAAGAGTAACGGAGGCGCACAAAGGTACTCTCAGAATGGTTGCAAATCATTCATCGAGCGCAAACGCAGAAGAGTGCTTGACTGCAGAGGACAAACAAGTCGAGCAGGGACGAAAGTCGGTGTTAGTGATCCGGCGGTGCAGAATGGAATGGCCGTCAGCTAACGGATAAAAAGCTACCTGGGGATAACAGGCTGATCTCGCCCAAGAGTTCACATCGACGGCGAGGTTTTGGCACCTCGATGTCGGCTCATCGCATCCTGGAGGTGAATTCGCTTCCAAGGGTTGGGCTGTCCGCCCATTAAAGCGGTACGCAGCTGAGGTTCAGAACGTCGTGAGACAGTTCGGTCCCTATCTGTTGTGGGCGTTGGAAATTTGAGAGAGCTGCCTAGTCGCAGAGAGGACCAGGGTGGACGTTCCTACAGTGCACCAGTTGTCGCGCCAGTGTGCTAGCTGGATAGCTGAGAACGGACCGGATAAACGCTGAAGGCATCTAGCGTGAAAACCGACTCCAGATTAGATTTCCCATCATTTCAAATGAATAAGACCCTTGAAGATGACGAGGTTGATAGGTCAGAGATGTGATGTGTGATACATTCAGTTGACTGATACTAATAGGTCGAAGATTTATTCACGAGAGAACGCACACACGACTGTTTGAGGAAAGACGAAGTCAGAACTGTTATTTAGTTTTCGAGAACAGAAACCTGAAAGAAGCAAGATCCGGTGATGATGGCGCAGTGCCACACCTGTACCCATCCGAACACAGAGTTAAGCACTGTAGCGGCGAAAATAGCGCAAGCAAATCTAGCACGTTGCCGGGTCATCAGGGCATGGTTTTCCATCGCTCTCCTTTTTTCATACTTTTTATGCTAAAGTTGAGTGCTGACTTATAGCGCTTTTTCGTAAATCGTATTATAATGATTTGGTGAGGTTTTCTATGAATGAATTAAGATTAATTGCAAAATCAGCTGATGAAACAAGAGAACTTGGTTCTAAGATTGGTAAACATAGTGAAAGCAGCTATGGTCATCCTATTAATGATGGTGACTTGGGTGCAGGTAAGACATGTTTAACACAGGGTATTGCTAGAGGCTTAGCATTACCCGTGTGTCACTAGCCCTACATTTACAATTCAAAAATTTATCATGGTCGATTGTTACTAAATCATATTGATGCATATCGCTTTGGAAGGCATACATCAGGATTTGAGGCTTTGATGAATATTTAAAATGACGAAGGACTAACTGATTGAATGGTCACGAGTGGTCCCTGATTTAGTTCCTGAGGAGCATTTAAAGATTTCTATTCAATTACTAGAGGAATGGATCGTGAATTTACTTTCCATGCGATTGGAAAGAAGTATGAGAATTTATTGGAGGTTTCTAGCATGATTACTTGTATGTGGATACAAGTCATATCCATTTATCACTTGCACGTTAATTCGTGATGATGAAATCATTGGTGAAGTACGGGAAGAGTGCTGGAAACATCAATCAGAAGAAATTTTCGAAACTTGAGGAGATGTTATCAAAAGCTATCGTTAAGAGTGATGACATTGATCAGATTGTCATGTACAAAGGATCAGGTGAGTTATACTGGTGTTCGCATCGCAATGACAATTGCGAAGGTATTTCTAACTCCGCATGACAAACAAACCTTTATATACACTTCCTACGATGTTGTTGTATGCAGGAATGGAAGATTGTCGTGTAGTATTAGATGCACGTGGTAAACGCGTTTATACCTGTGCATATAAGAATGGTAAGAGCAGTGAGAAGAAGAGTTAGAATACATCGCATGATCTTGAAAATACTGGTACGTGATGAAAAAGATTATTGGTGATGGTCATTTGTTTGGAAAAGAAACATTACCCAAATATGGCAAATAACTTACTTACTTAAAGATGAATGGCAGAAGCAGAGAAATGTGCGTTTGGTTGTGCCAGAGTATTTAAAGTCATCAGATGCATATAACATTAATAAGTAATGATTCGAAAGATGGTAGAAACAGATCTAGTGCAGTCGTAGATCTTGAAAAATATTTGTTTTTCAAAAGGGTGGGTGGACTTTAGAACAGTTTCGCTATGAACTTATGGAAAATCCGATTCTCAAAGCTTGTTGTTGGTATTTGAGAGAGAATCAAACGATTGTGGATATATTGACTGGTGGTTAGCTTATGAACAAGCACAGCTTGCCTTAATAATGTGCAGTCTGCCTACAAATCAAAAACAAGGTATTGGACACAACTATTAAATGAAAGCTCTTCGAAGCAATTGAAAGAAAGAGTGTGAGAATATGACATTGGAAGTGCGTGTCTCAAACAAACGTGCAATCAATTCTATGATGGGTTTATTACGGTAAATACTCGCATAGAAATTGTATGAGGATGGCGAGAATGCATATCTTATGATTAAACCCTTGGGAGGTTTATAAAGTGACATTGATTTTAGCATTAGAATCAAGCTGTGATGAAACAGCATGTGCGATTATTAAAGATGGAAAAGAAATTCTATCAAATATCGTATCATCACAGATTAATGTTCATACACAATATGGTGGTGTCGTACCAGAAGTCGCTAGCCGTATCCATGTTGAAAATATTTCAACAGTGATTGATGAAGCTTTAAAGAAAGCGAATCTTACAATGGATGCTATTGATGCGATTGCGTATACGCAAGGACCTGGTTTGATTGGCTCTTTACATGTTGGTGTACAAGCATGACAATTGCTTGGACATTCCATAAGCCATTAATACCAATTAACCATATGACAGGTCATATCTGGGCAAACAACTGTGTGCGAATATGAAATTCCCATTACTAGCACTCGTTATTTCCGGTGGTCATTCTCAGCTGGTTTATATGGAAAATGATTGGGATTATAAGGTTATCGGTACAACACAGGATGATGCGATTGGTGAGCGTATGACGAGTATCGCGTGTTTCTAGGTACAGGTTACCCAGGTGGACCAGTGATTGATCGGCTGGCAAAAGAGTGAAGGAACATTACAAACTTCCCTTCTCCAAAGACAGATGGTGTGTATGACTTTAGCTTTTCTGGATTGAGAGACTGCTGTCATTACGCTAATTCAACAGGAGGAGCAGGCAATGAGAAATTATTAAGGAAGATGTTTGCATATACCTTCCAGGAAACAGCAATTAGAGACAACTAACAGGAAGACCCTGACAGGCTGTAGAAGACTTAAAAGCCAAAGATGTTAGTCCCTTGCAGGTGGTGTAGCAGCCAAATTCAAGATTAAAGACAGTTAATCACTGAGAAGTGCAAGCATATCCAGATGTACAGTTAGTCATTCCACCAATGTATTGATTGTACAGATAATACGCATGAGTTGGTGCAGTAGGTTACGTAGCATATCAACATGGACTGTTTGGAGACCCTCTGCGCTAGCAGATCCAGGACTCATGATGCCGGGTGAAGAATAAAATTTGCTAGAATTTTCTGAAAATAATGTTAAAAGTAGAGAACAGTGATAAATATGAGCGAAAAGAAAAGAAAGTGCCAAAGGCAACATTACAACGATATCCTGTCTGTTTAAAAGCGTTACGTAAACTACATGCGGATCGGGATAAACAGAATTGTGTCAAGAGAATTGGCTGACTATGTATCTAATCAGTCAACAACAATTCGTCGACTTTTAGATTTTTAGGAAACCTTGGTAAGCAGGGTTATGGTTATAACATAGAAGATTTAATTAGTATCTCTAATCAGCTTGGCGAAAATTTTGGTGAGAAGATTATTCTTGTCGGAGCTGGTAACCTTGAAAAGCGTTGATTAAACTACAACCATTGGAACCATATTGTCGGTGAGTTGTTTGTGCATTTGATTTGCACAGAAAGTAAAAAAGTCATCAGTACCTGTATATGGGATGGATGAGATTGCTGAAAAAGATATGGAAGAGTCTGCCGTATCGCTTACTTTTATGTATCTCACAAGATGTATTACAGAAGACAGTAGACTGATTAGTAGCACATGGTATTCAAGGGTTTTGTAAGTTTTGCGATGGACATTTCTCAGTTCCATCAGGAGTATATGCTACGCATGTGGATGTCGTATCGAGCATTCAGGAATTGGTATTTGAAACCAACGCAATGAATAACTAATGAAGAAATAAGAATGGAGATTGAATAAGTATGCCTACAGAAATGAGTATCCACGAACTATAACAGTTGGCGAAAAGATGGAACAACACTGGAACTAGAACAGTTTGAGTTTTGTCCAGCTCACAGGGGATGGGTTCAGTACAAACCGATGCTAGTAAGAATGTATCTCATTGCCCTAAATGATGGAACATTCTTTGGGCAAGTGCACCAGATTGTATATTCTTCTGATACTCTTTCAATTACGCTGAAGTTGCCAAGTACTTAACAGGATACAGCAACTTCTGTTGTTGGTATTGTGTTAACACCAGAAGCTTCTCAGCCATTTTGAAATTCAGGCAGCGAAAATCAATTTGGAAGGTGAATGTGATAAGCACATATCCTCTCTGCAGAAGAAGAGACGTACATTTGAGAGTACTTACGTAGATTGGTCATTTGAAAGACTCTCAAATACTGTTCTCTGCTGTGTTTAGAGTACGTTCAGTACTAGCGATGTCAATCACACCAATTCTTCCAGATCAAGATTTGTATATGTTCATACACCAATTATTACAGGTGCTGATGCGGAAGGTGCAGGCGAAACAGTTACAGTTACAACACGTGAAGATGGAAACTGATGAAGAGACTTCTTTGGAAAGCAGTGCTTCACTAACTGTATCTGGCCAGTTACAAGCTGAAAGCCTATGCGATGGCATTTAGAGATATCTATACATTTGCAGATCAACATTCCGTGTGGAAAACTCAAATACAACAACACAGCACATTGAGTTCTGGATGATTGAACCAGAAATGGCATTTGCGGATTTAGATTACCAGTATGGATGTAATTGAAGATATGTTAAAAGTACTGCATTAACTATGTTATGGAAATGTGTCCAGAAGAACTTGCATGTCTTCAATGAAAGAATTGATACATCTCTATTAGAACATCCTTGGGACATGTAAGAACTTCGACCTTTTAGCGTTTACCATATACAGAAAGCAATTGAAATCTTAAAGAATGCGTGATATGAAGTTTGAAAACAACAATATTCACTGATATGGTTTAAATACAAGAGCATGAACGTTACATTACAGAAAAGGTTGTTAAGATCTCTACATTCTTAATTGACTACTGCAGAAGAAATTAAGGCATTCTACAGTCAAAGTGCAATGATGGTAAGACAGTAGCCATGTGACTTATTAGTGCCGGGTGTTGGTGAACTTGTTGGAGGAAGCCAACGTGAGGAAAGACTGATATTCTTGAAAAGAGATGGAGCTCTAGGCATGAATACAGAGGTTACCAATGGTATCTCGACTTACGTAGATATGGTGGTTGTCAACACGCAGGTTTCGGTTTAGGATTTGAACGCTTAGTAATGTATATTACAGGGTATGGAAAATATTCGTGACGTTATTCCTTTCACAAGAACACCACGAGAACTTAAACTTCAAAAGAAATAACGATAGGGAAAGTGGTACATGCAAACGCTCACTTCCACTTTTTATGGAGAGTAACGATGTTATATCAGGTTAGTAAAGCCCTCAAAATATTATGGTCGTCGATACAATCTTTGAGATGTTAATTTTGAGATTAAAGGTACAGAGAAGATTGCCCTCGTTGGCGAAATGGACATGGAAAGACGACACTTTTTGGTGTTGTATGTGGGCGAAGAACAATTTGATAAAGCTACCATCTCACAACAGAATAATACGGTGATAGGCTACTTGTCGCAGAGGTAGTTACCACATGATGAAAGAACGGTTGAAGAAGGAATTACGTCTCATATGAACCGGTATTTGCCATGCAAGCAAGAATGCATGAATTAGAAAAGCAAATGGAAAAAGATGCAGTGAAAAGATTCTTGCGCAATACGCAACGGTTCAGAGAACAGTTTGAAGCGATGAATGGGTATCATTGAGAATCGGAGATGAAAAACAGTTTTTACGCGTTTTGGCTTTCCAGTTGAAGACCTTCAAAAGAAAAATTGGAGAATTCTCTAGTGGAGCCAAAAGACACGTGATCGCATTTGTAAAAACTACTTTTATCAAAACCGGATATCTTATTGTTAGATGAGCCTACAAATCATCTCTGATATCGATGTGATTGATGTGGTTGGAAGGGTATGTAAAGAATTATCCAAAGGCGAGTTTATAATTGTATGCATGACCGTATGTTTTTAGATCATACAGTTGATGTTGTATATAATATGGAATACGGAAAGATGAAACTGCTATCCGGGTAATTATTCCAACTCTAGTCATTCAGCGTGAGAAATGATATTGAGCGCTAACAATCACATACGTAAGACAACAGAAAGATATTCAACGCTTAGAAGCACTGATTGAAAAGTTCTCGTTATAAAAAGAATAAAGCAACTTTTGCGCAATCTAAAATTAAATACTTGGAACGTATAGATCAGTATTGAAGTTGATCAGACAGATGATAAAACATTCCATGCAAAGTTTACACCACGCGTAAAGGGTGGTGAGAAAGTGCTGGAAGTTGAAAATCTTGCGATAGGATATGATCATGTTCTTACGACAATTTCAATGAAGATGCGTCGTGGAGATAGAATTGCGGTTATTGGTCAAAATGGTACTGGAAAATCAACGTTTGTAAAGACGCTAATGAATATTGTACCTGCTTTATCTGGTAGTTTCTTGTTTGGTCATCAAATTGAACAGGGATGACTTTGATCAACGAGCTTGCAATTCTCTTCTGGCAAAACAGTACTAGAAGAAGTGTGGGACGAGTATCCAGATTTAGATCAGAACAACAGTTCGAAGTGTATTAGGTCAATTCTTATTCTCTGCAGATGATGTATTTAAAAACAGTTGATGTTTTATCAGGTGGAGAAAAAGGTAAGACTCTCTTTTGTCAAAACTATTATTACAACATGCAAACATGTTAATACTGGATGAACCAACAAACCACTTTAGATATTCCAGGCAAAAGAAGCACTGGAGTTATCCTTGAAAAAGGGATTTACAGGTTCAATATTATTTGTTTCACGATCGCTACTTTATTCAGCAGATGGCGACAGGTTTATTAATTCTTAGTAATGATGGTTGTCGGTTTGTAAATCAAACTTACGACGAATACATGAACCAAGAACCATTACAAGTCAAAGAAGTTAAACAATTAAATGGATGAACCTATTAATAAAAAGAAGTGAAGAGGGCGTTATCTCCAGAAGCACGTCGCCGTGAGATTGCAAAAACTAGAACGCTTGATTACAGAAAAGGAAGCAGAGTTAGAGGAAAATGCGTGAGCTCCGCTTTGAACCAGAGTATTATCAAGATTATCAAAAGATGAATGACTTAGATCAAGATATCGATGATATTCATAATGAATTAGCACATCTAGAAGAAAGGTGGGCTTCATTATTAGAAGAAGTAGGATAAGAAAAAGCCTGTTGTGTAACAGGCTTTTTATATGGCGGAGAAGAAGGGATTTGAACCCCCGCACGCTTTCACGTCTAGCGGTTTCGAAACCGCCCCTTCAGCCTCTTGGTACTCAATGCTGAACAATTATATCATATAAATAGGGTGAGGTTGAAGGAAGTGCAAGTCACATAGTTATATCTTAAATATATAATTATGAAAATATTTTCATGTAAGAAAAATTTCAAGAAATATTTTCAAAAGCGCTTTACAAACTATTGACATCATTTTTAGGATTTGCGTAATATTACTGGTATATTAAGGAGGAGTTCTCTTAACATAGGAGGAAGAGGAATTTATGAAAAAGCACTATTGCCTTCTCTTCCGCTTATTTTAGCTCTTTTGCAGGTTGCAATGGCAAAGGTGGACAGACAACTGCATCACAATCTGAAGACTTTAGATCCGTCTATTCTTTAGATATGCAGAGCTTAGACTACATTACAGTTTCCAACAAGGCAGTTGATAACGAAAATACAGCAAACTTTGTTGACGGCTTATTAGAGAAAATGATAAGTATGGTAACTATGTACTCTGCTCTGGCTGAGTCTTAGGAGTCAAACGATGATATAGACAGAATGGACATTTAAGATCTCGTAAGGGTGTTAAATGGGTTACAAATGAAGGCGAAGAATATGCTGAATTAAAGGCACAAGACTTCGTTACTGGTCTTCAACACTCAGCAGACTTTAAGTCTGGTACAAAAATACTTCAGTAGAAGGTCCCATTAAGAACTTCTCCTGAATATGAAGCAGGTGAAGTAACATTTGATAAGGTTGGTGTAGGCTGTTGATGATTATACATTGAAGCATACTCTTTGAAAAACCAGCATCTTATTTCTACTCTAACAACATATGGTATCTTATTCTCAATCAACGAAGACTTCTTAAATTCTAAGGGTTCTGGATGTGTTGGGTTCTCCTGATTTAAATGCATGTGAGTTCGGTATCGTTGATCCATCATCTATTCTTTCACAATGGTGGTTATATCTTAACAAATAAATACAGCTAAGTCTATCGTTGAGTTTACAAAGAACCAGAACTACTGATGCAGAACACGTATATATCAATAAGGTAACTTATACATATGATGATGGTTCTGATGATCACTCAATCATGAATGGTTTCGAAGCTGGTACTTATACAAGTGCGTCCATCCGTGGTACATGGTCAAAAGATGAATTCGATAAGTACATGGATAAGTATAAGGATAACGTTTATATCCCTATGACAGATGGTGGTACATTCTCATTGGCATTCAACTATAACCGTCGTTCTTTCAACAATACAAACAAGACAACAGATGCAGAGAAGGATAACACACATAAGGCTATCTTAAATAAGAACTTCCCGTCTTGCTTTTACAGAAATCTGCATCTCGACAGAGTAGTTTACTTGAAGCAAAGAGTTGGTGATGAAACAGCGGCTAAGGCTTCATTACGTAATGAATTAGTACCAACAACATTCGTTCAAATCAAGGGCGAAGATTATGGTAAGACAGTTGCTAAGTTTGTTACAGAACAGACAGATGTATTCGGTAGTTCATTAGACCTTTCTGAAGGACAGGATCCATACTACAACCCAGATAAGGCAAAGGAATTACTTGCTAAGGCAGCTGCTGAAGCTGGATTAACATTACCTCGTTTCTAGACTTAGTAACACTTTCAACAATGTCATTCACAGTTAACCAGGCTAACTCATTGAAGAAGTCTGTAGAAGAAGCTACAAATGGACAAATCTTAATCAATGTAATGCCAATTGATAAGGATGCTTACTATGCAGCAACATATCTTGCAAATAATGGTAGTGAATCTGACTGGGATATCTCTACAGCAGTAGGTTGGAACCCAGACTACTTAGATCCAAGAAGTTACTTAAATATCTATAGTCCAGTAAATGGTGACCAGTTAACTTCAGTTGGCTTAGATGGAACATCTGATCCAGATAACTTCCAGGAATCTGATAAGGCTGCTATGGAAGCTGTTGGATTATTCGATTACCAGAAGTTATTAGAAGCAGCTGATGCAATTACTGATGACTTAGATGCTCGTTACACAGCATATGCTAAGGCTGATGCTTGGATTATTGAAAATGCATTCGCTATCAGTGTACAGTGCACAGCAGTAGCAAACACAGTTACAAGAAGTGTTCCTTTCGTGGGACCATACTCAATTGCCGGACAAGGTGGTAATAAGTTTGGAGTTAAGACGTATCCAAAAAGATATCATTACAAACAAGGACTACTATGAAGCTAAGGAGGCTTGGTTAGCAGAACGTGCTAAGTCTGCTAGCAAATAAATCCTAGAATCTTTACTCGTAACGTTTCATAAACAGTCTCAAAAAGACAGATATCATTATTTAATGAATCTGTCTTTTTCTTTTGAGAGTGCTCAAGTAGTTAGAGTTTAGAGTGCAATTTTATGTCTATGAATAAATATTCATAATATCTGAAAAATGAAAAATTGATTTGAAATTAATTATGATTATATTTTAGTGAAATACGAAAGTCTTATATGGTATTATAACTACTATGAAAAGGTAGGGTGAGTTATATGAAGCGTTACATTTTAGGCCGTGTAATCAGATCGTTCTTCTCGATTTTTGCGGTTGTTAGCAATCGCATTGGTTTTGGCTCTATACGCTGACACCGCGCGACAATATCTTTTATAACTGATACAACTTTTTCAAAGTTGAAGAGTGCGGATGATAAAATCAAATACAAATACAACACCTGGGAGAGCCTAGGTTATCTACGTTTTTGAGGAAACAGAAGGATCTATGTGCAAATACAGGTGATTATGATGCATGTATGGTTACTGGTTCTGATTTATTGAAAGAACAGGTGACAGAAGTATAAGTCAAATGGATATACAATTAAAAACATATTCAGATGGTAAATACTATGCTTATAAAGATTATTCTATTCCTGAACTAGTTATCAACTGGTTTGGTAGATTAATTGAAGTGGATCATCCTTGGAGAATGTATGATGGTCATAATGAAAAATATGGAAAGAAAAAGTCTATATTGAAAATGACTATAACGGATTACCCGCAATTAAGTGTGCAGGTTGTGAACACAAGTATCTTGTATACATGGATGGTAGTTTCCCATTTATCCATCAAAAATATTGTTGGTTTAAATTTTGCTATTTCATATCCAACATTTAGTGGAGTAGATGTAACTGCTGTTATTACACAGACACAGGGTAATGCAAAGAGCCAAGAAGTAACTTTTGAAACCGGAAAGACATCTTCTTCTGCAGTAAATTTACATTCATGTACGTATAAATATTCAGAATTGTTAGATAAAATTGATAAGGGTAAGTTTAATGATAACTATGCAAACTGCGCATTCAACTTACAAGATCCATCAATGATAACTACATCTGCGATTCAAGGTTTAATTGCCTTATTGATTACTTATCTACTTGGTATTCCAGCTGGTATGGTGATGGTCTGCGAATAAGGGTAAGTGGCAAGATAAGCTTGGTACAGTTTATATCAATATTATGAGTGCTGTTCCTTCACTTGCATTTATTTATTTCGTTAGATCAATTGGTATGAAACTTGGGTTGCCTGATAAGTTCCCAGTATATGGTGCACATGATATACGTTCATACATTATGCCTGTCTTAATTCTTGGTTTATTAAGTACAGGTGGACAGATGTTATGGATTAGACGTTACATGGTTGACCAATCAAGTTCTGACTATGTTAAGTTTGCACGTGCGAAGGGTCTTTCAAATAGTGAAATCTTCCGTACACATATTTTATCGTAATGCGATTATTCCGTTCGTAAATGGTTTCCCATCAGCTGTTATTATGACAATTTCTGGTGCGGTTATTACAGAAACTGTTTTCGCGATTCCTGGTATGGGTAAGATGTTGCCAGATAGTATTAAGGCATATAATAACCCAATGGTTATTGGTCTAACATTTATTTTCACTGTTGTTTCTATTTTTGCCTTGTTATTAGGGTGACTTACTCGTTACAGTTGTTGATCCCTCGTATTCAGTTACAGGCAAAAGGAGATTCGAGATAATGTCAGAAATCAGAGATGAAAGATTTACTTTTTGTCGCATTAGACGACTTTTGCATCAGAGAGAATTAATAGTCCTAAATATTCTTATTGGAAGAGTGTATTTAGAAAGTTCTTTAGTAGTAAGATAGCTATCTTCTTCTTAGTACTAACACTAGTAACTTTATTCTTATCTTATATTTTACCGTTGATTAGTGGATACGATCCGACTGTTCAAGAATATATCAATGACATATCACATCGTCATCTTCCACCAAGTTTCCAATACTGGTTTGGTACAAACAATGTAGGTGATTCATTCTTTGATGAAGTTTGGGCAGGTGCTAGAACTTCATTAAGCCTTGCGATTATCGCTACATTTATTACAAATGTGATTGGTGTTATTGTAGGTGCGTTCTGGGGTTATTCACGTAAGATGGACGTTATCATGATTGAAGTTTACAACATCATTGCGAACGTTCCATTTACATTAGTAGTTATTATCTTGTCCTATGTATTAGGACCTGGATTCTGGCAGTTGGATTCTGCTTATGTATCACATCATGGTTAGGTATGGCGTATAGTATCCGTATTCAGGTTATGATGATTCGTGACCGTGAATATAACTTAGCTTCAAGATGCTTAGTACACCTACACATAAGATTATCCAGCACAACGTTTTACCATTTATGATTCCAATTATCGTAACATCTATTTCTAGAGATGTTCCAAGCTTTATTTCCTATGAGGTGTTCTTTGTCTTACTTAGGAATTGGTTTTAACAGCAACAGATGTTTCTTTTGGGTAGACTTATTTCAGCTAACTCATCAGACATGGTTTCCACCCCATATTTGTTCTGGATTCCAGTAGCTGTAGCAGCAGTTATCTCAATTTCGCTCTATATTGTCGGACAGACTTTTGGCAGATGTATCTGATCCAAAGACACATATGTAAAGGAGGGTATCATGGCAGAAGAAACATTAGCTACAAACTTAGATATCACCTTTGAAAACTCAGACAAAGAGGCAGTATTATCTGCACGTGATATTATTGTTGAATTTACTGTTCGTGACCGTGTATTAACTGCGATACGTAATGTTTCATTAGATTTATATGATGGTGAAACACTCTGCAATTGTAGGTGAGTCTGGTTCAGGTAAATCTGTATTTACAAAAACATTCTACAGGTATGTTAGACAAGAATGGTAATATCCCACAGGGTAAGATCATTTTTGAAGGACGTAATCTTTTAGAAAATACTTCAGATAAGGATTGGGAAGAAATCCGTGGTAAGAAGATTGCGACAATCTTCCAGGATCCACGACTTCCTTGAACCCAATTCGTACAATTGGTTCACAGATTACTGAGGTTATTGTAAAACATCAGGGTGTTGATCTAATTGAAGCTCGTAAGATTGCGGTTGATTTGATGAAGCGTGTAGGCATTAACAATGCAGAAAATCGTTTCGATGAATATCCATTCATGTATTCTGGTGGTATGCGTCAGCGTATTGTAATTGCGATTGCATTAGCTTGCCGTCCGCGTATCTTGATTTGTGATGAGCCAACAACTGCGTTAGACGTTACAATCCAGGCACAGATTATTAAGTTAATTAAGGACTTGCAGGAAGAATATCACTTTACAACTGTTTATATATACACGACCTTGGTGTCGTTGCGAATGTAGCAGATAAAGTTGCGGTAATGTATGCAGGGCAGATTGTTGAATATGGAACAGTAGAAGAAGTATTCTACGATCCTAAGCATCCATATACATGGGCTCTATTAAGCTCTATGCCTCAGTTAGGTATTAAGGGTCAAGATTTATATGCAATTACAGGTACTCCACCAAGTTTATTTGAAAAGGTGGTGGGTGATGCATTTGCACCACGTAATCCTTATGCGATGAAGATTGACTTTGAAGAAGAGCCCAATGTTTGCGGTAAGTAATACACACCTTGCTAAGACATGGTTATTAGACCCACGTGCACCAAAGGTTGAAAAGCCTGAAGTAATTCGTAACTTGCACGAAAGATTATTAGAGACATTAGGTGAAGGAGGTACATATCATGGATAACAACGAAAAAGAAGTACTTGTTGAAGTCAAAAACCTTGAAGTAACTTTCACTAATGGAAAGAATAAGTTTGTTGCAGTACATGATGCAAACTTCCAAGTTTATAGAGGTGAGACATTCTCTCTTGTAGGTGAGTCTGGTTCAGGTAAGACAACAATTGCTCGTGCAATTAACCGTATTAATCCAATTAGTAACGGTGAAGTCTTATTTGAAGGAAAGCGTATTTCAGGGAAGATATCTCGTGAATTAGACCAAGAAGTCATTCGTAAGATTCAAATGGTCTTCCAGGATCCTGCTGCTTCACTAAATGAACGTGCAACTGTTGACTATATTGTTTCCGAAGGCTTAGTTAACTTTAAGTTATATACTGATGAAGAAGATCGTTATAGCCAAGTAGTATCTGCATTAAATGAAGTAGGTCTTCTTGAAGAACATATGTCTCGTTACCCACATGAATTCTCAGGTGGTCAGCGTCAACGTATTGGTATCGCTAGAGCGATCATCATGCAGCCAGAATTATTGATTGCAGATGAACCTATCTCAGCGCTAGATGTATCTATTCGTGCGCAGGTATTAAACCTATTAAAGAGATTACAGAGAGAACGTGGATTAACATGTATCTTCATTGCGCACGACTTATCAGTTGTACGCTTTATCTCTGATCGTATTGCGGTTATTCACTTAGGTAGAATTGTAGAACTTGCAGAAACAAATGAATTGTTCCTCAATCCGCTACACCCATATACGCAGTCATTATTAGGAGCTGTTCCAATTCCAGATCCACAGATTGAAAAAGGCTAAGGTTGTTAAAACCATATTCATTGGATAGCCATCATTATGATGAAGATAAACCAGCATTCCATGAAATTAAGCCTGGACACTTTGTTTGGGCTAATGATGCTGAATTAGCTGAATATCGCAAGAATATGAAGTAAAACAGATTTCTATAAACGGATAAGTAATTTTCAGTAATTTTAAAAATAGCGTGGGATTTTTCAAAAATACATGCAATAAAAATCTCATAGGGGAGATAGATTTGATAACAGGGCAATACCATAGAATGATTATCTAGGGATTGCCTTTTATTCTTATAATTTTAGAGTTAAATTATAATCCTGTGTGAATAATGTGAATAAGTGATAGATACTTTAATTCACTAATATAATACAATATAAAAATAGCAAATAGGTTGACGTAATATAATCATGAATAATCATATAGGGTTACTCCATTTCTGTTTGATTCTCGGGTCTCCAAATACTTTGGGGGACTAGCCAAAACACTTTAGGGGAATCACTTTGGGGGACCGCCCATAAACCTCAAGAGGATACTAGTTACAAAAACTGGAATCTCTTTTTATCATTTTTATAATGGAACATGGTTTTTCATTTTTATGAATAGCTTTTTATTCACTATAAATAGCTAATATAGATAGTATATCTCATGATGAACATAATCTATTACCTGTGTATTATAAATTACAAATCTATTTGAATTTTCATTTTAAATATTTAAGGTTATTATGGAAATTTAAGCGTACTATCTTACGTATATACGTACTTTTGCCTACATATTTCAAAACATACTCAGGTCATGAATAAGGATGATTCATCTTAGTAGCAATATGTTTACATAACTCATGTTCATAACAACCTCTATCAATAATATTAGAATCAGAAGATACTAGAAAGTTACATAATATGTTTATTCATATAAGTGCCATATAAAAACTTCAAATATCTTTCTAGTAAAAGAAAAATGGAAAAAGGGATGAAATCCACTAGGAAATCATCCCTTAATTTTTTTAAAAATTACCTGTCCCCAAAGTATTTTCTGAAGTTTAGTCCCCAAAGATTTTGGAGATCCTGATTCTCCAGACAAGAAGATAAAAGTATGGAGGTTTTATTATATTTTTGTCTCCCCACAAAATTAGCAATAATGATTTATCGTACCTATAAAAGTTCATAGGTCATCTCAAACCCCATAAGACTTTAAAGTGCTAAATTTGTATCCTATTTTTATTAAACAAATGATAAAGAAAAATACTATACGTTTTTATAATAAAAATTATTTTTTAAATTATGCAAAATTATATTGCAAAAATATAATTGGTGATACGATTTGGGTGAAGTAAAAAGTATTTGTAGAGATCTTCAAGTTATACACAAATCATTGTATGTATTAATTGCTAAAATGGTTTTTAGAGTTAAAAATTCTGGCAAGTTTTTCTCATTGACTGATTACTGTTTTTGGTTATTTTTACGTACAAAATTTCAAAGGGCATTGATGTGACATGTTTATTTATCTTTTCGAAAATTAGGGGGAGGGAAATGTATGGATAAACTATTGAAATCTTTACTCGCAGCTGTAGTTATTTCAGCAAATATCTGTAAAAAAACAATAAATGTTTATGCAGAAGAATCAGAAGAGGGTACTAGACGAGGAATCGGTAGTATCAAGTGAAGTCCAAGCAGAAATTGATGCATTATTGGAGCAAGTTTATTATAACGAAAAACTGGCATCGCCAATCTGGTTTGAATATCGTGCAGAGACATCATTACAGCAAGCATTAGAGAAACTAACAGTTGCAGAGACTGCATTAAATGAAGCAAGGGCAGCTAACGACTTATCACACATTACTGAAATGAAAGCAATGGTTGAGTCAGAACTTAGAAAGAATAAGGAAGCTTTTAGAAAAAGCAATTGCAGAGAATGCAGATAAAAGTATTATTCAGGAAAGACAAGTGCATCTGTAGAACAGTTGACTGCAGAATTAGAAAGATACAACACTGAACGTATGGAAGCTGAATTAGCAACTGCTGAAGAAAAACTATGCAATAGCTAAATCAGAATATGATTCTCTGTTAGTTACTTACAATGCGCTGAAACAAGAAATAAATTATTATGATCAACTCCAGACTGATCTTGCATTACAGATACTTGCTTTACAGGGGATTGACGGAAGAACAGGTACGATGTCAGAAGAAATTTACGAAAAATTCTATGGAAAAAGAATGAGACAACTACTGAAACAGTGGAATCTAAAGAACCTGAAGTAGAACCAATTGTTGAGGAAATGCATAATGAAAATTGAAGAAGAATTTCACATTCAATTTACAACACCAATAGTAGAAACATAATTTAGAGATGGCTGAGATTCATGAGGGTACAAATCACCCTGTTATTCCTGTCGATTTCCGCACTATCATTTACAGTTCTTGCTGGTGTTGGAATCTACATGGCAAGAAAGAAACATTAATCAACAACTAAAAAGTCTTTTGTTAGGATTTTGCCAGGCCTACGGAGACTTTTTTTACATGCTTGCAAGTTATAATAATTTATACTAGTGTTGGGAGATAGATTTGATAACAGGCAATACCATAGAATGATTATCTAGGGATTGCCTGTTATTCTTATAATTTTAGAGTTAAATTATAATCCTGTGTGAATAATGTGAATAAGTGATAGATACTTTTAATTTACTAATATAATGCAATATAAAATAGCAAATAGGTTGACGCAATAAAAATCATGAATAATCAAATAGGGTTACCTCCATTTCTGTTTGATTCTCCAGACAAGAAGATAATAGTAGGGAGGTTTTATTATATTTTTGGTTTCTTCACAGAAGTTTATAGCTATCCTAATCCCGTGAGAATTTAAACTGTTTTAATTACA
>BNJV01002788.1_pt1 | contig 62926 bp, 91 predicted proteins | sample 8540591 | NCBI WGS metagenome assembly BNJV01 (sample SAMD00202457, study PRJDB9452) | human saliva metagenome | host: Homo sapiens | reverse complement strand
AATCTGCCCAAGTTTCTCCTAAAATATCAACAATCTCATCAGAACTATTCAAATTATAAATTAAAAGTTCTATTTCAATTCTAGTCAAATTTCTCCAAGCATAATTATACAATTCACTTTTTTTGAAAAAAATTTCTCTAATCTGCTTTTTTTCCAAGTTATCAAAAATTAAAATGAAATTCCCGTAAAATTTTCCTATATTCTGTAAGCGGTCGCTTTTTCAGATGAAATAAGACTCTTCAATCCCTCTATCCATTCAGATATTGATTTTTTTAAATTTTTCTTTTCATCAAAAAAATATTTGAAAAACTCTTCAGATTCTTCAAAAGTTTTTTTATTCACATGATTATTTTCTATTAGAAAAAAATATTCTCAAATTCACTTTCATTTTTTTCATCAGAAAAAAATATCTTCAAAAATTTTTCAAAAAAAGATTTTTCTTTATTTTCTTCAAAATTCTTTTTCACTCTTTCAAAAATTCTTCATTTTTCATTATTTTTTTCAGTCATCTTATTCTCTGATTTCACTTCATCAAAAATCAGCTTTTTCAAACTCCAAAGCAACTCTATACGCTTCATTAATCTTCATAAACATCTCAGGAAACTCCTCAGGATGATATTTTTTTCAACATTTTAGAATATGCAATTTTTATTTTCTTTCTTATCATCTGTCGGCTCTATTTCCAGTATTTTTAAACGCTTCATCAAAATTCAAAATCATCACTCCTAATTTTTTTCTTTTTTTTAAAAATAACAAAAAAATAAAAATAATATTTTATTTATTTTGCAACAATTTTTTTAGTCTTTTTATTTAATAGTGCTAAATCCCTTTAAATTTAAACAAATTTATTATTTAGTGAGTAACAGCATAAAAACGGCATAAGTAATCTAATTCCTTCCAAAAAAATTCCTCGACAAGCTCATCCAAACTCTCAAATCTTTCAATCTCTTCCACATCAAACTTAACCAAAACTTTCCTAATTCCCCCATTTTTCCACTCTTTAAGAAATCTTTCTCTATTACTTTCATTTCCCATAAATCTATCTAAAGCACAGTTTTTCCTTACTTTTTCGTAAATTGCACAAAATAATAAAGTGGTTCATTAATCGGCACTTCTAAAAACTTTATTCTGATTCTCAAGCGTATTTTTCCCCAATTTTTACGCTCAACAAAACTCACTTCAAGCGAAATCCCAATTTTTCTTAGTCTTCTCATTTTTAAAAACTCTCAAAGCAATCCCTGATTCAGTATCACTATCCCCATCTTGTCGTAAAAAAACACCCAAAGATAAGGTCTTGCAATCTGAGCCTGATTCATCCAGCTACTAACTTTCTGCAAATGAAATCCATCTGTCTTTTCTTCCAAAGCCTTTTGCAATTTCCGTAAAAAAACTTTTTCTAGCACTTTGTCCATTTTTTTCTAAAAAGTTCCATATCTTCCTTTAAATCTCCAGCTTTTTCAGGTTTTACATATTTTTTTACCTTCATAATTTGTATATTCAATTAATGGTTTGTAGTTAAATTTTTTTGTCATATTGATCATTCCTTTTTCTTTATAAAAATATTTTTGTTTTTAACAAATTTTTTTCAAAATTTTTAATATTAAACAATTTTATTATTTAATCTAAATTCCAATCAAAAAAACTATTTTAACAAGAAATAGTATAAATGCAGTTTTAAGCTCAATTTTTAAAAATAAGTTTTCTGTAAAAATTATAGCATATTTTTTTCAAAATTTCTATAAAGTTTTTAAGTTAAGTTTTTAGATTATTTTTGATTTCAAAATTTTTTTAATTATATATTAAATTAATAAAAATTTTAAAAAAATAATTTGATTTTTTTAGAAAAAAATATTGTATAATATAATTAAAAAAATAGGTTAATCAATTTAGGGGAAGAAAAAAATGAGAAAAAAAGGGGATAGCAATGGGTTTACGCTTATTGAGGTTTTGCTGTACATTTCGATTATGGCGATTTTGTTTATGGTTATTTCTGTGAATTTGCAGAAGCAGAGGCAAAAATCAGGAGTTTGCAATTCAGAAGAGGAATATTAGCCAGTTTATTAGGAAAAATTCAGCAGTATGCACAGCATAATAGGAAGGAATATGTGCTGGATTTTAAGATATCTGAAAAGATGGCTTATTTTTTAGATGAAAAAAATGGGCAAAAGGATATTGTTGATAAAATGGAGATTTCAAAAAAACTTATCTTATATGACAAATAATTCCAATAAAAAAATGCTGATTTTAGGAGAAGAACTACAAATGAGGGAAATTTTTGAAAGGGGATTTTTCTGTTTATTTGCTGGATAAAAAGGGGAAAAAGATTTATTATAGAATTTCCACAAATACAATAAATGCGGCAAAATATCCGATTATAAGTATTTATCGGGCTAAAAAAAGCCGATTAATCTTTCGGATGACTATTTAAAAGGCTAATTTGTGGGAGGAGGAAATTTAAGATGAAAAAAATGGGGAAATATTTGGGGATAATGGAATAGTAGAGGAAAGTAATAAAAAAAGAGATTTTTAAAAAAATGTAAGTTTTTCGTAGAATAGTGAAAAAAATCAAATAAAAAAATGAAGATTCAAAAAGAAAAATGAAAAATTTTAGGGATGTTGAAAATATAAAGATTAATAGAAATAAAAAAAGTCAATGAAAATTTAAAAAAATAAAGAAAAATAGAAAAAAATAATGAACATTCAAATAAATTTGAAAATAGTGAATTTGATAAATATATTTTAGAAATGAAGAAGCAGCGGGAAAAAAACGGCGAGGAAAAAAATATAAAATCTAAACTTTTTGCGAAGAGGGCAAAAATTTAAAAAAAGTTTTTTTGTATGGAAATTGGAATTGAAGAAGTAAAAAAAGAGCTTGGCAATTTCGGGATATTGATTTTTGGCAGGTATTGTTTTATTTTTTTATTTTATCTAAATTTTGTTACTTTTTAAAGGAGAGCTTGCTGGTGAAAAAGGTGCTTTATGTTAAAATTGACGGGAATCGTGGGAGTGTTCTAAAAGTTAATAATAAATATTTGAAAAAAATCAGGCGAGCATTGAGAATAAAAAGGGCCTGGAATATGGATTTTATCTTATGCGGTACAAGATTAGGAAGGTTATAAGTAAAAAAATGGAAATGTTAAAAATTGATGGGAAAAATTTTTGGGATATAAAGAATCACGGCTGAATGGAGTTCGGAAATATATCTTGAATATTTTTTTGATGAATTGTTTTATAACTGATGAAAAATTTGTATGCTTTTTCACGTGCTGCAGTTTTAGGGGAAAAAAAGCAGAAGTTTCTAAAAGATATGAAAGATAAGTTTAAATACACAGGGCTGGCTCATTTAATTGTAATTTCTGGAACTCATATAAGTCTTGTTGTAATTGGAATTGTAAAAAAATTCTGGATGGATTGTCGTTAGGATATAGATTTAAGTATTTAATGGCACTTGTGGCACTTACTTTTTATTGTGCATTAATTGGATTTTCATCAGGGATTTTACGTGCCTATATTATGGGAGCGATGATGATTTTAGCAAGAATCCTTTTTTTGAGCAGGAGGAAAGTAAAAAAATCTCTGCTAGTGTCGTTTATTGTCATAATTGTGTTAAATCCTATTCACTTTTTTTGATATTTCAATGCAGCTTTCCTATGCCGCAGTTGTAGCGATAATCTTTGTAAATCCTGAATTTAAGAAATTTTATCAGGAAAAAAGTTTTAGATAAAATAAAAAAATGAAGTTTTAAGAAATACTGTAGATTTGATATTTTTTTAAGCCTGACAATCCAAATCACAAGTATTCCGCTATTTTTATATTATTTTGAAAAAAATTACCGTTATTCTCATTTTTACTGAACATTGTAGGAATTCCCAATTGGAACAGTTGTTATCCAGTGCCTATTTTTTTGCTGTCCTTTTAAATATTTTTTTAAATTATCATTATTTAATGGCATAGTTGTTTTTTTGTAACAGAAATTATTTTTTTAAAAGCATTTGAAGGATTTATTTATGCTGGAAGCAAAAATACCGCTTTTACAGATTAATATTAACGGAAAAAGCTCCTTTGTGGACAGTTTTTTTGTATTATGGAGTATTATTTTTTTCATAACGCTTTTTTTATAATGCCTTTATTTACTGAAAAAAATTAATATAAATGAAAATTAAGATAAAGATTATAAGTTGAAAATAAAAAAATAATAAATATGTTTTCTAACTCTTCATTTCGTGATATAATAATAAATAACTATGAAAATTTGAAAGGATGATAAAATATGAGTTTACCAAAATGTCCAAAAATGTGGATCAGAATACGTTTATGAGGATGGAAATATGCTAGTTTGCCCAGAATGTTTTTTTACGAATGGGCAGAAACTGAAGAAGAAAGCAGTGATGAATCTGTAGTAAAAGATGCAAACGGAAATATCTTGCAAAATGGAGATAATGTTACGATTATAAAAGGATTTAAAAAGTAAAAGGTGCTTCATCAGATTTAAAGAGAGGGATAAAAGTTAAAAAAATATCAGATTAATTGATGATGGGATTCATAATATTGACTGTAAAATAGATGGTTTTGGTGCAATGAAACTAAAATCGGAATTTGTGAAAAAAATATAAAAAAATAGATTTTTTTGATAACTTATTTTATAAGTTTTTTTCCTTAAATATTTAACTGGATAATATTCATTTGAATTTTAATTTTTTTGGCTAACAAATATTTTTTTAATAACTTTTATGTTTTTTTCTTTGTTTTTAGAGCAAAGGGGAACAATCGCCATCCCTTTGCAATCCCCGCTTGTCTAAGCATTTTTTTGAAAACAAAATCGAAACTCGCTACGTAAAACTTCGCTAAAACAGTCAATTTTATTTCCAAAAAAATCAAGACATTCTTGGTTTAATTATAAATAGTTATGCTAATAAAAAAATATTAGTTGAAATAGTATGAAAAAAATGATTAATTTAAATATTTAAGAATTGAGATTTTTTTAAACAAAATTATTATCATAATTAAAAATAGAATTGGAGAAGGAATGAAATCAGGATTTATAACAATTGTTGGACGTCCGAATGTTGGGAAGTCTACGCTTATGAATAAGCTTGTGAAGGAAAAGGTTGCGATTGTTTCGGATAAGGCTGGGACAACTCGGGATCAGATAAAGGGAATTGTGAATATTGGACAAGATCAGTTTATATTTGTAGATACGCCAGGGATTCATAAACCTAAGCATTTGCTCGGGGAGCATATGACTAATGTGGCATTGGAAGCGCTTGAAAATGTGGATTTAATAATGTTTATGCTGGATGGAACACAGGAAATATCGACTGGGGATATTTTTGTCAATGAAAATGTGAGAAGTGTGAAAACACCGATTGTTCTTGTTATTAATAAAATTGATAAAATGTCGGATGAGGAAATTGAGGAGAAAAAAAAGGAAATTCGTGAAAAATTGGGAGAGTTTGATGAAATAATAACTCTTACGGCGGAATATGCGATTGGGATTCATAAAAATATTTGAAGTTGCCAAGAAATATTTATCAAATGATGTATGGTTTTATCCAGAGGACTATTATACAGATTTGCCAGTAAATAAGATTGTTGTGGAAACAGTTAGGGAAAAAATCTTGCATCATACGAAAAGATGAAATTCCGCATAGTGTGGCTGTGGAAATTATTAATGTGGAAACGAAGCCGACAATTAGAAAAATATGATATTAATATTTATGTTGAAAGGGATAGTCAAAAGGGGATTATTATTGGAAAAAGATGGGGCTATGCTGAAGAAAAAATTGGGATAGAGGCTAGACGGGAAATTGAGCATCTGATTGATTTGAAAGTTAATTTGAAATTATGGGTAAAAGTTAAGAAGAAGTGGAGAAAAAAATAAGAAATTTCTTGATGAAATGGGTTATAAAATAAAATAATTTTTTTGATTTTTCTTAGATTAGTGATTGTTTTTTTATTGCTTATTTATATTAAAATTTCTTAACATAGAGTTTTCTACAATAAAACTTATTTATAAAGAAAAATTAAAGACATAGAATTATTTAGTTATTTTGATAACAAGTTTGATGTTTTACAACAAAAAAACTTTTGAAAGGAGGAAAAATAGAGATGGATTTTAAAATACATTCAAAATTTCAGCCAACTGGAGATCAGCCTCAGGCTATCCAAAAAATCGTGGAAAACTTGGAAGATGGTATTACGGATCAGATTCTGCTTGGGGTTACGGGATCAGGAAAGACATTTACAGTTGCGAATGTTATTGAAAAAATAAATCGTCCAGCGTTGATAATGGCACCGAATAAAACGCTTGCAGCACAGCTTTATAATGAATACAAGCAGTTTTTTCCTGAAAATGCTGTTGAATATTTTGTATCTTACTATGATTATTACCAGCCTGAAGCGTATATTATGCAAACTGACACGTATATTGAAAAGGACTCTTCGATTAATGATGAGATTGATAAATTGCGGCATGCGGCGACAGCGGCGCTTTTGAACAGAAGAGACGTTATTATTGTAGCTTCAGTTTCGGCAATTTATGGATTGGGATCACCAGAGGCTTATAAAGAGAGAGCAATTCCGATTGATGTGGAAACTGGATTTGAGAGAAATGAGCTTATAAAAAGGCTGATTTCACTTAGGTATGAGAGAAATGATATTGCCTTTGAGCGTGGGAAATTTCGTGTGAAAGGGGATATTCTTGATTTACATCCATCTTATCAGGATACAGGATACCGTTTTGAATTTTTTGGAGATGATTTGGAAAGCATTTCGGAAATTAATACGCTTACTGGGCAGAAAATTAGAAATATAAAAAGAATTACAATAATGCCTGCAACGCACTATTTAACTACTGAAGATACGAAAAAAATGATTGAATCAATAAAAAAAGAAATGGAAGAAAGAGTGCATTTTTTTAAAAAGAAGGAAAAACTGCTGGAAGCACAGAGGATTGAGCAAAGGACAAAATATGATCTGGAAATGATTGAAGAAATCGGATATTGTAAGGGAATAGAAAATTATTCTAGATATTTAACTGGAAAAAGTGAAGGAGAAGCGCCTGACACGTTAATTGACTATTTTCCAGAAGATTTAGTCGTATTTTCTGGATGAATCGCATATTTCAGTTCCACAAATTAAATGGGATGTATAAAGGGAGACAGAGCGAGAAAAAAATCATTTAATTGACAATGGCTTTAGACTTGCCAAGCGCTTATGATAACCGTCCGCTAAAATTTGAGGAATTTTTTTTGGAAAAAAATCCCGCAAGTTGTGTATATTTCAGCCACTCCAAGCGATTACGAGCTGGAACATTCAAATGGAGAAATTGTAGAGCAGCTTGTCCGTCCAACAGGAATTGTAGAGCCAAGCATCGACATTCGTGAAACAAAAAAATCAGATTGATGACTTGATGGATGAAATAAAAAAACAAGAACAGCAAGAAAAAGAACGGATTTTAGTTACAACCTTGACAAAAAAATGGCAGAAGAACTGACAGATTACTATTTGGAATATGGAATAAAAAGTAAAATATATGCATTCTGACATTGATACGCTAGAAAGAACAGAGATAATAAGAGGCTTGAGAAAAGGTGAATTTGATGTTCTGGTTGGAATAAATTTGCTGCGGGAAGGGCTGGATATTCCAGAAGTTTCATTAGTGGCAATTTTGGAAGCAGACAAGGAAGGATATTTACGTTCCAGAAGATCGCTGATTCAGACAATGGGACGTGCTGCAAGAAATGTAGAAGGGCACGTTATTTTGTATGCAGACAGAATGACAGGCTCTATGAAAGAAGCTATTGATGAAGTAAACAGACGTCGTGAAGTTCAGGAAAAATACAATCTAGAAAAAACAATATTAATCCAAAAATCAATCGTAAGAGAAATTGCAGAGTCAATCGTAGATTATGAAATTGAAAAAAAGAAAAATGAAGCAAATAAAAGCAATTAAACAGTATAAGAGTGAAAAAAAGACGTGGAAAAGGAAATTAAGAAACTCGATAAGCAAATTAAAAAAATTGGCTGAGGAGCTTAATTTTGAGGAAACTATTAAGTTGAGGGATAAAATGAATGAATTAAAGAAGTTGTTAATTGAGTTATAATTATTAGGAAATATAAATTAGACTTTGTACTATAAAAAGTAACTCTGAACTGTAGGAAGTTTGAGGTGTAAAAATTAAAATGAGAAATGGAATATTGAGTTTTTTTATTGAAAGGATTAGTTGCTATTATTCTAATATTAGGATATGTATTAATTCAAGAGTTTTTAAATCCTCTAATGCTAACAAGAATTGCATTGATTTTTTTGCAATAGTAATACATCCATCTGGATATATTGTTTTTGCATTAATGTTAATTTTGGCTTTAATGTTAATATTTTATTTGGGATTTTTTTGCTACAAAGAATACTTAAATATCCTAAAAATTAATATAGTTGTGATGATAATGATATTTACATATTTTGTTATAAAGTATATTTTTGCTGATAATAATAGTACATTTTTTTGCTCCAACTGAAAAGGAAAGATATATATTTATTATAGTGAGTCATATATTTTTTTCAGCAGGATTGTTGTGGAAAAAAATAAAAAGATTGATTTGAGCAAAGGAAACGGATGATTTATATTCTAGATAATGAATTGAAGAATTGCATATAAATAAATCAAAAAAATAATAAAAAAATTATGAAAGGAAATAAAAAAACATGAATAAAGTATATTGCTACCCAAGATGCACAACTTGTAAAAAGGCTGTAAAATGGCTGGAGGAAAAATGGGATTGAGTATGAGTATAAGCATATTGTAGAGGAAACTCCGTCGAAGGAGGAAATAAAAAAATACTATGAAAAAAAGTGGATTGCCTTTAAAAAAAGTTTTTTTAATACGAGCAGGGAATGTTTATAAACAAATGAATTTAAAGGAAAAAAATTGGCAGAGATGTCGGAAGATGAGCAGTTTGAGCTGCTTGCAAGCAATGGGATGGTGTTGAAAAAGACCGCTTTTTGTGGGAAAAGGATTTTTGTACTGGTTGGATTTAAGGAAGCTGAGTGGGCTGAAAAAGTTGAAGTAATTTAAAAAAATTTTTAAAAAAAGTGAAAAAAATTTTTTCGTAATTGTATTGAAAAATTGATTCAAAAATATGGTAAACTTAATAAGTTATTGAATAAATGGATATTCCGCTTTTTATTGTTGCTACCAGTTTTATGAAAGATTTAATAACAAAAAAAGTTCTTAAATTGGTGAAATTGGTATAGATAAAAAAAGAATGTCTTAGAAAGAAGGGAGTGAATTTCTTGAAAGAGAAATTAATCGAATTAGTAGAAAAAAATTACTTGAAAAGCTGACGTACCTCAATTTAAAGCAGGGGATACAGTTGCTGTTCACTACAAAAGTAAAAAGAAGGAAACAAAGAAAGAATACAGATTTTTTTGAAGGTGTAGTTATTAGAGTTTCTGGTGGAAGCGTTGCTAAAAAAACTTCACAGTTAGAAAAAGTATCGCAAGGAATCGGTGTAGAAAGAATCATTCCTTTAAATTCTCCATTAGTAGAAAAAAATCGAAGTTAAGAGAATTGGTAAAAGTAAGAAGATCTAAATTATACTACTTGAGAAACTTATCAGGAAAAAGCTGCTAGAATTAAAGAAATTAGAAAGTAGCTTCAAGGCTAGCAAAATGCTAGCTTTTTTTCTTTTTATAAAAACAAAGATAAAAAAATTTAAAAATTAGTATTTAATAAAAAAATGATTTTTTTACTATATTAAATAAATTTCAGGCAAATAAAAAAATTTTTAGGAAAAAAATGAAGTTTGATTATGTATTTTTTTAAAAAAATAAATGGAGTTATTATAATTGATTTGTTTTAAAAAGAGGATAAATAATTTTAAAAATTTAAATTAGGAGAGGGAAAAAAATTATGAATATATTATTATGGGGAGCTTTTTTTATATTATTGCGACACTGTTTTTTTGCTATATTTCTTTATTAGAGAAAAGCAGGTTATTCAGTGGATAAGAATGAAAGAGGATGAAACATTGGAAAAAAAGTTTCGCTTGAGAGAAGTGACAGGAATTTTATGGCTGGAAATGTGCTTACAATAGTTGCATTGGTTGTTGCAGCAGTATTTTTTTGTGATTGTAGATAAAAGCAAGGATCCAAATATATGGATAAAAGTTTGGGGAATTTATGGAGTATTTGGTGTAAATATTATAGTTTATGTGCTTAGAAAACAGCATGAATGGGTATTTTTACTAAATCTTATTATGTTGTTTCTAGGAAAATTGATGTTTAATATTTTTAGATCCGAATTTTTATATTTATTTGATAATAAATGTTGTAATTTCATTGATTCTTATTTATTTATTCAGAGATTCATCAGTGGAAAAAAATTACAGAACAGTCGATTTTAAAAGAAGCTGTACAAGGTAATGAAGAATTAGAAAAAATTGTTACAGAGTCAAAGATAAGAAATGAAGATATTTCAGAAACATTTAAGAAAATATTTCCAAATGACAGTCTTTCTGTGGAAGAAAAGAATTGCTAAGGAAAAAAAGAAAGAAAAAGTACATTTGGAAAGGCATTGACAAGAATTGACAATGCACTGCTTGCAGTTATTTTAGTGGCAGTTATTCAAATGTTCTATATTGGAAATTATGTTATTCCAACTGGATCAATGGAGCCTACGATATTGGTTAAAGACAGAGTTTTTACAAATATGGTAAAATATCACTTTTCAAGTCCAAAAGTTGGGCAGATAATTGCATTTAAAGAGCCGATGACTGATAAGGTTATGTATACGAAAAAGAATAGTTGGAGAGCTAGGAACAACGCTTCAGATTGAAAAAAAGGAAAATGACTACCAATGAATTTGAAATTGCAAATGTTGATAAAGATCCAAAATATCCAACTACAGCCAATAGCAGAAAAAGAATTTAATGAAGAAATGAAGAAATACGATGAAGCTATGAATAAATTTAATTCTGAGAAAGTTAAGGCTGTTGGTGGAGCAATAATGCTAAATGATAAAAAATCAGAAGTTTTGGAAAGATTGACACCGCAAAAATTTTTATCTTCCTGAAGGACTGCTTATGAATAATAAGATTTATATTCCTAAAAAAAGGAGATAAAGTGAAACTGGATAAAAGTCGTTGTGATTGATAAAAATATTTGGACAAACGACTGACGGCACTTTAGTTGGGCAAGTTGACTGGGAAAAGTTATTATGATGGAAAAGGTTTTAAAAAAATATTACAGGAAAAAGAATTTTTAGAATTGATAAAAAAACAGATAAGAACTTTAAGGATATAATTGGAAATGATGATGAATTTACTGCTGATCCAAGAAATACATTGACAAATAAATATTATACGTTCACTTTAAAAAGTGGGAAGGCAGAAATGAAATGGTTATGCCGATTATGGATTTCAAGTATAATGATGAATTATTTAAAAAAATTGTTAAATGGAGAAACTGTAACACTTGATAAAAAAACTATTATATGGCTATGGGAGATAATACTTCAAACAGTAAAGATACCAGATATTTTTGGACTTGTGGCTGAACCTAGAATTAAAGGGGAATTGCTTGTAAGATGGTGGCCGTTAAATAGAATAGGAATATTATAATATAATGTTATTTAGAAATTTAGTAAGTGATTATTATTAGATTATTGAACAGTTCAAATATAGTAAAGAACAGTAAAAGTAATAAAAAAATGGAGAACAAAATGGGAAATATTGTCAATGAATTGGTAAAAATTCATAATGAAAACTTTAAAAAAATAAAGTTGGAGATAAATATTTTTCTGAAATGATGTTGGGTGAGCAGTATGAAATATACTGCTTATTTAATTTTGGAGAGGAAAAATATTTTTTTGTGAAAAAAATTAGAAAATGAGAGCGGAAAAGAAAAATAAAAAAATTTGGGAGAAAAATCAAAAAGAGAAAATAAATTTTGATAAAAAAATAGGGAAAAATGAAAAAAATGTGTTGGGATATATTGTATTTTATGGTACAATAGAGAGCACGGATATTTTTGAGATAGCAATAAAAAAAGAATATCAAGGGCGAGGTTTTGGTGAAAGGCTGATGACTGAAAGCATGGAAAAATTGTTAGAAGATAGGAAAAATTTGGAAGGAAATAATATTTTTGGAAAATGAGGGAACAGATTTTTCTGAAAATAAATTTTTGCTGGAGGTTAATGAAAAAAATGCAAGGGCACTGAAACTTTATAAAAAAATTGGATTTGAGAAAATTTCCATAAGGAAAAATTACTATGGGAAAGATGAGAATGCAGTAATAATGGTAAAATGTTATTAAGTTTGAGTATATAAATAAAAAGTAAGGGAGAAAAAAATGGGACAAAAAGAGTATTTCGTTAGAATTAAAAAAACAAATTACACCGAGTATTTTTTTGTAATTGGGCAGGAATATTACAATGAAAGTCTGGGAAATATAACTGCACTTTTTTTGCTGACGGGAATTTTTATGACAGTGGGAAGGAGAATATAAGGAAAAATAGTTTGTGCAAGACTTCTATTACAGTTGAACAGAAAAAAAGGTGAATTTATAGAGGCAAACTGCGACTGTATGTTTTTTAAAAACAATAAAAAGAATTGCTGTAAACATGTTGTGACACTTGGGATGATGGCAGATCATTCAGAAAAAGATTTCAAAGGTTATTGGGACTGATGAGATTGAAATGATGTTTGAGGATGATTTTGAAGAGGATAATAAAAAAACTGGCTCAAATCAAGGAAGAACGGAAAAAAAGAAAAAGGAAAAAGGCTGCAAAGAGTGTTAAAAGGAAGGAAACTGAAGATGATGGAAAAAATAAATCACGTCAGAGAGTTAAACTTCGTGAAGAAAAACTTAATGCGGCAAGTTTTGCTAAATCAGAAGGAACTTCTGTGGAGGCGGATAATCTTGTTAATAATGAAAAATTTGGAAAAATATTGATTTAAAAAAATAAAAAAATGAGAAAGTTAGTTTTGAAGTTTTTTTGGAGAAAGGTGGAGAAAAAGGCTGGGAATGTTGAGTTTTTTTAGAGAAAAAAATGGAACAGCTGATCTTCAAGAGATGGAAAATAATGAGGAAATATTGGAAAATGTGGAAAAATATTTCTGAAAAGATTAACGAAAATTTATAATCTTCATCTGGAAAGTGAAAAATATAGATGATGAGGAAAAAGCAGGAAATGCGGCTTGAAGTGGAAATTGATGAAGGAAGTTACAGCGATTATAAATATGGGTATGACTATAATCAGGAAAAATAATGTGCCAGATTATATTTTTGCGGATAAAGGCAGGATTTAAGAAAATATATTATGTGAAGGATATTTTTGAAATTTATTGAGGCTATTGTGAAGGAAAAAAAGAGTATGAAGTTACTTCTAAAATTACATATAGTCCGAAAAACTGCTTTTTTTCAATGAAACTAACCAGAAAAATAATCAATGCGATTTATGAATACAGCAAAGAGATTCAAAGTGTAATAAACAGCGGAATCAAAGATAAAAAAGGCTTAAAAGTCTATGAAATGCTTTTAAATAAGCTGCTTACAGCTATGGAAAAGGGGAAAAATCTGGTTTTATTGGGAGAAACTAAACAGATAATGAATAGTTACGAGCCTTTGTTTGTTATGGAAAATGACAGAATTGCAATGAGAAATATTGAAAAAATTTCTGAAAACAGTCCGTTTTATACATTTGCAAATGATACGACAAAAGTTTTTAAAATGGATGAAAATGAAGAAAGATTTTTTGGGAAATTTGATTTTCTGGATACAGAGCTGTTTAATCAGCTTTCAGATGAGGATAATAGAAAATTATGTGCAGTTTTAGGATATGAGAATGTTAATATTGCAGAATATGTTGAAGAGGACGGATGTATTGATATATTTGTATCGGAAACTGATGAGAAGGAAGTTGTAAAGGTAAATTTATCAAATACTGTTTGTGCGATAGAGAAAAAAATGGGAAGTATTTTTATTCCTAGAAAAAAATGCAAAAAAATATTTGAAGAGTTGAAAAAAACTTGTGGAGAGGTTATTCTATTACAAATGTGGAAACTGATTGGAAAGGAACTTATAATGTAAATTATGAAGGGCTGAGGGAAAATTTCAGAGTATATTGATAAAAAAATATGCAGATAGAGTGAAAAATTCATTTGGAAAATAAAAATAAAAAAATGCACGAAATATTGATGTTCATATTGGAATAAAAAAAGTTGAAAATAATTTCCTGAATGTCAGTTTTGATATTGAAGGAATAAAGACTGAAGATGTGGAAATTGTGATGGAAGCTATAAAAAAATGAACAGAAGTACATAACTCTTTCAAGCGGGGAACTGGTAAAAAATTGCCAATAAAAAGTATTGAGGAATTAGTTGGAATTGTGGATTCTATTTCTAATTTGGAGGTTGGAGAAAAATAAGATTTCCAAAATAAAAGGCTCTTCAGCTTGCTCAAATTTCTAAAAAAATATTCAGGAAGACCTTGTAAAAAAATAGATGAATTTAAAGGATTTGTTTCATAAAAATAAAAAAATCGTGAAGAAATTGAGCCAAAATAATATAAAAGGTAAATTTATTTCCTTATCAAAAAAATTAGGATTTAACTGGCTGAAGAATATGTATGACATTGGATTTGGAGGGGTTCTTGCTGATGATATGGGGCTTGGTAAGACTTTGCAGACAATTTCGCTATTAAATGAAATCTATCAGGAAAACCGAAATTTCACTGCATTAATTATTGTGCCAAGTTCACTGCTTTATAACTGGGAAGGAAGAAATTATTAAGTTTACTGGAATAACTCCAACTTTAGTTGAGGGAACAGCGAGTCAAAGAAGAGAAATTATTTCAAGAGGATCAGAAGGATTCCTTATAACAACATCTAAGGCTTTGAGAAATGATATTGAAGAATATAAAAAAATAGGGAATTTGATGTGGTAGTGCTGGATGAGGCTCAAAAATATAAAAAAACAACAACTTCTCAAATAAAGAAGGCTGTTATGAAAATTAACAGCAAGGTAAATTTTGCATTGACAGGAACACCAGTTGAAAAACAATATTTTTGGAATTATGGTCAATTTTTTTGACTTCGTACTACTAGCTATCTTGATAACTTGACAAAAATTTAAGAAAAACTTATAAAGGAAGCCATCGTAAATCCAAATTCTTCAAAAATAAACAATTTGCGTGAAATTATTGCTCCATTTCTACTAAGAAGAACAAAAGAAGGAAGTGCTGACTGAATTGCCTGATAAAAATTGAATCGAATATGGTTGTAACATTAAGTACAGAGCAAAAAAACAATTGTATATGTCTTATATTAAGCAGGCTAAGAGTGAAATGAAGAAATTTAACGAAAATGATAATAATCGAATGAAAAATACTTGCAATTTTGACAAAACTGCGACAAATTTGTAATTCTCCAACTTTATTTAAGGAAGATTATAAGGGGGAAGTTGCAAAACTGGAAGTGTTACGTGATATTTTGCCGGATATAACCGAAAATGGGCATAGATTATTGATATTTTTCACAGTTTGTCGGTACTTTGAAAGGAAATTGAAAGGAACTTGCAGATATAGGGAATTGAGTATTTTTTTATATTGATGGAAATGTGAAGTCTAAAGAAAGAGTTGACATTTGTAATAAATTTAATGCTGGAGAGCGGCAAGTGGTGCTGATTTCGTTAAAGGCAGGTGGAACTGGACTAAATCTTGTCAGGGGCAGATGTTGTAATTCATTATGATCCTTGGTGGAATATCGCTGTGGAAAAATCAGGCGAGTGACAGGGCGTATAGAATTGGACAGAAAAAAAGTGTGCAGGTTATAAAAACTTGTGACAGAAGGTACGATTGAAGAAAAAAATTATAAAAAAATTCAGGAAAGGCAAGCGTCAATTGGTGAAAATCTGCTGGAAAGCAAAAGATGGGGAAAAAGGTTCTGTTTGAAATGAGTGACAAAGGAATTGATGGAACTTTTTAAGTTAAATTTGTATCTAAAAAAATTTATATTTGTAAAATTTTTTTGAAATAGGAGTATAATGTATATGTGAAAAAAATCTTCTTATAATGAAAGGATGGAATTTTATGAAAAAAACGAAAGATACGAATTGAACAAAAAAATTTGGCACAAATGTTAAAAAGGTGGAGTTATAATGGATGTTTCCACTCCTGAACAGGCAAAAAAATAGCTGAAGCGGCTGGAGCGGCGGCGGTTATGGCACTTGAAAGAATTCCAGCTGATATTAGAGCTGTGGGTGGAGTTTCAAGAATGAGTGACCCTAAAAATGATTAAAGGTATTCAGGAAGTTGTTTCAATTCCAGTAATGGCAAAAAGTTAGAATTGGACATTTTGTAGAAGCGCAAATTTTAGAAGCGATAGAAATTGACTACATAGATGAAAGTGAAGTATTGTCACCTGCCGATGATAAATTTCATGTAGATAAGAAAAAATTTAAAGTTCCTTTTGTTTGTGGAGCAAAAGATTTGGGAGAAGCTCTTAGAAGAATAGCTGAAGGAGCTTCAATGATAAGAACTAAAGGTGAACCAGGAACTGGAGATGTTGTACAGGCAGTAAGACATATGAGAATGATGAATCAGGAAATAAGAAGAATACAGAATATGAGAGAAGATGAACTTTATTTTACAGCTAAGGAATTGCAAGTTCCTTTTGATTTAGTAAAATATGTTCACGAAAATGGTAAATTGCCAGTAGTGAATTTTGCAGCAGGTGGTGTTGCTACTCCTGCAGATGCGGCTTTGATGATGCAGCTTGGAGCTGAAGGTGTATTCGTTGGATCGGGAATATTCAAATCTGGAGATCCTGTAAAAAGAGCACAGGCGATAGTTAAAGCTGTTACTAACTATAATGATCCAAAAGTATTAGCCGAAATTTCTGAAGATTTAGGAGAAGCTATGGTTGGAATCAATGAAAATGAAATCAAAATACTTATGGCTGAAAGAGGTAAGTAATGAGAATAGGTGTACTAGCTTTACAGGGAGCTTTTGCTGAGCATATAAAGATGCTTAAAAAACTTGGGATAGAATCATTTGAGATAAGAAAAAAATCAGATTTAAATAATGCGGTTAATAATAATGGTATTGACGGACTAATTATTCCAGGTGGAGAAAGTACAGTTATTGGAAAGCTGCTTTATGATCTTGATTTATTTGATGACATAAAAAAACTTATTTCAGGAAGGATTACCTGTATTTGGTACTTGCGCAGGATTAATTCTTTTTTGGCAAAGGAAATTGAAAATGATAGTCGGACTTATTTGGGAGCAATGGATATAAAAGTTAGAAGAAATGCTTATGGAAGACAGCTTGGAAGTTTTTTTACCGAAAGTGAGTTTAAAGGAGTTGGAGTTATTCCAATGACATTTATTCGAGCACCGTATATTTCAAGTGTGGGAAAAAAATGTGGAAATTCTTTCAGAAGTCAACGGAAATGTTGTCGCAGCTAAGGAAAAAATAATATTCTTGTGACTTCGTATCATCCTGAGTTAAATGATAATCTTAAAAGTACATGAGTTTTTTTGCTGAGATGTGCAAAAGAGCTAATAAATAAAAAAATGATATAATAATGTATATACAAATAAAAAAAGTTAAAAATAATACTTAAATATTAGTGAATTTTTGTTGCATTTTTTTAAATTCATTTGGTATAATAATTTTTAGAAAATAAATATGGAGGTGGCATTATAATGCTAGATAAAAATTAAATCAATAGTTGTAGATCAATTAGGTGTAGATGAAGATCAAGTAACTGAAGATGCATCTTTTGTTGATGATTTAGGAGCTGATTCATTGGATACAGTTGAATTAATCATGGCTTTTTGAAGAAGAATTCGATATTGAAATTCCTGATGAAGATGCACAAAAAAATTAAAACTGTTAAAGATGTAATGGAATACATCGAAGCTAAACAATAAGATATAAAAACTTTTTGGGGATCTTCCCCTTTTTTTATTGAAAAAATGAAAAAAATGTTAAAATAAATTTATTGTTACAAAATTGAATTGATTAAAAAAATAAATTTAGTATTAGGAATTAATACTAAACTCCATTTAAAATGCAGAAATCATAATTTAAATGGGAGAAATATAAATTTAAATTATAAAAAAATAAAGATGAGAGGTGTATTAATGAGAAGAGTAGTTATTACAGGAATAGGATTAGTAACTCCATTGGGAACTGGAAAAAGATAAGGCTTGGAAAAAAATTTATTGGCAGGGGAATGTGGAATTGATAAAAATTACTCAATTTGACAGTTCAGAGCATCCAGTGCATATTGCAGCAGAAGTAAAGGATTTTGTGCCTGAAAAATTATATTGAAAAAAAGAATTGAAGAAAAATAGCAAGATTTTCACAATTTGCAATTGCGGCATCAAAAAGAGGCATTGGAAGATGCTAAATTAGAGATTACTGATGAAAAATGCAGATAGAATCGGAGTAATTATCGGTTCTGGAATTGGCGGGCTGGATGTAATTGAGCAGGAAGTGGAAAAAAACTTGTTACAAGAGGGCCAAGAAGAGTGTCGCCATTTTATATTCCAGCGGCAATCTTAAATATGGCTTCTGGAAATACTTCAATTTATACTGGAGCAAAAGGGCCTAATAAAACAGTTGTTACAGCCTGCGCTTCAGGGACAAATTCAATTGGAGATGCTTTTCAGGCGATTTTATTAGGAAAAGCTGATGCGATGATTGCTGGAGGAACAGAAGCTACAGTAACTCCGTCAGGAATAGCAGGATTTGCAAATTTAAAAGGCATTGTCAACTAATCCTGATCCTAAGAAAGCATCACGTCCATTTACAGCTGACAGGGATGGATTTGTTCTTGGAGAAGGTGCTGGGGTATTAATACTTGAAGAATTGGAACATGCTAAAAAACGTGGGGCGAAAATTTATGCAGAAGTTGTAGGATATGGAGAAACTGGAGATGCTTATCACATGACAGCTCCGGCTGATGGTGGAGAAGGTGCTGCAAGAGCATTCAGAATGGCTTTGGAACAAGGAAATATTAAACCTGAAGAAGTTGGATATATAAATGCGCACGGAACTTCTACGCCTGCAAATGATAAAAATGAAACTCAGGCAATAAAATCAGCATTTGGAGAACATGCCTATAAATTGGCTGTAAGTTCTACAAAAGGTGCAACTGGGCATTTATTAGGTGGAGCTGGAGGAATTGAAGCTGGATTTTTAGCGCTTGCAATTTCAGAAGGAATTATGCCGCCAACTATAAATTATGAAAATCCTGATCCGTTATGTGATTTGGACTATGTGCCAAATAAACCTGTAAAAAGAGATATTGAAGTAGGAATGTCAAGTTCGCTTGGATTTGGTGGGCATAATGCTGTGCTGGCGTTTAGAAAATATAAATAATAAGTAATTTATAAAAAAGCTTGATATGTATAACTGTAATGAAGTAAATGTTATAAGGCAAGGGGTTTTTTTACCCCTTGTAATAATAAATAATAGATTATTGTTAAATTATAATTTTATTATGCATAAATTTTTTTATTTCTTTGTAAAAAAATTATAGTTAAAAGGAATAACAAAAAAATAAATTAGGTGGAATTATAAGAATAAAATATTAAAAATAAATAACTGTAAAAAAATTATAATAATTTATTTATTTATTTATTGCTGGAAAAATAATAAAAAAATATGGAGGTGAAATGAATGGAAAAATAATAGAAATAGAGATGTAAGTGAATTAATAAAAATAGGGTATGAGTTTAAAAAAATGAAGAATATTTGCATGAAGCATTAACACATAGGTCGTATGCCAATGAAATCGAAAAGGGCAGAAGGTTTAACAATGAGAAGCTTGAATTTTTGGGAGATGCAATTTTGAACCTTATAACGACTGAGTATATTTATGATCTTTATGAAAAGAAGACGGAAGGGGAGCTTGCAAAAACTAAAAAGTCAAATTATAAGTGAGCCTGTATTTTTCAACTATTGCGAGCGAGCTTGAACTAGGAGAGTATCTGTACTTGAGCAACGGGGAAGTTATGTCTGGAGGAAGACATAGAAGATCTATTTTAGGAGATGCTTTTGAGGCATTGATTGGTGCGATTTTTAAAGATTCAGATTATTATACTGCAAAAAATATTGCATTGAAATTTTTACTTGGAAAAATAAATAAATTGGAAGAAATAGAAGGAACAGGTGACTATAAGACAGTTCTGCAGGAATTTGTACAAGGGAAATACAGAAAAAAATGCCCTGAATATAATTTAATTAAAAACTAGCGGTCCTGATCACGATAAAGTTTTTGAAATGTCTGTAAGCTGGAATAATGAGATTCACGGAATAGGAATTGGAAAAAGTAAAAAAAGAAGCTGAAAAAGCATGCGGCAAAGGAAGCTCTTTCAAAATTAAAAAAATAGAAAAGTAAAAAAATAAAAATGCGATAGTAAAATAAAAAAATAAAAAAACAGGAGAACAATATGGGGAAAAATAGCATTGTATCCAGGGAGCTTTGATCCAATAACGAAGTGGTCATATTGATATTATAAAGCGTTCTTCAAACTTATTTGACAAATTAATAATAGGTATTTTTTTAAAAATTCTACGAAATCAAAAAGCCTGGTTTTCTGATGAGGAAAAAGTTGAAATGATACAGGAAATATTAAAAAAAGAAGGTATAGAAGCTGAAATAAAGATTTTTAATGGATTACTGGTTGACTTTATGTATAAGGAAAAATGTGAATATTTTGATAAGGGGATTGCGTGCATTGTCAGATTATGAATATGAGCTGCAGTTTACGCTTACAAATAAGACGCTTGCTAAAAAGTGAATTTGAGACAGTATTTTTTTGACTGCTTCAAGGGAATATTTGTATTTAAGTTCCAGCCTTGTAAAGGAAGTTGCCTTAAATAAAGGGGATTTGAGTTTTTTTGTAACAGAAAATGTAGAACGTAGATTAATTGACAAAGTTAAAAAGTAAGAGGGGAATCTAAAAATGGCTGCAAAAAAGGGAAAATCTAAATATATATGTTCAGAATGTGGTTACAGTTCGTTAAAATGGCTTGGGAAATGCCCTAATTGCGATTCCTAGGAACATTTGAAGAGGAAATTGATATAAAAAAGAGCCTTTTAAGGATGTGGAGTCACAGGATGTTTCCATTAGCAAGATAACAGAAATTGAAATTGAAAAGGAATTTCGGATGGTAACGCCTTTTGAGGAGTTTGACAGAGTGCTGGGTGGCGGTCTTATAAAGGGGGAAGTTGTGCTTATTACAGGAAGTCCTGGAATTGGAAAATCAACTTTTCTGCTTCAGCTGTCGCAGGAATATGCGAAGATTGGAAATGTATTTTATGTTTCTGGAGAAGAATCGCCACGGCAAATAAAACAGCGTGCAGAACGTGTTAATGTAAAAAGTGAAAATTTGTATATTTTAAATGATACAAATATTGAAAAAAATTGAAAGTGTAATTTTTGAAAGGATAAGCCAAAAAGTTGTTGTAGTTGATTCAATTCAGACGCTTTATTCTGAAAATGTAAATTCTATTCCTGGGAGTGTGACGCAAATTCGGGAAACAACTTTAAAAATCATTGAAATTGCTAAAAAAAATGAAATTGCATTTTATATTGTAGGACACGTTACGAAGGATGGGAAACTGGCAGGTCCGAAATTGCTGGAGCATATGGTTGATGCAGTCCTGCAAATTGAAGGAGAAGAAAATAGCTATTATAGAATCATCCGTTCAATAAAGAACCGTTATGGCTCTACAAATGAAATTTCAATTTTTGATATGAAGGAAAATGGAATTAGCGAAGTGAAAAATCCGTCTGAATTTTTCATAAGCGACAGGGATGAAAAAAATATTGGAAGCATTATTGTGCCAATTTTTGAAGGAAGCCGTGTATTTTTATTTGAAGTGCAGTCGTTATTGGGGACACCAAATTTTGGAATGCCGAGAAGAACAGTGGAAGGATATGATAAAAATCGTGTGGAAATATTGAGTGCAGTTTTATCACGTTCTTTAAAAGTAGATGTAAATTCAAAAGATATTTATATAAATATTCCAGGAGGAATTGACTTAAATGACAGGAGTTCTGATTTGGCAGTAATTTTTTTCACTTCTATCTTCGGTAAAAAGGCGTGCCGATAAGCCAGAAAAATAGCGGCTATTGGCGAACTGGGATTACGTGGAGAAGTGAGAAAAGTTTCATTTATCAAAAATAGGGTAAATGAGCTGGAAAAAATGGGATTTGCAGGGGTGTACCTGCCAAAAAGCCATCAGGCTGATTTTAAAAAGGAAAAAACAAAAATAAAATTGAATTATATAAGTAACATAAGTGAACTTGTCGAGAGGATAAAGTAAGCCAGCAGAGAAAAAAGGGCGAAAGGATGAAATATGGGAAAAAAGGCAGTTAATAAGAAGAAAATATTGGAGCATATATTTGACAGGGTAGCACCTGGAACAGCATTGAGAGAAGCAATAGATAAAATTCAGGAGGCAAAACTAGGAGCATTGATTGTACTGGGAGATCCTAATGATTTGAAAGATGTGATGGGAGGCGGATTTGAGTTAAATACGGTATATTCGCCACAAAAAGTTTATGAGTTATCTAAAATGGATGGCGGAATTATTTTGTCGGAGGATATAAAGACAATTTATGGGGCAAATATTCAGCTGCAGCCTAATTATTCGATAGAAACAGATGAGAGCGGGACAAGACATCAGGCGGCACATAGAATTGCACAGCAAAAGGGGAATTTGGTTGTGGCGGTTTCTGAAAGAAGAAATAAAATAACGGTATATTATGGGAAATTTAGATATTTGCTGAACGAAATTGGAGATTTATTGACTAAATCTTCGCAGGCGATAACTGCTCTTGAGAAATATTCCCTTGCGATTGAGAAAAATCACGTAAATTTGTCTATTTTAGAATTTGACAATATGGTAACGCTTTATGATATTGTGGAATGTGTGAGAATGTACGGACTTCTTTTCAGAATGTCAGAGGAATTAATCGAGTATATGGCAGAACTTGGAAGCGAAGGACGGCTTATAAAGATCCAGTATGAAGAAATAATGCTGAATAAAAATGAGAGTTTTGACGCTCTCATAAAGGATTATAAGATAAGCAATGAAACGGCTGAAAAAATTGGATTAAGAGTAAAATCTTTGACAAAAGAGGAATTGCTGGATGATGAAAAAATTGTTTGTCTGCTTGGATTTGATACAAATATCATAAATCTGGATGAAAAGATAGAGCCACGTGGATATGGACTTTTGAGCAACATAACAAAAATAAGCAAAAAGGATAGGGAAATTCTTGTAAAAGAATTTTCAAATGTTCAGTCAATTTTGATGTCGACTGCTTCGGATATTGCTAAAATAAAGGGAGTTAGTAAATATAAGGCTGAACATATTAATAAATCATTAAAAAAAGAATAAAAAAATAGAGCAGTAATTGATAGAGAATAAATTAAAAAAATAAATTTTTATTGATAGATTTATATGTTAAAATTTTTAGAAAATTGATAAATTGTGAATTTCAAACAAGTTTAACATAATGAATTAGAAAAAATATGAAGAAAGCAGGTAAAAATGAGAGATAAAAAAAGTAACTGTTGGAGGACAGGCTGTTGTGGGAAGGGGTTATGATGAGAGGGCCTAAAAGCAATTGCAACAGCGGTTCGTAAGCAGGATGGAAGTATTGTTTATAAAAAAAGATAGCGTTAACTGAAAAAAAGTAACAGATGGTTGAAAGTGTACTTTTCGTAAGGGGGTTATAGCGCTTTATGATGCGATGGTTGTTGGGACAAAGGAGCTTATTTTTGCTTCAAATCAGGCTGGGCATGAAGAGGAAAAATTGACAGACAAGCAGGTTGGATTTACTGTTATGACTTCAGTTTTATTGGGAATTGCTGTGTTTATGTGGCTGCCATCGGCTATTGGAGGATTTTTTTCTTTAAAGATAACGTCTTAAAAAGCTAATATTGTAGAAGCTATTATAAAATTGGTACTTTTTTTGGGATATATTTATGGGATTTCGTTTTTAAAGGATATTCAGAGAGTTTTTGAGTATCATGGAGCAGAACATAAAAAGTATTATGAATTATGAAATGGAAAAAGGAACTGTCACCTAAAAAAATGCAAAAAGTATGTACAAGATTTCACCCAAGATGTGGTACAAGTTTTCTTCTGCTTGTAATGTTTATAAGTATTCTAGTGTTTTCAACAGTAGATTTATTTTTTTAAAGTTCCAACTGGACATTTTTTTCAATGATAATTTACAAGTTAGTAACAAGAGTTCTATTTGTTCCCTTCGTTGCTGGACTTTCTTATGAAATTCAACGTTGGACAAGTTACCATTTGGATAATATTTTTGCTAAAATGATTGCAGTTCCAGGAATGTGGCTGCAAAAGATCACTACAAGAGAACCCGATGAAAGTCAGCTGGAAGTAGCAATAGTGGCTTTAAATGTGGCTTTAGGAAATGAAGTTCCGAATGCTACGGAAGTTTTTGAATAAGCTTTTATATGAAATTGTGAAAAATAAAAGCGATAAAGATTGAATAACATCAGTATTTATAAAAAAATTTCTTGTCAGTAAATAAATAGAATATGATATTTAAAAAGCACTCTTTGGAGTGTTTTTTTATTTTATCTATTAAGTGAAAAATGCAGATAATTTATAGTAAAACTTTTTAAAAACTGAACTCAAAAAAACTATAACTATTTTACTTGACTTTTAAATTAATATAATTTTTTTAGTAGCTTTAATTTTATACTAAACCCCATTTGAATTGTAAATCTTTTTAGCAGATTAAACCTGATATTTATTTTCAAATAATTAAAAATAAATATTCGCTTTTTAAACGGGGAATAGTATTAAATAGGTCTGAGTATACATAAAAAAATTTTTTTCAAAAATAAATTATCGGACATATTTGTTTTTTTCAATAATACACAATAATATAGTGTAAAAACTGAATTCAAAAAGTTATGACTGTTTTACTTGTATATAAATAAAATATAATTTCTATTTTTTTAAATATGATTTAGTAAATAATTTCTATTTTTTTTAAATATGATTTAGTAATAGATTATTTAGAATAGCAAATTATTTGATTTATTGGAGGAAATAGGGTAAAAATATAGAATAATGTGTAAAAATGCATTGATGACAAATAAATTTAATTAGGGGAATGGAAATGAAAGAAAGTAAAAAAATAAAAAATGTGGCGGCATTTTTTTGATATTGATGGGACGATTTATCGGGATTCGCTGTTAATTGAGCATTTTAAGATGCTTGTGCAGTATGAGTATATTGATATGATGACTTGGGAAGGGAAAGTTAAGGAGAAATTTTCCAAGTGGGAAAATAGGACTGGGGATTATGATGATTATTTGGATGAACTTGTACAGACTTATATGGAGGCATTGAAAAATTTTAGCAAGGAAGATATGGATTTTATTGCAAAAAGAGTGATGAAGTTAAAAGGGGACAAAGTTTACCGGTATACACGGGAAAGGTTGAAATACCATAAGGAGAAGAGGCATAAGGTTATAATTATTTCAGGAAGTCCGGATTTTCTTGTAAGCAAAATGGCAGAAAGATATGGTGTTGAAGATTACAGGGCTTCTATTTATGAAGTTGATGAGAATGGGATTTTTACAGGGAATGTCATTCCAATGTGGGATGCTAAAAGTAAGCAGAAGGCAATAACGGATTTTTGTAAAAAGTATGATATCGATTTGAAAAAATCGTATGCCTATGGAGATACAACGGGAGATCTGACAATGTTTAAAAATGTAGGAAATGCCATTGCTATAAATCCAGCAAAAAAATTATTGCAAAAAATAAAACGGGATAAGGAATTGAAGGAAAAAGTTATGATTGTTGTGGAAAGAAAGGATGTTATTTATAAATTGAAGGCGGATGTCAGCATTATATAGCATATTTTTTTATTAAATAGTAAAAATACTAAAAAGAAGGATGATATTTATGAAAGAAAAATTTAAAAAAATAGTATATTTGGACAGAATCACGGCTGGACCGATTGATTTAAGGGAAAAAGTTTGATAAATATGGCGAATATATTGAATATGAAGATACTGAAGTTGGAGAAATTGATGAAAGAATAGAAGATGTGGATGTTGTAATAACGACTAGGATAAGACTTGGGAAAAAGCAGTTTGAGAAGGCTAAAAAACTTAAACTGATACTTATTACAGCGACTGGATTTAATCATATTGATGTGAAAAGTGCAAATGAGTTTGGAATAAAGGTGGCAAATGTTTCAGGCTATTCAACTAACTCTGTTGCACAGCTGGCAATTACCTTTCTTTTAAATGAATTAACGCCTGTTAATAAATATTTTGAGGAAGTAAAAAATGGTAAATGGATTGATATTCATGTTCCTGATTATCAGAAATATCCGATTGATGATGTGGAGGGGAAAATTTTAGGAATTATAGGATTTGGGAATATTGGTAAAAAAGTTGCACAGATGGCAGAAGCATTGGGAATGGAAGTGATGGTTGCTAAAAGTGCTGGAAAAAATTATAAAAAAGTTGAAGAGGATGGAATTTTACGGCATGACTTGGATGAGGTGCTTGAAAAATGTGATGTTCTGACGCTTCATGTTCCGTTGACTGATTCAACGAGAAATCTTATAGATCTTGAAAAAATGAAAAAAATGAAAAGAAGTGCCAGAATTTTAAATTTAGCACGAGGACCGGTTATAAATCAGGATGATTTGTATTTTGCATTAAAAAAATAAAAATAATAAAAATCAGCGGCTATTGATGTAACGAGTGTTGAGCCGATTGAAAAAAATTCTAAATTATTTGAATTGGATAATATTGTGATTACTCCACATATCGCATGGAAATCTGAAAAAAAGTATGAGAACACTTATGAATGATGTTGAAAAAAATTTGAAATTATTTATTGAAAGGAAAGTTGGGAAGGACTGAAATAAGGAATAAGAAGGTACAATAAAAAGAGGTGAAAAGAAATGCTGGTAAGTAATTTTAATGGGATAAAAACTTGAATTTGACGGGCTTTTATTATGGGGAAATTATGAAATTGAGGGTTTTTGGGGATGGGAGATTTTTATTATTCGTATATTGAGAATACATCGGTTGAGCTGAAAAAGGGATCATTTCAGATTAACCAGAAGGAAATTATGATTTTTTTGAAGAAATGATGGAATATTTTTGAACTTTTGAAAAAAATCAGAGAAATTATATGATAAACGAGTTTAATTTTTGGAAATGGAGTGCTTGTTATTCAAAAAGGATAATGGACGTGAAGAAAAGATTAAGCTGGGGAAGGAAATGATGTTTGAATATGCAAAGACATTGATTGACAAGTATACAAAGAAGTCGAGAAGACTGTTTTTTTGCTGGATACTTATTTAGAGGGAGTTAAATATATTAGAAATTTTGCGATTAAGATTAAAGATGAAGTTCAGCTGGATTTATTTCGTGAATTTAATGGTATTTCCTTGAATGCAGTCGCTGTCTATAATTCTAGGAAGGAAAAAGTTGGATATTTGCCAAAAAAAGCCAGAGTGAAATTATTGCCAGAATGATTGATGCAGGGAAAAAAATTTGTCGCTGTGCCGATTCCGTTTGATGAAGAAATTGCCCTTAAAGTTTATCTTGTAGATTAATTAATAAAAAAATTAAAAAAATAAGGTTGACAAATGACTATTTTTTTGTTGTAAAAATAATAACAGATAATTAAAAATTAAATTAATTTAAAAAAATAGCGCTATTATTTAATTGTCAAAAAAATAAAAATGGGGGAATAATTTATTAAATAGTGCAAGAACGCTCGCAACTTTAGTCGTGAGATGAATTGTACGAAAATTTTAGTAAGCATATAGGGAAACTTGTATGTAGACACGGAGCAAAACCGTGCAACAAAGAAACTGAACTGCTGGGAACTCTTAAAGCTAGTATAACCACAACATAATACCTTCGTTCAAATATGGTATAAGTGTGAAGGTAGCGAAAGCAGAAAAAATATACTAGATGGTGCAAGGTTAAATCCTAAACATTATGATAATAGACAATCAGCAGCTAAGCCTGAAAAGGAAAGTTCAACGACTATCCCTCGTGAGGGGAGTACAATACAAGCGATTGGTATTGGAAGTGGTTTCGCCTAAGTCCTTGAAATAGGATATGGATAAGATATAGTCTGTGCTTGTTAGAGATAACAAGAAGTTCAAGGCTAGTCTCCTTAATTTATTAAGGAGTACATATGCCAAGAGAACTGCATAAATGGTAGCGTATTTATGTGAACGACGCTTCCCACTGTTGTGGGGTTTTAAAAACTTTAAAAAAATTTAAAAATAAATAAAAAATATTACTTTTTTTAAAATATAGAGCATATAACATTAAGACAAAAGAGAATAGCCAGAAAGAGAAATAATCGTATAAATGATTATCTTTCAAAAACAGCAAGAATAATTGTAAATTATTGTCTTAATAATGATATAGGAAAAAAACTAATTTTAGGATATAATGAAGATTTTCAAAGAAAATTCAAATATAGGAAGTATAAATAATCAGAACTTTGTAAATATACCATATGGAAAAATTAAGAGATAAATTAATATATCTATGTAAACTATATGGAATAGAATTTAAAGCTGCAAGAAGAGAGTTATACATCAAAAGCAAGTTTCTTTGATGGAGATGAAACTCGATATATGATAAAGAAAAATTCACAAGAATACATATTCAGTGGAAAAAAAGAATAAAAAGAGGACTATATCAAACAAGTAAAGGCTACCAATTAAATGCAGATTGTAATGGAGCATTAAATATATTAAGAAAAAGTAAAGTTGTGGATTTAAGTATCCTATACAATAGAGGTGAACTGAACACACCTAAAAGAATAAGGGTAGTGTAAAGCTATCAGACTTCTTAGAAAATTTTTAAATGTTTTTAAAGATTTTAGAACCCTGCGACTTTAGTCGTGGGAGGTTCAGGGGATTTAGATTGAGCGTTAAAGGACAGGAAAATGAAATTTTGCTAGACAAGGAAAGTATCCTGGATGTAAAATATATTTCTGAAACGCCTGATGATTCAAATGCGAGAGCAACAGATCTAGGAGTAATTTTGGAAATCAGGGGGAAAATACTGGCTGCAGCAAGCGGAGATACAGAAGATGACACAAGAAAAGTTGCACAATGGTCATTAGTTCCATCAGAAGCAAGCGATGCCTACAGACAAGCAAGCCTTGAAATCATTTCAGCAGGGCAGATGGTAAGAAAAATCGACATGACAAACGTATTTGTAGTTGATTATATTGAAGAATACGGAAATCAGGCTGGAACAGGGACTTTTTCGTTAAAAAAATCAAAGCAGAAGAAGGAAAAAAAGTGAAGGAAGTTGCAATCGAAGGCGGATATGCGGCACAGGAAGCATAAATTAATTAATTCTATGAAATTAAAATCTGAAATACTTAAATTTACAATTAAAAAAAGAAATAATGATAAATTATTTTTTTGAACTTTTGGAAAAATTTTTTTAAATAAATTAAAAAAATAATCTCTATTCTAAACCAATATCTTAGAAAGAGATTATTTTTGAGATATTGATTTTTTTGAAATTATGATATAATAAGTTGCAATTATATTAATAAATTATCTTATGCTATTTCCTGTTTAAATAGCGGGCTGGTTTTTGGGGATATAATTATGGAAATATTCTTTTTAAGATAATAAATCAATTTTGAGTATGGAAAAATAATCATCACTTAAATTATTATAAAAAAATCACTGTTTTTTTCATATTTAAATTGAATATTTCTTTCAAGGAAAAAAATTTAAAATGATGATCTGGACTGTAAAATTTAGATTATCAAAAAAATTAAAAAAATAAGCAATTACAAAAGTGAAAGTCCATGAAAATTGAATAACAGCAATATTTTTCGGTAAAGATTTTTTTTAGAAAGGGGGAAAAAATCAAAACCTAGAAATATTAAACTTGCTGGAATTTTCAAACTTTTACAAATAACTAAAAAAAAATAAAAGGAGATAACAATGACAAATGACTTATTAAATTTAAAAAAGAATTTGAAATCGTTTGCGAAAAGATGTAAAGACTTTAAGTACACTGATTCGGCTCTGCTTGCATTTTTATTAAGTGGAATGTTAATTTCAAATGGACAAGTGTTTGCAGAAACTGTGACAAACTCACAGATTAATAATCAAGTTAGTCAGATTAACACTTCAATAAATCAGATGCGGACAGATTTTTAAACGTGCAAGAGCTGAAAATAACAAGCTGATTAAAGATACAAACTTGGAATTAACTCAGTTAATGGAACAAGGAGATCACGTGACAAAATCACCATGGAGCAGCTGGCAATTTGGAGCCAATGGTTTTTACAGCGACTGGCATGGAACTTATAAAGGTAAAGGAAACAAAATCAGCAACATCATTTACAAAAGAGATCAAACTTTAAACAAATACATCGCAAAACCAGTAAGTGAAAAAAATGCCAACAACACAACACTTTTAGGATTTGCCTACGAGCCAAATGCTGAAATACCAATAAGTGCATCAATAACACCAAAATCAATATCAAAAGTAAATCCTAATATTAAAAAGAATGTAACGATTGCTGGGTTGCCATCGTTTGAGCCTAGAACGGTGAATGATCCGTTAGAACCAGCAGCTCCAAAAGTTCCAGATATTAATATTCCAACTTTTAATGTTAATGTTACTTCTAATGGAAATGGTGAATCTAATGTGGCTGATGGAGATGGTAGTAATTCAACAATACAACAAGTTATAATAAATAGCGGGAATTTTTTTGTTAGCAGAACTGGAGATAATTGGAATTATCATTATGATAGTTATAGTGGAAAAAGTATGTGGAATAATGCTAGTACAGATAATCCTGCTTATTCAGCATCTTCGAATTGGTCTAGTTGGACTAGAGGAAATACCTCTAGAAGTAATAAACGTGGATTTCAAGCTGTTATAGGAAGTACTGGATCAGGTTCTACAATGATAAGTAATGGTAAATTTATTTATACTAGAAATGAAACTGGATCTTCGCAATTAGGAGAATTTGTTCATTTAGATGTTCACGGAGCTTCTCCAATTTTATCTACAAGTGATTTATCAACAGCTACTTCAGGACTTGGATCACAAGCTACAGATGTTCAAACTGCATACAGTGATGCTGCTACAATTACAGGAGCAACTTCTACACTAGCAACTCATATGCATACTTGGATTAATAGTGGGAAAATAATATTAGAAGGATCAGATGTTTCTTTAACGAATACATATACACATAATGGTGATAATACTTAGAAACAGGCTTCGATAAATACTGGAACAGTAATATTCCAGCCTTCAATTAATAATGGTACAGTTTATAATAGTACAACTGCTGGTTTTGTAATTTCAAATGACTCAAGATATTATAGTAGTGGGGATGATGGAAGCAGAACTAATCATAATGTTCTATATAATAGTGGTACTATTAAAAGTTATAATCAAGGGAATGCCATGTTTGTAACAGATTCTGAAACTGTAAAAACCAGTAACAATAGTAAATAAAGGGACATTAGAATCATATGGAGAGAGTTCAGCAGGAGTATTTATAAAAAAAGAAAAGCAAATGTTTATTTTGAGTTTGATAAGCCAATAGTTATGCATGGAGACAAAAAGTATAGGGTTCTACAATTTAGGGAAACAAATATAGAAAACTTAAATGCGTATAAAGCTGCAGAAGGAAAATCTTAAAATTGATATAGGAGCTGATGGAGTAGGAAATAAAAGATTTACTAATACTTCATATACAGGGTATGAAACACAAGGAACAAAATGTTAGTGCATATTCAAATAAAGGAATAGATTTAAATCCAAGTGATAACTATATAGAAAAATGGAGTTGAACTAGAAAAATGAAAAATATTCAAAGTTCTTTTGGGATACTATCAAACGAAGCTATTAATTTAACAAGCCATCAAATAAGAATATATGACAAAACAGAAGGAAATGTTGGGGTAATGCCACATAAAAATGTCCTACTTACTTTAGGAAATGGGAATATAGAACTTAATGGTGGAGAAACTAATATTGGTATTTATGTTACAGACAACTATACAGATTCTAGTAAAGCAACAGTTACTACAGCAGGAGCTGTAAAATCAACAGGAGATGTTAAATTAGAAGGCGGAAAAGGAAACTTGGCAATTTATGCTAAAGGTTCAACTCGTCCTACAGGAGTTGATGAAACAGTAATAGTAAGAAAAGTAATATCTAATAATACTAAAAATTCGGTTGCTATTTATGCAGCGGATGACGGAGTTTCAGGAAATTCAGCGGTAGGTTCTGTAGTAAAAGTAACAAATGGTGTTACTATTAATGGAGCAACAGTTTCAACAAATCCAACAATAGCAGGTGGAGAAAGTGCAGGAGCTGTTTATGCAACTGGAGAAAAAAACATCAGTAAATATTGATATGCCGACCATTGCACCAGCGACAACACCTGTCACTCCAGCAAATCCTAATATTACAATAACAGGAACAGAAATTGTAACTATTGATCCTACAACAAAAGCAGCAACTGGAACGGGTAATTATACAGGATTTGGATTATATGCTGGAAAAGGAGCACAAATTAGTGCTAAAAATAACAATATTAAAGTTGTAAATGGTGGGACTGCGATTGCCTCAGTAGGAAAATCTGGATCAACACCTTCTGTAAATTCTAGAATTGATTTATCAGGAACTGCTACTAATGCAGGAGGTACAGTAGAATACGATGGTAAAGGATACGCATTATTTTCATCTGAAGGTGGAGAAATTGATTTATCTTACGGAACTTTAACATTAAGAGGAAGTTCAACTGGATATTCAAGAGATGTAACAGCAGCAACACAGCCAATTACTTTGACAGACACAAAAATTAATGTATTTTCAAATGATGTAATTGTAGCAAATTTAACAGGAGTAACTAAATTTAATACAAATGGTTCATACATTAATGGTAATGCAGCTAATACAATAGGAACTTATATACCAATAACAAAAATTACTAATACAGAAGGTGGAACAACTTATAATGGATATAAATATACTGTATTTGATGATATTGATGTAAATGTTGACAGTAATATTGATAAGGCAGATACAACAGGATCAGGAGGAACAACTCCATCAGACAGTTATATTTTTACAAGAAGATTGCAATTGCAAAATTCTAGAATAAATGTAATTTCAGGAAATACTGTAAAAGCTCATCTTAATACAACAGAGATTAATGATATAAATTCTAAATTAACAGTACCAGTAGGACTTGATGTAAGTGCCAGCGGAAATTCTAAAAATAATACAACAACAGCTATAAATGTCCAAAACGGAGCTACAATAACAGTAGACAGAACAGACAGCGGAAATGGTGGAGTTGGAGCTTATGTAAACTACGGAAAGGTACATAATGAAGGAAAGATTGAAGTTGAAAAGACAACGCCAAATGATCATGCAGTGGGGATTTATGCTACAAATGGTACAGAAGTGAATAATGACACTACTGGAACTAGTTGAAGTTGGTGGTAAAGACAGTATTGGTATTCTTGGGCTTTCTTATAGAATAGACAGTGCTGGTAATGTTGTCTATGAGAAGTTTGGAACAGCAGGTCCAGCAGTGTTTGCAACTAAACTTGGTTATGTAGATGTTACAAATAGTGGTAAAATTACACTTGATGGAGAAAATGCTTTAGGAATTTATACTAAAAATAATAGTTTGAATGCCACTGGAACAAATACAGATTATGCTAGAATAGGGAATGGTTACACTCTATCTTCAAATAAAGGTGAAATTACAATGTCAGGTAAAAATGCTATTGGTATGATTACCGAAGGTGGAGAAATTACAAATGACACAGCAGGTAAAATTACAATAAGCGGGCAAGAAGGTGTGGCAATGTATGGAACTTATGCCACAGGTGCAGCAATGACAGCGCCGACAGATAGATTAAGTTCCACTCTTATAAATAAAGGAACACTTGAACTTGCTGATACAACAGGAACTACACCAATAATTGGTATGTTTACAAATGATGCTGATACAACAATAGAAACATCTGGAACTTTAAATATTGGTAAGAAATCTTATGGTATTTATGGAGCCTCAAATGATGTAACTATGTCAAATGGAACAATTAATGTTGGAGAAGACGGGGTAGGTATTTTTGCAACTGGTTCATCTGATAATAGAACAATTACAGCTTCAACAGTAGATTTACGAGGTGGAACAATTAATGTTGGTAATAATCAGGCAGTAGGAGTATTTATTGCAGATGATGCTACAAATCCTTTGAAAACAACAGTTAAAAATACAGGAACTAATATGACTGTTGGAACAAATGCATTTGGTTATGTTGTGGATTCAAAGACTGGAACAGAACTTGACCTTGGTGCAAATTCATCAGGGGCTACAAATACATTGACTGCTTCAATTGGAACAGATTCAGTATATGCTTATACAAATGATAAAACTGGATCGGTATTCAGTAATACTAATATTACAACAACTGGTGGAAAATCTTATGGGATTTATGCGGCTGGAGAAGCTGTAAACTATGGAACTATTGATTTGACTGGCGGTACTGGAAATGTTGGTATTTATTCGACAGGAACAAGCGCATCAGGAGCTGGTGCAACTAACCGTGGAGTAATCAATGTTGGTTCAACTAATGTGGCTAGCAAGGAATACGGAATTGGTATGGCGACAGGATATTATAACGAAACTACAGGAGCTATTTCAAATGAAGGGCTTATTGAAAATAGAGGAACTATTAATGTGCTTCATGAAAACTCAATAGGTATGTATGCTGTTGGAAGCGGTTCAAAGGCAATAAACCATGCAGGCGCAACAATTGATATTTCTGGTAAAAATGCGACTGGTATGTATATTGACCAAGGAGCTGAAGGTATTAACTACGGAACTATTAAGTCGACAGGATCGGCTAAAGGAATTAAAGGAGTCGCTACTGTAAACGGAGGATATATTAAGAACTATGGAACTATTTCGATTACTTCACCTGATGGTATAGGAATTTATCAAGATGCGGCATCTGCGCTTTCACAAAAAGAATGTTCCAGGAAATGTAAGCGGAACAAAAAGCAAATGTATATTCTGCAACTTCTACTGACCAGAAATACATAGTTACTCCTAAAGGAACTCTGCTTATTCAAAATCCGCCAAAAACTCCAAGATTGACAGTTAATGGAAGAGAAGTGGAACTTACAGGACTTGATACAAATACAGCTAGTCCAACACCATCGTATGTAACGGCAGGAGCAACAACGCTTGACTTGTCATTGCCACAATTTGCAGACTTCAAAAATTCTGTTTCAAATGCACAGGCAACAGAGCTAGGAATGTATGTCGATACTTCAGGAGTAAACTACACACATCCTATTGAAGGATTGAGTAATTTAGTTGGTCTTGATAACATAAACTTGATTATTGGTACAGAAGCATCTAAATATACTAATGCTAAAAGCAATAGAAATAGGTTCAAATATAATCAAGCCATATAACGATGCAATATCTTCGCTTACTACGACAGGAACAACATTGAATATCAATTCTGCAGGATTAACTTGGCTTGCTCAGCCTTTTACAAGGAACATCAACACCAATTGAAAAAAATTGTATATGATAAAGATACCTTTATACTTTCTTTACAAGCGAAAAAGGATGAAAAATTCATATAATTTCCTAGATGGACTTGAACAAAGATACGGAGTGGGAAGGTTTAGGAACAAGAGAAAGACAAATATTTGATAAACTTAATGGAATAGGTAAAGGTGAAACTGAATTATTCACACAGGCAGTTGACGAAATGAAAGGTCATCAATATTCAAATACTCAACAAAGAATAAATGCTACTGGAAATGCCTTGGATAAGGAATTTAGATATTTGAGACACGAATGGAGAAATCCTACTAAGCAAAAATAACAAGATTAAAGCATTTGGATTGAGAGATGAGTACAATACTGATACGGCAGGAGTTATTGACTATACAAGCAATGCCTATGGTGTGGCTTATGTTCATGAAGATGAAAAAATCAGAATGGGTAACTCAAGCGGATGGTATGCTGGAGCTGTAACAAACAGATTTAGATTCAAAGATATTGGAAAAATCAAGAGAACAGCAAACAATGCTGAAACTTGGAGTATTCAAGACAATGTCGCCAAAAGGAGATCATAACGGAGCATTGCAATGGACAATCGGCGGAGATGTATTTGCTGGAATTAATAATATGAAACGTAAATTCTGGGTAGTTGATGATACATTTGAAGCGAAATCTACATACCATACTTATGGAGCCGCTCTTAAAAAAATGAACTTGGCTATGACATAAGAATGAGCGAAAGAACCCATTTGAGACCTTATGGAGCATTGAAGATGGAATATGGAAGATTTGACGATGTGAAGGAAGATTCAGGACAAATGAGATTGGAAGTTAAAGGAAATGACTACTTCTCAGTTAAGCCTGAAGCAGGTTTAGAATTTAAATATGTTCAGCCATTGGCAGTAAGAACTAATTTGACAGTTGGGCTTACAGCGGCTTATGAAAATGAGCTTGGAAAAACTGCAAAATGGAAATCAGGCAAGAGTAAGATACACAACAGCAGGATGGTATAATCTTGAAAAAGAAAAAGAAGACAGAAGAGGAAATGGTAAATTTGACCTTAATATCGGAGTTGACAACACAAGATTTGGTGTAACGGTAAATGCTGGATATGACACTAAAGGAAATAATGTCAGAGGTGGAATCGGATTTAGAGCGATTTACTAGTAGTTTTTCAAAAATTTGTTAAAATTAGGTAATAAAAAAATCGGAAGAGAAATTGACTTCCGGTTTTTGTTTTTTTTGTTTTTATGCTTATTAATACTATTTCATTAAAAATAATAGATTTGTTATAATTCTGCTATGCAAAGGGTCAAGAAAAAAATAAAATATAATTTCTATTTTTAAATAGGATTTAGTATAAAAAGTATATAAATTTAGTTTTTAAATAAAACAATATAGTTTTTAAGTTTGATTTTAAAAACAATTTTATTATAATAATAAGATATAATTCAATTATATAAGTTTTTTTTATTAATATATAATTAATAAAATATTATTTTTTTGAATAATTTTATGGAAAGTACTTGCTTTTTGATATAATACAATAAAGTAATGTTCTTTTTGAGATAATAAATCAAGTTTAAATATGGAAAAAAATAATCATCGCTTAAATCATTAGAAAAAAATCACTATTTTTTTGTGTTTAAATTGAATATTGCTTTCAAAAAAACTTTTAGATGATGATCTGAAATATAAAAATTTAGATTGTCAAAAAAATTAAAAAAATAGGCAATTACAAAAAGTGAAAAGGCTATGAAAAATTGGATAACAGCAGTATTTTGCGGTAAAGATTTTTTTGATGGAAAGGGAGAAAAAAATAAAAACCTGGAGATATTATGCTTTTTGGAATTTTAGAAACTTTTGTGAATGTCTAAAAAAACAAAAAGGAGATAGTAATGACAAACAATTTATTGAATTTGAAAAAAAGATTTAAAATCATTTGCAAAAAAATGTAAAGATTTTTAAATATACTGATTCAGCTTTACTTACATTTTTATTAAATGGAATGTTAATTTCAACTGGGGAAATGTTTGCAGAAACTGTAACAAAATCACAGATTAATAGTCAAGTTAGTCAGATTAACACCTCAATAAACCAGATGCGGACAGATTTTAAGCGTGCAAGAGCTGAAAATAACAAGCTGATTAGAGATACAAACTTGGAATTGACTCAGTTAATGGAACAAGGGGATCATGTGACAAAATCTCCATGGAGCAGCTGGCAATTTGGAATCAATGATTTTTACAACGATTGGCATGGGACTTATAAAGGAAAGGGCGACAAGAAAGCCAGTTATGTTTTTGAAAGAGATAAATCATTAGTAAACAGAAGCAGCTATCCAGGAAGAATCGAAACTCAATACGGAGCAACAACATTAGGATTAGTAAGAGAGCCAAACGCCGCAATGGATGTATCTGCAGGATTGACTCCAAAAAGTGTAAACAAAATTGCACCTAGGTTCACAGTCCAAGGAGCAGGAGGAGGATTTCCTAATTTTACGACTAGAACGGTAAAGGCACCAGATGCACCAGATACTCCAGTAAATCCTAGTATAACTGTAAATCAAGCACCAAGTATAGATTTTATAGCTCAAGGATTTGGACAAAATTGGGAGTATGGAATGAATCCTGGACAAGGGGTTTATGTTCAAAAATTATAAAAAAATATAATGGAAATAATGCTGTTGCTTCAACAAATGGAACAACAGTCGGAATAACTAGCGGAAACATGACAATGATTTTGCCTCCTAGTGGGATAAGCTCAACTGGAAATTCACCAAGTACACTTGATAATACGGATAGTACGGCGTTTAGTTCAGTTAATGCCTTTATAAGTCATGTTAATGATTATGATGTAAGTGTCGAAGGAAACTATGATTTTACTTCTACTGCAGGTTTCAATATTTTATTTATAAGTTTAAATCCTTATGAATATGGGCGTACTAGTTCCACTGATCATAAATTTTCATTTGATGGACATGTAGTTTTGCATAACAATGGTTCAAGTACATTAGTAGGATTTGAACATCAATTACTTGCTAATGGTCCGGGAGGAGGAGAAAATTTTACAAATGTATTGAATAGTAATGTAACGTCAATAGCAGAAAATACTGGAACTATTGAATTAAACAGTGGTAAAAAAATGATTGGTATGATGATTGATACAGAGTATAGTGATGGAGATGACGCAACACATGGATTTATAAAAACTCCTCAAACAAATAATAACGGAACAATTAAAATTGCAGAGACAGCTAGTGAAAGTATCGGAATAGATTATGGTTTTTATGAATCAGCTGCACCAAATAGTTCTGTAAAAATTGGAAAAAAATTGTAATTGATGGTGACAAGAGTTATGGATATAGACAAAATGATTATTCAAATGGTTCAAACAATGCATATTATGATAAGATGAGTACAGTTGATGGTTCAAACGGAGTTATAACTGTAAATGGAGATAAAAATGTTGGAATGGCTATTTTTCAAGGAAAAACTTCTGGTGATCCTATAAGTAATTTTCAAAATATAAATATTACAGTAAATGGAAGTAACAACGTAGGATTTTTAAGAGGAGCTTAAGGGGATCCAAATACTAACGAAATAACTTTGGATTCTGTAAAACTTGGAACAATAAAATTTGGAGGAGATCTTACTAATCCTAATTCGGTAGATATTGCTGTAGGAACTGATAATGCCTTAATTAGAAGTGAAAAAAATAAAATAAAATTGGATGCGGCAATTACTACAGGAACTTCAGATCCTAATCTTAATTCTCCGGTTCCGCCTGCAGCTGCACAAAACTCGATATTACAGGCTGTTAAAGATGCTCAAGTTGAAACTACTGCAAATGGTAAGATAACAGTTACTTCAGGATATAAGGTGTATGGAGTTACTGCTGGATTTGATGGTAGTACTGGAGGAGCTAGTTTAACTACTGCTGGAGATATTGATATGACTGCTAGAGAAAGTATTGGAATTGCAGTAGGAAATAAGAATAATACTGGAACTAATACTGCATCAAGTATAAAATTGACAGGTAAGAAGAATACTGCTATTTATAACTTAGGAAACATTTAACCAAGAAGGAAATATTACTGTTGATGGGGAAAAATCTAATGGTATTTTTAATAAAGGAACGTTTAATTTAACAGGTAATACTCTTATTACAGCAACTAATGGAGCAAATGGACTTTATAACTCAACTGGAGGAAGTTTTACAGATCCAGATAAATTGACAATAAATGTAACGGATACGACTAAAAAAGGAGTTGGAGTTTTCTCGGATTCAGATGTTACACTTAATGGTATCAAGGTTAACGTAACTGGTGGAGCTTCAGCAGTTGTTGCAGATAGAAAAAAAATAACTTTGAATAATAATTCAAAAATTTCTTATAATGGTGAAGGTTATGCGCTTTATACGTTAAATGGCGGTAAAATTGATATGACTGGCTCTAATTTGAAACTTTCTGGAAAAGCAGTTGGGTTTTCTGTTGATGGATCAACTGGAAGTTATGTATCAGGGGTAACATTTGGAACAGGTTCAACAGTTGATATTCTTTCAGATGATGTGATTCTTATGGGTGTAAGAAATCCGCTATCATTAAATTTAAGTAATTTTGACACTACATTGTTTGGTGCTGCTGGAGGGTTGACAAGCGCTATGATTAATGCGACTGCTGCTCCAAATTATAAATTGGCTGTAATTGACGGGTTAAATGGAGGAAAATCATTTACTTTAGATAGCGACCCTTCAAGTTCAGATGGAAGTTATGATAAGAGCTTGGCTGTAAGCACGCCTGCTTCTCAAAGTTATAAGTATGCTAGAAACTTGCTGATTCAAAAGAGTATTTTGGATGTAAATACTGATGTGAAGGCTGTATTAAATTCAGCAGATGCAAATACTGTTAAGGGAGTTGCTTCAGGTGCACCAGTTATTGGGCTTGATATTAGTTCAAGTTCGGGAGCTGTAACAAATGCAGAAACAGGAATTAATGTAAATGGAAAGACTATAACGGCTGATAGAACTGATTCAGGTAATGGTGCGATTGGGCTATATACAAATTTTGGTAAGATTAATATTAATAACGGTACTTTGAATGTTGAGACTGATACTACTAATACTGTTAATGATCAGGCTGTTGGAGTTTATGCTGTAAATGGATCAGAAGTTAATAATAATGGCGGAAATATTAATGTTGGCGGTAAAAATTCTATTGGTATTTTAGGGCTTGCATATAGGGAAGATTCTGCAGGAACTGTAATTGGTAATGAATTTGGATCTGCTAATGAAGGAAAAGCGACTATAAATAACAATGGAAATATCACTATGGACGGGAAAGAAGCCAAGGGAGTATTTATTAAGAATAACGGTACTTCATCTGTAGCTGACAATGTTGCTGATAACTTATCAAATGGTGTAATTACAATGTCTGGAGCAGATTCAGTTGGAATGTACGCTGACAAGGCTACGCTTAATAATCATGGTAAAATTGATTTGCAGGCAGGAACTAATGGTAAGATAGGTATGTATGGAATTAATGGATCTGATATTACGAACCATTCAGATGGGCAAATTATAGTTGGAGATTCTACTATTTCAGCAGCAACTGATGTTCCTAATATTGGTATGTATACATCTGAAAGCAATTTGTTGAAAAAAACTATGGAACTATAGATATTAAAGAAAATTCTTATGGAATTTATGGAGAAAAATATTCGAGCTTTCTGGTACTTCTAAGATTAAAGTTGGTAAAAAAATGGTGTAGGAATATTTGCTAAAGGAACATCTGGAACAGGAACAGTAACATTGGATGCAGGTTCTGAAATTACAACAAGTGCAAGTGCAAAAGATAAGGAAGCAGTTGGAGTATTTACGGCAGGAACGAATCCAGTAAATATCAATGACAATGGTTCAAAAAAATGGATCTTAAGGACTGGACATTTGGATATGTTATAAAAAGCGCCAGGAACATTGACTACAAACGGAAGTTCAACTGTAACACTGGATAATGAAGCTGTTTATGCATATTCTGACAATGATTCTTCAGTAATTAATAACTATGCTCCAATTAAAGCGACTGGAGATAGAAACTATGGAATTTATTCATCAGGTACAGTTGACAACTATGGAAATATGGATCTGAAATCTGGAAATGGTGTAGGTAATATCGGTATTTATTCAACAAAAGGAGTTGCAACAAACTGGGCAACTATTGATACTGGTAAAACTAATAAAACTACAAAATCGTATGGAATTGGTATGGCAACTGGTTATTACGATGGAGCAGTTTCTAGAAACCAAGGAACTGTTATAAATAAGGGAACAATCAATGTTACTGAAGATAACAGCATTGGAATGTATGCTGTTGGAGCTGGTTCAAAAGCGATAAACGATCATGGAGCGACAATTAACCTTAGCGGTAAAAATACAATTGGTATGTATATAGATCAAGGTGCTGAAGGTGAAAATTACGGAACAATTGTAGGAAATGGTGACAGTATAAAAGGGGTTGTTGCAGCGAACCAAGGTAAATTTAAAAACTATGGAACAATTCAAATTACTGGAAATAGAGGTATTGGTATTTATACTGATAAAGGTGTAGTGTCTGCAGATGGTGTAGATGGGCCTGGCGCTTCAAATACAGGTTCGTTTAAAGCTGTATATGAATCTTCTCCAACTGATGAAAAAGTTGAAGGTGGAGTAACTATAAAGGTTCCGCCAAAGGCAACACCTGTGACAGTTACAATAAATGGAAAAAGCAGTTGAAATAACAGGAGTTGATACAAATGCAACACCATCATCTGTAAATGCAACTGAAGCGACAGTTACATCACCTTCAGGAGTCACAGTATTAGACCTTGCAAAATCAGGATTCTTGAATTTTGAATCAAATCCTTCTGCAACAAGTATCGGAATGTATGTTGATACATCTGGAATAAAATATACAAATCCTATTCAAGGATTAAGCAATCTTGCGGGACTTACAGATATTAACATGTACTTTGGAACAGAAGCTGCCAGATACACAAATGCAAGAGCAATAGAATTAGGAGATAATATTATAAAACCATATAATGATGCGCTTGCAACAGTAGTTTCCACAGGAACTGTATTAAATACTAATTCAAGCAGCTTAACTTGGCTGGCAATACCAACAAAATCATCAGTTACAGGACTTTATGATAAGGTTTACCTAGTAAAAGTTCCATATACAGATTTTGTAAGTGCAAAAGATCCAAATACGTACAATTTCCTAGATGGACTTGAACAAAGATACGGTGTTGAAGGACTTGGCACTAGAGAAAAGGAACTGTTTAACAAATTAAATGATCTTGGAAAAGGTGAACAGCATATTTTCACACAAGCAGTTGACGAAATGAAAGGTCATCAATATGCTAATATTCAACAAAGAACCAATGCTACTGGAAATGCCTTGGATAAGGAATTTAGCTATTTGAGAAACGAATGGAGAAATCCGACTAAGCAAAATAACAAGATTAAAGCATTTGGATTGAGAGATGAGTACAATACTGATACGGCAGGAGTTATTGACTATACAAGCAATGCCTATGGTGTGGCTTATGTTCATGAAGATGAAAAAATCAGAATGGGTAACTCAAGCGGATGGTATGCTGGAGCTGTAACAAACAGATTTAGATTCAAAGATATTGGAAAATCAAGAGAACAGCAAACAATGCTGAAACTTGGAGTATTCAAGACAATGTCGCCAAAAGGAGATCATAACGGAGCATTGCAATGGACAATCGGCGGAGATGTATTTGCTGGAATTAATAACATGAAACGTAAATTCTGGGTAGTTGATGATACATTTGAAGCGAAATCTACATACCATACTTATGGAGCCGCTCTTAAAAAAATGAACTTGGCTATGACATAAGAATGAGCGAAAGAACTCATTTGAGACCTTATGGAGCATTGAAGATGGAATATGGAAGATTTAACGATGTAAAGGAAGATTCAGGACAAAATGAGATTGGAAGTTAAAGGAAATGACTACTTCTCAGTTAAGCCTGAAGCAGGTTTAGAATTTAAATATGTTCAGCCATTGGCAGTAAGAACTAATTTGACTGTTGGGCTTACAGCGGCTTATGAAAAATGAGCTTGGAAAACTGCAAAATGGAAATCAGGCAAGAGTAAGATACACAACAGCAGGATGGTATAACCTCGAAAAAAGAAAAAAAGAAGATAGAAGAGGAAACGGTAAATTTGATCTTAATATTGGAGTTGACAATACAAGATTTGGTGTAACGGTAAATGCTGGATATGACACTAAAGGAAATAATGTCAGAGGTGGAATCGGATTTAGAGCGATTTACTAGTAGTTTTCAAAATTTGTTAAAATTGTAAGTAATAAAAAATCGGAAGAGAAATTGACTTCCGGTTTTTTTTCTTCTTTGTTTTGTTGCTAACAATAGATATGTTCGATAACTTGAGATTTTTTTATTAATACGCAATTAATAAAATATTATTTTTTTGAAATAAATTTTTATGGAAAGCACTTGCTGATATAATACAATAAAGAAATGTTCTTTTTGAGAGTAATAAATCAAGTTTTTGAACATGGAAAAAATAATCATCGCTTAAATCATTAGAAAAAAATCACTATTTTTTTGTGTTTAAATTGAATATTGCTTTCAAAAAAACTTTTTAGATGATGATCTGAAATGTAAAATTTAGATTGTCAAAAAAATTAAAAAAATAGGCAATTGCAAAAAGTGAAAGGCTATGAAAAATTGGATAACGGCAGTATTTTTTTGGTAAAGATTTTTTTGCTGGAAAGGGAGAAAAAAATAAAAACCTGGAGATATTATGCTTTTTTTGGAATTTTTAAAAACTTTTGTGAATGGCTAAAAAAACAAAAAGGAGATAGTAATGACAAACAATTTATTGAATTTGAAAAAAAGATTTAAAAATCATTTGCAAAAAAATGTAAAGATTTTAAATATACTGATTCAGCTTTACTTACATTTTTTTATTAAATGGAATGTTAATTTCAACTGGGGAAAATGTTTGCAGAAACTGTAACAAAAATCGCAGATTAATAATCAAGTTAGTCAGATTAACACCTCAATAAACCAGATGCGGACAGATTTTAAGCATGCAAGAGCTGAAAAATAACAAGCTGATTAGAGATACAAACTTGGAATTGACTCAGTTAATGGAACAAGGAGATCATGTGACAAAATCACCTTGGAGCAGCTGGCAAATCGGGGCAAACGATTTTTTTACAATGACTGGCATGGGGCTTATAAGGGTAGAGGCGACAAACAGACAAAATATCCGTATGAGGGGATATTTAATAGATATGGCAGTGAAACATTAGGTTCTCAAAAACGGATTTTAAGATATATTAAACCGGAAAAATTGGATTATTATAATACATCTGTAATATCAGCGGACAGTGATAGTGCATCAGCATCAACAACTAATAGAGTGAATGTAAATGGCTATGGATTAATAAGTAATAACCCAGTAACTACTACTGCAGCGCAAATACAATTAAATGCTTCAATAACACCTAGAACGATTGACAAAACATCACCATTATCTGCACCGCAAGGGACAAATTTATTAACTCCAGATTTTAATCCTCCGGTTATTACACCACCGAATATAAGTATGAGTCCAATAGCAATAAGTGTGAATGTTCCAACAGTAACATCTCCAACAATAGATCTACCAAATATAAATCCACCAGCAACAGGAAATGGAGATGCTGAATGGATTCGGGACGGTGGTAGTGTAGCTCCTTTAGCACAACAAAATATGAGTGGCGGAACATTAACTTTTAATATTAATGGGAATGCATCAAGCACTTTAACATCTTCAAATGTGACTATGACTGGAGTATCAGGAAGTTCGCATGCTCAAACTTCACATGGACCTCAAAATTTTACTATGACATCAATACAATATGCTGCTATGAAACTTATAGGCGGACACGAAATTAACATAAATGGAACAAGAATTAATTTAACAGGAACTGGAACAAAAGATAGTAATAATAAATATAATTATAGAAAATGGCTTTTTCATACTGATGCACATGATGATCATGGAGATTCAACCTGGGTTCTTGATTCTAATTCAACAGTAGATATAGATGGCGAAGGACTAACAATGTATACAACTCAATGGCATGGTGGAGCATATAATGCTGGTTTTGTAAATGATGGAGATATTAAAACTCATAACGGTACTAATAAAGGAAAAAACTATATATGGATTGGGTTACCAGAATATGGAAATCCTACTTACCCAATAGCTAATGATAATAAAAGACAAATGTATTTTCATAATAGAAACGGTAAAATCACATTGGATGGTGAAGAAGATGTTTTTGCATATATGGATGAACCGTACTATGATGGCGGTGGATTTAGTATAATAAATGACGGGGATCTTGTTTTAAATGGAAGTAAAGAAAAAGGAATAATCATAGTACCAACTACATATACAGGTACAAGTTATGGTGAAAAAAAATATTATGATTCAGCAGAAATACTTTTAAATAAAGCAATGCAAATAAAAGGAAGTGACTCGATTGGTATAGCATTTAAGACATATGTTAATTTAGATGGTGGAGATTTTGGTGGAAACCATTTAGCTAATAACAGAGTTACTAAACTTGGTGTAGGTGGAAACAATGTTACAGCTAGAACTTCAATTTTGAATTTTGATATTTCAGGGACAAAAAATACAGGAATGTATTTTTGAGGCTGATAGCCCAACAACTTCTAGCGATCCAAGTACATTTGATATAAAAAAATCTAAGATTAAAATAACAGATGGTGGTAGTGGTAACAGCAATGTAGGTTTACTGGCTAAAAAAGCAATAATTAATTATGGAGATACAAGTAATACTCCAATAATTGATATATATGGTGGAAGTAGCAATGTAGGAATTGCAGTTGACACAGCTTTCACACATGCTGGTAAGAATGAAATTAATTCTTATGCAAATATAAAATTATCTGGTGGAACAAATAATCTTGGAATAGCGGCAACAACTAATGCAAAATTTGCAAACTATGGAAAAGTAGAAGTTACAGCAACTGGTAATACTGGAATAGTTGCAAATGGAAACCAGACAGCCGGTTTAGTTACTGGTAGCGGGGCGACAGCTTCAATAGATTCAAGAGTGCAAAATGGGGATGGAACTATTAAGGGAATCATTGAAGTAGGAGCAGGAAATAGTGCAGGAATGGCAGCTGTAAACAATGGGGCTATAAAAAATACTTCAACAGGAACAATAAATGTAACAGCAGGTGCAGGAATGTATACAGATAATAATTCATTCGCAGTAAATTATGGTACAATAAAAGCACGCCCAGCTTCTACAGGTACTGGAACAGTTGGAGTTTATAATTTAGGAACGTTTAATAATTTTGGAACTAATTTAGAAGCTGATGGACAAGGCTCTGCTTCTATTTATAGTAGCGGAACTGTAAACTTAGGCAATAGCTCTAATGAAATTACAGCTAAAAATGGAGCTTCAGGGCTTTATCTGACTGGTGGAACTGTAAACACAAATGGAGCTAAAATAAATATAAGCGGAGGTTCAGCGGGTATTTTTGCAGGAACAGGCGGAACTGGAAATCCTACTGTAAGTAGTGGTGGAATGCTTCAAGTTATAGGAGATGGAGCAGCGGCTATGGCTGATGGAGGAAATCTTAATTTAACTGGTGTAGATTTAAGATATACTGGAACTGGCTCAGGTGGATTTGGATTTTATGTAAATAAAAATTTATCAGGAAATCCAAATGGATCAATTAATTTTACTAGTGGAACTTTGACATTAATGGGAAATAGTGTTGCTGGAATGGAATATAAACTTGGAACTGGTCCAGTTGGAGTAAATTTAACTGGAGCAACAATAAATGTATTTTCAGATTCAGGGGTAGCGTTCTTGTTTGACAGGAATGCAACAATGTCATTACAATTAAACGGTTTAACATCTGCATTGTTTGGTGGAGGAATAATACCTACTGTAAATTATACAGATACAGCTGGAATAGCAGGAACAGCAGGTAAAATTTATGCCGGTAAATTAGGAGTAATTGATGGAATAACATCCGGTACACTTACTATTGGAAACGGTAAAGTTTTAGATAAAACAAATACATCAGACAGTGATATAGTAAATTTTGGAAGATTATTAATACAAAGAGCAAAGGTTAATATTAATGATGATATAAAAGCAGAAATGACGCAAGATCAGGCAATTTCTTTTGGAGATCCGAGTGTTGTTGGCTATGCAATATCATCGAGTAATGGTGCATCGAGTAATGCAGATACAAAAATTACTGTTCAAAATAGCTCAACAATTTCAGCTGATAATACTGGCAATGCTGGAAATTCGGCAGTAGGATTATACATCAATTATGGTCAAATTGAAAATAATGGTACTGTTAATGTAGAAAAAACTGGAACAGGAACTACTACTGGTGGAACAGGAATTTTTGCAGTGAATAGTTCAGAAGTAACGAATAAAAATATTATTTCTGTTGGTGGGCAAAATTCTATAGGTATTTATGGAGCAAGTTATAGAAATAATCCATCTACAGGAACACCATTAATAAATGAATTTGTAGATTCCACAGGTACTGTATTAACAGATCAGGGAAAAGTAAATATAATCAATGATACTAACGGATTAATTGAACTTGATGGAGCAAATTCTGTTGGAATTTATGCTGAGGACAATAGTGTAACAGGACAACAGGTAAAAGCAGTAAATAAGGGTAAAATCAATATGACTGGAGCATCTGGAACAGGAATGGCTGGGAAAAATTTCTCTATTATAGAAAATGCAAACAGCGGAACAATTAATGTTGAAGTTGATAACGGTGTTGGAATGTTTGGAGAAGGTACATTAAATGGAACTATATTGAATAGCGGAACAATTAATCTTGGAGCCTCGTCAAGTGATACTACTTTGAGAACGGGTATGTTTACGAAATCTGATACCATACTATTAAATAATACTGGGACAATTAATGCAAAAAGTAATGGAAGTAGTGGAGCTAAGACATACGGAATTTATAATGGTTCAAATAATGGTATTGTAAAAACTTAATGGAAATTCTAATATAATTGTAGGAGATGAAGGAGTAGGAGTTTATTCAACAAGTGGAAATGTTCAAATTGATTCTGGAAAAATAAAAGTTGGAAATAATAATGCTGTTGGAGTATTTATAGAAAGAGCAACTAATGGAGTACTTGGAAACTCTTCTTTGGGAGACGCTTCAGGAGACATAGAAATTGGAAATAGTTCTTACGGTTATGTTGCTAAAGGTACTACTGGACAAAAAAATGAATCTTAATAATACAAATGTAAAACTTGGAGATAACTCAGTATACACTTACACTAATGATACGACAAGCATAATAAATAATTCTTCTAATTTAACTTCAACTGGAAACACTACTTATGGAATTTATTCAGCAGGAGAAGTTAATAACAGCGGAACAATTAATTTTGAAACTGGAATAGGAAATGTCGGTATTTATTCAACAAATGCTTCTCAGCTTGCTTCAAATACTGGAACAATTATAGTAGGACAAACTGATGAATACACAAAAAAAGATACGCAATAGGAATGGCTGCTGGATATAATGGTCAAAAATGGAGGTTCTCCATTTACGGGAAATATTGAAAAATAAATTAGGTGGAACAATTACTGTAAAAAGGTAAAAAGAGTATCGGTATGTACGGAACTCAAGCAGGAACTACTGTAACTAATAGTGGAACAATTAATCTTGCAGAAGACAATGCAATAGGAATGTATCTTGATAATGGTGCAACAGGAATAAATCAGGCTAGTGGAGTAATTCAAACTGTTGCAAAATCAGATGGAAGTATGCCGATTGGTGCAATTGGAGTAGTTCTTAAAAAAATGGATCTGTAATAAAAAAACTATGGACAAATTATTATTAATTCTGCAGGAGGATCTGCAATCTATAATGATAAAGGTGATTTAACTAATTCAACAACAGGTACTACGACAGTATCTGGAGGAGCCAAGGCAGTTGATGAATATGTAGCATTACCTACATCAGTAGGTTCAAGCGGTCCTAGTGGAACACAATTAGAAGCACCAGCTGGAGTATCAGCGCCAACAGTATTAATAGGTGGAATAGTACAGCCTATTACAGCAACTAATATCACAACGCCACAAGGGACTACAGATATGCTATATATGAATGGTGTTGGAATTTATATAGATACTTTAGGGGCAACTAATCCAATTGTTGGCTTAGGTAACTTAGGACTTGAAAAAGTAAACTTAATAATTGGTGCTGAAGCTGCAAAAGCCACAACGAATAAGTATATTCATGTATCTGACGAAATTATGAAACCTTATTTACAATCAATCGCTGGAATTAAAAGATTTTAATGTAACATCTGGAGCATTACATTGGGTTGCAACAACAACGAAATAATAATAATGATGTATGGTTATTAAAGTTACCTTATACAGATTGGGCAGGTAATGAAGCAACACCAACAGCTACAAAAAGATACATATAATTTCCTAGACGGATTAGAACAAAGATACGGAGTGGAAGCATTAGGAACAAGAGAAAATCAATTATTCCAAAAATTAAATGGAATTGGAAGTAATGAAGCAATATTATTCTATCAAGCAGCAGATGAAATGATGGGACACCAATATGGAAATACTCAATTGAGAATAAATGCAACTGGAAACTTGCTTGATAAAGAGTTTAAATACTTGAAACACGACTGGAGAAATCCATCTAAACAAAATAATAAGATCAAGGCATTTGGAATGAGAGATGAATATAAAACTGACACAGCAGGAATCATTGACTATACAAGCAATGCTTACGGAGTTGCTTATGTTCATGAAGATGAAAAAGTTAAGATGGGTAACTCAAGCGGATGGTATGCTGGAGCTGTAACAAACAGATTTAAATTTAAGGACATCGGACATTCGAGAGAAGATCAGACAATGGTTAAATTGGGAATATTCAAGACAATGTCACCTAAGAAGGACTATAATGGATCATTGCAATGGACAATTGGCGGAGATGTATTTGCTGGAGTCAATAATATGAAACGTAAGTTCCTAGTTGTTGATGATGTATTTGAAGCTAAGTCAAATTATAATTCTTATGGTGCTGCACTTAAAACAGATTTAGGTTATGATATAAGAATGAGTGAAAGAACACATTTAAGACCTTATGGTGGATTAAAGATGGAATACGGAAGATTTAATAACATCAAGGAAGATTCAGGGCAAATGAGACTGGAAGTTAAAGGAAATGACTACTTTCTCAGTTAAGCCTGAAGCTGGAGTAGAATTTAAATATGTTCAGCCATTGGCAGTAAGAACTAATTTGACTGTTGGGCTTACAGCCGCTTATGAAAATGAACTTGGAAAAGTTGGAGATGTGAAGAATGAAGGAAGAGTAAGATACACTACAGCTGACTGGTTTGGAATAAGAGGTGAAAAGGAAGACAGAAGAGGAAACGGTAAATTTGACCTTAATATCGGAGTTGACAACACAAGATTTGGTGTTACGGTAAATGCTGGATATGACACTAAAGGAAGCAATATTAGAGGTGGAATTGGATTTAGAGCGATTTACTAGTAGTTTTCAAAAATTTGTTAAATTGTAAGTAATAAAAAAATCGGAAGAGAAATTGACTTCCGGTTTTTTTATTTTTTTCTTTCATTTTGTTACTATGCTCAAATCTATTTAAAATTTATAAATTTAGGTCTTGAGTAAAGCAGCTGCAGTTTTCAAGTTCAGCTTTAAGACAGATTTGCTATAATAACAGACATAGTTTGATTGTTTAAATGTCTTTTCTTATATGTTTTTCAGCAATTTCAATTACTTTGTCAACCCTGCTTGTATATCTTTTTTCATTTATTAAGTAATCAGTAGTCATCCATGTTTTTTTACAATTTCCTGTGCGATGGCAGAACCAATAATTTTTTTCCACCAAGGCAAAAGCACGTTTGTATTTGAGTGGGAACGGGCTAGACCTGCACAAAATGGATCTTGGCAGACAGCAGCGTAAACACCGTAAATTTTATTTGCAATTAAGGCGCTTCCATAGCCAACGCCATCTATAAAGATTCCTCTGTCAACTTCGCCTTTGCTTACTGCAAGTGAAGCAGGATAGATAAAAATCAGGCAAGTCGCAAGATTCTTCACTAAAAAGGCCCAAAAATCTATAACTTCATGTCCTTGTGATTCCAGCAATTCCTTAATTTCCTTTTTTTAAATTAAATCCAGCATGATCTCCAGCCATTGCTATTTTTCATAAAATCATCTCCTAATATTTTTTTATACATTTTCATTTTACTTTTAAAAAGTTAGAAAAAAATCAATAAGCTAATTAAAGTTTTTTTGTATTCAGGAATCCATTTTGTATTTTTTTAATTGCTTCTTTTTAAATCATCAACAGGTTCTCTATTTAATTTTTTTGTTCTAATACACTTTCTCCTACTGCAAGTGCTACCGTTTCAGAAAATTCTGTTAATTTTGATACAGGTGGAAGTACTGCAGCACCAGGTTTGTTTGTATCAATAATTCCCCCTAGTGAATGAGCTGCTGCTGAAATTATTTTATCATTTAAGAGTCTTGATTTTGTTGCAATAATTCCAAGTCCTAATCCAGGATAAATTAATGCGTTATTAGCTTGTCCAATTTCATAAACAGTTCCTTTATATTCTATAGGATCTGATGGAATTCCTGTTGCAATAAGAGCTCTTCCGTCTGTCCATTTCAATAAGATCTTTCGCAGATGCTTCTGCTAATTTTGTAGGATTGCTTAATGGAAAAATTATAGGTCTTTTTGTATGTTTTGCCATTTCTTGTATGATCTCTTTTGTAAAAGTTTTTGGTACTGTTGAAGTTCCTACTAAAATTGTTGGTTTTATAGCTTTAACTGCTGCTTCTAAATTTATTAGTTCATCAGAATTTTCAAATTCATCATGTTTTCTAGCAAAAGGAATTTGTTCTGGTGTCAATCCTTTCTGTATCTTCAAACAATAATCCTTGCTTATCAACTAAATAAAAACGCTTTTTTGCTTCTGCTTCAGAAAGTCCTTGTTCAATCATTTCATCAAAAATTCTTTTGGCAATTCCAGCTCCAGCAGTTCCTGCACCAAAACACATGTAAACTTGATCTGTAAGTTTTTTTCACCAGAAATTTTTAATGCTCCTAAAAATTCCAGCTAAAGTAATAATTCCTGTTCCCTGTATGTCATCATTAAAAGTTGAAATTTCATTTTCATATTTTTTTAAAAATATTAGCAGCATTTAATCTTCCAAAAATCTTCCCAATGAAGATACAAATCCGGGAAAAATTTTCTCAGCTATTTTTTTACAAATTTATCAATAAAGTTATAATATTCGTCACCTCTAACTCTTTCAAATTTATTTCCCAAATAAAAATTCATTTTCCAACAATTCTTTTCTATTCGTACCTGCATCAATCACAACTGGAAGAACTGTAGAAGGATCAATTCCAGCTGCAGCAGTATAAACCATTAACTTTCCAACTGAAATATCTACTCCGTTAGTTCCCCAATCTCCAATTCCTAAAAATCCCTTTCCAGCATCTGTAACAACTATCAATTGAATATTTCTATCACTTGCGGCATTTTTTTAAAAATTGTTTCTATATTTTCTGGTTCTTTTACTGATAAATAAGCTGCATTCTGAGGGTTTACAAATAATTCGCTGTAATTTTCTATACTTTCTGCAATTACAGGATCATAAACAATAGGCATAAACTCAACAACGTGTTCATTAAATAAATAATAAAAATAATGTTCTATTTGTGTTAAAAAAATTTCCATCAAAAAAATGTCTTTTTTTCTATTAATTTATCTTTCGATTGAAATTGTTTGTAAACTTGTTTCGCTTGAGTTTCTATCGTTTGGAAATTGTGCTGGCAATAGTCCCAATAATCCATATTTTTTTCTTTCTTCTTTTTGTAAATGCTGTTCCTTTGTTAAGAAAAAGGATCATTCAAAAATTTCATAACCTGATTTCATAAATAATCACCTCTAAATTTTTTTAAAAATAATTTTGATAAGTCAAGTATAACATGGAATAATAGAGAAATTGATTTTTACTTTAAATTAAAGGAGAGTACCTATACATTTATTGGAGAAAATGATAAAATATATTCAATTATAATTGAATAAATAATAAAGCAGCTGTGAATTATGAAAAAAATTTAGATTGGAAAAATATGTAAGGGAAACTTTATAAAAGTAAAGAAATAAAAAAATGGAGAAATAATAGTGAATAAATTAATAAGAGATTTTGAGAATACAAAAATATTTTTGGATACATGTTTTTTTATAGAATATAATGGAGAAAAAGTTTGACTCTTTTTGATGAAAAATCCGAATAAAAAAAGTATAAAAAGCAGAATTTAGAAAAAAATTTTGGAAAGTAACAAAATCAAAAATATTCAAAAGGAATTCAGCAGGCTGGAAGGACTGATGCGAATGTGAGTGCAAAGGAAAAATATTCTTTATATAAATTCCAAAGATGTTATTGATTTTTTTAAATTAAAATTTTTTTGGAAATAGAAGGGCTGAAAATCAATAAAATAGTAAGAACATTGCCGTTTTTTTAGAATTTCCGCAAATGATTGAAAAAAAGATATTATATTTATGAAATATCCAGAAAACATCTTGTAAAAGAATAATGAAGAGAGAATAAATTCAGATTTGTGAGAAAATTTCTGGGAAAAAGGGATTTTTACGAATTTACTTCAGAAAAAGGGGAAAAAAATTAAAAGAATCATATAAGAGAAAGTTTTTTTGGTGAAAGTATGAGAAATGGTAATCTATATTTTGCGGGAGATGGATTTTTTTGCCACAGCAGGTGCGGATTATGAGTAATTTTATTTTAAATAACACAAAGTTTGATATTGAAAAAGTAAATAATGAAAAACTTTGAAAAATAGAAAAATTAGGGTATAAAAAGACAAGGCGCTTGATGGAAAATATTTGACATTGGAGAAAGTTGAGTTTTCAGAGGAGTTGGAGAAAAATCAGATTTTTGATGTGGAAAAATATTGAAGAACTGATGGCTTTAGAAAATAAAGAAAATTATGGAAAAGATTTTGAAAAAGAGAATTAGAATGACAAAAAGCTTTAGAAAACAGGAAATTTTGAAAAGTAAAAATAAATGACTTTGAAATGATGAGTTAGAGAAATATTGGAAAAGAATTGGCAAAAATTAGAAAAATTGAGAGAAATGGTTATTTTACAGTATTTTTTTTGTTGAAAAAGAAAGGATAAAGGGGAATTTATTGGGAAAAAAATGGGAAAAATATCAGGAAGTTGAAGAAAATTTTTGGAGATATAGTTGTGAAGGAAATGTAGAAACTCGAGAAAAAAATAGAGAAGATATTTCATCTATTTCCTAGCAAGGAATCTCAGGATATTTCGTTAAATTTTAAGTTTGTATGGCTATTGAACGGATTTAAAAAAATAAAAATTAAATATAAATTGAAAAATATGTAAAAAGAGGTTGGAAAAAAATGTATATTATTAGGAAAGCGATAGAGTATTTTTAAGCCGAAAGATTAATAGGGCTTATATGAATGAAGTTTTGAAAAAGTTGTCAGAGAAAAGAAAAAGAAAAATATTTTTTTGGAAATGTCTGATTATGATAAGTTTCATTCGCTTGAAGTTTATAAAAAAAGTGAGAAAAAAACAGAATTGAAAAAAATGATGAGAAGTATTTGAAATTGGCACTTCTGCACGACTGCGGGAAGGGGAATGTGTCGATTGTAACGAGAGTTCTGCATAAAGTTGGGATTTAAGACAGAATTGCAAAAATCATGCACAAAGAAGTTTTGAAAAGTTGGAAAAAAATTGATGAGGAAAGTAGCAATTTTGGCTAAGAACCATCATAATCGAGGGATATTCAGAGGAAATGGATATTTTTTTCAGAAAAATGTGATGATGAGAGTTAAGAAATTGATGAAAAAAATTTTTTTAGAAAAGAGTGAATTTATGGAAGACAAGTATAAAAATGACATTGGAGGAAAAATATTTTTTTGTTGCGAAAAAGAAATGTAGTAGATTCTATTTGGAAATCGGCAAATTTAGAAGGAATAGCTGTAACTTATCCTCAGACTGAAACGATTTTTTTCAAGGGGCTGGGAATTCAAAAATATGAAAGTTAAGGATATAAATGCCATTGTTAATTTGAAACATTCGTGGGAATTTATTTTTGGAAAAATATTGAATATCCGGTTGATTTAAATTATATCTGTGAAAATAAATCAGCTTATTGGAGAGGCAAATGTAAATCCTTTTCCAGGACAATTGAGATTTTCTGATGTCAGTATGGAGGGGAACAGATTGGAAGCCTGAAATTCCTGATAAAGAAAAAAAGTGAATGACAGTTTGAACAAGATTTTAGAAAGTGGAAAATTCTGCAACAGAAAAAAAGCAATAAATTTAATGCTATATTTAATGAGAAGCCAGCTTTTTTTATGATGGAAATAAAAAGGACAAGCATGATGGCGGCAAATCAGGTGATGATTCAAAATGGTGCAGGGATTATTTCAGTTCCTATAAAAATATCAGGAGGAATTTTTTTGGAATTGCTTGTGAAATTTTTATGAAACTAATAATATGGATGAAATTAAGGAATTAATTTATAATCATTGTATTGACGGGATAAATTTTAAAAGGGAATGAAATTTTTGGGAAACAAAAAAATTATAAAAAGAAAGAAAAAAATAGATAATTATGAATGAAAAAGAAAGAAAAAAATATGAAATTGAAAAGTGAATTTGAAGATGAAATTGATACTGAAAAATAGTGAGAATGATCAAAAATATCGTTATTTTAAGTGAAGAGGCTGGGAGCAGGATTGATAAATTTTTTGTCAGAAAGGCTGGAGTTTGACACGGACACGTATTCAGCAGCTTATAAAAGATGAAAAATATTTTTAGTAAATGGGAAAAAGACAAAGCCAGCTTATAAAAATTGAAGAAAAATGATATGGTAAAAAGTTGTAATTCCAGAGTTGGAAACAGTTGAGATTAAGCCTGAAAAATATTGATATTGAAATAATTTATGAGGACAATGATTTGGCGGTTATTAATAAAAAGGGCTGGAATTGTTGTTCATCCTGCAAACGGACATTATTCGGGAACGCTTGTAAATGCAATCTTTGTATCACATTAAAGATTTATCGGGAATAAATGGGGAAATCCGTCCTGGTATTGTGCATAGGCTGGATAAGGATACGAGCGGACTTTTGATAATTGCAAAGAATGACAAGGCACATCTGAAATTGTCGCAAATGTTTCATGATAAAACTGTGAAAAAAACTTATCTTGCAATTTTGAAGGGAAAATTGAATCAAAAAAGCGGGAGAATTGTAACACAAATTGGACGTGATAAAAAAACGACAGAAAGAAAAATGACTGTAATAAATGATTTAAATTCAGGGAAAACTGCATTACTAATTATGAAGTAATTTCGCAGGCAGAAAAAAATTTACACTTGTTAAAGTTCACATTGAAACTGGAAGGACTCATCAAATCAGAGTTCACATGAAATATCTGGGATACCCAATTTTAGGCGATAGTGTTTACGGAAGGCCAGACAGTGAAAAAAACGGCAAATGCTTCATGCCTATAAACTGGAATTTCAACATCCAATTACAGAAGAGAATATGGAATTTATTGCAGAATTGCCGGAAGATTTTAAAAAAAGGCATTGAAAAAAATGTGGGCTGGAGCTTGAAAATATTAATTTGATATTTTAAAGGCAGTTTTGTTATTTATAAATTTGTACATAAAAATTATAAAAAAATAGAGGAAAAAAACTTATGGATGAAAAAAATTAGAAAATAAAAAAACGAACTACTAGAATTTGATAAAAAGATATAATAAAATTGTTGTTGGGGTTGATGAGGCTGGGAGAGGGCCTTTGGCTGGGCCAGTTGTGGCTGGGGCGGTTATTGTAAATCAGGATTTTCCAGAGCTGCAGGAAATTAATGATTCAAAAAAATTGACTGAGAAGAAAAGGGAGAGATTGTTTGAGGCAATAGAAAAAAATTGCATTGTGGGAATTGGGATTGCTTCAGAAAAGGAAATTGATGAGATAAATATTTTGAATGCAACGTTTCTGGCAATGCGGCGTGCGATTATCCAAGTGACGGGAACATCTGGATTTGATATAGTTCTAGTTGATGGTAATCATTTGATTTGTGAGTATGAAGGAGAGCAGGAGTGCATTGTGAAAGGGGATGGCAAGTCGATTGCAATTGCGGCAGCTTCGATTGTGGCAAAGGTTACGAGGGATAGAATACTTTGTGAAATCGCAAAGGAATTTCCTGAATATGAGTTTGAGAAGCATAAAGGGTATGGAACTAAGAAACATAGGGAAATTTTTAGTTGAAAAAAAGGGGCTTGTAGGTATCATAGGGAAGACGTTTTTTTGAAGAAGATATTGGATGGAAGTGAGAAAATATTTAAAGAAAGCGGAGTAGAGTGAAAAGATAAGGAAAAAAATTTTTGGGAAAAGAGAAAATAATAAAAATAAGAATACAAATCTTAAAAAAATAGTATTTTTTTTAAAAAGGAAGTTTAGAAAAATAGGAGAACAGTTATGATTTTGTGGAAATTAAAAAAATTTTTATAGTAAATATTTGCTAACTATTTTATTTTTTTATGGTTATTAAGTTTTACTGTAATAAGTTGTTCTAAACCCGCAAATAGAGTTAAAAATGAGAATAAAAAAATATCTGGAATTAATATCTTTAGGAGATGTAGAAAGAGATGAATGTAATTATAAAAATGCTGAAAAAAATATTATGAGGAAGCAAAAAAATACGATAATGGTGCATATTTAAGTATTGCTTTATTTATACTACAATTTTATTGATAAGAATGAGGGTGAAAAAGAAATACAAAATTGCATATGATAAAGGAAATTCTCAAGCAGACATATATATTAGGGAGTATTGCTTATAAAAAAAGGGAATTTTAATTTGGCAAAAGAATGGTACTTAAAAAGGTATTAAAAAAAGGCGATAAATTTTCTAACATTGATTTGGGGAAATTATTAATAAGTGAAAAATAAAATTGATGAGGCAAAAAAATATTTGTTAAAAAGTGGAAGATGGAAATGATGCTGAAGGAATATATTATCTTATGACGATTTATTATAGAGAAAAAAATAAGAGTAAGATTCATAGCTTAAAAAGAAAAAAATGTTTGGAAAAAAATAAAAATGAATGGAATAGATGATGAAATAATGTTAAAAAAATAGACTTGATGTTAGGAGATGAGAATGAAAATAAAAAAATTTGAATTAATTAATGAAGCAGATTCCTTTGATAAGAATAAATAAATACGAAGAAGCAAAAGAAAAAAATATGAAAAAAATTATTAGAGTATGGATTTGAAGGATACTATTTTTCTAGGAAATATGTATAAATTTTTAGATAATAATTCAGAAGCTATGAAGTATTACGAAATCGCTTATAAAAAAAGGAAATATGGGAATGGCAGATATAAGATTGGAAATATTTATGAAGAGGAAAAATAATAAATTAGAAGCAAAAAAATGGTATCAAGCAGGAATAAATGCAGGAAATTTACAATCAGCAAGTACATTAGGAATGTTAGAAATATCCGAAGGTAATGAAGAAAAAAAGCTAAGGAACTATTTTTTTAAGAGGTATTGAACAAAAAAATGCGGAAGCAATATTAGGAATGATGGGTTATTATCAGAAAAAAAGGGAATGATAAAAAAATAAAAAGAGTTAGCCAAAAAAATATTAGAGGAAAAAAAGGATTATTATATAATTCATTAAATTTGAATAATATAGCGACAAAAAGTATTCTTGTATGATTAATTTAGATATTATAAATAAATAAAAAAAGGAATAAAAAAATAATTTATGAAGAAGTTAGAATTTATTAAAAAGATTTAAATATTTTTAAGAATAGAAATGAGCTTGCCAGCTGGATTTATTTTACATTTTTAATTATAAGAATTTAATTAATTTTGAAGATTTTGGAAGTTTATTGTTTACTGAAACACCATTTTCATTCTTAATTTTTTTAGATATTTATGATAAACAAATTGGCGATAATAATGAGTTTAAAGTGAAATATATTGTTTAGTCAATACTTATAGATAAAAAAATAACTGTCAAATTAATATTCAAACTGAATGAAGAAGAAAAGAAAAATTACACTATAGCAGTTAAGAAAAAAATATTTTTTTTAAAAAGGATGAAAGGTCTTGAACGATAATAAAAGGAGATCAGCTATGATTATGAATAGAAAAATCTAGAGGTTTTTTTATATTATTTTTTTTATTATAATATTATTATGTTCATTTTTTTATAAAAAAATAGCAGAAAAAAAGAAAAATGACAATAAAAAAATTTGAAGAACTAATTGAAAAAGGCTAATGAGCATATAGAAGCAGAGGATTATAAAAAAATGCAGAAAAAAATTACAAAAAGAAAGTTTAAAAATATAGCAAAGTTAAAGGTTACTACTATTTAGGAGCATTGTATGCAAATTATTTTAATGATAAGGAAAAAAGCGAAAAGAAGCATACATGGTGGCATATAAGAAAAAGAATTTTGAAGCGACTTCTATGATAGGATTTATAGAAGAAGATAAAGGAAATTTTAAAGAAGCGGAGAAATGGTATAAAGAAGGAATAAAAAAAGTAATTTGGAGTATTCTTTTTATCTTATAGGGAATTTTTTTATTATAATCAAAAATAATATGGAAAAATGCAAAAAAATATTTAGAAAAAAATCTGCAGAACGAAAAAGAGGGGAGGCAATTTATATTCTTGCAAAAAAATTTATTATAAAGAAAAAAATAGGGAAGGAATAAAAAAATACCAAAAAACAATTGTTAGAAGAAGTTCAATTAAAAGATGTTTCAAATGAAATGAAAAAAATATTGAGTATATGCTTGGAAATGAAAAATGAGAATAAATATTTTGATTTAGTAGAAAAAGCTAACGAACATATTTACAAAGAGGAATATGAGAAAGCAGAAGAAATTTTGTTGGAAGCTTCAAAATTAAATAAAGAAGGATATTATCAAATTGCAGAAATGTATAGATATATTTCAATAGAAGAAGCAATAAAGAAATATGAAGTTGCTTATGAAAAAAAGGCATAGCGAAAGCAGACAAGTAATATAGGATCATATTATTATATAAACAAAGATACAGAAAAAAAGCTAAAATATGGATACAGAAAGCAATTGATGGAGGAGATGTTGATCTGAATTTTTTTATATGGGTGAATTATACGATAATGCAAGAGATTTAAAAAAAGCATATGAATATTATTCAAAAATCAGCAAATAATAAGAATGCAGTTGCAATGTTTTCTGCAGGTGAAATTGCTTTTTGAGTTAGGAGAAGAAAAAAACTAGGAAAAATATTGGTATAATAGGATACTTACAGAACCAGGAATAGAAAAATTTAACATCTCAAATCTTAAAAAAATATAAATAGATAAGAAAAATCAGAATTTCTTAAAAATAGCTGAAATAAATTTGAAAAAAATTTTTAAAAATATACTGAAAAATCAAATATTTAGGAGTTACTCGTTATGAGAAATAAAAAAATATAATTGCTGTATCAGGAATATTATTAATACTAGTGTTAATAGCATTAATTTATTTTAAAAAAATAAAGACTCTAATTATACAAATAATGAAATGTTTGACGAATTACTTTTTAAATTCGGAATATTATAAAAGCCTCTGGAGATTACTTAAAATCAGAAGAAATTTTAAAAGAAAGTCTGAAATATAATAAATCAGAAGGATATTATTATTTAGGTATGCTATATGCTGGAAGAATGAACGATAAAAAAAGAGCAAAAGAAGCCTATATCATGGCATATAAATATAAAAAAATGTTGAAGCAAAGAACATATATAGGAATGATTGAAGAAGAAAATGGTAAATTAAAAAGAGGCAGAAAAAAATGGTATAAAAAAAGGAATAGTAAATAATTCAGAAAAATTCTTTTATACAGGTTAGGGAAATTTTTATTATGAGAAAAAAATGAAACAGAAAAAGGCTAGAAAAATATTTGGAAAAAGGTCGCTAATAAAAAAAGGAAGGACGTTCAATTTATATTCTTGCAAAAATGTACTATAAAGAAAAAAATTGGGAAGAACTAAAAAGATGTCAAAAAAACAAATACTAGAAGAAACAGAAATTTATCATGTTGAGTATTATATGAAAAAAATATTGAATATATGCTTGGAACAGAAAAAGAAAAAGCAATATTTTAATTTAACAGAGGAAGCAAATAAATTTATTGAAAAAAAGGATTATGAAAAAAAGCTGAAAAAAATATTTTTTTAGAAGTCGCAAAAACTTAATAATGAAGGTTATTATGAAATAGCAAAAAAATGTATTCAGATATATCAAATGAAAAAAAGCTGTTGAAAAAAATATAAAATTGCTTATGAAAAAGGAGTTGCAAGAGCGAACGAGGAGATGTTGGATCATATTACTATGATGAGAAAAAAAGATGTGGAAACGGCTAAAAAATGGATTCAAATGGCAATTGATGGGGGAGATGTTGATTCTAATTTTTTTATTTGGGCGAGATTTATGAAGATGCAGGAGATTTAAGACAGGCATTAAAAATATTACTCTATTCCTGCTAATAATAAAAAAAGCAATAGCAATGTCGATAGCAAGAAGTTTAGCTTCTGAATTAGGCGATAAAAAATTAGCTGACTACTGGTATAATAAAATATTTTCTGAGCCAGGTATAGAACAATTGAGTGAACAATTAGTTATAGGACTGGGTAAATAAAAAAATTTTTAAGTATAATTGGAGAAGTGTTTATGAAGTTAAGAAAAAATAGAAAAAAATATAAACTTAAAAATATTATTAACATATAAATTATGTCAAAATTCAATGAAAAAAAGAAAGTATTTTTAAAAAAAGTCAAAAAAATAAATATTCAAAAATATTACTGATGAAATAACAGGAATAGAATTTTATAAAGATGTCAAATTATATGAAAGAGAAAGAGACTATATTTCTTTTGATATAGACAGATGATGAAATTAAAAAAATTTTTAAAATAAATAAAAATTGAGGAAAATATTTAAAGAAAGTGGATTAGGGTGGAAAGATAAGGAAAAAAATTAAAAAGAATTAAATAATAAAAAAAGAAGAGAAAAATTTTCC
>BNJV01001175.1_pt1 | contig 62951 bp, 115 predicted proteins | sample 8540591 | NCBI WGS metagenome assembly BNJV01 (sample SAMD00202457, study PRJDB9452) | human saliva metagenome | host: Homo sapiens | reverse complement strand
TTTTTCACGTATTAAGCGGTCTGATCGCTGCCGTCGATGACGCCAGGTCCGCAACGCCAGCGCGGGCCGCTGCGATCACCCCTCGGCGAGGTCGGCGCAGCGCCGGACGATCGCCAGGGTATCGCCGTGGCGCTGCTTATCGCCTGGATGAGGGAATTTTGCTTCGTATCGCTGATCAGCCGGGATGACGACCCCGTGAACCGAACTCATGGCGCACCGACGGGCACGGCGGCGAGTCATCCGTGGAACTTTGAGCGGCCGGAGAACCGGAAGAGACTGTGAATCGGCGAGAATCTCGATGCGTTGTCCCTCCTCGTCTGGGATGAGGAGGTCGCCTCAATCGTGCGCACGAAGGTAAAGGTTCCCTCGATTTCGCGCGCCGGTGCGATTCGCTTGGGCCTGCGTTCGCGTCGGCACCGTCCACAGACGAATCTTGGTGCCGTCCGCCACCCCATCGGAAGGCCGGTGGTCACGGTCACCGCAAGACGAACCGTGTCTTCCGCGTCTTCCGCTGCTCCCTGCGCAATATCGGAGCGCATGGGGATCTGCCGGGCGCAAGCTGACGCGTCGCGACGGAGCCCATGGGAGCCTCGGATGTGGGGGCGTAGAACGGGCGTCCACGCGAAGGACGATTTCGCGCACGTTGTCGGCGGTGATGGCATCGCCGGGCGCGATCGTGGTCGTCATGGTGTAGACGCGGGTTCCTCCCGGAGGAGCCCACTGAGGACACTGAAAGCGATCACGGACGCGATAACGAGGACCACTCCGATAACGAATCGGCGGTCCACCTTGCCGGGGGCGCGCGTCGGAATCGACACTGAAGCTGAGACGCGTTTCACTCTTCTATGATGCACTCTCAACTGAAAAAGCGGTAGGTTGCCCACTATTCATCACAACCAACCGATCTGATCGGCGACATGACACGTAAAAATTGCCGACTCAAACCAATCAAACGGAAGCAACGCCAACTGATAGCATGTTGCCGCTGGCAACACGATTCCTCACTCGCTGATGTCGCCGAGACCCTGAATCTCACGATGTCAGCCACCCGCACCTCGTTTTCCTCCGGCGAGCTCCCGAGCCATTCAGGTCGGCGGCAGCAGCGTGCTGGAGGATCGAAGAATCGGTCCTGGAGCAGTTCATCCAGGATCAATACGTCGCGACGCGCGAGCGTCAGAAGGCGGAAAACACTCAGTAATCGGTCGACCATCGCTGGCCGATGACGCGGAGTCGACGAAGCCCGCGAGTGCCAGCGAGACGGTCACCCCTTCCTGCTCATCGCGGCCGTCGTGCCGACTGACCGCCCCACTGAGGGCGACATCGACGTGGTCCGCATAGACCGCGTCGATGACCCCCTGTAGTCCCACCGTCCGGACTCAATGGCGACGCCGACCCCACGCACTCAGCTCTCGTAGCACGTGCCCAACACCGACCCCACCCCTGATCGATGATTCACGGGCGACGCTACGACCCAGAGGCCAGGCGCCGACGACGGCAGACAGCATGACGAGGCTGTCGCCGCTTTCTCCGCGCATGAGCACCCACGTTCAGTGTTGAGTCAAGGATCTGACCCGACACGACCTGTCCGCCACGCAACGCGAGGGTAACAATGCCCGAGCGTGAGCGAGCAACGCTGCGACTAGGGTCACGGACGCGCGCTCGGCATCCGTGAGCTCATCGATGAGTTCTTCGAGGTCGCGCACGCGCTGCTAGTCGAAGCGCGCTTCCAGCTCGGCGATGAATGCTGACATGTCCATGTCCCTACGATGCCACACCCCCACCACTAAAGCGCTGCACATCACATTTTCATATCGTTTTTAACAAACGTATTGACACAGACTGAAACAAGCGGATGAGTTATATGCAACGAATCCGTCTCACTCGATGAAGAGTTCACCATGACTGATGATTCACGCACTCCCCTGGGCCAGGAACACCTGTCCGATGCGTTTTCTCTCTGGCTGGTGGGGCGCCCCGCTGGCCTTCCTTGATTCGCTCTACCTGACCAGACTCGCCCCTCCCCTCGAACCCGAGTACCCGGAGACTCTGGTTGTCTGGATACTCGGTGTGCTTGCACTCTTCCTGCTGATCTGGAGCCTCCTCAGCTCGGCGTGCGCCCACCTCGCACTGCTGCGTGGTGCACCGCTCAGCCGTGCGTCGCGTCGCGCACGCGCTCGTCGCGCGCTGCGGAACCAGGCTGGCGCGCTCGATGCTCGCCCGGGCAGGTGCCAGCGCACTCATCGGGTCCGCGCCTGGTGAGCGCCGCACCAGCTGCTGCTTCGATAGCGGCACCGCAAGAGAGCTCATCACCGGGGCTTTCGCTCACGTGGGCGGATAGCCCACACCCTGCGAGCCCACCCGGGCCGCCGCGCGCCTCACCGGATTCTTCCACCGCACCATGCGATCTCCCTCCCCGATTCGATCACAGTCGCGCGGGCGATTCCTCTGGTCGATTGCCGCGTCCCTGCATCCGGAGCCGTACACCGCATCGACGCAACGTGGCGCGCTATTCACGAGAGGCCAACGCGGGCACGATTCCCGACCCGGACCTCATCCATCCCGGCCAGCAACTCCACACTCCCCAGGACTTGCCATGAGCGCACACGTCGCACCCTGGTCTCGCGGCATCGAGGCCGAGGCTGAGACTGGGCGGCGTCAACGCGGCCCAGCCCCACCCGTCCGGTCCAGCCGCTCCTTTCCGCTGGAGTCGCAGCGAGGGCACTTCCCCGGTCTCCTGCTCGCAGGCGCCCTGCAGCGCACGGATGCGCCCACGCCGCACGATCTGCCCGATGCCCAGCAGTGGGCCGCCACGCTTGCACGGGCAATCATCGAGGTGGTCACGGGGGCACGCCAGGCTCCGCAGCTGCGACGCTGGCTCCTCCCGAGCTCTACGGCGGCTCCTGGCCGTCCGCCTCTCCCCATGTGCGCGCAGCACCGGCCCAATCCACGTGCGCACGTGTCCGATTGATGCGGCAACCACCGAGGCAGCCGTCATCGTGTCCTACCGCGTCTCGCACGTATGCTCGCCCTGCGCCTCGAGGAATACCGCGGGCGCTGGATGATGACGGCCCTCGAGCTCGCCTAACCTCGCTGACGAGGCCGGGCCTTCGGCACAGAAACGGGTGAGGGGCTCCCGCAGGAACCCCTCACCGTGTGCTGTAACAATCAGCTCAGCGGCGGCGACGCTTGGCGGCCGCGCGACGCTCTGCGCGGTTACCACCGGACGACGACCCGGCCGATTCAGTGCCCTCGGCGGATGCCAGCTCACGCGACTCAGCGCTCGCGCGGCCCACGTTACCCATGACCTGGAGCGGTGCGCAGGCCTGACGCCTCGCGCGCGGCCTCGGAGGTAGCGGACTCGGCGGCAGCAACCTCTTCGACGCTGGGCTCGGCGGTGGTCTCGGACGAGGCGCGAGGCCTGCTCGGGAGCAACGGTCGCCGGACGCAATCGAGCCACCGGCTTCCTCCTCGGCGGCCGCCAGCGCACGCTCGAACGTGCTGGCGTAAGGAGAACACCACCTGCTGCAGGCGGACTCGCGCAGATGCGCTATCGACCATCGCCTGGAACATCTGCGCACCCTCGTCCTTGTACTCGACGAGGCGGGTCACGCTGACCCATCGCACACGCAGGCCGATGCCTTCCTTCAGGTAGTCCATCCGCAGAGGTGCTCGCGCGCCACGTGGCAGTCCACCACGGAGATGACGACGCGACGCTCGAGGGTGCGCATGGGCTCATCGCTCAGCTGCGCACCGGCCAGCGGGTTGGCGTTCAGGCGATCCTCCGGTACAACGTCCGCGTAGACGGCAGTGGATATCGCCGACCAGCTCGTCGACCAGGTCTGCGTCGCGCACGAGGGACGCGGGCGCCGCCGTGCTCCCTCTTCGACCTCTTCGATCGTGACCGAGCGGCGGGTAGTAGGCGCGCTGGAGTGCTCCCACAGGGTGGGCAGATCCCACTCGTCCACGGCCTTTGTCGGCGATAGCCTCACTCGACGAGGGCGGTCGCGAGACTCCATGAAGGCGCGCATCTGCGGACCCGCTGTCCTCACCTCCTCGAGCACCTTTGCGACGCTCGCGGTAGATGCTCGCGCTGACCCGTCGCCAGCGTCGTCGTACTTCAGGACGTTCCCACGGATCTCGCCAGTTGCGGGCCTCCACCTGGTGCTGGGCCGACGCGATCGAAGGCCGCGACACCATACGGGCATTTCAGGGGCATTGTCACGCCGGGTATGCGCCCGAGGCCATGATGCGCTGGGCCATGCCCGAGCTGGCCAGGCGCATCAAGGTCGTCTTCCATCGAGACAGGTGAAGCGACTCGCCCACACGGGTCGCCCTGACGGCCAGAGCGTCCGCGCGGCTGGTTGTCGATACGACGCGGCTCGTGGCGCTCCGAACCGAGCACGTGCAGGCCGCCCAGCTCGCGGCACTTCCTCGCGCTCGGCCGCACGACGGCCTCTTCCGCGGCCTCAAGAGCCTTGGGGCCACGCCCTCGCGGTACTCCTCCAGGGTTCCTCCCTTCGGGTCAATGCCCTCCGCAGCCAGGTTCTTTCCCAGGCGACGACCTCGGAGTTACCGCCCAGCATGACAAATGGTCGATACACGACCCGGCGTGTTCACCGTAGCCATCAGTGACCGCACTGCTTACGGCCTGCCATCGCGACACGATGGCGGCTTCACGGGCATCTGCTGCTTGGCGTTGAGCACCTCGTGCGGGATGCGCTTCGTCTTGAGCATCTGGGAGAGAAGTTCGGACTTTTCTGACCGAGGCGGTACGATGGGGACCGGCGAGGTAGCCTGCGTGACGCTCGACGACATCCTCGATGATCGCTGTCCACAGAAACACGCCTTCTCCGTCGGGTGAGACGAGGTCGGACCGAATGCGCACCCGGATCATCGAAGCTTGTTCACGTGGGGATCGGGACGACGTCAATGCTTGTAGGTCGAGCGCTGAACTCCGCGGCCCAGTCCTCAGCCGCACACACGGTCATGCCCTGGAACGGGAGCCCTCGCACAGGCGGAGTAGGCCCTGGAGCGTGACTCGTGGCGAGCGTCTGGTTCTCGGCCTTGCGATCTCCCACGCCTTCCTTCGCCTCGATCGCCTGGTGCATGCCGTCGTTGTGGCGGCCCGGCGGGACTCGGCCCGTGTGCTCGTCGACGATGGGGACCTCGTCGGCGTCCACGATGTAGTCGCGGTCCAGAAGAACAGCTCCCTCGGCGCGGATCGCGTTGTTGAGGAAAGCCGATCAGCGGGTGTTCGCGGCCTCGTAGAGGTTCTCCACGCCCAGCTGGTCCTCAACCTTGTCGATGCCCGGTTCCAGGATGCCGACGGTCTTCTTCTTCTCGTCGACCTCGTAGTCCTCGTCGCGCTGAGGCATGCGCGCGATGCGAGCGAACTCCACGTACCAACGGTTCGGGTCGCCATCCGCGGGGCCCGGAAATAATGAGGGGTACGGGCCTCGTCAATGAGGATCGAGTCAACCTCGTCGACGATGACGAAGGCGTGGCCGCGCTGAACCATATCCTCGGGAACCTGCGCCATGTTGTCGCGCAAGTAGTCGAAGCCGAACTCGTTGTTCGTGCCATACGTGATGTCGCAGGCGTACATCTCACGACGCTCGGCAGGGGTCTGGCCCACGAGGATGCAACCGCAGGTCAGTCCCAGGAAGTTGTAGACGCGGCTCATGATGTCCGACTGGTACTTCGCCAGGTAGTCGTTAACCGTCACGACGTGCACGCCCTTGCCGGTCAGCGCGCGCAGGTATGAGGGCATGGTCGCGACCAGGGTCTTACCTTCACCGGTCTTCATTTCCGCGATCTGTTCCCTGGTGCGAGGCGATACCGCCCATGACCTGGACGTGGAAGGACGATGCGCAGGATGCGCCACGAGGCCTCACGGACCGTCGCGAACGCCTCCACCAGGATGTCGTCCAGGGTCTCACCCTCTTCGAGGGCGATCGCTGAACCCTGAGTCTTAGCCTGCGGCTCCTCGTCCGTCAGGAGCCTCGAAGTCCTCCTGCAAGGCATCAACCTGCGACGCAAGCCGGTCCAGCTTGCGCAGCACAGTCCTTCGCCCGCGCGAAGGATCTTGTCAATAATCGACACGAATAGCTCCTGACGTCTATAGCTCCGCCCCTTGTAGAGCGGACAGTCAAATCCACCCATTAGTTTACGAACTAACTGCCCAAAGTGGAAACGCCCGCGCGAACAGTGGACGCATTTAACGCTCACAGCTGTGACACAGGGCGCCCCCGGCGCGGTGCCCGGGCGCCTCGCGGTCCTTCAACCGTCAGATCTGTCGTGTTCAAGCGAAAGCATCGCCGTACGTCCACCCGTGGCGGTGGTAGACGACGCACGGCTGGTTCGTGTCCTTATCGACGAAAAGGAAGAAGGGTGGCCAACCATCATCATCTGGTCCAGGGCCTCGTCCACGCTCATGGGCGGAGCCTCGTGCACCTTCTGACGGACGATGATCGGGTAGTCACCCCACTGCTCCTCACGGGCCTCTCCGACCTTCAGATCCTCAGCACTGCGCAGCGGCTTAGGGGGCCTCGGGTTCGGGTGCAGCCACCCTTCGACGACGGAGCTTCGAGGATTTCGGCTTCGGGCCAGGTCGCGCGGGTACCGACGGCGGTGGTCCTTCACGCGATCACGCAGGCGGCGCAGGCGCTCGTAGAGCTTGCTTTACGGCAATGTCGACGGCCGCGTAGCGATCAGCAGACTGAGCCTCAGCGCGGATGATCGGGCCCTTACCGTAAACGGTCAGCTCGATACGCTCGGCGGTGTCGGCCTGGCGGGGGTTACGTTCGTGAGTCAGCTCCACATCGACGCGCTGAGCACGGGGGTAGAACTGAGTGATCTTCGAAACCTTTCTCCTCCACGTATTCCCGGAAATTCGGGTGAATCTCGGCATTACGTGCGACGACGGTGATGTCCATGTGTTTCCTCCATGGTGTGCGGCGGGCATCGTTGCCCGCAGGTGGGGATTGTTCGGTGCTCACTGCCCGAACCGTGGTCTGAGCTATCACCTCCCGCACTGACGTGAAGAGCGTCCCTGCTGCTCACGCTATCGAAAGTCTGTAGCCACATCATACCCCAGCCGGTGACCTGCGTCATGTGATAAGTCCGGGTCGGCAGATCGTCGCAACCGCGTCGAGCCCGCCCAGCACACGTTCCATTTCCCGGATCGTCGCACCCGTCGTCACCACGTCATCCACCGCCACAACAAGCACGCCGGGTCCCGGGACCGCGAGCGCACGCATCGACCCCATGCGCCCCACCGTGCGCTGCGCCCCAGCCTTACCCGACTGGGAGGTTGCGCCGATCCGCAGGCGCACCGCATCCACCACCCGCACACGCACACCCGGCCGCGCACCTGCCGCCAGCGCACGGGCAACAGCGCGTGCCAGCGGCAGAGCCACCTGCCTGCCCCGCAGGCGCCTCTTCCACGACGAGGGAGCGGGCACCACCCACACGTCCACCGCGCTCCCTGGTCGACGGCACCCTCCCCCGCCGACGTCCCCACAGCGGCAGCGGGCGACCCAACCACGCCCAGCACCCCGCCCAGCGCGCGTGCCGAGGCGGGCGCCACCTCGTCGAGAAAATCGGAGAGATCGGTGCGCGAGGAGTGCTTGGCAGCCAAGATGATGTGCCTCAGTGATCCCGCGTAGTCGCCCATGGCTAGCGCGGGCAGATCGCCGCGCGCACCGTCAACGACGGTCGGGATTGGCTCCGCCTGCGCACGGCGACGGCACGACGGGCACAGGACCTCGTCCCAGGCGCGACACCCGGCGCATTGCACGGGAAGCAGCGCACCCACGAATCTCTCTCCCAAAGGGGCACCCAGGCCGCGCACCCCGCCACGTGTCTCACCCGCGTAGCGCGCGGAGGTCAGTGTGTCGGGGGCATTTTGCCACAGGGCGCCCGAGCGGATGAGCACCTGTTCCCTACCGGCGGCATCGGTGCCCGTAATGACGACGGCAGAAGATGACCCACCGGCGCTCATCGACGTCACACGAATCGGAAGGGACACGTTGGACGGCAGACCACCCAGGGGCATCGTGACGAGCTGATCGTCCTCACCTCGTCGCGCGCACGACAAGCGCGAGACCCGTCGGCGTCGTCCACGAGGCACTCGACAACCGAGCCGTGTTCGAGGGGAATCTCTTCGAGGGAACGGATTGCCAGCGGACGCCCGGAGGCCCTCGCTCGACGACGCCCACCCATGCGCTCGCGTCGCCGCCCCGCAGGACGAGGGGCGCGCGTGCCGTCGGGCGAGATGCGAACCGCTCGGATCTGCCCGGCGCTTTCGGACTCCACGCTCACACTGAAGGCGCCGTCGACTCCCCCGCCGACGCTCACCGACGAGGCCGTGGCCGGACCCCACACCCATCCGAAACGATCAACCGACGGACCGAGGGGCGCGTGGCCGGGCAGGAACGCAACCGTCGTCCCGCCGCGCTGCGCGTATACCCCGTCGGTGCCGCTCCATGCGATCAGCGAGGAGTCGACGGGCGAGACAGTCGGATTGGAGGCATCGGTGACCGCGGTCACCTCCGTCACCGAGGATGAGGAAACGAGCCCGATCCCGCCAGGACCGGCACCCACAAGGGTGTCGAGCGAGTAGGTGGGCGGTACCGGAATCGCCTGCATATCCAGCACATCACCAGACAGGGAGGCATTGACACGCAACACGTCCGCTACCTGAGTCAGGGTGCGGACCAGTTCCCACGCGAGGGTCGTGCGCGCACTCTCACTGCTGGGCATCACCGCGTTGAGCTCGACGCGCGCAACCCCATCCGCGACGTCCAGCCCCTGGGACGGCACGGTCGTGCCCGGCGGGATCGCGTCTCGCCGTCACCGGAGCGAGGGATTGACGGGGACCTTCGACGAGGCCCGCAAGCAAGTGCGAGGCCAGACGCCGAGAGGGATACCAGCGCGGGTCTGCAACCAGGTCACCGCCCTCCGCCGTCGGAAAGTAGAGGTTGGCGAGCGAGAACGAGGCCGTGAAGGACGCCCGGCTCATCAGAACCATGTTCTCGGGGGTGTTAATGCGCCACTGTCCCTCCTCACGCACGAGGGTGAAGGTACGAGACACGGTCGAGGTGGCCACGCGGGTCAGCACGCCAAAGGCATCGACGCTGGCCACACCGAGCACGGCAACCGGGTCACGTCGACCTGCGTTGCGGTCTCGGAGCGGCTGGTAACGGAGGGTGCCGTGTCCGTGTCGTAGACGAGGATCTCGGTCTCCGGCTGCCAGGAGCGCGCCGAGGCTGCACTCAAGAACAGGCGAGCCGTCGCATAGTCGTCCTGGGGCTGGCTGGCACAGGCGAGCAGGGAAGTCATTGACCAGGGTCGCAGAGGCATGGCGTCCGCGGAGGGACCCTCCGCGGAAAAACTGGATGCCGCCACCGTCCTTGGCGGACACGTCGAAGGGGGCCGGGGCCGATGAGGTAGGCAGCGAGGTACACCCGGCGAGGGCCAGGCAGGCGGCGAGAGCGAGAGGCATCAGTCGGCGTTTCATCTGTTCTCCCACAGGGCCAGGGGCGGCTAACGATGTCCTCGCCTACTTTCTTCGGCAGCGTCATCAGGAAGGAAGCCCCGCGTCCGGCTCCCGCATGCCTGAAGGTCGCCACCGTGGATGGCAACGTCTTCCGTCGCAATCGCGAGGCCGAGGCCGGTTCCACCGGTCGTGCGTGCGCGCGCGGTGTCCGCCCGGTAGAAGCGATCAAAGACGTGGTCCGCAACCTCCTGGGTCATGCCCACTCCACGGTCGCGGACGCGGCAGGCGACATCGGTCTCGGTCGTTGCGAGCGTAATCGTCACGGGCGTGCCGTCGGCGTGCTCGATCGCATTGACGACGAGGTTGCGGATGACGCGTTCGATGCGGCGCTCGTCAACCTCGGCGGCGACGCGGGTGGGGGCGACGATCTCGACCGCGACACCCTGGCGCTCGGCGAGATCGGCGCACGCCTCGACGACGCGAGTGACGATGGGACGCAGGTCGCGGTCTTCTGCGTCCAGCAGGGCGCTCGCCGCGTCGTAGCGAGAGATCTCGAGCAGATCCGCGAGCATCTGTTCCATGCGTTCGGTCTGGTCGTGCAAGAGCTCAGCGGAGCGGCGCGCGTGCGCGGGTAGATCGTCGCGGTTATCCCAGACGATGTCATCTGCCATGCGGATAGTCGTCAGCGGCGTGCGCAGCTCGTGGGACACGTCGGACACGAAGCGCTGCTGCAGTTTGGCGAGCTCGTCGTATCGCGAAATGGTGTCTTGCAGAGAGGACGTCATCGCGTTGAAGGCGCGCCCCAGGTCCGCCATCTCATCGTCACCGCGAACGTCGACGCGCACGTCCAGGTCCCCCTCCGAGGCTTTCGTCGCGGCCTGAGCGGTCACGCGCACGGGCAGGAGCAACCGGTGCAGGAGCGCAAACACGCCAATCGGTAGGGCGATGATGATCGGCAAAGCGGACAGGAAGAGAACCCGAAGGACCACGTCCACCTGCGCCTGATCGGCGGAGAGCGAATAGAGAATGTAGAGCTCGTGTGTGCCCGCGCGGGGCAGCTGGACCTGCGTACCGACCAGGATCCCCGGCTCTTCCCTCTTGTCCTCACCGGAACGAATGGCGACCGACTGCCACTGCGCCCCTCCCCAGCGACCGCCGCACGCATCTCGCTCGTCACGAGGGTGCGCATCTGCTCATCTTCGATCTGATTGATGCGCAGCGAGGCTGTGAGTGCCCTCCGAGCGCAGCAGCGCCACGTTCGTCGCACCCGCGCCTAGCCGCCGAGGCCTTGAGTGATGCCAAGGCCCCCCGCGCGGATTCCTGGACCTGCGCCGGGGACGAGGCGGTCGAAGAGGAGAACACGGACTGAGCCGAGGAGAAACGCAGTGACGCATCCGCCAGGATCGCATCCCTGCGCGTCTCGAACATGGACGTGCGTAGCTGGGAGGCGATGATCACGCCAAAGACGAGAACGATGATGAGAGTGGCGACCGTGATCGCGAGGGCAATTCTGGCCGACAGGGAGTGTCGAATGCGGCTGGCGAGGTGCGACGAGGCGAGGAAGGCCCACGGCCTCGAGCCTGTGATGGCGCGCAGCAGGTCCCTCAGCGTGTCCCTACGCCCCTGCGCCTGCACGGTACCCAACCCCGCGGACGGTCACGACGAGCTCAGGACGCTCGGGATCTCGTTCAATCTTCGAACGCAGACGCTGCACGTGAACATTCACGAGCCTCGTGTCGGCGGCGTGGCGGTATCCCCACACCCTGTTCGAGGAGTTCCTCGCGAGAAAAACCTTCCAGGGCGCGCGCGCCAGCGTCACCAGCAGATCGAATTCGAGGGGCGTCAGGGCGATGACGCGGCCCTCACGCTTGACGATGTCCGGTCACGTCGATGGACAGGTCCTGCAAGCTGAGGCCCTCTTCCACCTGGGCGTCCTCGCGTCCGCGCAGGCGGGCACGCACGCGGGCCACCAGCTCCTTCGGTTTAAAGGGCTTGGGCACGTAGTCGTCCGCCCCGGCTTCGAGCCCCGTCACCACATCAGAGGTGTCAGGAACGAGCGGTCAACATAACGATCGGGGCATCCGACACGCGTCGAATCGCGCGGCACACGTCGAAACCGTCCATGCCGGAAGCATCACATCGAGAAGAACCAGGTCTGGGTGATGCTCCTGGAATTGAGCCAACGCCTGGGATCCTTCGGCACAAAAGACGACGTCGAAGCCCTCGTTCTGGAGGACAATCCCGATCATCTCGGCCAGGGCGACGTCGTCGTCGACGACGAGGATGCGCGAACTCATGTCACGATAGTGTCACGAAATCGTCACGAACGCAGAAGACTCGCGCATCAACGGCCCAATTTCTCAACCGGACAAGGTTTCACGCAACGGCGCTGTGTGGCAGGATTGATGACAGACCAGCACCATCAACATGGAGGCACGAATGAGCACCCCGTGGACCGCTCCCGACTCGTCGACCCCGTACCAGTCTTCCCGACCCCTTCAGGTGCGGGCGACCAAGGCTATGGCGCTCAGCCCTCCTACGGTGCGCAGCAGGGTTACGGTGCGCAGCCTGGCTACGGCGCACAGCAGGGCTATAACGCCCAGCCTGGCTACGGCGCACAGCAGGGCTATAACGCCCAGCAGGGTTACGGCGCACAGCCTGGCTACGGCACACAGCAGGGATACGGAGGCCAGCAGGGCTACGCGTCGTCGCAGCCCGGTGCTTCCGGCTACAGCGTGAACGCCAATCAGTGGGGCTGGGAGGCCAAGCCCGGCATTATCCCCCTGCGTCCGCTCACCATCGGTGACCTGATGAGCGGCTCCTTCGCCGCAATTCGCCAGAACCCGAAGATTCTTTTCGGCTTCACTATGGCGGTCATGGCGGTCATTTCTCTCCTCACTATGGTGACGTCGTTCCTCCCGACCTCCCTCGGGTCTGTCACCGGATCGAGCGATCCCCAGGCTTCACCCACTGGTACGGAGGACTTGCCATCATGCTGCTCGGTGGCCTCGCATCGCAGGGCGTGCAGACGCTGGCGACACTCGCGGGCACCACCATCATCATGGGCATGCTGGCAACCACGGTCTCGCAGATGATGATCGGCAACAGACGCCTCGCAGGCCTGGACCATGACTCAGCCGCGCCTGGGTGCTCTCTATCGGCACGGTTCCTCGTCACCAGCATTGCGACATCGATCCCGCTGATCATCTACGCCGTGCTCATGTTCGTCCTGCTCTTTGCTTTCATCGGGTCCGACTCGTTTGGCTGGCTTGTTCTGGTCGGAGTCCTTCTCCTCATTCCGACCTTGGTTGCCACGTACTTCATGACCATTAAGCTTGCCTTCGCTCCGTCATCACGGTACTCGAGGAGATCGGACCGATCGCGGCCCTGAAGCGGTCGTGGACCCTGAGCAACGGCTACTTCTGGCCGACGCTCGGGCGGCTCCTGCTCGTCTCCGTGGTCGCCAGCTTTATCGCTGGTTTCATCGGTGGTTTCGTCGGTGGTTTCGCGGGCGTGGCAATGTTTTGCAGCGGCCGATAGCGAGACCGGTCTCGACAATTGCCTTGGCTGTTACGGCGGGTCTGACCACGCTCGCAAGCGGCCCTCGTCACGCCGCTGACGGCCACCCACCAGACGCTCGTGTACGCGGACCTGCGCATCCGTAGGAGAACTTCGCAGCGGTCCTCATCCAGGCGAGTACCCAGCCTCAGTGAACCCCATGCTCGGATGCGAGATTCCGCTGACGCCCGATCAGGGCGAGGCTCGAGACTGGCTCCTTGAGGAGCTTTCGAAGGGTGTCTACGGTGAGATTTCGGGCCCTATCGTCAGCTTCGTCTCGGACCTGATCGATGGTTTTTTCCGTCTTTTGTCGTGGAGGGGCGAGCGCACCACCGATCTCGTTGATCCTCACGATCCTGGCGATCATCGCGATTGCCGCCCTGATCGTTGTGCTCATCCTCCACCCGATTCGACTGGCCAAGCGCCGGTCCAGATCCGTTTTCGAGGAGGAGACCACTACTCCGCAGGTTCGGGCCTCGTTCGACGAGGCCGTGGCCTCCCAGGATTGGAACCTCGCGTACGTGTGGGCCTACCGTCTCATGGTCCTGGGCCTCGACGACCACGACGTCGTCTCCTCGACCCCGGCTTGACCGCCCGCGAGGCTGCCGACGCCGCGACCCGTGTCGCCCCCGGACTTGCTCCCACAGCCGTCCACCTACGCCGAGACTTTCGACAAGGTGCGCTACGGTCACTCCACGATCACTCGCGAGGAGGTGGATGCGCTGCGTTCCTTCACGCCAATCCTCCTCGATTTGTGTAGCCACGCGAAGGACCTGTCATGAAGTCCCGACAGGTTTCCATCGTCACCCCGACGGCCCGTGAACGTTTTTCGACGGCACGACCGATGCTGCTCCTCATCGCCATCACAGTGATTGCCCTGCTGGGCTCGGTGTTCCTCAGCCAGATGGGATACAACAACGAGCCCGTCGGTATTCGCAACAGGCACGGCGACGGTGCCCGGGCGCTCGCCCAAGTTCTTGGCAACCACGGAGTGTCCGTACGCGAAGTCAACGCCGATCAAGCCGCCACTGTGGACGATGACACGACTCTCGTCGTCATCTTTCCCTCGCGCATGAGCGACTCTGTCGCCAAGGCGATAGAGACTCGCACGAACGTCGTCTACGTCGGGCTCGAAGAACAATACGATTCGTCCTCTCCCTATCTGGGTGGACTGCGCGCGCGACGCGACTGGGAGAGCCCTCGTGTCGTCACGGCCGGGTGCCAATCCGAAGCCGCGACTCGTGCGGCCTCACTCGACCTCCTCTGCCTACACGATCACGGGCAGCGCTCAAGGCTGGGTGCTGTGCTTCTCAACGACGAGCGACGTCTACGGGTACGCGGAAAAGATCGAGGATGGGCGTTTCCGCGCGATCATTCCCGATTCCCTTCGCCTGCGTAACCGCGCGATCACCGACGAAGGTAACGCCGCCCTCGCTATCAACGCGATCGGACGCACCCCGAAGGTCGCATGGTATTCGCCAACGGAAAAAGATACCCTCGGCCACGGTCAAGACCTCAGTACCGAGGCTCCTTTCCTCGCGCCCGCGTTCCTCCTGACCATCGGCGCGTGCCTCATCGCTGCCGTTGCTCGAGGCAGGGCGCCTCGGCCCCTGACACCGGAGAATCTGCCGATCGAGGTTCCCGCCTCCGAAACCGTCATCGGCAAAGCCCGCCTCATGCGCTCTCAGCGTGCCTACGAGCACGCCGCCACGGCACTGCGCAGCGCAAGTGCGTCACGTATCGCGACCGCGGTTGGCGTCGCCCACACAGCTGACCGTGAGACTCTCACCCACGCGATTGAGCAACGAGGCCTGCTCACGTCACGCTCGACCGCTCTCTTATGGGGCCTCCCCCACCTCCGAGAAAGAACTCGTCCGCCTCGCCCATGACCTCGACGCTCTCAGGGAGATTCGCCAATGACTAGCCCGATTCCCGGACCTCGTCCGACGGCGTGCTCCCAGCCCGGGCCCGCCCCCACGGGAGCGCCCCAGCCGGTTCCGGCGCCCACGGCGGCTCCGGGCGGTTACGCACCGCAGGGGAGCTGCCCACGCAGGGCGCTCCGGCCTCGTACGTGCCGACCGCACCCCCAGCCCAGGCAGCCGCGACTCAGGAAGGTGCCCCCAAGGGGGCGCCGCAGCAGGCCCCCTCCTACTCGGCACCAACGGGCGAAGGCTGGTCCGGTCGTTCGCTGAGCGAGAGTGAACGACACACGCAGGAGTCTCTCCTCACCCCTCAAGTCGGAGATCGGAAAAGCCGTCGTCGGCCAGGACGGAGCTATCACTGGCCTGATCGTTGCCCCTCGTCGCTTACGGTCACACGCTGCTGGAAGGCGTCCCCGGCGTCGCCAAGACGCTGCTCGTGCGCACGCTGGCCCGCGCCCTCGACGTCGACATGGCGCGCATCCAGTTCACGCTCGACCTTATGCCCGCGGACATCACGGGCTCCATGGTGTGGGACGCGGGTCAGTCCGAGTTCGTGTTCCGCGAGGGCCCGGTGTTCACGAACCTGCTGCTCGCCGACGAAATCAACCGCACTCCCCCAAGACTCAGTCCGCACTGCTGGAGTCCATGGAGGAACACACCGTCTCGATCGACGGTGAGACGCGCATCCTGCCGGATCCCTTCATGGTGATTGCCACCCAGAACCCGGTCGAATACGAGGGCACCTACCCGCTGCCCGAGGCCCAGCTGGACCGTTTCCTCCTCAAGCTCGAGCTGCCCCTGCCCTCGCGTGAGGCCGAGATCGATATCATCGCCCGCCACCAGGCTGGCTTTAACCCGATGTCCCTGGCCGAGGCCGGCATCCAGCCCGTAGCGGGAGCCGCCGACATCCAGGCCGCTCACGAGGCCGCGTCCCGCATTGAAGTTTCCCCCGCCGTCATGGCCTACCTCGTGGACCTGCAGCCGAGCGACGCGCACCTCCGCCGCCGTGCGCATGGGCGTATCCGCGTGGTGCAACCGCCCTGCTGCGTACCTCGCGCGTGTGGGCGTTCCTCCAGGGACGCGGCTTCGTCACCCCTGACGACGTCAAGACGATGGCTCCCGTCACCCTCGCACACCGACTCGGGCTGCGCGCCGAGGCCAACCTCGAGGGCGTCAGCGCTACCGACGTCATCACGGGTGTCCTCGCGGGCACTCCCGTGCCCCGCTGAGGGCTGCCCTGTGGCGATCTCGGCGCGCAGCGCGCTCCTCGTTCTGGTGGGCTTGATTCCGCTCGCCTTCGCCCCGTCCCGTGGCTTCGCGTGGATGTGGTGTGGCATCGTCGTGCTCGTGTGTCTGCTCGATGCTCTCGCGGCGCCCTCACCGCGCACCCTGCGCATGAGCCGCGAGGTGACGGGCCTCGATTCGCGCTGATCAGACAACCGAGGCCTCGCTGCGGCTGACGAATACGACGAGGCGCCAGATGGTCCTGGACGTGCGTGACGCGTGGCCACCCTCGTTGCGCCAGTCGCCGCCGCGCCAGCGTGTGCGCCTGCACCCGAAATCCGCTGAGAAAAATCACGACGCTTCTGTCCCCAACAGGCGAGGAACCCGCCACGCTGACGTCGTGACGATCCGGTCCTGGGGTCCCCTACACCTGGGGCCCGCCAGGTGTCCATCGCCGCGCCGCTGAGCCTGTCAGTGCTCCCCGAGTTCAAGGCGCAGGGTGCTCCTACCCTCGCGCCTGGCTCGCTTTGCACGAGCTCGAGGGCACCACGCCAACGACGCTGCGTGGTGCCGGTACCGAGTTCGACTCGCTCGCGCGCCTACGTTGTGGGTGATGACCCCGCGATATCGACTGGCGCGCCTCCGCCCGCTCAACCGAGCTGATGGTGCGTCAGTGGCGCCCCGAACGCGACCGTCACGTTGTGATCGTCGTGGACTGCGGTCGCGCGTCCTCCGCACTTCTCGGAGCGCCCGAGCACGAGGAGGTCGACTCGATCGCGCTGGGACGCGCGCCGCGCTTGGATTCCTCGATCGAGACCGCCCTGCTTCTGGCGGCGCTGGCTGACCGCGCGGGCGACAAGGTCCACCTGGTAGCCGTCGATTCGCGCGTGCGTGCCCGCGTCTCCGGCGTGCGCGGTGCCAAGATCATCGAGACTCTCGCGCAGACTTTCATGGACTTGAACCCGCGCCTGGACGTCACCGACTGGTCGCGGGCAGCGGACGCGGTCGAGCAGACCGTGCGTCACTCGGCCTTCGTCGTCATCACCACCAAGATTCCGCCCGCCGGATTGGAAACAGAGTTTACCGACGCACTGGCGCGACTCAGCAAACGCCACACGGTGCTCGTGGCCTCTGCGACTGACCCCGACGAGATCCGCGCCCGTAACGGACGCGAGGATGCGAGTCCGTGTTCCTCGCAGCCTCGGCCTCGCTCGCCGAACGTTCCGACGCCGCTGGGGCAGCAGACGTGCGCCTCGCCGGTGCCCTGACCCTGCAGGCATCGAGCGGGCTGCTCGCGCGTACTGCCGACCGCTACATCGAGTTGAAGAAGAGCGGACGCCTGTAACCGCAGGTAGCGAGGGCTCAGCCCGATACCGGCTGGTAGTAGCCCGCGTCGATACCGACGTCGGCATTCTGGCCCGCAAGGTGGGCCCTGCGGCCAAGGATCAACGTGTATGCCCAAACAGCGGCCGTCATAAGGGCTCCCAGCGTAATCTTGACGGCGTCGGGCAGGGTCGGAAGGAGTCACGAAGCCTTCAGGACACCGGATCCCGCGAGGAGGAGTGCGCAGCCGACAGCCACCGTCATGGCGCTACGCGCGGCGACGCCCACGGCCTGGAAGCGCGTCGCTGGACCGGGAACCAGGAGCGACCAAAATACGCGCAGGCCCGCTGCGACCGAGATGAAGACGGCGGTCAGTTCGGGCAGCCCGTGCGGCAAAATGAAACGGAAAAAGTGCCAGGGGCCCGCGTACACATACACGATTGCACCAGCGATCCCAACGCCCGTCGCATTTCCCCACAGGATCCTGAGCGGGTACACACCGGTGATACCCGTGACGACTGCCTGGAGAGCGATCCACGCATTGTTCGCCCACACGGACAAGCCGAACTCTGCATTGGTGTCCTGGTGGTAGTACTCGACGAAGTCACTGTGGGCATAGCGACGCAGCTGCTCCGGTGTCCCCAGCTGATTCATCGCCTCCGGTGTGGTGATCAGGTAGTGCGCTCCAGCACGCCAATGGCGATGAAGACGAGCATGACACCGACCGTTACCCATCGGATCTGATAGAGGGCGTACGGGAGGGACACCTTGAAGAAGCGTGCGATCACAGTCCCGCTGACTCCTCCCGTTCCCGCCAGACGCCCGCGCGCCGCGGACAGGATACGCGAGAGCTCGGCGATGACGTCGGGATCAGGACAGTTCGTGCGGACGCGCGCCAGATCCGTTGCCGCAGAGCGGTAGAGGCGATCGAGCTCGTCGATCTCCTGCCCCGTCAGAGAGCGGGTACGCGTCAACTCCTCGAGACGTTTCCACTCCGTTTTTCCGCTCACCCGCAGCACATCGATGTCCATTGACTAGCGTGTCATAGCATGAGCGCGCAACGCAGTCAATCACGCGTCATTCAAGACGACTACGTCCGGACGGGTGAAGCCGTCACCCTCGACATGACCCCTAGCTCGCCGCCCGTACGTTTCGCCGCCGCAATCATGGACGGCATCACGTACCTCAGGGCAGGGACTTCTCATTCTTCTCTGCGGCACGTACGTGGTCGGGGGATTCTTACTCCCTCCTGCGCGTGTTCCTCGTTGGGCTGATCTCGTCGATCATGTTTTTCATTCCCTTTATTGTCGAGATCGCAACGGGTGGCCGTTCGCTCGGCAAGTGGGCCATGAACCTGCGGGTCGTGCGCGACGACGGCGGCGCGATTACCGCGACGGCACAGCGCCGTACGCGTCGGCGTCGGGATCTTCGAGAACTGGCTCATGTGGGGCGGGCTGGCGTTCTTCGTCGAGCTCTTCAACAAGAAGGGTAAGCGCCTGGGCGACCTGGCCGCGGGAACAATGGTCTGCTCCCCAGGGGACTCGGTGTTTTACCCGCCCCTCGTGATGCCCCGGGACTTCAAGACTGGGCGCGCACAGCGACAATCCTGCCCCTCGACGACGCACTGGCTGCCGAGGCACGCGCTTTCCTGGGAACGAATCGCGGCATCGCACCGAAGCTGCGCGGAGAGGTCGCTTCATCCCTCGCTGATCGGCTCATCAAGCGCGTTCAGACGCCTCTGCCACCCGGATTGCACCCGGAGATTGTAATTGCCGCGATTCTCGTGGCTCGCCGTGATCGCGAGTGGGAGCTTGAGCGTGAGCGCCGAGCACGCGGCAAGGCACGCTTCCACGAAGCAACACAGGCGCGCTTCGGGCCGAAGCTGCTAGTCCTCGTCGCCCTTCTCAGAACCGTCCACCACCGTGAACTGCGCGCGCCTACGCGCGTACGGGCTCGACGGATCCAGGGGACTCGAGGTGTCGGGAGTGCCGACGGAGCGAGCGGGCCCGAAAGGTCCCGCCTGGGGTCGGCGCGCTGTGTGAGCGGGGCGGGCTCGGCCTGCGCCTCCTGAGCGACACGACGTACGGCGTCGACGAGCGCGGCGAGGTCGTCACCGGACGGCGGGGGCTTACTCGAAAATTCGTCGCCAGTCGAACGACCTGCCAACCCAACGGTGCAGTCAGGTTCTGCGCGTGTTCCTCGCACAGATCATAAGAGTTGGGGTCGGCGACGGTCGCCAGGGGACCGACAACGACCGTCGAATCACGGTAGTCGTAGGTCAAGGTGGCGACGGCTGCCGTCGAGCAGCCGGGCTTCGAGCAGTGGCGTTGGGCAATCACGTCCCTAAGAGTACGACACTCTGTGCCCGTATGGCCCACTCCAGCGCGCCATGCACCTACCCTGAGGGGGTGTTTTCCACGCGCCGCCACATCTCGAGCCGCAACCGCCACGGTCGCGGCCCTCGTGGTCCCCTCTTTTTCCCTGGAACTCCGGCATGGCGGACGCGTCGCGAAGACTTCGATTCTATGGTGTGTGAGCTCGTCACCGAGCTTATTCGTCGCTGGCCTCAGGTCTCCACGATCGAGTTCGCGGTCGAAGATGTTCCGCCATCAGATCCCGCGCCATGGGAGTCACACAGCGTCGTTGTCGCGCGTATTTTCCCCGCTGATAGGCGCCGGGGTCTGCGGGATCGAATCGTTGTCTACCGTCTGCCGATCACGTTGCGATGCCCGCCCGAGGAGGTCGCGGTGATGACGCGCAGGGTGCTCGTGGAGAGGATCAGCCATATCCTGGCGCTCCCGCCCGACGAGATCGACGACGCGATGCGTTGAGGCGTGCCCTAGTTGGTGGTGCGGATCGAGCCGGTCACCGCGCTGATTCCCTCGGTGCCGACGTTCCAGGTAGTGCTCATGCGTCCCACCACCGTATCTGCGGAGATCACCAGGGCAGCCTGAATGGGGGTATCCGCACTCATCTGGCTCGCTGAATCGGGGAGGCTCACCAGTGTCGGGACGCCGGGGGCGACGTAGATCGTGCGTCCTCCCACGCGCACGGCGACGGCGCCCGGGGTCGAGGCTGAGGTGCCGCTCGACTGCGCTTCCTGCGAGGCGCCTGACTGGGATGCACCCGACTGGGGAGGCCACGGGCGAAGGCGAGGCCCAGATGTCGGGTGTTGCGCTCGGTCCGGGCTGGGCCGATTGAGTCGTTTCTTCCTGGCTTGCGGCCGCGGCGGCAGCATCCGCGGGCGCGTATAGCAGGAGGCTCGCGGACGTGGCGCTCACGCCGGAGTCGGTGGCGAGCGAGGTTGCTCGGATGGGGGTCGAGGAGAGCATTGAGGTGGTCATCGCGCTCAGCTGGCTTGTTCCCGGGATCGTGGCTTCGGTGAAGGGACGTCGCGGGGCCTCGCGTTGGACCGCATGATCCACGCGCTCGCACGCTGGGCCCACGGAGCCCCCAGGGTGATCGTCGTCGTCTGCGCCACGACCTCGTGATCGGAGGTGACGATCAGCGCGATCGGCGAGAGTCGCTCGATGCGCCGTCGAGAGGCATTTCTAGGGTAGTTCCTTCGGCGACGGTCGCCCTGGCCCCCAGGCAGGGGTGCACGCCGGTGGAGTCAGCGACGGAGACACGCACGTGCGCCTCACCCGAGGGCGACACCAGGCGTAGAAGCGACGTGCCCTGGGGTCGACACCAAGGATCGTCTGCGAGGTGGCGGGCACGACCGCGGAGGCGAGCGTGGTGCCCTGGGGAACCTCGCCATCTGGCAGAGATGCCTGCACCCAGGCGGCGACCCTCCCCCATCTGCACGCACGTGTACGGCAAGGGGAGTTTCGTCGGGGAACCATCCGCGAGAAGAACCGACACCGAGGAGGTGGCGGGGACAGTGACCTGGCGTGATGAGGCGTTGAGGGGCCGGACGCCCCGTATCCGTCGATGCTCACGACCGAGGCCGTTGGGCCAGGGTTGGACAGGATGAGCACCATGTCCGCACCGGAAATCGTCGCCCCGGTGGCGATCCACTGGGAGTACGCGGGGCCGCGCATCCAACGGCGCTCAGACCAGCGAGTTCGCCTCCGCCCTGTCCGGCGAGGGTCAGCGCCGAGGGGATGGCTCCCCGTTGCCCGTCACAGACGCGGGTGCGGGGCTCGTGGGGGCGGATGCGAGGGAGGACCAGGTGGTCCCTGCTGCAACGTTGGTCGTCTCGAAAGGATCGACAATGCCCGAGGGGCACGCGAGGCGCACCTGCGACGGGTGAGCGCTCTGCGCTGTCCCCTCGACCCGGCTCGGCGATGCGCCGACCCACGATGGATGCGCCAGCCATAACAGCCACGGCGATCCCCTGCGCCCGCGAGCGTCGTCAGCGAACTAATGCGGGGCTTTGTCATCTCTTCCTCCACGCGGATAGGGGCGCTGGCCACGGCAACGACCAGGCATAGCAGCCGCGGCAATACGCCACAGGGATAACCCACCATGCGCTGTAGGGTGACGGTCAGGTGCCCCCGCGGTGGGCATGTCGAATGCCTGCGACCAACCGTCGGCGGCTGCGACGGGGGTCAGCGCCACGCCGTCGACCCACGCGTGCCATCCGGAGTCGGCGCGTTCAGCGAGGATGAGGGGTGCCGAAAGCCTGTACGTCCCCATCCACACGCAGCTGCGAGGAACCGACAGGGTGGTGACACCGCTGGCGGATTCAACGCGCACGCGTGCCGGCGTCAGTCCGTCGGGACGCAACCGCCAGACGGTACCGGAATTCGTATCGCCGACCTTTTCGAGCCCAGCGGCTCGGTCGAGGCCGGAGGTTAGCGCGACGGATCCGCTCGCACCGAGGGGCACGAGGATCGTGTCGATGTCGTGCGCGGCCAGAGTCTGAACGGTGGCGTCGTCGGGGTAGACGACCAGGGTATAGGCGGCCTGGGCGAGCGAGGCGGTGGCCGGGTCATTCAGGGTGCCCGTTGCTGCACCGTTGCGCGCCTGCGCGAGAGTGAGAGCGTGAATGGCCGGGGTCGATGCCGTGAGCGACGGGCCGTTTCCACGCCACAGCGTCGCGTTGACGGTGTCGGTGGTCGGGTCGCCGTCGAGGACGAGGATACGTCCGGCGCGCGTAGAACGCTGTGCCTGGGATGCGACAGCGGAGACGATGGGCGACGACAGAGCGGACACCGTCTCACGCTGGGACATCGTGAAGGTCGGGATCTCGTCAGCGTTGGAGCGCCCCGCGACGGCGGACACGCTCACGGCGGATCCCGATCCGAGGAGGGCGATGGCGACGAGGGCCCCCGAAGCGCGCAACACGAACGGCCTGGACGCATCCCATGCCGCACGCTGACTATCCGGCTCGGCAGGCTGCACGGACCTCGTGCGCGTCGACAGGATCACCAGCAAGCCAAAGGCGAGGGACAGCGCGGGCGATGCCCACGCGGGAGCCACCGACGCGCCGGTCATGCCCACGCCAACGTGGGAGGCACCCCAGGCGAGTGCAGAGGCAATGAGAGCACAGCAGAAGGTGAGCATCGCGGCACGAGAACGCGAGCGAAGCAGGGCAACGGCCGCCAGCAGCGCAGCGCCTCCACCGACGACGCCCAGCGCGACCGCCTCGAGTGTGCTCGAGGGGGCGGCGGGCAGACCGATCAATGCCATCCACGAGGGGGCACGAGTGTAGGCGTGGATGCCTCCACTCGTAGAAGCGAGCGCGGGCCATGCGGCGGGGCGCACCAGGATCGAAGCATGGGTGGGCAGGAGAAGCGCCAGCGCGGGCAGGGCCACGAGAAGGCTGCGCCGGGGAGCGCCACGCGAGCGCAGAGCGCGGCGACGGGCAGCGTCCACGGTGCACAGCAGGACAGGATGACCAGCGCGAGGCCAGCGCATCCTGCGTTGATGCCACGAGGTGCCAGGGGCGCGGGCTCAACGCCGGAGGCACCCGCCACGAGCAGAGGCTGGGGCTGCGCCGACGCAGAACGCAGCGACAACAGGGCAACACGATGTGAGCGAGGGTCCCGGGCGAGGACGCCGTGGGTTGCACTCAGCACCAGTGCGGGCGCGACAGCCCAGGCGAGCGAGGCGAGGAAACGCACGCGCAACGAGGGCACTCAGGCTACGGCTCGGGATCCAGGCAACCATCGCGGCGAGCGGACTGGAGGCCACAAGCAGGAATGTCGCGAGCGCTCCGGGGCTGATTCCCAGCGGCGCGACGGGTGCGCTCAGGAGTGCCAGCACGATCGTGAGGGGTCCGCTCCGCCCGCATATCCGTCGCCACCAGGCACCCACGCGGACCACGCGGCATTCCACAGCTCGGTCCAGGTCGCGGGCATGGGACACCCACGCTCCACCGACGAGGCCAGCAGAGGTCCCCCACCACTGGGCGGCGGCAAGCAGCGAGGTCACGAGAGCGAGGCCAAGACAGGCGGATGCGGAACGGACGCGGTAGCGCCGCATCGAGGAGACGATGAGCGGATCAATGCGCTCCCCATGCTCGTCCTCATCGACACCGGCCGGTTCCTTGCGCAGCGAGGCGGGAGCCGTCTCGAGGGCGCGCAGGGCAGAGCGGGGAACAGTACGAGAATGGGCGGCGCGGGCACGACCGGCAAGGAGGCGCGGAGTCGCGCCGATGAGAGAGACGAGCGCTCCCATTTCAGGTAGCGCCAGCGAGGCACGCCCCGTGAGAACGCGGGCCCAGGGCACGCGCGGGGGCTCCACACGAGCAGCCACAGGGCCAGGAGGGGAAGAAGGAGGGCAGGAACAGCCTTGCACCAGTTGTACATCTGGGCATAGCGGCGTTTACGGAACGATCCGTCGGTCGCGACGTCGCCGTCGGCGATGCCGTCCGAAACGTCACCCGTCGGCTCACCGTGCTCCGTGTCATCGGCTGCGCCGAGGCCGGAGTAGAGGGACGCGCGGGCGTGACGCACGCGAGCCTTGGGTGCGACAATCACGCGGTATCCGGCCAGGTGGAGCCTGCGCCCCAGGTCGAGCCCGTCGCCAAAGGGCCCGAGCGCAGTGTCGAAATCCTCCGACGGTCTCGTAGGGCCTCGGCGCTGATCAGCACACTGGCGGTGCCGACGCCGAGAACGTCACTCGTGCCGTCGTACTGCCCCTGGTCGATGTCATCGTCGCCGACGCGCTCGAGACGACGGGCACTCGCCGTTGCGAAAATTCCCAGTTCAAGGAGGCGAGAGCCGTCCCAGCTCATCTGTTTGACGCCGACGGCACCGACGGTCTTACCAACGGTGGCGGCTTGGATCAGCTCGTCGAGACACTCGGGTTCCGGGGCACTGTCCTCATGAAGGATCCACCACCACTGTTCCGAGGTGAAAGCGGCTTCCTGGGCACGTGCGCGCTTGATGGCGTCGCCCAGGTTGCGGGCGCGACCGACACGCACGAGCTGCGCTCCCTCGGGAACTCGGTCGGCCGGGAAGGGTGTCACGTGACGCACTGCGACGTCGATGATGGTCAACGAATGCGGGGCCACCGATTGATTCTCGATGGCCCGCAAAACGGACTGAGTGAGCGGCGCTTCTCCCCTCGTGACGAGGATCGCACCGACGGAGCGCTGCGTCGGACTCAACCGGCCATACGGCGCAGGCGCCGCCTCTCGCGCTCGGACATGCCGCCCCAAATTCCGAAGCGCTCGTCGTTAGCCAGCGCGTACTCGAGGCAATCTTCGCGCACCTCGCAGGCCTGACAGACAGCCTTCGCCTCTCGAGTGGAGCCACCCTTTTTCAGGGAAGAACGCCTCGGATCCGTCTGCGCACGCAGCGCATGCTGCTGCCACGCAAGGGGGCCGTCAATGCGGGCGTACTGCGCCGCGTCGGCATCCTCGGACCACTCCAGGGGTCCGTCACCGAAGATGTTCCACATTGCGGGAGCTCCTTATAACGAATCGATCACTACGAGAATTACACGCGTGTCAGTTGCAGGAAGTCAAGCCGTTTCGCGATATTGAGACCTTTTCCGTAGCACTTGACCCGACGGTAAAACAATGCCCCATTTCTAGGACTTCCACAGTTACTAAGTATTTGGAACCTCTGGGACCTTCGATATACTTGAAACCATGAACAATAAATCCCTAGAAACTATGAGCAGGCTCACCCACTGTATCACAGCGATTAACGAATGGTCAGGACCAGCGCTGACGCAATACGGCCAGGAGCGTGTTGAACTGGGAGGACCAGTGGTCAGCCGGTGGCTAGCGAAGATCGCCAACTACCTGACAAACGAACTTGCGGCCGACCTGTTCGGCACGGGAGAACCGACACCGACTCGCATCTACACGACTCTTCAGCCCTGGCAGGACGCCCTCTGGCAGATCGCAGCGCGGGCGATGGGGTGGAGGTACCTCGATACACGACGCCCCTCCCCGGAGACCTTTTCGTCACCAATATTCTCGGTTCCGAAGCATCCGACGCATTGGACGCCGGGGCCCACGTTCTGCCCACAGCCCGCCGCAGTACCTCTCGTTCGCATGGGATGGACCCCTGGAGGGCGCACTGGACGGCCTCGCGGAGATCTCCACCCAGCCGGACGCCCTCGTTGTTGACACTCCCCCGCTGCTCCTCCAAGCCCGCGACGAGGCCCTGGCTGGGACCCGCCCATCGGCGCCGGTTCAGGGTCGGCGCGTCGCGCTGCTGTGGGACGTGCGCACGGGCGCGGGACAGGTGCTCGATCAGTGGATGCAGGGACGCTCTGGTCGTCATCATCGACCCGCACGCCGTCTCGCCGGACAAGCTCCCCAGATTCTTGCCCACGGAGGACGCTGGACGGAGGCCCTCGTGACCTACCAGAGGTAGAAGGTCACCACACGCCCAGGACGCGCGCACCTGCGGAGCTTGAGGCCCTCCACGCGGTCGCGGCGGATCTGCGTCCAGCGCAGGGCGAAGCACAGCCTCGAGGCAACGCCCTGCCCTTCAAGCTCGCGCAGGATGGCGCGTAGCTGGCGCGTGCGGCGCTCGTCGAACGTGCCGACCTTCTGAGCGGTACGGGCAGTCAGAATGAACTGGTTGCGATAGAAACCGCTACGCAGCTTTGGCCAGGCGGGCGTCGCGCGCCCCGGATCCGAGAGTTTGCACCCTGCACGTTGCCGCCGTGCTGACGATACTCGAGGGTCGGCTCTCGCCGATCACCCACGTGAGGCCGATTGAGCGGGCCAGCGCGTACACATACCAGTCGTGCACGCCGATCTCACTGTAGTCGAGGCCCTCAGCACTCGCACGAGGGCCTCGTGGGCCTTCGGGCTGAAGACGTAGGTGGAGCCGGGCCCCGCGGCCTCGAAGAGGAAGTCCCAGGCACGCTGGGGCTGCGACTTGCGAATCAGGCGACGCTCCCCCACCACCCCGCCGGGCAGCAACTGGAAGGACGTGACATTCGAAGACACGACGTCGGCCCCGCGATCGGCCATGAGGGCCAGCTGGGAACTCAGCTATCCTCGTGCCACACGTCATCCTGGTCGGTGAAGGCGACGTAGGAGCCGTCGGGGGCGTGCGTCGTGAAGAGGTGCAGAAGTTGCCCGTCACGCCGGGGGTACCGTCACGCTGGGGCAGAACCGTGATCCGAGGGTCGGCGGCGGCACGCGCCTGCAGGTGCGCGCGCGTTCCGTCGCTCGACGCGTCGTCGGACACGACGAGGGTGGACCTCCACGCCCACCCGGGCGAGCACGGAGTCCACCTGTTCGTCGAGCCACGCCCCGCCCTCGGCCATCCCGTTGTCAGGTGGCCATGAGGACGGTGACTCGGGGCGAGGCACGGCCTCGTCTCGGGTCACGCGATCCAAGGACTCAGTGTCCTTCGGCGGCGTACTTCGCCTCGACGGCTTCCTTCAGGGGGAGCCCACCACGCCTCGTTCTCGGTGTACCAGGCGATCGTGTCAGCCAGGCCGTCGCGGAAGTTCGTGAACTGCGGGCTCCCAGCCGAGCTCGGTGACCAGCTTGAGTTGTCGATCGCGTAGCGCAGGTCATGGCCCCGGACGGTCGCTCACGTGATCGAAGTCGTCGGGGCGCAGCCCATCAGCTCGTTGAGGATGGCGACGACGTCGCGGTTGTTCGTCTCACCGTCCGCGCCGATCAGGTAGGTCTCGCCGATGCGGCCCTTCATGAGGATGTCCCACACGGCCGTGTTGTGGTCGCGCACGTGGATCCAGTCGCGCACGTTCAGGCCGTCGCCGTACAGGCAGGGGGCGCACGCCGCGCAGGCGGTTCGTGATCATGCGGGGATGAACTTCTCGATGTGCTGGTACGGGGCCGTAGTTGTTCGAGCAGTTCGAGATCGTGGCCTCCACGCCGAAGGAACGCACCCACGCGCGCACCAGCAGGTCCGAGCCCGCCTTGGACGAGGAGTAGGGCGAGGAAGGGTTGTAGGGCGTGGTGGGGGTGAACTTCGCGGGATCATCCAGCTCGAGGTCGCCGTAGACCTCGTCCGTGGAGATGTGGTGGAAGCGCACCTTGTGGCGGCGCACGGCCTCCAGCAGGGGTGAAGGTGCCCACCAGGTTGGTCTGGATGAAGGGCGAGGGTCGAGGAGGGAGTTGTCGTTGTGCGACTCGGCGGCGAAGTGCACGACCGCGTCGGCGCCAGCGACGACGCCATCCACGAGGTCAGCATCCGCGATGTCGCCCTCGACGACGGCCAGGCGAGCGGCGAGCTCGGCGGGCACATCGGTCAGGGACGCACGGTTGCCCGCGTAGGTGAACTTATCCAGGACGACGACGTCGACGTCCGGGTGGTCCTCCAGCAGCGTGTGAACGAAATTCGCTCCGATGAAGCCGGCACCGCCGGTCACAACGATCTTCATGAGGTCTTCTCCTTTGCGCGCCCGTAGGGCGTCCGAGGGTGCTACTCACCCGATTCCTGACCCTATTATGCCGTAGTTCTCACGCATTCCTCGCCACTGACTTCCACTTCCCCGTCGGATACGTCACTATTCGCCACGCTGGAGGTCCCTGAGGGGCCGCATGGCGCTGATAGATTGGACGTATCCCCAACAGAAACGGACCCCGTGACTCGTCTCGTCCCTCGCTCGCGCTGCTTGCCCTCTGTGCCTTGCCACGGCCTCGTGCTCCATGCCCGAGGACACCCAGAGCGCATCAGTCGACGCCCGCGGCCTCCGTTTCCGCGGGAGACCCCGGCCAGCCGTCGAGCTCGGCGATGCCGACCCTGCACGCGGCCTCCCCCGGATGCGCCGCCATGGACGAGATCTTCACCGAGGCGCTCAACGGCTCCGAGACCGGCCAGGCCTACAGGTCTGCTGGCGGCCAAGCGCTCGGGGGAAACCAACGCAGACGAGCGTCACCGCGCGTGGGAGGCCTTCGCGGCCGCCTTCAAGAACGACTACTCCGACCGCCTCACCCAGGCGGCCACGGACGAGACCTCCAAGCAGGCCCTCGCTGCCCTCGCGGTCTACGTCGAGCGCAACGCGGCCCCTCGACTCCGGCGAGATCCCCGAGTTCGCCGATCAGCAGGAGGCCGAGGAGGCCCTCAAGCGCGGCGAAAAGCCCGAGGTGAACCCTGCCTCACACGCAGGCCTCGCCGAGGCCACGAGCGCCCACGGGCACGCTGACGACCCTGCATGCCCCACTGGCCCGTCGTGTTCTAACCTGCCTACGGTGTGACGCGCTTACTGCTCGCGCCTGTCTTGTACATTAGAATCGTCCATCATCCGTACAGATTGGTCTCTCCATGTCACGTGCACACGCCGATCATTTCGACTTCAGCGCAGGACGCGATTCGCTCCACCGTGGCAAGCGCCGCTCGCGCTCATCCTCTCGTCGCTCGGCGTACTCGCGCTGGGTATGGGATGGGACTTCGCCTCCTCCCCGGTTCCTCACCCGACGATGACTACCACCTCGTATCCACGTGGTGTCCTCGCCCCATCGAATCCTCTGGCTGCGAAACGACCACGATCGACGGGAGACCTGTACGTCATCGCCTCCCGTGCCCACGGCTTACCCGCAGTGCGAGGCTTTTAATCCCCGCCGCCTCGCACGTGTGCGGCTACAGGTACCGGACGACAGATCCTACCCTTCGTACCGGTACAACGACGGCCAGTATCCCTACGGCTTCTACCAGTTCCACCACCTTTTCGCCGGGCACAACGTCGAGCATTCCGCATGGGTGATGCGCTCCGTCAACGTCGCTATCCTCCCTCATCCTCCTGGGTGCCATCTCGCCTTCACGCGACCCGACCCGAGGGCCCTCATCGGCCTATCAGCGGTCGTCGCTGGACCCGATGGGCTTCTATTTCATCGCCTCCAACAACCCCACCTCGTGGGCGCTGACGGGCGTAGTTCTGCTACGGAGCCGCTCTGTTCTCAACCCTGCACGCGAGTGGGCTGGCGCCGCTGGACCCTCCTGGGTCCGATGGTTTTCCGCCTCTGCCAGTGCTACGGATCGCGCGGCGATGCCGCCTCTACGTTTTCGTTGTCTCCCTCGGGCATCCTGATCCTCGCGGCGACACGCAAACGCCTCGCCTGAGATCGGCATCGGCTACGGCGCTGAGCATCATTGCATCTGGTGCATGTTTGCGACCGGACAGTCGCACCACCTCACCCAAACGGATCCTCGGTGACCCGACACCAACGCCTCGAGGTCGCGATCCGTAATATCCGTGCGCTTTGCCCGACTATTTCGCCGGCTTTTCTGGTATGTCTCGCGGTCCCGGCTGGCGTGACACGCCCCTTGCCCGGCTACACGACGATCGTCGCCTCCCTCGTCCTGGGCGCAGTCCTCTCTACGGCGCACGCACCATGAACCTGCGCAAGGCACTGGCTGCTTTCGTCGTCTTTTGGCGCGATGGCTGGGCATCCCTGCTGCTGATCGCGACGCCTCCTGAATTCCCCTAACATCGGCGGCTACCATCCACGCTACGCGCTTCCGCTCTGGGGCACGTGGCTGATTATCTGGCTCACCTCACACCACAAGAATGCCTCTGCATCGAAGAGCCAGCTCGACAATGTTCGTGCTCTTCCTCAGCGTCGTCGAAGCAGTCGCCATGCACACGACGATCGCCGCTACGCTCGTGGCCTCGAAACACATCAATGGGCTGGTTGATCGCGGAAGGCAACCTGAGTTTCGGGCGTCGATTGTGGTGGGCCGACATGCCGTTGACCCCGATGGTGCTGTGGTTCATCGCCCGTTGACTACGTGACGGCGTTGACGTGCGGTGTACCTGGCGTGCACGCGCCCCTCGCCTCGCCGGTGATTCCCACCCTGGCGCCTCCACCGCCGATGCGCAGGTGTGCGACACCGATACCCTGACATCGACGCGTCCCTCGCCGCTCCCTACCCCTACGAAGGATGATAGCATAATGAGCCCAACAGTCACCATCGTCGTCGCACGCGCACCGCCCGGCGATGCTCACCCGTGCCCTCGCATCGATCGCTTCTCAGTCCTACGACGAACTTTCGAGGTCGTCATCGTCAACGACGCCGGCGACGAGGCCGAGGTCCGCGCGATCGTCGAAGAAGCAGAAGCGCGCCGTTCGTCTAGAAGATCACGATCGTCACGAACGAGGTCTCCAACGGCCGCGAGGCCGCGCTCGAGTCTGGCCTCGCCGCGTCGCGCAAAGCCCGCTACTACGCGGTCCACGACGATGACGACTCCTGGCACCCGCACTTCCTGGAAGAAGACGGTCGCCTACCTGGACGAGCACCTGAGGCGCGGCGGCGTCGCCACCCGCTGCGAGATCGTCCGCGAGCGCGTGCGCGCCGACGGCACCTGCATCGAGATCGAGCGCGAGGTCCTGTCGACGGATAACTACGGGCCTGTCCTCGTGGACGTGATGGTGGAGAACTACACGCCGCCGATCTGCAGCTGATTCGCCGCGAGGTCGCCGACCGTGTGGGCCACTGGGACGATCCCCTGCAGACGCAGGCGGATCTGGGACTTCAACCTGCGTCTGCTGGCGGACCTCCCCGGTCGGTTTTCATCGACGGGGAGCCGCTGGCCTCACTGGCACCACCGCGACACGATGGATGCGTCCCTGGGTAACCCGTCGTCACGGACGCGTACCCGCACAAGTGGGACAACCTGCATATCCGCGACCGCTACCTGCGTGCCATGCTGGCGACGGAGGATCCCTTCATCCCCGCACCTGGGCCAGGTCTTCGCTGTCGGCGGAGTACTACCGCCGGATGCGCGAGGAGCTGGCGCGCGTGGATTCGGGTTTCCATTCCGCTGAATCTTGTCGCACGTGAACATGCTCGAACACGATGACGGCCCTGCATCGAGCAGGTACAGCGAGCTGCGCGGGAGGTGACGTCGCCCGCGCGAGGAGCTCGAGCCGATCAGCCCGACGTCAGCGAGTCGCTGCGCCGCAGCGAAGTGTCCCGCCAGCGCTGATCGGCGCGGCGCCTGCTGAGAGCGCTGAGGAACATCTGTCTAGCACGAGCCGGGCCGGCTCGCGGAGCCCCTGGCCGGCCGGCCCGCTTTGCGTCATCTGGCCCGTCAGGGGCAGGGGCGCACGACGTCTGGCGTCATGCGGTCCCACCCGTATCCCTGCGGTGATGTGCTGCATGCGGGCGGGACGCCCCATCCAGTCGGTGGGACGATCATGTCGTCGCCCAGGTAGATGGCGACGTGCGTGACGGTGCCGCTCGTCGTGTAGAAGATGAGGTCACCGCGCTGGCGCTGGGCGAGGGGCACGTGCTGGAAGCGCGGGTAGGCGTAGAGTTCCTGCGACGTACGGTAGGGAGGGCCACGCGTGCTTGATGACGTCGATGGGCTGAGGATCGAGGCCGGCGGCGTAGAGGGATTGGAGGACCAGGCCCGAACAGTCGAATCCCTGGTCGTAGGGGGCCCGCGCCTCCCCACGTGCAGGACGAGCCTGTCTGGTTCCACGCGTACCCGATCATGGCCTCGACGCGCTCGCTGCGCGTGGCCGTCAGGGCAGGGGCGTGGCCTGGTACTGGTCGACGGTCCACGGGCAGCCGGTGTCCATGGCATCCCAGGTGGCCCTCGTCGACGACGCCGGTGACGGGCAGGCCTGCGCGCTGCTGGAAGTTCTTGACGGCGGCCACGAAGGGGAGCGTCGACGGAGGCGAGCTTGTTGAGTGCCACGGCCGAGGCGCACCTGGGCGATGCGCACCTTGGTGCCGTTCATGCCCCAGGTGAGCGTGTTGGTCGCGTTCCCAAGACCCGTGATGTGGTCGGTGGGCTGCAGGTAGCCGGCCGGAGCCTCGTATCCGCGCCACGCACCCGAGGCGTCGAACTCGTAGCGGCGACCGTTCAGCTCCAGGGGCTCGGTGCGCATGATGCCGGTGTCGGGGTCGAGTAGTACCACTGGCCCCGTCGTTTCAGCGCCAGCCGCCCATCTGCGCGCTGCTGGACGCGAAGTAGTGCCACCCGTCATCCAGGTACGCCCACCCGGTGCGCATCGCACCCGACGAATCCAGGTAGTACCACGTGCCATCCACGCCGGTCATACCGGTACGCATGACGCCGCTGGCGGGATCGAGGTAGTACCACTGGCCACCGTCGCGCAGCCAGCCTCCAATCTGGGCGCCGCTGGACGCGAAGTAGTGCCACCCGTCATCCAGGTACGCCCACCCGGTGCGCATCGCACCCGACGAATCCAGGTAGTACCACGTGCCATCCACGCCGGTCATACCGGTACGCATGACGCCGCTGGCGGGGTCGAGGTAGTACCAGGAGCCACCGTCTTTCAGCCAGCCGCCGACGAGCGCTCCGGAGGGAGCCAGGAAGAACCAGTCTGCACCGTCGCGAAACCAGCCGGTGGCCATGTATCCGCTGTCGTAGAAGTAGTAGCGACTGCCCCGATCCCCACCCACTGCGAGTGCGGGTACGTGCCGTCGGCTCGCCGCCACCACCAGCCGACCGAGTCACGCATCCACGTGCCCCGTCCGGTCTCATCGGGAGCGGCCCATCGTCGGAGGTTCGTCGCCTCTGACGAGGCCTGGGCCGCCTGATCCTCATCGCTCGCTGCGGGGGCGGCGGGCTCGGGCGCGTCCGTGGCCTCCGGGGCTGGGAGAGGCCGACGGCGTGGCGTGCGAGGCGGACTGGGCCGCGGTGGAGCTTTGCGCTTCGGACTGCGGTGCACCCTCGTCCCCGGCGTCGGCGCGTGCCTGCGCGGGCAGGGCGATGAGCGCGAGGGCCAAGGCTGCGGTGAGGGCGCGCGTGTGCGCGCGGCGGGCGAGTGTGGGTGTCGATGCCATGACAGTGCCTTGTCGCTGGAGAACAGTTCTCCCATAAGTGTAGGATGCCCGCCATACTGCGCGGGCGTGTTTGAGTCGGTAACTTGACAAAAAGCCGGGGTCCGGTGGACGTCCACCGCTGGGCCCGGACATGGAACGCCGATGCGTCCGTCAATCCTCGTTCTCGAGCTCGTCGGCCTGCTGGGCCTGCATGCGCGCGAGGCGCTCGTAGTCGGCGGCACCGCGCCTGGGCACGTCGAGCATGGGGCGCGCGGGCGTCAGGTCCGTGAACGACGCTCCCAGGTTCACCAGGCCGCCGGACTCCATGCCCAGGCCGGGCAGGACGTCGAAGCGGCGTGCCTTTTGCAGGGCGTCGATGACGCTGGTCGTGTCCTGGTTCTGGATGGCCGCGGAGATCGTGTAGGCACCCGGGTTGAAGGTCAGACGCGGGATGTCGATGTCGAGGTGACCGGTGCCCGGCTCGATCGAGGTCGGGCACGTAGCAGCGTCCATGCCGTGCAGGCCCCACACGAAACACGCCCTCGCGGGTGTCGATGGAGGCACCGAAGACCGGGGACTCGATGCGCTCGTTCGCGCGGTAGTGCAGGCGCAGGCGAACCGGATCGCCCGGGTACACGCGCGACGTGGGCTGACCGGACGAGGACAGAAGCTCAATGCGCTCGATCATGGCCTCGCCGCTGCCGAAGCGCGTGCCACCGCCCTCGACCTCGACGGCGTGGTGAGCGACGTCGGAGTAGGTGTCGATGACCTCGGCGGCCCCGCCCACGTCGACAGAGCGTGCCGTGGTCCAGCCAGGCGGCCTGGTCGCAGAAGGTGCGCATCTGCTCGAGGCCATGGGACACGACGACGACCGTGCGCCCCTGATCCTTGAGCTGGGCGAACTTGTCCATGCACTTGTTCTGGAATTCCATGTCGCCCACGGCCAGGACCTCGTCGACGAGGAGGATGTCCGGCTCGACGTGGATCGACACGGAGAAGCCCAGGCGCACGTACATGCCCGAGGAGTAGTTCTTCACCGGGCTGGTCGATGAAGCGCTCGACGCCGGAGAAGTCGATGATCGCGTCCAGCTTGGAGTCGATCTCCTTCTTGCTCATGCCCAGGATCGCGCCGTTGAGGTAGATGTTCTCGCGCCCCGACAGCTCGGGGTGGAAGCCGGAGCCGACCTCGAGCATGGCGGCCATGCGACCCGTCGAGGAGATCGAGCCCTTGTCCGGGGTGAGGATCTTCGCGATGCATTTGAGCAGCGTCGACTTGCCCGAACCGTTGTGTCCGAGCAGGCCGAAGGTCTTGCCCTGCGGGATCTCGAAGGAGACATCGTCGAGGGCCCAGAACTCCTCGAACTGGGCGCGCGAGCGCTGCAGGAAAGCGCCCTTGAGGGACTGGTTGCGGTTCTTGTAGATGCGGAAGCGCTTGGAGACGCCCTCCACCGAAATCGCGTTCGTCATCAGAGTTCCTCCACGATTCGTGCCGAGAAGCGGCGGAAGATCAGCGAGCCGAGGCCGAAGATACCAAAGGCCCAGGCGGCGCAGCCGAGCCACACCTGCCAGGACGGCATCGCGAAGCCGTACAGCGTCGAGCGGTAGGCCTCGAGGAAGAGCTCGGCGGGGTTGAGGCGGAAGATCGTGACGATCGGGAGGGCTCTCCTCCCCAGGTCCATCCCCTTGGCCGCCAGGTCGGTCTGGACCTTGTTGAGCATCGACAGGGAGAAGACGACGCCGGAGGCGTACATCCAGATCTGGTTGAAGATCTGCCACAGGTGCGAGATGTCGCGGAAGTAGACCGACGCGACCGACAGGATGAGGCCCATGCCGATCACGAACAGCATCGCGAGCAGGGTGATGACGATGACCGCGGGGATCATAAGCAGCACGCCGGGGCCGCCGGCGATGCACATGATGACGATGATGACGCCCAGCTCGAATGCGAAAGTCGTAGGCCAGCGCCAGCACCGACGAGTAGATGAGGACCTGACGCGGGAAGTAGACCTTGGTGAGCAGGCCGGAGTTGCCTACGAGGAGTCCATGCCTCGCTGGATGCCGCTCGACATGAAAGTTCCAGGCGATGACGCCCACGCCGATCCACAGCGCGAAGGAAGACAGGCCCGAGTTCACGCCCTTGTCGGCCTCGCCGCGGAAGACGACACCCGAAAAGATCAGCGCGTACACGGCGATCGTCGCGATCGGGTTGATGAAGGACCACAGGCGGCCGAGCGCGGTGCCCTTGAACTCCGAGGAGATCGAGCGCTGCGCCATGCGCACCGTCAGGTCGATGACCCGTTTCGTCTCAGACACGGCTACTCCCATCGCTTCTGTCGTGGTCAGGAAATCTATTCTACTTGCCGACGGCCGGCGTGAGCGCGAGGTAGCGCTGCGTGAACTCCACGATCACGACGCTGGGCTTGTAGGCCTTGATGAGGGCGGCGACGTCCGTCGGCTGCTCGGAGTCGAGGCGTGGCCGACCTGGATCGTGTACTCGAGGTCGCGGCCGTCGGGTCCCAGGTTGTTGCCCTGGGGTCACGCACGATGAGCGCGGTGCCGCGTCCATTCGGGTTTGTAGGTGAGGGCCGGCTTGTTGAGGAAGTCAACGGGGCTGGCCAGGACACCTCGGGGGCGGCCGTCACCTCGGCCAGGCGCGCGGCGGTGTCAGCCAGCTCGTCACGGGATTCCAGCTGCGGCAGGTGGACGTTGCCGAGGTCCTGGTCGTAGGTGGGGACCGCCCATGGGCCCGTCTGTGCGGGGGCGCCCAGGGCCTCGTATTCGTTGGGGGCGTCCACGCCACTCACGCCAGACGGCGTCAGGGAGCAGACTCGAGCTGCGGGTTGACGGCAGCCAGGCACGACAGCGTCTGGTTCCAGGGCCACGTGAGCGGCGTAGGGCGACCAGTGCGGGGTTGACCGCCGAGTACAGCGGCGCCTCGCTCCCCTCGCGGGCCTCGCGCGCAGTCCCTCACGCACGTCCACCCACGCGTGAGTGGGCAGCGCCGAAACGCATGAGATCCAGGGAGGTCGTGCCCATCGGCGGGTCGGCCCACTGGGGCAGCTTGTCGGAGTAGACGTCCCACGTAGCCGGGGCGGGCATGAACAGCGCGGTCGCGCCCTGTTCACCGCGGCGGCCTCGATGCCGCTCATGTGGCGGTCCCACGCGCTCACCTGCTCGGAGTGGGGCGCGCGCGCCCACTGCCTGCGAGAAGTTCGAGTTGAAGACGTCGGAGAGGAACAGGTAGCCATCGCGACCCTGAACGTAGGTGGTCACGCCGGTCATGGAGTGATCGAACGAGGCCCTGGGCGGCATCGGTGGGCAGGTATCCCGCCGTACCGGCGACGCCGGGCGATCCACGGGCCCCGTCGGCGCGCGGGGTGGGCGCGCGACCTCGAGCAGGGACTGGGGCGTGGTGCGCGCGAGGACGAGGCCTGGGCGGCCCGGTGCCGCGGCTGGCTGAGGAGAGGGTGGGTGGCCTTGCCACGTGCCCACGCCCGTCGCCGCGCCACGCGCCCGCAAGGAGAATGGTGAGGGGCACGTAGCGGAGGCGGGTGCTCTCACGAGCCCGCGGGGACGCCTCGTCGAAGGAAACGTCGCGCAGACCGGACTCGGATTCGCCAGACTGGCCGAGATCCTTCTTCTCGCTCACTTGGTCTCCTCCTCGGTGCGCGCAGCCGCTATTTCGGCCTCCATGACCGTGCGCGATCTGGGTGAGACGGGGCCGGCGTGACGATGCGGCGGGCCACTGCCTCGTGCGATGGGACAGAAGTGCTCGATGAGCTTGTCCATCATCCGGGCAAGTAGTTCTTCTGGCTCATCGCAGGCTTCTCGATGAGGTGCCGACAGGTAGGCCAGGATGTGCACGGTCACGACAGCGTCACGTGGTAGGCAATCAGCCGATCAGTTGGGTTTGGAGGAGGCCGTGCTGGCCGACGATGTTCCAGCCGCCCGACGTAGGAAAGCGCCGAAGATAGGGGCACCGCCAGGCGCGGGTCCATGGGATCTTGTCGCCGCTAGGCGTGAACAGCGCTATGAAGCGAAAGGCCCTGAACATCAGCATGGGGTCGCGCAGCGGGTGGTTGACGTTGGCGGCTGTTGCCATCCACTGGGGCGTTGAAGACGTGAGGACCCGAGCGCGGCACCGCCCACCTTACGGTTCGCGAGCGCCCCGAACCAGGCCGAGATCGCCACCAGGATGTGGGCCTTGAACTCGTAGATGGGTGTCCAGGTAAACCGTTCCAGTCGCGCGCCGTGCGGGATGATGCGACGGTTCTACCCATTCCGGCGTCTTGCGCTGGCGGTTCAACCACGTAATGTTCACAGTACGTGACGGTGACTCGGTGGCCGGGTGCAGGTAGCCGGAGATGTTGTGGAAGGTGTGCCAGTAGGCAATCGGCGCGAGAATGCCGACCGTGAAGAGCAGGGCCGCCCAGAAGGCGGGGAAAATACGCAGGACGCGGCGCCACATGTAGCGCCAGATCGTCGCGCGCCCCATGCGCGAGCGCGTGATGAGGAATCCCGAGAAAAAGAAGAATCCCGCGACGGCGACACCACCGATGGACTGCTCCTTGAGATCTGCACGCGGGTCACTCGCCGCCGTAGAATCAGCGATCGGACCGGCGTGGGAGAAAGACGACCATGAGCCATCAGCGCGCAAAAACCGATCGAGTGGACGGGGTTGAATGCCTGCGCGACGGACTGAAATTTTAACTAGGGGCCGCAGCCCGAATCGTGGAGAGCTAGAGCCATCGCTCGCCCGCTTCATGGATCGGATCTTGTGGAAGGCGCCGCGTGCCGCGCGGTACGCCGGCTTGAGAGCGTTGCCCAGTCCCGGGGTACGCACCATGATGTTGGTCTTGACGGCACCCAGCAGGTTCGGGACCGAGCCAATGCGCGCCTTGAGGAAGGGCACCTGGTCGATCGCGAAGGCGGGCATCATCGACGAGGTCGCGGCCAGCTTGTACTCGAGGTAGCCGTAGTACACGCCCGCCCACTTCGGGGGTCGTGACGGGGCGCACGTAGTAGCCGCGCGACAGGACCGCGTAGGCCAGGAGCCGCTCGATGACGTGGGCCAGGGAGCCGTCCTTGTAGCCGCCTTCCTCGGGGAAGTCCTCGGGGACGAGACCCGCGCCGGTCAACAGAGACAGTGCCTCCGGGCGCGCGATAAACATGGAGCCGTAGGGGGCCAGCGGCTGGTGGTCGTCGAAGGGGACGGTGATGCCGACCTTCTTCGCGAACTCGCGGGCGGGGCCTCGGTTCGCGAACCACGCGTGGCCCATCGTCGGGCTAGCCCATGTGCGGCATGGGCGCGATCGCCATGCCCAGGCCCGGGTGGGCAGCGAACTCCGCGAGGATGCCGGCCACGTGATCGGAGGAGGCCAGCAGGTTGTCGTAGAGTGCTGCTTGAAGAGCTGGGCGGCGTTGTAGTCGTCCTGGACGGACTTCTTGAGTGGATCTTCACGACGATGTCGTACTCGCCGCAGGTCAGCACGTCGCCACAGTCCACCAGGAACGCGCCGATGTCGCGCCCGCGGTTGGAGGACACGACGCGCACGTCGGCGTCCACGCCTCGTTCCTGGGCGCGCGCCTCGATGAGGGCCTTGTTCTCCTCGTTCGAGGTCGTGGCCACCAGGTGGTAGCCCTCCGGCAGAACGCTCAGGCGGTCGAGGATCTCGTCGGCCATATCGGCGTAGAAAATGTGGGCGACCGCGAGGACCTTCAGGGAGGCGGCGGCATCCAGGGTGGCCTGGTCGGCGCGCGGAGAGATGACGGTCGTCAGGCCCGCGTTGGTCACGAGGTCACGCGGACGCGAGGTGCGCGCGAGGTTCGTGAGGATCAGGTCGGTGTCGTAGCCGGCCTTTTCCGCCAGCTCCAGCATGTCCGCGCCGATGATCGCGTGGCGGTCCAGGTAGAGCGGGTCGTGGAAGAGGTTGCGGCGCTTGAGAATCGGGCAGCCGTCCGCGAGCAGCATCGACGCGTTGTCGAAGACGGGGTTGCGCGAGGGGTAGTCCTCTCGCGGGTAGGCCACGACGTGCGTGTAGCCGAGGTTGCCGAAGTACTCCGTGAAGCGCGACTCGTGCCACTGGATCGAGTCGTTGTAGGAACGGATCGGCGGCATCTCGTCCCAGTACTTGCGGGAAGTCCGGGGAGCTGAGCAGCGGGTTGCGCACGGCGATCCAGTGGGACTGGATGTGGCGCGGCATGCGGGTGGCTGCCAGGAAGGGGTGGGGGCGCACCTCGTCGTGTTCGGTGATGCCCCAGAAGTCCACCGCTCCGGCGGCCTCGACGCGGTCGAAGAGGTTCTTCCACGGGTTGACGGGCGCGAAGAAGGTGTAGTTGAAGAGGATCAACTCGTCGATCTGGCCGAGGCGGTCCCAGCCGAAGCGGGCGATGCCGTCGCGGTATCCGCCCACATCGAAGCCGGTGTTTTCGCGCTCGAAGACCTCGGTGGCACCCGTGAGGAGGCGCTCCCGAGCGGTGTCGTCCAGAGGAGAGTTGGAGACGACGAGGATCTCGTCGAGGTACTCGCGCAGCGAGGTCAGGCACTCCACGATGTAGTCGTCGACGAGGGCCCTGGGGATCAAAGAACAGGAAAAATACCGGCGCGCTTCACGGCCTTACTCCCCGTACCGTCGACGGTGGCCAGGGATCTGGCGGATCTTCGTGGCATCTCCCCACACGCCGGGCGAATCGTAGGGACGATCCGGGAACGCCCCGTACTCGAGGGTGATATCCAGGTCGTTCGCGGATGTAGGCCTCGACGCGGTCGGCGAGGCTCATGGGCTCACCGCTGCAGATATTGATGATGCCGTCGATCTCGTCCTGGGAGACCGTGGCCGCGATCTGGTATGCCAGCCCTGGATGGAGATGAAGTCGTAGAGGTTCTTGCCCGTGGTGAAGGGAAGGTCTTCTTGCCTTCCTGGGCGGCGGCCAGGAGCTTGAGAAGATCGAGGAGCCGTGCGCGTCGTCGCCGACGATGTAGTAGCCGCGCAGCCACTGCATGGTCGCGCCATGCTTGTCGGTCAGCAGCGTCGTGATCTGTCGCAGCGCGTTCTTGGAGATGCCGTACAGCGAGGCGGGGGTTGCACGCGGAGTTTTTCGTCGATGGGGCCTTCCCAGTAGCCGACCTCGTGCATGGAACCCATGACGGCCAGGTGGGTGCAGCCGCCCTCGAGGAGGTTCTCGATGAAGCGGTAGTGGGCGGGCAGGTCCTCGATGTGGGCCGGCGAGTTGTGCACGAAGCCGTCACGCCACGCGAGGTGCAGGACCACGTCCGGGCGTCCGAGCTGGTCGTAAATGTCAGCGTCGCCGCTGAAAATCTGGGTGTCGATGCGACGCGCACGCTCGTCGACACCGTCGAGGCGGAAGTCGACGACACTGACGTCGAGGCCGCGCTCCAGCAGGGGCATGAACAATGTGGCGGCCAATGTAGCCACCGGCTCCGGTAACGAGGACAGTCTTCACCATGTCAGCCAGTCTATCAAGGCGTAGGCGCTACGCAGCTCCGCCCCGCGTTGTGTGCCGTGACGCACCCACCGGCCCCCGCCTCGTTCCCGGGTCGATGGGCTAGGGAACGCGAGGCGGTGCGGTGGTGCAGCGCGCGAGGCAGGGCGAGGAGCCCCTGGAGGACTCCGCGCGCGACCGGCCCCGCCCACCCGAGCGCACTACCCGCGCAATCGAGCGTGCGATGGCTCGCGCGACGACGCCCCACGGGGGCGTGCTGGGCGGCGACGATGATGCGGTTGCGGGCGTTGACCCGCAGGAACATGGGCGAGGACGTGCCCGAGGAGGCGGCGTGCTCGTGGTCGACGACGGCCCCTGCTGTGAAACGCACCTCGTACCCGGCCTCGCGCAGCTTGTGAGGACAGGTCCGTGTCCTCGTAGTACATGAACAGGTCGGTGCGCACTCCCCGACGGCTCGCCACGCGGCGGCGTCGATGGCGCAGGCGCCGCCGCACAGGCCGAGACCTCGGGGGGCGGGCAGCGGGGAGTCTGCGGGGTCCAGCCACGAACGGTCGTAGCCGTTGCCGGCCGGATCGACCTCGTTGCCGGTGGAGTTAATGAGGACCTGGCCGCCGCTCTCACCGTCGGCGACGCGCGTCCAACGGCTGCCGTCGCGGGCGACGAGGAACTCCGTGTCCGAGGGTGTGGAGGGACGCCAGCTGCCCGTCAGGAGGATGAGCGCGGTCGTGGCGCCCGACGCCTCGCCCAGGGGAGCCAGGAGCGCGTCGAGAAGCCGTCGCGCACGGTCGCGTCGTTGTTGAGCAGGACAACGGCATCTTCGCTCAGGCCGGCCGCTCCTGCCATGACGCCGGCGCCGAAGCCGTCGTTCGTCCCGGCGTTCACGAGGGACACGCGCGCGGGATCGGCGGCACCGCGCAGCTCGCCCAGGCCCTCGCGCAGGACGGTCAGGGAGTCGTCGTCCCGATCCGTTGTCGACGATGACGAGGTGGTCCCTCTGCCCCATCTGCGGGGCGACCGAGTGCGCCGCGCGCAGGGTGAGCGGTGCATTCTTCCAGTTGACGAGGATGACCTCGCGCTGCGCGCCCTCATCGCGCACCCGCCAGGGACGCGTAGACGGCGGCGTGTGCGGCGGCGGAGGCCTCCCACGTGAGTCGCGGGCGCGCTCGATGCCGGCGGCGGCGAGGGCGGTCGTGCTCGCTTCCGCGGCGGCTTTCTGAGGGCCTGCGCCAAGGCCGAGGCGTCGGTGGCGGGGACGAGGAGGCCGGCGTCAGTGCCAGTAATCTCCGCCATGCAGGTATCCGCGCTGGTCACGACGGGTGTTCCGTGCGCCATGGCCTCGAGGACGGGCAGGGCCGAACCTTCCCACAGCGAGGGGAAGGTGAAGACGCGTGCGCCTGCGTAGCTGCGGCCAGGGTCGGCGTCGTCGAGGCGTCCCCAGGACGTGGACGCGTTCGCGGCAGGGCGCGTCGGTAGGGTCGCTTCCCCATCCGGCGGGTCCGACGAGGACGAGGTCGAGGTCGGTGCCGCGCAGCTGCTCGTAGGCGGCCAGGAGGGTGGCTAGGTTCTTGCGGGGCTCGCGGGTGCCGACCCACAGGACGTAGGGGCGCGCCAGGCCGTGGCGGACTCGGAACTCCTCCACCTGCGCATCAGTGACGGGCGTGTGGCTCAAGCCGTGCGGGATGACGGTAATGCGGGAGGCATCCAGGCCCGCTTCGATGCAGTCATCGGCGGTGGCCTGCGAGGGCACGATGATGGCGTCGGCTCGCTTCCTCGTGATCTCGAGGGCGCGGTGAAAGTAGGCGGAGCCGTGGGCCGTGAAGTGGTCGGGATCGCGCAGGAAGGCGACGTCGTGGACGGTAACTGCCAGGGGACGGGAGGTCGGCGGGATCGCCCACGTGGTCGCGTGAATGACGTCGGGTCCCGACGAGGCCGTGGTCAGCAGGCGGTCAACGCTGGGGTGCCGAGCCGGTCCCAGGCGGCGTAGAGGGCGCGCCGGGGCAGGGGCGCAGGACGAGGACGGGGATCGTCAGGCCCACGTCGGCGGGGCTGGGCTCGCTGGCGCTGTGTCTGGCGTTGATGCCGACGGCGCGCACGCTCAACGGGGCCAGGCGGGAGGCGACCTCGATGATGTACCGGCCGGACCCTCCGGGACCGGCTGCCACATTTGCTCGACGACCATTCCAACATTGACGCTCATGCGTCCAGGGTAGTTCACGGGCGCGCGGGGGCGGGAACAAAAAGTATCCGCACGCGCAAAATGGCATACGATAAGGGGAATAGTTGTTGCTCCCGACCCAATGGGGATGATCGTGGCCCACTTCGTTTCTCACTCGCATCCGATCCGCGTCCTGATGGACGGCACCGCAATCCCCTGCAGACCTGGGCGGCGTCGGCCGCTACGTGGACGACCTGGTGCCGGAGCTGGTGGAGCAGGGCGTGGACCTGACGATGGCGGTCCAGGGGCGCGACGCCGAGCATTTCGCGCTCCGTCTGCCTTCGGCGCGCATCATCCCGATTTCGCGGCGCTTCGAGTCCCGTCCCGCGCGCATGGCGTGGGAGCAGACGGGCTTGCCCAAGCTGATCCGCAAGGTCCGCCCCGACGTCCTACATTCCCCGCACTACACGTCCCCTGGTTCCCGGGTGTCCCCGTGGTCATTACACTGCACGACGCGACGTTCTTCTCCCACCCGCAGGCGCACTCGCGCCTCAAGCAACGTTTTTTCTCCACTGCGATCCGCCGCGCGATTCGCCGCGCGGACGCCCTCGTGGTTCCTTCCTTGGCCACGCGCGACGAGACCATCAAGTACGCGGGCGGGGATCCCTCGCAGTTCTACGTGGCCTATCACGGCGTGGATCGGACGATCTTCCACCCGGTTTCCGACGCCGAGCGCGAGGCGTGTCAAAGTGTCTTTGGGCCTGGAGGGGCGCGACTACATCGGCTTCCTGGGCACGCTGGAGCCCCCGTAAGAACGTGCCGAACCTGGTGCGCGGCTGGGTCAAGGCCGTCTCCGACCGCTCGAATCCGCCGGCTCTGGTCCTGGCCGGCGGCAAGGGGTGGGACGAGGACATCGACCCGGCCCTGGCCGCGGTGCCCGAGCACCTGACGGTCCTGCGCCCCGGCTACCTGCCCCTCGAGGACCTGCCCGGTTTCCTGTCGGGCTGCGTCATTTTGGCCTACCCCTCGATCGCCGAGGGCTTCGGCCTGCCTGTCTTGGAGGCGATGAGCTGCGGCGCTGCGACGCTGACGACTCGTCTGACTTCTCTGCCGGAGGTCGGCGGCGACGCCGTCGCCTACTGCGACATCGACCCCGATTCGATCGCCTGTGCCCTGGTGGAGCTGCTGGATGACCCCCTCGCCGCGAGGGCGTTGGGAGCCGCGGCGATTCCGCGCGCCGACGAGTTCACGTGGGCCCGCGCCGCGTCCGTCCACATCGACGCATTCCGCGCTGCTGCGCGTTCCTGAAAAGAAGGAGGAAGTACAGATGGTTCCTGAAAAGAAGGAGGAAGTACAGATGAACGCTGTGCGCGTGGAGCGTGCCAACGAGGCGGAACCCGAGAAGGTGGAGTCGGCCTCGTCGCGTCCAAAGGCTCCTCGGCGTGGCCGGGGCGAACACGGCCGCTCCCTTCCCTTCTTGCTGTTCTCATCCTCATCGTCGCGGTGATCACATCCGCGCTCGCGTGGGTTGTCGCCTCCCCGTGGGCGCCTCACCCGACGAGGATTACCATCTTGGCGCAATGTGGTGTCCACCTCCCGTGGACGAAACAGGTTGCCAGATCGGCACAAAGAACGGACAAAAGGCCGTTATCGTGCCCCAGACTCTGGCGAAAGACGTCACCTGCTACGCCTTTGAGCACGATAATTCGGCGCGCTGCACCTTCGCGTACTCGGACGATCTGACGGCTACGACCCTGCGGTGGGATGACGGCAACTACCCGTGGGGCTACTACCGGTTTGCGCACCTGTTCGTCCAGCATTCGACGAATCGGGCGGTGTTGGCATTGCGGGTTTTCAATACACTCTTGGCGATCGGACTGCTCGGCGCGATTATTGCCTTGGCCGACTCGGAGCTACGAAGCGCGATCAGCGTCGCGCTAACCATCGCGTGGCTACCAATGGGCTTCTATTTCATCGCAAGCATGAACCCCTCCTCGTGGGCGATCAGCGGCACTTTTGCCTTCGCTTCCGCCATGTTGGCAGCCACACGGTCAGCAGGGCCGCGCCGGGCTGGTCTGATTGCCTGCGCCCTGGCTGGCGCGGTTTTTGGCGTGCACGTCGCGCGGCGACAGCGCCTTCTTCCTTTTCGTCGTCACGGTCGCTCTGGCCTTTGCCGTTCCGCTACGGCGCCGCATCATCTCGAGGCCGTGGTGGCCTCAATGCCTCTGTAGTCGGCGTTGTGATCATGCTTCGCACGAATGTGTCGTCGAAACTGGTGCCGGTTGAGGCGAGTGCCGCCACTGTCAGGGCGCCGCGCGATTCTCCTGAAGAATCTGGCGGGGATTCCGGACTATTTGAGGGGTTTTGTCGGCTACCGCCTGGGGCCGGGGTGGAATGACGTGACTTACCAGGGCGGGGTGAGGGCGAACAGCACTGGCGATTGTTATTGTGCTCATCTGTTGGGCCCTGGCGCATCTGTCATGGCGTCGGGCACTGTCAGCGTTGGTCGTCCTCGGTGCAATCGTCGGTGTTCCTGTCACGATCGGCGTGCAGGGCCGTTTCAACAATGTGGAGATCTATCAGCCCCGCTATATGTTGCCGCTCTTCGCTGTGTTTTTGTTGATGCTTCTGGCACCCAGCCCCGCTCGCTCCGATCATCACCGTCAGGGGCATTGGTGCCATGCCATTGCGTCCCCCCTTCCGGGATTTTCGGACGCCTGTGCGTGGGCGTTGTCGCAACGCTTTGGGCCCTGACGTACGCCCGCGCTCTCTACCTCATCATTGAGCGCTACGCGTTCGGCTGGAACCCGCAGAGGTACCCGATTGATCTGTCACACGCAACGAGCACGGGATACGAGTGGTGGTGGCCGGGGGCCCCAATCGGCCCGATGGCGGTGTGGATCATCGCCTCACTTTGCGCTTGCGTCGCCGTCGCACTGATGCTCTATCTGTGGAATCAATCTGCGATCCGGGAGCGTATCGAGGAACAATAAAACTCACAGCCAAAACGTTCGCAAAGTTCTCATTCGATGCTATGATCGAACACGCAGTAGAATTTAATGCTTGCGAACGAAAGGTGATTGCATGCCTTCGACAAACGTCGGCACGCTCAGCGAGCCCCAATTCAACATTCTGACCGCCCTGGCCGGGCCAATTTCCCCTCACGCAGCGAGCGCTGTCGGAGGCCACCGGCATGAGCCTGGGGCGCGTCAACACCGCCACCCGCGAGTGCGAGGCCGCCGGCTACATCAACGAGCGCGCGATCAACGACGCGGGCCGCGAAGCCCTGGAGCCCTACCGCGTCACGGGTGCCGTCATCATGGCCGCGGGCCTGTCCTCGCGCTTCGCGCCCATCAGCTACGAGCGCCCCCAAGGGAACGCTCAGGTGCGCGGCGAGATCCTCGTCGAGCGTCAGATCCGCCAGCTCCACGAAGCCGGCATCACGAACATCACGCTGGTCGTGGGCTATAGAAGGAATACTTCTTCTACCTGGCCGACAAGTACGACGTCGACTATCGTCGTCAACCGCGAATACGCCACGCGCAACAACAACGGCTCACTCTGGCTCGTCAAGGACCGCCTGGACAACACCTACGTGTGCTCCTCGGACGACTACTTCACCACCAACCCCTTCAGGCCCTACGTGTACAAGTCCTACTACTCGGCGAACTACGTCGAGGGTCCCACCGACGAGTGGTGCATCAAGACGGGTCCGGGCGACCGCATCACGGGCGCGACAGTGGGCGGCAGGGACGCGTGGGTCATGCTCGGCCACGTCTATTTCGACCGCGTCTTCTCCGCGAAGTTCACGCGGATCCTCGAGCAGGTCTACCACCTGCCCGAGACGGTGTCAGCTCTGGGAGTCCATCTACCTGGATCACATCAAGTCCTTCGACATGGTGATCCGGCGCTACCCTGACGGCATCATCCACGAGTTCGACTCGGTCGACGAGGCTGCGCAACTCGATCCCTGTTCATGGAGAACGTGGACTCTGAGGGTCTTCGACCACATCGTCGAGACTCTGGGCTGCGCAAAGTCGGAGATCCGCGACTTCTACCCCTCAAGCGGGCATCACGAACCTGTCGTGCCACTTCGCGGTGGGCGACGACAGAGTACGTCTACCGCCATCCGGGGATCGGCACAGAGAAGATCGTGGACCGCAGCGCTGAGTTCGCTGGCTTGCGCCTAGCCGCCGAACTCGGCATCGACGATACCTTCATCACGGGCGACCCGGCAGCGGGATGGAAGCTCTCACGCTTCGTGCGCGACGTGCGCAACCTGGACGTAACCCGCCCTGAGGAACTGAAAGCGGCCATGGAGATGGACCGTGCGCTGACACGTCCGGTCGCGTCCTGGACCGCTCCTTCGATTTCGTGACCGAAGGCTTGCGCTACGGGGGTCTCCTGAAGACCTTCGGCCCGATTGATGTCCCCGGCTACTTTGAGCTGCGCGACAGGTCCTGCGCCTCAAGGCTTTCGCGGACGCGGACGGGTTCGAGGTCGTCCCCTCGCACAACGACTTCTTCCCCCGAACTTCCTGGTGGATAACGATGGCAACATCAGCCTCATCGACTGGGAGTATGCGGGTATGTCGGACATGGCCGCCGACTTCGGAACGATGACCGTCGTGCACGGCGGAGATGACCCGCGAGGCGCGCTCACGCCGCCTGGAGTTCTACCTGGGTCACGCCCCAGCGAGGCCGAGGAGCGCCACTTCTTCGCCTACGAGGTCTTCGCGGGCTGGTGCTGGTAGCCTGTGGGCACTGGTCAAGGAAGCCGAGGGGCGACGACGTGGGCGAATGGCTCTACATCTACTACTCGCGCGACGCGCACGATCGATTCCCTGCTCGCTTCGTACGAGGGCCACCTCGACCTCGGGCGCGCAGGTCTCCCAGGAGGGTGAGCTGGCATGAAAACTCAACACGGCGGCCAAGCGTTAGCGGTAGTTTTTCTCGGGTGTCCTGTGGGGCCTCTGACACGGTCGTGCTGGCGATCGCCCTGGCCATGATTCCGTTCGCCGACTTCGGCCGAGTCGCGCTGGCGGGTGCGGTCCTGCACGACGTTGCGTGCGCCGTAATCCTGGTGGTCTACATGGCGATTCGAGGCCGCCTGAAGGACACCGTGGCGGCGCTGCGCACGCGCCCGGGCGAAGTCGGTGATCGCGGCAGCTCTCGTGGCCCGATCGGCATGAGCGGCTACCTCATCGCCATCGACAACATCGGCCCCGGCCTGACCGCGATCATCTCAACGTTCTACCCGGCGCTCGGCACCCTGCTGGCGTTCGTTCTCTTGAAGGAGCGCATGGCTCCGCGTCAGATCATGCCCTCCTGGTCGCGCTCGGCGCGATCGTCGGCGACAGGCGCTGGTCGGCGACGGCGGAGCCATCGAGGGGCGGCAACGCGATCTCAGAGCGTCGCCGGCGCCCTGGCCTGCGTGATCGGCTGGGGTTCCGAGGCCGTCATCCTCACGTGGGGTATGCGCGACGAGGCCGTGGATAACGAGGTGGCCCTCCAGATCCGCAGAAACGACCTCGGCGGTGGTCTACCTGTTCGTCCGTGGCACCGATCGCGGGGATGCTTCAGCTTCACGCGCTGCGCTCGCTGGCCCACCTGTCGGCGGGCGTGGTGGCTCTCGCCGGTCTGGCAGGCACGGCCTCGTGCCTGTTCTACTACAAGGCCCTGTCGGCCATCGGCGCATCGCGAGGCATGGCCCTGAATATCTCCTACTCGGCGTGGGCGATTATCTTCGCCCTGGTGTTGCAGGGCACGGTACCCACGGCCACGCAGGTCGTCTGCTGCGTGCGTCATCCTGGTGGGCACCGTCTGGCTGGCGACTCCCTCGTGGGGTGATCTACTTCCCAGGCGCGCGGGTCGCGTCAGCGCAACAAGGCGTGAGACAATGGCTGGTGGGCGCGCATGCGCCCGCAGCTTTCCGCACCCGGAGGACTTATGACGACGCCCCAGCGACCTGCACCGGGTCCATATGCTGCTGACCTACATCCTGTCGGAGTTCGACCGGGTGTGCGAGGAGATCGGCGTGACCTACGCGCTCTACGGCGGCAGCGCGATCGGTGCCTGCGTCACGGTGGTTTTTATTCCGTGGGACGACGACATCGACGTACTGCATGGTCCGCGAGGACTACGAGCTTTTCCTGCGCGAGGCACCAGCCTCCTGTCGGAGGGTTTCCGGATCGACAATCCAGGCCAGCACGCCGCGCTATCACCTGTTGTTCTCCAAAGCTTGGCTGGAGGGGACCGTGTTTCGTTCCCAGGGCGAAGTCAACCCCGATTACACGCCGCCAATCTTCTTGGACATTTTTCCCATTGGACACTGTGCCCGAGGATGAGAAGCGTTTCCGTTCGATGTGCCGCCGCACCTGGTGGTGGGGACGCCTCCTCTTCCTGTCGGGTGATTCCGACCCCGAGCTTGCCCGGCATGGTGGCGTGGAAGCGCTCGCTCGTGCACGCGGTGACGCGCACGGTGAATCTGGCGCTGCGTGCCGCGCAGATATCCCCGCGCGGCCTGTACGCCCGGTGGGAGAAGGCCGCGCGGGCGGCGGAGGGCGAGCAGACGGGTACCTACGCCGATTTCACGATGCGTGACCCGTGGAATTGGATCGTGCACCGCGACGAGTTTGTGCCGACGCGCCGCGTTCCTTTCGAGACGATCGAGGCGTCGATCCCTCACGACGTGGAGGCACTGTTGACGCGTGGATACGGCGATCTACATGCAACTGCCTCCCCGGAGAAGCGCTACAACCACGAGGCAGCGGTCGATCGACTTTGGCCCCTACGCCGAGTCCCTCTAGGCTCAGCCCCTGACGATCGGAGACACATGAGCGCCGCGAACCCCGCAACCCTGGCGAGCCATTCAGCGCGCCACCAAGCGGTGCCTCGCCGAGACCGATCGCGTGTGCGCCCTCCTCGACCTGCGCTACGTCGCCTACGGCGGCACGGCAATCGGGCTGTGCGCCACCAGGGCTTCATCCCGTGGGACGACGACGGGGAAGTGGCATGCCGCGGGCAGATTACGAGCGTTTCATCGCCGAGGCCCCGGCCCTCCTCGGGGACGAGTTCTTTATCGCCTCCCCGCCACTCACCCCAACTACCCGATCAGCTTCGGGGTGCTGGAAGCTAGAAAGGCTCGGAGTTCGTCTCGAAGGTCGCGAAGGACCGCTCCTTCCGCATGCCGATCGGCGTGGACCTGTTCGTCCTGGATGAGATCGCGGATGACCCCGGCCGCTTCCGCGCCCACTGGGGCATGCGGGCGCTGCGCGTCAACGAGGCATCGCTGTACAGACGCTGGCTGCGCGCCGCCCTCATGGGCCGCGAGAACCTGCGAAGGAGGCCGACGGCTCGATCCTGTTCGGCGATTTTTCGACGCGCGATCCGCTTCGCTGGAGCGCTACCGAGGCCGAGCTCTTCCCGGCTCGCCCGTCCCTTCGAGGACATCACGGTGCGCATCCCGGCCGCTTACGACGTCGCTGCCACGCGCGGCTACGGGGATTACATGCGCATTCCGGATCCTCGAAGATCGGGTGACCCACGAGCCCTTCCACATCGTTTTCGGGCCGAATGATCCGAGGCCCGAGGCCCGCAGAGGAGGCCGGCGCGTGAGCGAGAAGGACACCTGCGGCCCCGTCCCTTCCTGACGCGCATACCACCGGCGACGCGCAGGTCGTGGCCACCGAGGAGGCCCTCGAGTCGCGCGGCCAGCTGGGCGCGACTCACCTGTGGAACACGGCCGCCTCCCTCATGTCGAGCCTCGCCGTGGTCATCATGGGCGTGGCGATCATGCGCTCGGGCGCGACGGATTCCTTTGCGCGCGCCCAGTACGGCTCTGTTCACCCTGGCGTTGGCAATCGGCCAGCAGTACCAGACGGTGGGCCTGTACGAGGTGCGCACCTTCCACGTGACGGACGTGCGGCGACGCTTCGATTTTGGAACCTACTCTGTCCACGAGGCTGCTGACTTGCCTCGTGATGGTGAGCCTGATCCTGCTCCACCTCGTGGAACTCTCGACGAAGGACCCCCTATCCCGCGTTCACGGTCATCGCGGCGATGGCTCCTCCTGCGCGTTTTCGACGCCTTCGAGGACGTGATTACCTCGGAGTTTCAGCGCCCGGGCGCCTCGACATCGCGGGCAAGGCCTGCTTCGCCCGCATTTTCACGACGACGTTCCTGTGGTCGGGCCTGTACTGGGTCACGCAGGATCTGCTCTCGCCACGCTCGTCACCTTCGCGGTCACCTGCGTGGTGCTCGTGGTGGCCTACGGCCCGCCCGCGCGCGGCCTGTTCTCACCGCTACCCTCGTTCAATCGACGAGGCATCGGCGGGATCCTGTGGGAATGCCTGCCCCTGTTCATCGCCGCGTTCCTCAACCAGTACCTGGCCAACGCCCGCGCTTCGCGATCCACGCGAGCCTCGGCGACGAGGGAGCTGGGCGTCTCGCGATCATCTACATGCCCGCGGTCGCGATCAACACTGCCGTCGCTGTTCGTCTTCCGCCCCTGCTCACTCCGCATGGCGCTGCGCTGGGCCGAGGGCAAACGCGGGGAGTTTTTCGCGATCGTTCGCCGCGGCCTCTGACGACCGCGCTCGCTCTTCGTCCCTCGCCGCGCTCGTCACCTACGTGATCGGCGCGCCTCTCCTCACCCTCGTGTTCGGCACGGACGTGTCCAACTATGTGCCTGAGCTGATGGTGCTCGTCCTCGGTGGTGCCTCAACGCCGCCGGCGTCATCTCTCTACATAGCGCTGGCGACCATGCGCCGCCTGCGCGCGCGTCCTCGTCGCGTTCCTGATCGCGGGAGGGACCGCCTACGTCGCGGCCGCGCCGCTCGTGCGCCCTTCGCCATGATGGGCGCATCCCTCGGCCTATGCTTCAACCATGGCCCTCCTCGCGGCGCTCTTCGTCGCGTTCTATGCTCATCCCTCGTCCGCAACGCGCCCACCGAAATGGAGTCCGTCAATGGCTGACCGCTCTCACTCCCCGTCAAGGTTGCCATCTTCATGGAGTTCTTCCTGCCCTACCTGGGCGGGATCGAACGCTACCAGGATCGCCTGAGCGAGCAGCTGCGACTTCTCGGCTACGACGTGTTCATCGTCACGTCCCTGCACGACGAGTCCCTGCCTCGTTTCGAGGACAAGGACGGCCTGCGCATCTACCGCCTGCCCACCAAGGGCATCTTCAAGCAGCGCTACCCCTTCTTCAAGCGCGACGCCCGCTTCAAGGAAACGATGGCCGCCGTCGAGGCTGAAAATGCGGACTTCACATCGTCAACACGCGTTTCCACCTCACCAGCCTGCTCGGCGCACGCCTCGCACACCGCCTAGGCCGCCCCGTCGCGCTCATCGAGCACGGCACCGCGCACATGAGCGTGGGCAACCCCGTGCTGGACTTCTTCGGCGGCATCTACGAGCACGGCCTGACCCACTTCGTCAAGAAGCACGTGACCTCCTACTATGGGGTGTCGCGCAACTGCAACAAGTGGCTGCGTCACTTCAAAATCAAGGCGTCGGGCGTGTGGTACAACGCGGTGACGCCGGAGGATACGGCCGTGGCGGACGACCGCTACGAGCGCGAGTGGCGCGAGGCCGCGATGACCTCGAGATCGTCATTTCTACGCGGGGCGCCTCATCGCTGAAAAGGGCATCGTCGCACCGCTGGACGCCTCGCACGTCTGCGCGCCGAACTGCCGGACGTCCCATTGCGCCTGGCCGTCGCCGGATCTGGCCCCATCGAAGACGAGCTGCACGAACGCTACGGGTCGGATCCGGCTGTGTCGTTCCTGGGAAAGCTGATTTCCCCGCCGTCATGAGCCTGTACCGCCGCTCCGACGTGTTCGTCCACCCGTCCATGTACCCCGAGGGGCCTGCCCACCTCGATCCTCGAGGCAGCCCTGGGCGATTGCGCGATCGTGGCGACGCCTCGCGGCGGCACCGAGGAGGTCATCACCTCCCCGCGCTCGGATGGATCGTGGACGGCCGCACATCCGCCGAGCCTCGGATGCGCTCGTCCCCGCCCTGCGCGAGGCTGTCACCGACCCGGTGCGTCGCGCGTCCTGCGCGGCGGCTGTGGGCGCACGCGTACGCGAGCACTTCACGTGGCAGTCCGTGGCCCGCGAGGTCGCCTCCGTCATCGACGAGGCCGTGGCGCACCAAGCGTTGATAATCGTTGCCCGGGGCTGCTCCAGTGTGCCGGTGGGCGGCGGCCTGCCCGCGAGATCGCCACACGCGAGCTCCGCTCGGAGTGCTCGATCTCGAGGCCCGCCCTGGCCCCGCCACCGCCCACCGGCACCGCAGCCACCTTCACCCTGCAGGCCTCGCACCACCCTCCAGTCGGGCGGCTACTACCACCTGGCCCTGCCACCGCCCAGCGGCACCGCAGCCACCTTCACCCTGCAGGCCTCGCGCCACCTCTCCAGTCGGCGGCCACTACCACCCTGATCCTGCCGCCACCCACCGGCGTCGCAGCAACCTCGCTCCCTGCGGCCTGCGCTCATCCAATCGGATGACAATGGGGTTTTGCAGCATTAGGAGCTCACTGCCGGCGTGTCGCCGGCGTGTCGAGGGTTCTACGGCGCTATTCCCCACTGCATGTCACCTGGGCAGCAGGCCGGGACCAACAGCACTCACCCTCAGCTCCTCCACACGACGACCACCGTCTCTCCCTCACCCTAGCGACGCAACATCACGACGATACTCCGGCGTAAAACGACGACGAGTTCCCGCAACAAGCACCTCACTCTCAGGCACACACCCGCTTCACGAAGTGTCACAACACCAGCCTAAGCACAAAATATAAAGGGGTCGAGGGGTGGGCGCTCTGCGCCCACCCTCCACTCGCGGAGTTGTCAGACTCAGGCGTTCGTCGGGAAGTTCATCCCGACGTAGCCAACCTTCTCGCCACGCTTGGGCCAACGGGTCGTGACGACCTTGGCCTTCGTGAAGCGCACGCCCCGGGGCCATGGATGTGGTGTCGCCCAGCAGCGACTCTTTCCAGCCGCCGAAAGAGTAGTAGGCGACAGGAACCGGGATCGGCACGTTGACGCCGACCATGCCGGCCTCCACATCGACCACAAAGTGGCGGGCAGTATCACCGTCGGAGGTGAAGATCGCGGAGCCATTGCCGAACTCGGAGGAGTTGACGATCTCGATGGCCTCTTCAGGTGTCGGCGTGCACGACGACCAGGACCGGACCGAAAGACCTCCTCGCAGTAGACGCTCAGGTCGCGGTCCACATTGTCGATGATCGGGGGGCCAGCCAGAAGCCATCCGCATACCCTCACCCTCGGGACGGTAGCCGCGGCCGTCGAGGACAACGTTCGCACCCTTCGCCTCGGCCTCGTCGATCCACTTGGTAATGCGCTCCTGGGAGGAACGGGTGATGACCGGACCCATCTCGAGGCCGGGTCGGTGCCAGGGCCGACGACGATCTTCTCGGCGCGAGCCTTGATCGCGGGAACCAGCTTCCTCAACACCGCCGACGGCGACAATCACAGGCAGGGCCATGCAGCGCTGGCCGGCCGCACCGAAGCGCTGGCGCTGATATGCTGCGCGGCGAACTCAATGTCCGCGTCAGGGCATGACGATCGCGTGGTTGTTCGCGCCACCCAGGGCCTGAACGCGCTTGTCGTGGGCCACGCCCGTGTCCTGCACGATGTGGGCGACCGGGGTGGAGCCGACGAAGGAGATAGCGTCGATGCCGGGGTGGGTGAGGATGTCGGTAACCAGGTGACGGTCGCCGGCGATGACGTTGAACAGGCCGTCGGGCAGGCCGGCCTCCTTGTAGAGGCGGGCGATGATCAGCGAGGCGCTGGGGACGACCGAGGCAACCTTGAGGATGAAGGCGTTACCGGTGGCCAGGGCGACCGGATGCATCCACATGGGGACCATGGCCGGGAAGTTGAAGGGGCAGATACCGGCGACGACGCCGACAGGGCTGGCGCAGGGTGTGCACATCCACGCCGGTCGAGGCCTGGTCGGTGAACTCGCCCTTTGAGGGCGGCGTTGATGCCACAGGCGAAGTCGATGGTCTCGCGGCCGCGGGCGATCTCGCCGAGAGCGTCGCCGTGGGTCTTGCCGCCCTCGCGCACGATGGCGTCGGCGATCTCATCCTGGTGCTCGATGACGAGCTGGCGGAACTTGAACATGATGTCCACGCGCTTGGGCCAGGGCGGTGCGGCCCCATTCCTTCTGCGCGTTGCGGGCGATCTCGACGACACGGTCGAGGCAATGCTTGTCGGCGAGGGCGAGCTGGTCGACGACCTTGCCCGTGGCGGGGTTTTCGACGCCGATGGTCTTCTCGAGTGAGCGACGTACTCTTCACCGTTGACCCACAGGTTGATTGTCATTGGTTTTTACCTTTTCTTCCCATTCATCCACGAATGGCGAAACATCTTTGTTAGGACAAATGGTAGCATGTTTCTGCGACCAATGTCGCGACATCCGCACTACCGGCACATACCAGGACACAGATTGTCCCGTCTATCGGACACGAGCCTCGCACTCCCCGACACGAGGCCATGGCCGAGGGCCTGCCCCATCGCGCACGTCCCACGCCCCGCCTCGTCCCCACTACGACAGGATGGGGGCGGCCCCGGATTACATCCGGGGCCGCCCACGCAGCGCGCCGACGCATCACAGGTGAGTGGCGCTGCGGCTTGCGATCGTTCTGGTAGTCCTCGTACGCACGCTGCGTCGACTCGAGCACGGACACCTCCGAGATCGCCACGTCCCACCAGGAGGATCCGGGCGGGTTGGGGCCCATCAGGTCGGTCTCGATGTGGATCATGGTCGCACGATCCGAGGCGGCGGCCACCTTGTAGGCCTCCTGAACTCCTCGATCGTGTGGACCTCGATCACGTCGATGCCCCACGAGCGTGCGTTCGCCGCGATGTCCACGCCAGCGATCGTGTCCGGTGTCCTCCAGGTGCGAGCCGGTCCCACGCTGACGGTACTTCGTCGCCGAAGCGCTGGGAGCCGCGCGACCGGACAGGGCGCCGATCGACGCGAAGCCGTAGTTCTGCAGCAGGACGTAGATGACCTTTGATGCCCTCCTGGGCGACCGTGGCCAGCTCCATCGGGAGCATCTGGTAGGTGCCGTCGCCGACGATCGAGACGACCTCGGACTGCGGACGCGCCAGCTTGACGCCCATGGCGGCCGGGACCTCGTAGCCCATGCAGGAGAAGGCGTACTCGACGTGGTACTGACGGGAGTCTGGCCCTGCCACAGGGCCTGCAGGTCGCCGGGCATCGAGCCGGCGGCGTTGATGACCACGTCCTCGTCGCCCATGAGCTCGTTGAGCGCGCCGAAGACTCTCGGTCTGCGCGGGCAGCGGGGCGTTGCCCACGTGGTAGCACTGCTCCACCTGGCGGCCCACGCCTCGCGCTCGGCGGCGATCTCGGCGGTGTAGGACTCGTCGACGCGGTAGTCGGCCAGCTCCTCGGTCAGTGCGACGAGCGCCCTCGCGGGCGTCGGCCACGACCATCTCGGCGCTCTGCTTGGCGGCGTCGAAGGGCGTGATGTTGATGTTGACGAAGGAGACGTCGGGGTTCTTGAACTGCGTCTCGAGGCCGTCGTGAAGTCGGGTAGCGCGTGCCCACGCCGATGATCAGGTCGGCCTTGTCGGCGAGGGTGGTTGCCCGAGTCGCCGCCGGTGGAGCCGACGCCGCCCACGGAGCAGGGGTGATCGCAGTTGATGGCACCTTACCGGCCTGCGTGTCGGCGACCGGGATGCCCGTCGCGGCCGCGAATGCGCGCAGCCCTCGAGGCCTCGGAGTAGATGGTGCGCCGCCGCCGGCGATGATGAGGGCGCTTGGCGGCGCGGATCTGGCGACCGCGCGCTCGAGGGCGGCGCGCGCTGGCCGACGGCGCACGTGCCACCGCGCTTTGGCGAAGAACTCGATCGGCCAGTCGTAGGCCTCAGCCTCGAACGTCCTGGGGCAGAGGCAATCGTCACGGCACCGGTCTCGGCTGGATCGGTCAGGACGCGCATGCCGGGCCAGGAGCGAGGAATCAGCTGCTCAGACGGCTTGATGCGGTCGAAGAACGCGACGACGGGGCGGAACGCGTCGTTGACGGTCACGTCGAGCGAGGTCGGATCCTCGAGCTGCTGGAGGACCGGGTCCGGGATGCGGGTCGCGAACTGGTCGGAGGGAAGATGAGGACGGGCAGGCGGTTTGGTTGTCGCCGTCGCAGCGCCGGTCACCATGCTGAGCGAGCCGGGGCCGATCGACGCGGTCGTCATCCAGGTCTCGCAGGCGGTTCGTCGTCTTGGCGAATGCCGCGGCCGCGTGACGGCACCCTGCTCGTTGCGTGGGCATGATGTAGGCATCGGGTTTCTCACCCTCGGCGGGCGCGATCTCGTTCTGCAGCGAGGGCCTGGCCGATGCCGGCGACGTTACCGTGGCCGAAGATGCCGAAAGGCGCCCGCGATGAGGCGGTGCTCGACGCCGTCGCGCTCGGTGTACTGGTTGGACAGGAAGCGAATGATTGCCTGTGCGACCGTCAGGCGCACGGTTCCCCTTATAGGCTTTTGCTCGCGGGTGTCCTTTCGGGCTGTCTTACTTGTTCATGGGAGACGGGGGTCCACTTCCTGGTTTTCCCAGGTCGCACGGATCCAGTGGTGCGCCGGATCGTCGGGGCAAGCCACACGAGGTCCTCGTTCGGGCCGGCCATGACGTTCAGGTAGTACATGTCGTAGCCGGGGCGCGACGCAGGGGCCGTGGTAGCCGGGGCACGAGGGCGACGTCACCGTCGTGGACCTCGCAGCACAGGTCGATCGGGCGGCCGGGGGCCATGCCGTAGTGGTGCAGGCCAAAGCCCTTGGATCCCTCGCCGTCTTCGATCCTCGAAGTAGTAGATCTCTTTCGAGCTCGCGCTCGTCCTCGGAGTCCTGCTCGTGCTTGTGGGCCGGGTAGGAGGACCAGTTACCGCCGGGGGTGATGACCTCGCAGGCCAGCAGGTGGGAGGTGGTGACGCCCTCGACGGCGAGGGAGAAGTTGCTGACCTGGCGCAGCAGTCTTCGACGCCGCGCAGGTCGACGCGGACCTGGCTCTTGGGGGTAGTAGGCGACGTCGATGTCGCGGGTGGCGATCGCGAGGGGAAGGCGAAGCGGCCCCGTCAGCGGAGGTGATGGTCAGGCTCTTGCCGCCCCTACGTACAGGTAGTCGGTGACGCCGGAGAAGACGCCGCGGCGACCCTCCAGCTCGTAGATCTGCCCGTCGACCTCGACGGTCGCGCCCCGCGCGAGGGGCAGCATGAGGAGCTCGGCCTCGCCGGTCTCGACGACCTGGGAGGCACCGGCCTCGAGAACGAGGGACGCGCAGACCGAGAAGGCCCAACCGGCACGCTGGGGTCAATATCGACGGTGAATTGCCGTGGCCGGAGGAGCCGGCGGGAACGTAAATGTCGGGAAGAGTCATCGTAGTCTCCTGAAAAGTTGGGCATCGGTGCGCGCTGGTTGATAAAGGGGGACGAGGCTGGGGCGTCGGGTGGGTTACGGGAGGACCCCCGTTTCGACGAAGGTGCGCAGCTGCTCGAGGGTCGGGCATCGCTGTCGAGCATTCGATGTGCAAAACACACGTAGGCTCCCATGGCCGAGGCGTAACGGATCGTGCGCTCGAGGTCCCACCCTTCGACGAGGCCGTGGATGAGCGCGCCTCCGAAGGCGTCCCCGCACCGAGTCCGTTGACGACGTCCACGTCCCAGGCGTCGACCCCACGCGCTCGTCGGCGGTCTTGGCGAGATGTCCCTTTGGGCCCTGTTGACGATCGCGAGCTTGACGCCCCGTTCGAGGAGGGCGTCAGCTGCGCCTTCGGGATCGGAGACGCCGACGGCCATCTCGCATTCCTGGCGGTTACCGCGACGGCGACGTCCACGCGGGACAGGACGGTTGCGACGCGCGAACGCGCCTGGGCCATGCTACACAGATTGGAGCGGTAGTCGAGGTCGAGGATCGTCACGCCATTGGAGCGGTCGCGCGTGATCGAGGGCGCGCAGGTGCAGGCCGAAGGAGGAGTCGCGCGACAGGCCGGTCACGGTGAACCAGAAGATTCCGGCTCGTTCGACGGCGTCCCAATCCACCTGATCTCCCTCCTCAGCCCCAGGTCCGGCGCGCTGGCCTACGGTAGAAGTAGAGCGGGAAGGGAGTCCGGCGGAAAAGCTCGGCGAAGGTCACGGGGGTGTGGGTCGCGCACGGTGACGACGTGGTCGGAGGAGACGCCCAGGCGCTTTCCAGTTCCCGGGTCACGAACGGCCGAAGGGCGTCATCCCCACGCCGGTGATGACGCCGCAGATGCCGAGCGCGCGGCGGCGACGGCGACGTTCGTCGGGCTACCGCCGAGAAACTTTCCGAAGGTCTCGACGTCTTGCGCTTCGGTGGGGCGCCAACTTTGAGAGGATAACGTCAATGCCGGAACGACCCATTGCAGAATGTCGACATAGCGGCGCTCGAGAGCATGGCGTCTCCTTCCTCTCCATTGAAGAGTGGCCCTGCAGACCTTTCTCTTCAAGAATGCACGTACTCAACAGGCAATCGTCAAACTTCTGTCCGTACAATATGTAGCAGCGCGTCGGTCACGCTCCTGACATCAACGCTGATACCATGTAACGTATTTAATTAACACGCCGTCGCGCCGCACACGAAGTTAAGGTTTGACATGGCCAAAGCTTAATCGCCCACGGAGAACACCTCACGTTCCGGGACATCACGCTGGATCGCTCCTCCCCCGTGCCAGCTATACTCCAAATTTCGGGCCCATCGCTGGCTCATCAACTCCGAGCGCGCGCTGCCCGCGGACACGCGCCTGGAGGACGAACTCGTCGATGGCTGCGCGACCACATCGTTCGCACGGCGACGGGCCCCTCCAGCGCCTCGTTGTCGACCGAGCCTCCTGACGCGCCGCCGCGGCGTCGGCACGATCGTGTCCCTGCGCCACGTCCACCGCCCCATGGAGCCCACCTCCCTCATGCGCGACCTCGTCGACGCCGGACACAAGGTCCACACGACGATTCAACGTTGACGGCGCGCCCGGCCAACGCCTCAGGAAACCGACATCACTCAAGAGATCGCCGATGGGAACCTCCCTATCGCCCACATCGAGCGCACGCGCTTTTGCCAACGACGAGCCGATCGCCGTGCTCACCAACCATCCCGACGGACATCGCGCCGACCATGGCAGGAGCTCCGAGTCCGCCTCTCTACGACCTCATGCGCGAGCGCGGGGTCACTGGCCTCGGCCCGCCGGGTGATCGGCGCTCGCAGCGCGACGACGAAGCGAAGCTAAGCCCTCGTCCGAGCACCGCGGCGCCGCCCCGCTGACGACACAGCGCACGACGTACGACCCTCGGGGGCGCATCGTGGAGTGCGGCAACCACATCTGCCGCGCATCGCGATACTCCTTCGAAGGCCAGCCTTTCTCGCTCGGTGATCGAAAGCATTGACACTTTGTCCTAACAAACTGTTGACAGGCAGCGCTCGCCGTAGACTTGCGTTCGACGGACAGGTCGAAAGCAATCACAAAGGAGTGCTTCCCGCCATGTCCATCGAGTACACCCCGGCCCCCTTCTGGACGCCGCGCGTCACACCACCGCCCTGTGGAACGATTCCTCGGATCCGTGAGCTGGCGCGATCCATCTCCTTCGGCGGCGTTGGTGCTGCCTGCAACCCGACCATCGCCTACACCTGCATCAACCAGCGTCGCGACGTGTGGCTGCCCGCATTGCGGAGCTCGCCAGAGATGCCCAACGCCACCGAGTCCGAGATCAGGCTGGCAGGTCGTGCGTGAACTGTCCCTCGGGCGCCAAGCCTCGAACCCATCTTCGAGGCCGAGAACGGTCGCAACGGTCGCCTGTCGATGCAGACGGATCCGCGCCGGCTCGCTCCGCCAAGGCTCTGGCCGACCAGGCCGAGGAGTTCCCAACCTCGCCAAAGAACATCATCGTGAAGATCCCGCCACCTCGGTGGGCATCGAGGCCCATCGAGGAGGCCACCTACCGCGGCGTCTCCGTCAACGTGACGGTCTCCTTCTCCGTCGCGCAGGCCGTCACCACAGGCGAGGCCATCGAGCGTGGCCTCAGCGCCACGCAGGCCGAGGGCAGGACACCTCCCAGATGGGCCCGGTCGTCACCCTGCATGGTGGGCCGCTCTCGACGACTGGATCAGGAGGTCGCCGCGCGCGACGAGATGTTCCCTGGATCCGGCTCACCCTCGAGTGGGTAGGCATTGCCGCCTTCAAGCCGCGCCTACCAGGAGTTCCAGAGCGCGGCCTGCGCCCGCATGCTCTCCGCCGCGTTCCGTAACGTCAGTGCACTGGTCCGGAGTTCGTCGGCGGCGACGTCGTGGTCTCCCGCCGTTCAAGTGGGCCAAGCGCATCAACGACTCGGACTACAAGATGGAAGAGCGCATGCACATCCCGGTGCGCGAGGACATCATGAAGACGCTGCTCTCGATCCCGAGTTCGTCCGCGCCTACGCAGCCCGACGGCATGACCCCGAGGGAGTTCGACACCTTCGGTGCCACCGTGAAGACCCTGCGCGGCTTCCTGCAGGCAGACGCCGACCGACGCCCTGGTGCGCGACGTCATTATGCCCGCTCGCGATCACTCGGTGGCCCCACGATGCGCGGGGCCACCACGGTCACGGTTTTTCCGCTCTCCGGCACACCCTCTCACCCAGAAAGAAGCAAAGATGCTCAACATTGCCGTTATCGGTGCCGGCCGCATCAGCCACGTCCATGCGCAAGACCATTGCCGCGCCCGCGGCGCCACCCTCGCCCTCGTTGCCGACCCTTTCGGTGACGCCGCGAGACAAGCTGGCCCGAGGTCTACGGCGCGCGCCACGCGACCGACGTGGATTCGTCTTCTACCGACGAAGGCGTCGACGCCGTCGTCATCGGCTCGCCCACGCCGCTGCACATCCCCCACCTGCTCGCCGCCGCCAAAGGCTCAGCAAAGGCCGTGCTGTGCAGAAGCCGATCGCCCTGGACATGAAGGACGTCGAGGCCGCCCGCGACGAGCTGGGTGCCGTGTCGTGCCCGTCATGTTCGGTTTCAACCGCCGCTTCGACCCCTCCTTCGCCGCGGTTCACGCTCAGCTCGAAGAGGAAAGATCGGCGATCTGAGAGCTCTGCTCATCATCTCGCGCGACCCTCCGCTCCCCGGCTGAGTACGTGAAGGTTTCCGGCGGCATCTTCCGCGACATGACCATCCACGACTTCGACATGGCCGCTTCTTCCTGGGCGACATCGTCGGGCGCACGCCTTCGGCCAGAACTTCAACGAGGAGATCAGGGAGGCCGGCGACTTCGACGCCGCAGTGGTCACCCTGAAGAACGCCGCCGGCGTCGTCGCCACCATCATCAACAACCGCAAGTGCTCGGCCGGCTACGATCAGCGCCCGGAGGCCCAAGGCTCGACGGGTACCTCAACGCGGACAACATCCGCGCCACCACCGTGCGCCTATCCAACGCCGAGGTCACGGATGCGGCCGAGCCGTACCTTGACTTTTTCCGCAGCGCTACGCGGACGCGTACCGCATTGAGCTGACCGAGTTCATCGACGCGGTCGTCACGGGTACCAAGCCCACACCCTCCATCGACGATGCGATCGAGGCTCTGCGCCTGGCCGAGGCCGCCACGGAGTCGGCGAAGACCGGCAAGCCCGTGTCGCTGGCC
>BNJV01001356.1_pt1 | contig 62983 bp, 130 predicted proteins | sample 8540591 | NCBI WGS metagenome assembly BNJV01 (sample SAMD00202457, study PRJDB9452) | human saliva metagenome | host: Homo sapiens | reverse complement strand
GGTGCCACGGCTCAAAGAATATGAGAACTGCACCTAGCCTCCTAGACAATAGTCTCTATGAGCTGACCATCCCTGAAACAGTCTAAGACAGAATCATGCTGTCAAACCGAGTTCATGAGATCAGAGCATGATGACAACCAAAGAGAATCAAGACCAAAACCACCAAGAAAAGTGAAATGGTTACCTGTAAACCGGATGCGATAACCGGTGTAATCTGCATTAAATAATCCATACTTTACTCCATCTATACCTGTCGCGCGAGGCGACCAATCAACTTCTCCTATTATACCCCACCGTCATAAGACCATATAGGAGGGGCTAGGCCCCCTCCTATATGGTCTTTACTAACTTACAGACAAATCTTTCTTGAGACTATTTAGCATCAGATTTATCGAGATCAGCCGCTGTGCCAAACCACTTTTTGAGCGATTTTATCCATAGTGCCGTCCTTCTTCATTTCGATGAGGACTTGGTCAATCTTATTCTTCAAGGCTGTATCTTCCTTACGGAACCCTACGGCGAAGATATCAGCACCAAAGTCAGGACCTTCTACAATCTTAAGGCCTGGTTTTTTTAGTCAAGGTATAACGAGCCACTACACCATCAGCGATAACGGCATCGATGCGACCTAATTCTAAGTCATTGAAAGCAGCTACGAAATCATCGTAGGTTTTTACTTCCTTAATAGCCTTACTAGCAGGATCAGCCTTCAAGTAAGCTTCCCCAGAAGAAGCTGTTTGGACGCCGACTGTCTTACCAGCCAAGGATTCTTTACTAGTAATGGACTTATCATCCGCACGGGTTACGATTAATTCCTTATCATCCATGTAAGGGTCAGAGAAGAGGATATTCTTTTTACGATCCTCTGTGATAGTCAGGCCATTCCAGAGGGCATCTATTTTTCTTACCCTTCAATTCCGCTTCCTTAGAGGACCAATCGATAGGCTTGAACTCGATTTCAATGCCAGACCGTTTAGCCACTTCTTTAGCTACATCAATATCAAAACCTACAATATTATTTTTGCTCATCTCTAAAGCCCATTGGTGGGAAGGAGTCATCAAGACCAACGACAACCTTTTTGGAACTTCTGCATTATCTGCCTTTTTGGCCACAGCCTGTAAAGGCTACTACGGAAACAATGGCTAAGCCTGCGAGGAGTAAATTTCTGAATTTCATAAAGAACACCCTGTCTTTCTCTTTCCTATTTTTTTAATTTTTGCAATTGCTATGGTCTTATAATACTTTAGTCTGATAAAGTTGTAAAGTATTTTTTTCTAAAAAAATTTTTACTTTTTAGAATTTAACTATTTGAATTCCTATAAAAAAAGGACAGGTCTAAGTACCTGTCCCTTCTTTACTGGCCGAAATGCGTTCCAAAAACTTTCATTTTATCGACATAGGTGACGAAGTCAAAATCGATAGCCATAACCACCAAATTATCCGCTGTCCCATTAGCTGGCATAAGGGTAACGGACTTAAAGTCCGTGTAAAGCCCAGGATATAGCGATACTCTACAAAGGTATAGAGGAGCTCAGTATCCACTTGGGCCTTAAGGGCCTCCTGTAAATTCAGAGGCTTACGGCGGAAGACCATCCCTCGACCACATAGAACAGCCTGAATCTTACCCTGGTGAGCAGCCCGCCAAACGGCAAAGACCAAGATCAAGTAGTCGATAGATCGCTCCGTAGCCGAATCAGCATGTTGACTGTGCCAAAAGGCCCATGCCCCCAAGGCTATAAAGAGCAAGCGAAGAGCCCAAACCACCAGGGGTTGGCTATGGATTACACGTTCAATCTGCCCACCACCACAATCTTCTATCCAATCCTTAAAAATGTTGGTCCATATATCACCTATTATTTGCGGTTAAGGCCCATAGCCTGTTCCACCTTAGCATACATAGCAGCTGCTTTAGCATGAGCCCCTAGCGGCACCGGCATCCAAAATGGCATCCAATTCAGGGCTATTAATGAGTTCCTTATAACGGTCTTGAATTGGGGTCAATGTGTCCACTACTAATTGAGCAATATCACCCTTAAAAGCACCATACCCCTTACCTTGATAAAGGGCTTCAATAGTTTCATAGGACTCACCTGTAATAGCTCGGCGGATGTCCATGAGGTTAGAGATGCCTGGTTTATTTTCCTTATCGTAGCGGACCTCGTTGTCAGAATCCGTTACAGCTCGTTTTAATTTCTTCTCAATGGTCTTAGGATCATCCAAAAAGGCGGATGGTCGCATTTTTGGTTGTCATCGGACTTGGACATCTTCTTGGTTGGCTCTTGTAGACTCATAATACGAGCCCCACCATCAGCAATCTTGATGTCTGGAATGACAAAGGTTTCCCCAAATCGGCCATTAAAGCGTTGAGCTAGGGTTTCGGGTCAATTCCAAATGTTGTTTTTTTGATCATCCCTACAGGCACCCAGTTGGTCCCATAAAGAAGAATATCTGCAGCCATCAATGGCGGATAGGGTCAAGAGAGCAGTCGGAATGGATTCCCCCTGCTTTTGGGACTTATCCTTGTATTGGGTCATCCGTTCCAATTCCCCTACATAGGAAATAGATTGCATTACCCACCCTAATTGTTGGTGCTCAGGCACTTCTGATTGAACGAAGAGAGTCGCCTTTTTGAGGATCTAAGCCAACAGCCAAATAAAGGGCTGCTAAAGACCGGATATTATGGTGCAGCTCCTTAGGGGTCTTGTGGCACAGTGATAGCATGCTGGTTAACGATGCAGTAATAGCATTCGTGTTCCTCTTGAAAAAGTCAAGAAATTGCGCAAAGCGCCGAGGTAATTCCCAAGAGTCAATTCCCCACTTGGTTGGATACCAGAAAAATATAACTGCCATGATGGCCTCCTCTACAAATTAAAATGCACGGCCTCAGACCTACTAGAGGCATAAGGTCCGTGCACCTAAATTATTCTACTGTTACAGATTTAGCAAGGTTACGAGGTTTATCTACGTCAGCACCTCGTGTGATGGCCGCATAGTATGCTAAAAAGTTGAAGCGGAACAACAGCTAAAATTGGCGCTACAAACTTGTTAGCCCGTGGGATATAGATGGTATGGTCTACGTGTTTAGCCATTTCTGTATCACCCTCTAGGGCAATACCAATAACCAAAGCCTCCCGTGCCTTTACTTCGCGGATGTTGGAAATCATTTTTTTCGTAAACATCCTCTTGGGTAGCCAAGGCGATAACAGGAACCCCTTTTTTTCAATCAAAGCCAAGGTACCGTGCTTCAATTCTCCCGCAGCATAGGCTTCAGCATGAATATAAGAAATTTCCTTCAGCTTCAAGGCCCCTTCAAGCGCTACTGCATAGTCGATAGAACGCCCTAAGAAGAAGGCATCTTCCTTGAAACCATAGTTTTTTTAGCAAAGGCTTTCATATCTTCATCCACTTCAAAGATGGTATGGATGAGTTCAGGTAATTGATGAACTTGGTTCAAAAATTTCATGAACCAGTTCAAGATTCATCTTACCATTCAATTGGCCCAAGTACATAGCAAAGAGAAGGCCTGCCACCAATTGAGTTGTATAAGCCTTAGTGGAGGCTACGGAAATTTCTGGACCCGCCCAAGTATAAACTACATGATCTGCTTCGCGGGCAATGGAAGAGTCCACCACGTTGGTGATAGCCAAGGACTTAGCACCCAAGCGTTTAGCTTCCTTAAGGGCTGCCAAGGTGTCAGAGGTTTCCCCGGATTGAGAGATGACAATACACAAGGTCTTTTTCATCAGTCAAAGGATTGGAGTAACGATATTCAGAAGCAATTTCCACACTCACAGGGATGCGTGCCAATTGTTCAATATAGTTCTTTGTTACCAAACCTGCATGGTAGGCCGTACCACAAGCAACGATGAGAATCTTATTGAAGCCAGCCACCATGTCAGGAGTCCAGTTCAACTCATCAAAGACCACAGATTTTTTTCATTTTTCTGCAATATGGGTACCGAAAGTATCGCGAACAGCCTTAGGTTGATCGTGAATTTCCTTGAGCATGAAATGCTCATAACCACCCTTTTCCGCTGCTTCTGCATTCCAGGTAACATGGAATACATCCTTATCGATAGGATTACCAGCCCGATCTGTAATGGTAACGCTGTCAGCGGTGACAACAGCTACCTCATTGTCTGCTAGGATATACGTATCCCGGGTGTAATTAATAATGGCAGGGGATATCGGAAGCGACGAAGTTTTTCACCTTTACCAAGACCGATAACCAAAGGATTTTCCTTCTTGGTACAGATGATTTTATCCGGTGCATCAGCACACATAATTTCAAGGCATAGGCCCCTTGGATGCGGTCTAACATGCGGCGTACAGTACCTTCAAAGTCACCATCATACATATCAGACATAAGATGAGCTACAACTTCTGTATCCGTTTCCGATTTGAGTGATAGCCCTTAGCGATTAGTTCTTCTTTCAAAGGCATGAAGTTTTTCGATAATACCATTGTGAACAACGGCAAACTTCATGTCTTCGGAGCAGTGTGGATGGGAGTTCATATCAGATGGTCTACCGTGGGTCGCCCAACGAGTATGACCAATCCCCATATGACCTGGATTTGGATCTTCTTTTACAATAGCTGCTAAATTAGCCAAGCGGCCAACCTTCTTCTGTACCTTAATGGCACCTTGTGGTCCTAAGACAGCAATACCAGCGGAGTCATAACCGCGATATTCCAACTTAGACATGCCGTCCAGCAAGAAGTCGGACGCCTCATTAAAAACCGATATAACCTACGATACCGCACATACATTTTTTTCCTCCATTGTCATGAGAAAACACATTCATGATAATGACTGTAGAGATAACCCATAGAGGACCTCTCTATCCACTAAGAAATCTTTGTCCTTTCTGTTACCAGAAATCTTTTGTACTTCTTATGACGACCTGGACAGCCGGAAGGGCATCCGCTGATATTTCGACAACCCTTCTCCTCGTCGACCTCCTAAGAGGCTCTTGCGCTATTCCCAAAGGAATTTACATTGCAGTCACTCAGTCAAATTTGACTAATCTATATTATACCTGTTCTATCCTCTGAAAGCAAAGATGGGTATAGCATAGGGCTCTCCCCTAAGGAGGGGCCTATGCTATACCGATAAAAAGCTCGAGTAAGGATAACCTACTTAGCTAGCCCTTGTTCATGGCGAACTACTTCAGCCACCTCTTGGCAAATTTGTTCTAATTCTTCCATATCAGGCCCTTCCGCCATAACCCGGATAAGAGGCTCAGTTCCAGAGGCCCGTACTAGCATACGGCCGTCTTCACCCAACTCAACTTCAGCAGAAGCTATAGCTGCCTGAATAAGACCATTGTCCTCCCAACCAGTCTTTGTAGCTACTCGAACATTAACCAAGACTTGTGGATACTTAGTCATAATCTTAGCTAATTGAGACAGGGATTGACCCTTCTTTTTCATGAGGGATACTACTTGTATGGCTGTCAAAAGACCATCACCAGTAGAATTATGTTCCAAGAAGATTACATGGCCCGATTGTTCTCCACCGATAACATAGCCATCAGCTCGCATACGTTCCAAGACATAGCGATCACCGACAGCGGTAGAGACGGTTTCCATCCCCAATTCATGAGCAGCCTTATGGAAGCCAATGTTGGACATAACCGTACCCACGATGGTATTCTTGGCCAACTTACCTTCCTCTTTCAACTTAAGACCGCAGAGGAGCATAATTTGGTCACCGTCCAAGACTTGACCCTCTTCATCCACCAAGAGACAACGATCCGCATCACCATCATTAGCGATGCCTAAATCCGCCTTTGTACTTAATAACTGCTGCTTTGCAGGGATTCCAAATGGGTAGACCCACAATTATCGTTGATGTTAGTTCCATTCGGATCAATGTGAATAGGGATTACATGAGCTCCCAAGGCTTTTTAATACTTCTGGACCGACCGCAGAAGCAGCGCCATTAGCCCCATCATAGACAATAGTGATACCTTCGAAGCGGTTATCTACCGTTTTTTTCCAAAAACTCTGCATAATAGTGAGCCATGTTGCCATTGTATTCAATTATTCCCAAGCCAGCACCAGTAGGGCGTTCTAAATTATTATTGGCAGAATCGTGCACATAGCCTTCAATTTCATCTTCTACCGCATCAGGGAGCTTGAAGCCTTGGCCGTCAAAGAACTTGATTCCGTTATCAGGATATGGATTATGGGATGCAGAAATAACGACGCCTGCATCAACTCCAAAGTGACGGACCAAGTAAGCTACGCCTGGTGTAGGGATGACGCCAGCCAAGATGACATTGCCACCGGCTGCACAGATACCAGAAGCCAAGGATGCTTCAAGCATGCCGCCGGAGATTCGCGTATCGCGGCCGATTAGAAAGGACGGATGGTCCTTTTGCTTGCCAAAATAAGTAGCCGCAGCCCGACCCATGTGGTAGGCCAACTCTGGTGTCAAGAAATCATTAACCACACCACGAACGCCATCAGTACCAAACAATCTAGCCATATAATAGTCCTCCTAGCCCCCAAGGGGCCTATATAAAGAGATATATTTAATCAGTATAAGACTTATAGTGGGCCATCATCATAATAGCCGTTTCTGCCCCATCTAGGGCCGCAGACATGATACCACCTGCATAACCAGCCCCTTCGCCAATTGGATAGAGCCCTCGCAAACTAGGGGGACATACGCCCCTGCATCCCGCCCTATGCGAAGAGGGGCGGATGTCCGGGTTTCTACGCCGGTCATGCAAACTTGGTCGCCATCAAAGCCAGCAATGCGCCGCCCCCAATAAGGAAGAGCTTCCTCCAAAAACATTAGCCACAAAGTCGGGCAAGCAGTCGTGAAGATCACAAGGAACCACTGCTGGCCCATAGGAATAAGCTCTACCGAAATGATTAGAGGCGGATTTTTCTAAAACTTGCGCCGTATTATGGGTCCGTCCTAAGAAATCGCCTACAGTTTGAATGGGAGCTCCATATGTTTTTACCGCCAAGGGCAAGGCCTTACGCTCCCACTCCCGCTGAAAGGTCACACCATCGAGGGGCCATGGCCGAAATCATCTGGCCCTACGCTAACCACGATAGCTGAATTAGCGAGACCAGAGTCACGAGCATAGAGCGACATGCCATTGGTTACAACTCCGCCCTCTTCTGAAGCAGATGCCACTACCTGGCCCCTGGGCACATGCAAAAAAACTATAGGGCCGCTCGACCTGTTTCCTTATGGTGGAATTTGAGGGTATAATCAGCCGCACCCAGACCCAAGTCATTAGGTTCCATTCCGTACTGGGCATAATCGATCAAATCTTGGTCATGTTCTATGCGAACGCCAATGGCAAAGGGTTTAGCCTCCATTTGAACCTGGCGTTTATGCATCATCTCATAAGTGTCTCGGGCCGAATGGCCGATCCCTGCAAGGACAAGGGAACAAGCTATTGTCTCAGAGCCGTTTACTTCAACGCCCCTAAGCTGACCATCTTCTACCACAAAGTCCGTTACCTTAGCACCAAAAGCGGACTTCTCCGCCCTCAATCTATAATTTGCTGACGCATGGACTTAACCATGCCGCGCAAGATATCCGTACCTACATGAGGGCTTATGTTTGTAAAGGATTTCTTCTGGTGCTCCATGCTTCACAAAAATAAGAAGAGATTTCTGTGGAGCCGAGGGTGAGTCACTCGGGTGGTCAACTTACCATCCGAAAAGGTACCAGCTCCGCCTTCCCCAAAACTGTACGTTAGATTCAGCCTTAAAAAGAACCAGTCTTCCAAAAACCTTCCACATCTAAAGCCCGTTGATCTACATCTTGACCCGCTCGAGAACCAAGGGGTTTGTAGCCCTCTTGAGCTAGGTAGTAAGCCGCCATGAGACCAGCTGGCCCCAAGCCCATGACCACCGGCCTATGGTCTGGTTCTTGCTGACCATGCACGATGGCTTCTGGCGCTTCTGGTTGAATATGAGACAGGTTACTATCCTTCTTGTACTTAGTTAAGATAGCCTTCTCATTGGCCACTTCTAAGAGGAGGTATACACAAAGACGATATCCGGTTTCTTGCAGGGCATCCACAGCCCGGCGAACTAGATGGATTTTTCTATATGACCTCGGAGGACTGGATAGCGTTTTTTTCCACAATTTGCTGAAGCGTCGTCTCTTTAGTAACTGCGACCCGCAAATTTATAATTCGAATCAAAATAAGCTCCTATTGCTTAACAATTTCAACAGATACATTAACTGTATGGGATTTCCGTAGTAATCCCATCTGGTACATCTAGGTTATAGGCTCCTTCTACATTAGAGGAGGCACCGGAAACATCAATTGGTTCCAAGGATAGGGATGTGAGGTCCTTGAGGGCATCTTCCTTACCAGTCACGGTTATTTGTGTCGGCTTTTACTGTAATGGACCGAATGACATAGCCTGAAGCTGGACTGCCCTTAGTGGTAGCGTTCAAGGAGATGGCCTTTTCCGTACGAATACGGTCCAACTCATATTGAGCCCTGTGCTTGCCCTGGTGTTAAGGTCACATCTACCACTTGTCCTTGATTATCTACAGCTACCAACTTACCTTGGGCAGTAAAAGTTTTTAGCCTGATTATCCAAGTCTACTTTGAGGAAAACGTGGGCTACGGAATCCACCAATTCCTTAGGCCCGGACACCTTCACTTGATTAGGGACGATTTTAAGAGACTTAAGGGCCACATCGCTTGGCAATTTACCCTTAGGATTGATTTCTACAGGCATATCTTTTTCAAAATACTCGTCCACCACAACCGTAATATCACCTGGTTTCATATCGACTACGGTCACTCCTGCAGGAGGGGTAAAGGTGACTTTCACATTATTAGACCCTGGGGGTAACATCCGACAGGTCTAGGTTGGCCTTGAGGAACTCAGGCCGCAAGGCAACTCATCGTATCCCGTGGCCCCCGTAGAGTAATACGGACCTGCTTAGGTACCCTTCTACTACATATTGGGGATTGAGGTTTTGCTGTTGCACAGCGATAGTGTAGGACACTTCAGTCATAGGATTTTTGTTCCCGTACTACGAAGAACCACATAAGAATAGCACCGAGGAGGGCCAAAAATCTTAGCCATTTTATTGTTTCGTATAATGTGCATCCAAGCCATTATTTATTCCCTCCCACTTAAAAGATAGAGGTGATATTTTGTCGTGGTCTCAGCCATGAAGGACCGCAAGGTTTCCTTTAATTGATCTTGTGGAATATTGCGGTAAATATGGCCACCATAGGTATAAGAGATAGCCCCTGTTTCTTCAGACACAACTAGGACAACCGCATCAGTTTGTTCCGTCATGCCGATAGCCGCCCGGTGACGGGTGCCCAACTCTTGGCTGACGTACCTGTTTTCTGACAGTGGCAAGAGACAAGAGGCTGCCATAATACGACCATTGCGAATAATCATAGCCCCATCATGAAGCGGTGTATTGGGAATGAAGATATTACGAATCAACTGGGTTGATACTTGCGCATCAATTTTTACACCCGTATCAATAATATCTTGTAGAGGACTCATCCGCTCGAAGACAATAAGTGCCCCAATTTTTGACGGGACATATGCTTAGCAGCAGCCATAATCTCACCGATAACCCGGTCCATGAGTTCATCATCTACATTTTGAGACTTTTGTAGGGAGGCGAGTTTGCCCCAATTTATCTAAGGCCCTTCGCAATTCCGGTTGAAATACCACTGGCAAGGCGAACAAGAGGACGGTCATAGCCTGTTGCAAAAATCCAGTTGACCGTATAAAAAGTTAAAAGGTATGGCTAAGAAAGTTAATAATAGCTAGCACAACAAGACCCTTAACCAAGTTAACGGCCCGCGTATCCTTCAATTGTTTATATACATAGTAGAGCAAGATCCAAACGATGAGGATATCCACAATATCCTGCCAACGGAAGGTCTGTACTAGGGCTTGTATGTTGAACATCATCACGTATCTCCAGTAAGTACAGAGGGTATTATAAAACTATAATTATTTATTTTACCCCATTAAGATTAGGGTGTAAAACAACCTAAGCACGATGGGTTTCAATCCACACATCCATGATACCGCCACAAACCATACCTTCCTTAACTGCCGCATCATCATCTAGGCGGACGGTTATACGGCGATTAGCGAGCCCCCTTTAGGGGTCTCCACAGCGGATAAACGAATTTCATTTTTCCGCTCGGCCTCCGCCAATAGTCCCATAAATAGATCCATCGGGATAGACTACCATAGATACGCCCGCCTTGCGAGGTGTAGATCCACGAGTCTGCAAAAATAGTAGCTACTGCCAATTTTTTTCATCAGGGCGGGCCTGTAAGTACTCAACAAATTCTCGGTTCATTAGTTTGATTTCTCTCCTTACGATTAGCAGCTAAATGACCACCCTTCTTACCGCGTGTTACCGCTAAGTATTCGGCTACGATGGAAAGAGCGATTTCCTCTGGCGTTTGAGCTCCAATAGCTAGGCCAATAGGAGCGTAGACCTGAGCCAATTCCTCCGGTGTCCACCCTCTGCCTCTAACACTTCAAAGGCAAAGTGGATTCGCTTTTGACTCCCCATGACCCCCATGTAGGTTGGCAATTGGTCACGCAATTGAGACAGACAGATATTATCATACTCGTGAGCCCTGAGTAACAATGATAAAACCATTATATTCGTGAAGGGGGAGCTTGTCCTTAAACTGATCCATAGGCAGACATATGCGGTTGACTCGGTCGTCAAAAAAATTCTGGCACCAAGTATTCAGGACGATCGTCTAGGGACCGTCACCTTACAGCCAATAAAGAGCAAGAGGTCCGTGATGGCTCGACTCACGTGGCCAGCCCCTAAAACGAGAACGGACGGGTCTTTTTCCACGGCCTCTACAAAGTATTCTGTTTCACCTAGAGTCAACAATTGGTTAACCTTAGCACCATTGGGATTAAAAGCCTTCGATGGCTGGCCCATAGAGTATCTGACCGTCTTCTCGGTAAAGGGTCTTCGCCCCCAGACTAGGTCCTGATACCGCGGTTACTACAAGAGCCGACTGTGCTTGACTGAGCACCTCTTTCATTACATCATAAATGGTCATACCTATCTCCTACATTAACAGCCTTTCCAGTTCTCCACTTCCCAAGCAGATATAGCCTCCATCACACCGCCCGCTATAGCCAAGGCCTTATCGGATATGGTATAGCAGTGAAATTCTTGGCAGCGCGCATCCACATCGGCTAATTTAAAACCCTCTTTCACCATGAGACCAGAGGTCAAAATTCCCCGCAAGATGCCATCAATTTTAGCTTTTAATGGGCTGCTCATCTACATAGCCTACGATTTGACCAGCCTCAACACGATCACCGATGCGACAGATTGCTTTAAAGAGACCTGCACAAGGGGCATGCATAACCCGCTCGTGAGTATAGCCTCCTACATTGCCTGGAACACCCGTATTAGCTAAGGCCGGACCTTCATAAATGCAACGTCCTAAACTATGCCCCCGCATGGTCTCGATGACCACATCCACATCGTGACCTGCTGAAAAGCCCGGCCCCAAACCAATCACTAAGTCTGCATCATCGGAATTAGTTCCTAGATTACGCTTGGCCAAAATAGCGTCCACCACGATATGGGGAGTAAACTCTTTCAAAATTTTTCGTAGTCCGCTGTCACCACGGGAATATCCTTTGTATAGGCCATCGCCAAGGCCTCTTTCATAGGCACATAATAGGCCTGTCTATGTTCTAAATCCATTTGGCCCGTATGAACTGCATTGCCGTAGCAAACTGAACGGCGAATCATGGTAGGAATGGCAATTTCACTAACCATAAGTGGATAGCCAGCCCTTTTTAATCGATATATGGTGCCCGATGCGATGTCACCACCACCGCGCACCAACACTAATGGTTTTCTTGTCCCCATGTCCTATATACCTTTTTCATACGCCTCTGGCGTATCTACATCAAAAACCACGAGACCAGCCATGATAGGAGGGAATTCTTACAGAGACTAGATGATTCTTACCAGCTCCTTGCAAGAGGGTCCGCCCCCTTGATCACCCCTTAAACTGGCTAATTCTTCTGCCCACTGGGCAGAAAAATATAACGGGATTCCCCCTTGTCCGCCTGGTTCATAGGAGGGTCTAAGGATAACTTTGTCGTCCTTTACATAGGCCTCTTTAAAAAGCCCCTATAAGGCACCTTATAGTATCCCTATCTAGGAGAGGTTGGTCGCCAACAGAAAAGATTATGCCCTCTAGATCTGCAACTCGTTCTTGTAGGAGACTGGCCAGTCCCAAGCGGATAGAGGATGCCTGGCCCTCTTGTGGGCAGTTATTATAGACCAATCTATAGCCCAAAGTAAGGGCATGGGCTGCTAATGGGTCCTCCTCTGGCAAAACAAGAATCTTATTACATTCAGGTAGGGCCTCCTGCCAAAGCTCTATGACTACCTTTCCCAAAAATAGAACCTTGCCAGGGTAACTTCCTTTTATCACACCCCATACGCGAAGAAGTTCCCGCCATGAGAAGAACGAGTCCTAGCGACATTGGATTACCTTCTTAATCTGGCAAGATACCTTATACCCTTCCGCTAAAATGATGGATTCTATGAAGGAGTCTCCCAGGAGGCTAACAAGGTCATGGACTGAGACCGAGTCAGCTACGTCATAGCCTGTGCAAAGAGGACCTTTTTCCCCAGCGGAGTACTGGAAGAGGCCATGAGGGTGAAGGATTAACTGGGCCATAAGAGCTGGTGTCATAAGAGCCCCTTCCTCTTGACCTAAAAATAGCTAAGACTTCTTCTAGATTGTGCACATGGTCATGATCTAAGGCCTGCCCCTAACATAGCTAAGTTAATGACCCCAATGGTACGGCCAGTACATTTAGGAATGACTGGTTCTTGTTGTTTAGGTGCTTTTAAGCCATTTTTTTCCTTGGCTCCGTCCGCTTCCACTAAAATTTGCCAGCCTGGATTGAGAGCCGCTATATGATTGATGGTATCTGTCGACAAAGCCTGAGCCTTACCACCCTCCAGGGCTGAGAACCAAGCTGCCGCCTTTCCCGCATGAATGCGGTCTTTAGCATAGGCTTGGCCCACTTCAAAGTCAGTTCCATAGTAAGGGTTCCATTGTTCTACCTGCGTCCCATAGAGCTTAGTCGTAGTGGTCACTAAGGTCTTTTGCCCCTTGAACAAGCCATACTCCACGAGCTTGGTTAAGACGGTCGTCTTGCCACCTGCACCAACCAAAGCTGTTACCCCTGGCTTAACTAAATTTTTGCCAATAGCTTTTTACCTGTGTCATAGGTTTTACCTCATATAGGGCAAAAAGCTAGACAAGAATAATTGTCTAGCTTTTAACACCTCACTTTTTATATTGATCATCCATTGCCATATACACCTTCTCTGGTGTCATAGGTAGGGTTCTTACATCCGCACCAACCGCATTTAAGATGGCATTATGAATAGCAGGACTTGCTGTGTTAATAACAATTTCCCCAATGGATTTAACACCAAAAAGCACCAGATGGTTCATTGGATTCAACAAATTCAGTCACTATGTATCCATTATCTTGTCGCGTAGGGACCTTATAGGTCATAAAATTATTCGTCTCTAAAACGCCTGTCTTACCATAGCGAACATCTTCATAGAGAGCCATACCGATGGCCTGGGTAACGCCCCTTCAACCTGTACCTTTGCCAGTTTCGGGTTGATAACCTTGCCACAGTCCACTACATTGTATGTTCTAACTGGCACAACACGCCCTGTTTGCGTATCTACCTTCACCTCTGCTACGGTAGCCATAAAAGGAGATGGCGATATATCGGACCCCCAAGTGGCAAAGCCGGATAATTGATTACAGCTAGTACCTAAAAACTAATTTAGGTGCCATTTCCTTAATGGTCATGCTTTTGTGTGCCATCTAGAGTGGAACCTACAAGGCCATCGAAAACCACTTGGTCCTCCTTGACCCCAAAAGAAACTAGCAAAAAGCAGCAATAATCTTCTTGCGAAGGTCCTCTGCTGCCAGTTTGGCTGCCGTCCCCGTCACATAGGGTTGTAGAAGAAGCGTAAGAACCTGGGTCAAAGGGTACTACATCCGTATCTGATTCATAGATATTCATATCTTCAAAAGGACAGCCTAAGACTTCACAGGCTATTTGACTGAGCACGGTATTAGCTCCCATCCCCATATCAGAAGACCCTGTATAGAGGGTATAGCAACCATCATCACCGAGGCGAATTTCCACCGATGCCACATCTACGTTAGCAACGCCAGACCCTTGTAGGGCCAAGGCTACGCCAAGGCCACCGCGCCAACGGCCATCGATGTCCCACGATTTGGGACGATTATCCCAATCGGACATAGCCCTAACCCTAGCTAGAGACTCCTTATAAGTCCCTGCATTCATCCGTTCCTCTTCTTCAAAGACCAAAGAATGTTCACCAGTTTGGATGAGGTTTTTATCCCGCAATTCCATTTCATCCCAGCCCATTTTATGAGCCAAGCGAGATACGGCACTCTCAAGTGGCCTACAAGGCCTCCGTAGCCCCATAGCCACGGAAGGCGCCACCTGGGGAATGATTAGTATAGAGGCAATCAGACCCATAGCGAACAGCCCAATTTTTTTATTATAGAGCGGTACTGACTTATGTTCCCCTGCAGTTGTTGTCGTAAAGGCATGGGTCGCATGAGCCCCTGCATCAGTCAGGCCATGCATATCGATAACGCGAATATAGCCCTCTTCATCAGCACCAAGGCGGATATTCCACAAGCGTGCATGGCGAGTTGTAGAGCATCCATTGGCTTCATGCCGGTCATATATAATGGCTGATGGCTTACCTAATTTCCATGTAACAAAGGCATTCATAAGCTCTGTACATGCGGTTTGCTTGGACCCAAAGCCACCACCGATACGAGGTTTGATAACCCTGATTTTTAGAGGATGGAATGCCTAAGGCCCGGGCTATATGGCGGCGCACATGAAATACGATCTGAGTCGATGAGGTAATCACCAAACGGTCTAAATGGTCAATATAACAGAAGGACCGGAAAGACTCCATAGCAGACTGAACGGTAGCTTGGTCAAAATACTCTCCTTCTACCGTGTATTTACACTTAGCTATGGACCCTTCTATATCACCCACAGTCTTATCATAGGAGACGGCAATATTGCGCTTTTAAGTCATGCTTAAAGGGAACATTAAAGACTACTTCTTCCTCTGGTTCTGGATGGACTACTGTCGGGTGGTCCATGGCAGTGCGTAAATCTAGAACCGGTTCCTTCACATCATAAGTTACCTTGATAAGAGGCATGGCACGCAAGGCTGTTTTTCATCCTTAGCCACCACCAAGGCCACTTCATCACCTACATAACGAACCCACTTATCCAAGATAAGAGCATCATATTGGGACGGTTCCGGATAGGATTGGCCCGCCAAGGTAAAAGCGAGTTTTAGGCACATCCTTATAGGTAAATACCGCTTCCACCCTGGCACCTTAAGGGCTGCAGATGTATCAATATCTAAGATTTCCGCCATTGCGTGAGGACTGCGTAATACCTTTATAATAAGGGCATTAGGAGGAAGAAAAATCCGCTGTATAAGCGGGTTTACCAGACAGTATCGCCTTGGAATCTACCTTATTGTAGGATTGACCAACGTGCTTCATGCCTTACCTCCTTGTAAAAATTTGCGGACCCCCCGCAATTGAGACTGGTAGCCTGTACAACGGCAGAGATTACCAATCAAGTATTCGCGGATTTCTTCATCAGAGGCTTGGGGATTAGTCCGTTTAAGGGCGATAGCAGACATCATCATGCCCGTTGTGCAGAAGCCGCATTGATCAGCCCCTCGGAGGCTAAGCAATCCGCCAAGAAGTCTGCCTCTTCCCGCAAACCTTCTAGCGTCGTAATCTCGTGCCCTGGAGCCCGGAAGGTAGGATATGCACAAGATAAGGTAATTTCACCATCCACCCAGACTGTACAGAGACCACAGTTGGTGGTATCACAACCGCAGCGTACAGAGAAATAGCCCAACTTGCGCAGAGTCTCTAAGAGCATCTGGTCTTCTGGTGCATTTACGATAGTCTTCTGACCATTGATGGTCAAAGTCACTTCCATTGGGCTACCTCCTTCACTAATCGCTGAACCATATTGCTAGCCATGCTGGCCCGGTACTGACCGGATGCATGGGGAATTGCTTTGAAAGATTAACTCTTCTGCCACCAAGTCCCCTGCCTTCTTAGCAGCTTCAGCCCCTTCTTGAGTCAGAAGGGCCGAAGCCTTAGTTGCCAAAAACAGCTGGTCCTGGACGAGTTCCGATATAGACTTCATAGTTGTGTCCATGACGGGCTACCGCTCCGGTCAGGAGGGGGAAGTCACCACGAGAAATCCGTAGGGCTTCTATAGCAATAGGCACCTCTTGGTGGGGAAATGCGAATTTCCACCAAAATATCTCGCGCCTTATAGTTGTTTACGTATTCTTCCAGAGTCATGCGACCACCCTGAACTAAAAATAACATCCGCATGCAGGGCCAAGAGAGTTGGAATGATGTCAGAAAAACCGAACTTCGCTGCTACAGACCCACCCATGGTAGCCATATTGCGGAATTGGACGCCTAGGATCTCATGAACAGCCTTTGGCAAAACACCGCCACAAAGAGCTTGTAAATCAGGATTCCTCTCAACAGCTGCCTGGGTAGCCATAGCGCCAATGACAATTTCGCTATCTTCCTGGCGTATATAATCGAGTCCTAAGGCTGATAAGTCTATGACAAAAGGATGGATGCGCCGGCCTAAGCGAGTCCAGCAGGTCCCTGCCAATAAGGGCGCAAACTTATGTTTGATAGCCATTTGGTAGGCTTCCTCCAAGCTTGTAGGGCGCAACAAATTATTAAAGAGTAACATCTAGAACCTCTCGATGGTATAATACAAACATGATAAAAAGAGCTAATTCACCGATACGCTAAGGAACTGAATATCCCTGCTGTGGGTATAGCCCCATGGCCTTTGCCTGCCGAGGCGCGAGACTTTCTCTATGAAGAAGATCCCTGTCCATTTACCGCAGCCCGTATAGAGGACCGCCTCCACGCGACAAACCTCATCACATCCACAGTCAGCCATTGTATGTCTTCTTCCTTATTATAAAGCATACGAAGGCCTTTGTAACCTATCAAGATACACCTGGGCCAAGGACTATCACCTAGTCATGGCGGACTATTTGAGACGTTTTATCGATAAACTCAAAGAGACTTATCCTGACGCAGAATATGAAATTCACTGCGATACCTCCCCCTATCAGACCGCTACATAGCCTACCTAGCCGGTTTAGGCTTCTATGGAAGAAACAACTGCTTCATCAATCCTACCTGGGGTTCTTATGTAGTCATCGGCACCATTATGACCTCTCTCGCCATCGAGCCAGACCAACCCGATTCTTCCTCCTGTTTAGGATGTGATGCTTTGTATAAAAAGGCTTGTCTAGGCCAATCCATAGGTCGGAACACATTTGATTACAAAACCTGCAAATCCTATCTGACTCAAAAGAAGGGAGACCTAACAGAGAAAGAAATTCAAATTATAAGTAAATCGTCCTTGCTCTTTGGTTGTGACCGTTGCCAAGAGGTCTGTCCCCACAACCGATGTCTAGTGGATACACCGATTCCTGAATTTCAGACCATTGAACCCTATTTAGATCCGGCGCCCCTTGAGTCTATGACCAATCGAATCTTCAAGGCCACCTATGGGGACCGGGCCTTTTCCTGGCGAGGGAAAAAAATTCTTCTCCGCAACCAAACCTATGTTGATGGAAGCTATAAGAATAGAATGGACAAGCAAAAAAGCCTCCCCTCCAAGAGGGAGAGGGAGATTCCCAGTAATACTAGTCTATAACTCCTTATGGTCGGACCACTCCGGTTAAGCTTGAAGTCAACAACAAAAAGGCCCTGCAATGCAGGGCCTTTTTTTAGATTTTCAGAAGCCTTACTAATCCTAGCAAGGCCTTCTCTAATATGAACTGGACCTGAGGACCACTTATTTTTTTTATGTCGTAATAATTAAGCTGGTCTAGGGACTTGGTCAAGGCAGGCACATAGTCCTCCAAAAAAATTTATCCACTTCCGGCATATGAAGGGTTTCCAACTTAACCCGTATGGAATCACGGGCTACTCTAAATTCTTCATTCCCAGCATGGACTTCATAGAGGGCTTTCATATAGGCAGACATAGTATCCGCCGCTTTCACCAAGGGCCACAGTTCGGATGTTTCCCGCTTCCGTAATAAAGGGACGGTAGGCCTGGCGGAGCGCTTCTGGTAAGGTAGCCAGCATCTTTTTCCTGAGCCAGTCCTTCCACCTCTCCATAGAGGGACCGAAGGCTGGGGTAAAAGTACTTAATTGGCGTTGGCATATCACCCGTAAAGATTTCTGAAACCTCATGGAACATGGCCATAACAGCTACCTCATTAGGATCTATAGAGCCCCCAAAGTAAGTATTGCGCATAGTAGCCAAATTATGGGCTATCATAGCAACTTCAAGGCTGTGTTCCTGTATATTTTCAGTTTCTGTATTGCGCATAAGCCCCCATCGCTCAATGTATTTCATGCGATGAAGGAAGGCAAAAAAATGAATATTCTTTAGTTTCCATCACTATTCCTCGCCATAGCAAAGCCATAATCCAAGAATTTAGGGCATCTTCCCATCGGTCATCATCATTGAGGAGGACCACAATCATAGTATGTCCATCCCGGGTAGCGGAGGCGATTAAACAATCGCCAGCCGCTTCCGTATACCCTGTCTTGAGGCCATTAGCCCCAGGGTACTTGTTACGAATAAAAGAGATTGGTGGTTCGCTCTGTTTCATGAGGCCGATTTTGCCAAGGTACTTCGTAGTAATCGTCCCCTACAAAATCGCGGAACATGGGAATCCGCATGCCATAAGCAGCTATTTTAGCCAAATCTCGTGCCGTGGAATGATGACCCATTTGGGTTAAAACCGTTAGGGTTGAGAAAAATTAGAGCTAGTAGCCCCCGCCATAAGGGCCGTTTTATTCATTTCTTGGGCAAAAAGCAGCTACAGATCCAGATGTATTTTCTGCTGCTACAACTGCCGCATCATTGCCAGAGACCACCATCATTCCCTCTAAGTTGGCTTGCTTGGTAATTTGATCGCCAGGATGGACGCCCAAGATAGAAGGCTCCATGGAGGCTGCATAGGGGGAGATAGAGGCCAATTCATCAAGGCGACTGCCATGAAGGCGAAGGGCCGTTAGAAGGGTTACCACCTTGGTGGTAGAGGCCGGATGCATCCACTGGGTGCCATTCTTTTCAAAAATAGATTTCATTAGTGTCACCATTGATGAGGCAAGCTGCGCCGGCAATGGTCGTAGGGGCTTGCGGCTTAGGCCGGGTATCGATTGCTTCTTCTACCTGCAAGGGGGTCTCCCGCAAGTCAGGCATCAAGCTAGGTGCCTTAGGAAAACCGGCAAAGATAGCCTCCACAGGAATCTGATCAGAAGCCTTACCGGCTTCCTTCACCACCACAATAGGGTCTGCATCTCTTTCCCCATCAATAGTAGCCGCCCATGCCGGACTAACCCCCAAGGTCGCAAGGCCCAAGATAGCCCACAAGATCATCTTATGAGTTAGGGCCATGAGCATCCTCCTTCTTTACATAAACAACCCGTTGTGGATATGGAATATCAATACCATTCGCATCAAAGGCATCTTTTACATGGGAGAGAATGGAATACTTAGCGGGCCCCAAATTAGACCACCTCACCATAGGTAAAGCCTTGATACGGACTGAATTTTCCGCAAATTCAGAAATACCAATTTCCGTTCTCTCTGGATTGATGATGAACTTTTCTTTTTTTAAAGACATCCTGCAGTACCTCAATAGCCTTATGATGATTATTGTTATAGCCGATATCAAAAATATAATTCAATCAGGCGAGTATCGTCATGGGAAAAAAATTAACCACAGCCTGAGATGTCACTAAGGAGTTTGGGATAAAGACCGTCCGCCGATCAACAGTTAGGATCTCCGTGTACATGAAGTCAATTCTCTGTACGCGCCCTTCCTTATCGTTAATCCTCACCCAGTCTCCCACCTTCAGTGGCTGCATGAGGAGGATCAAAACGCCAGAAGCAAAGTTGGACATGTTGTTTTTGCAAAGCTAAACCAACTGCGATGCCGAAGGCCCCAAAAGGCAGCAATGAAGTTAGAGGTTGGTAACCCCGCCTGTTCCAAGCATAGCATAATCAGAGAGACCAGGAGAAAAAAATATGAACGGACTTTAAGATAAAATTAGTAGCCGTCGTTTGATACTGTCTCCTCACCAAGAATTTGGACAAGGAAGATCCGATAAACTTGAGGATAAACCAACCCACAATGAACATGAGTATAGCTAATATAATATCTGCCAAATGCCCTTTGAGCCATTCGTTAACTTTGTCAGCCCAAAACTGCCCCTTCCAAACGGAAGCCTGTAAGGCGTCAAAAAAATCCCATAATCATTTCTCCTATTACCAATTTACCTAGCTCGAATTTCATCTCGATAAGATTATATTAATACTCTTTGAAAGCTTGTCTAATCTGATCCTTATCATAGCCCTTAACCAGACAGAGCATAAGAAGGATCCGGGCCTTCTGTGCCTGTAAGAGTCGCTCACCAAATAACCCCTCTCCTTGTCACTTTCCACAGTCGATACTAGGCCAGATCCCGTACGAGAGGCCCGTACCACAGGGATATCAAGATTAGCGGTTTTTCGATAACCTGTTTAGGGAATAGTCCCATGCCCTAGTCCTTCCAAGACAAGACCATCCGGCTTAGTCGACAGAACCGCATCCACAAGAGCTTCTTCAATGCCTGCATAACAGGTCAAGAGTGCCACCGACGGTAGCGCATTAGTAGCTGACGCTGGCTTATGACTAGTGGCATAGCGGACCAAGTGACTCACTTTAAAGTTAGAAAACTCCGTATGTATACGGGTTGGCGCATAGTATAGGTGGGCTTGCCCATCTTGGATGATACCCTAGGTGACCAAAGATAGGGTTTCCAAAGGTGGCAACGTCTGTTGTATTTTTGCTTAGTCACGTCCCGAGCCCCATCAATATATCCATTGAGGGCTACCAAGACCCCTTGCCCCCAAGCCCGTTCCGTCCGTGCTAATTGAAGAGCCTGTAAAAGATGTAAAGGGCCGTCAGCGGACAAGGCGCCAGCAGGACGCATGGATCCTGTAAGCACAATGGGTTTATCCGTATCGATGACCAAGTTAAGGAAATAAGCGGTTTCCTCCATGGAATCCGTTCCGTGGGTAATGACGAGACCTGCCACATCCTCCCTGTCCACATAGGCTTGGACCAGCTGCGCCAAGGCCATCCAGTCGTTTTCCCTAATATCAGAACTTTCTATGTTGGAAAAATTGTTCATAGAGAAAGGGACCGTAATCCTGCGCTTGAGGTACATCTGCTAAGATATCTTCCAAACTCAAAAAGACCTGGAGTATAGTCCGTTAAATCCGTTTCAGAAGTCCCTTGCCCAGCGATAGTCCCACCAGTTCCAATTAAAGCAATATATTCATTCATACTAGTCTCCTTATCGATTATAATACTTCTATTATATAAGAATTTCTCCATTTGCGTTACAATATAAGTAGAATCGTTCATTTAATGAGGGTGAAAGTATGAATCAAATCAAGGCAGATAAGGTCTTTGAGTTCTTTAAGGCCATGAATCAAATTCCCCGTATCTCTGGTCATGAAGAAGCGGTATCTAACTGGATTGCCAACTTCGCAAAAGAACGGGGTCTAGCAGTTAAACAGGACGAAGCGTGGAATGTCATCATCCAAAAACCAGCTAGCCCTGGCTATGAAAAACAAACCATCTCTTATCCTCCAAGGTCACATCGACATGGTAGGAGAAAAATCTCATGATGCAGAGCACAACTTCCTCACGGATCCTATTGAATGTATTGTAGATGGCGAATGGATGCATGCTAATGAAACCACCTTGGGTGCTGACAACGGCATAGGTGTGGCCATGGCTCTAGCTATCTTGGACTCAGACCAAGTGGCCCATGGCCCTATGACGGCGCTCTTCACCACCAATGAAGAAGTGGGAATGGATGGAGCCATCAACCTCAAGGTTGGCGACCTGTCTGGCCACTATCTAATCAATATCGATACGGAAGTAGAAGGCGAGTTCATCGTGTCTTGTGCGGGTGGTTCTCACATTGACTTTGAAATCCCTGCCCTCAAAGAACGCCGTTGCCAACGTTTCGATAAGGCCATTACCATTACCGTAGAAGGCCTTTTAGGTGGCCACTCGGGCATGGAAATTTACAAACAAAGAGCTAATGCAAATGTTATCATGGCTCGCCTACTCACCCAACTGCGCAAGCAATATGCCCTACAAGTAGTAGACTTTGTCGGCGGTTCCAAGCACAATGCTATTCCACGCAAGTGTCAAGCCACCATCGTTATCAAGGATGAGGACAGCCAAGCCATTGATAACCTGATTAACTATTACCAAAAAGGCCTTGCGGGAAGAATTCACCCCTCAAGACCCTGACCTAACTATCCATACCACCCCTGCTACTCTTCCTACCTACGTATTCATCGAAGACACGGTAGATGCCCTCCTATCCTTCCTCACTCTAGCCCCTCACGGCGTTCACTCCATGGCTAAGGCCTTTCCAAATCTAGTGGAAACCTCTGATAACATCGCTATCGTAAAGGAAGAAAAAGCATGTCCTCCACATCTTGGTTTCCTTCGATCCTCTAACAAGACCAGCCTAGAATTTATGGAAGATAAGTTTTTAACCTTGGGCCGCCTCTTGGGCATCAAGGCTACCCTGTTCAGGCTCCTACCCTGCTTGGGAATACGAGGCAGGCTCCGACCTAGAACAACAGGCTATCGCCATCTATAAGTCCTTCACGGGCACGGAACCAGAGGTAACTGCCGTCCATGCAGGTCTAGAATGTGGCCTCCTCAAAGGAATTTTACCAGACACACAAATGATCTCCTTCGGCCCAACCATTACAGGAGCTCATACACCACAAGAAAAGGTTCACATTCCTTCTGTTGAGCGAATCTATGCCTACCTCCTAGAGCTCCTCAAAGAACTTCACTAAAAAAGCTCCTCATCTCCCTATAAAGCCGAGGGCCTTCAGCCCTCAGACCTAAGAACCATAAGAGTCATAAGAATAGACCCCAGAAGACCTCTTACGTCTTCTGGGGCTTTTTATACAAACATAGAAAAGGCCCCGCTAATGGCAAGCGTTAGCGGGGCTTTCTAAGTTTATTAGGTTGTATTAGGGAGGCTATTTTTTTATGCTTTATCCAAGGCTTGGCTCAAGTCATCGATAAGGTCATCTATATTTTCAAGGCCCACGGACAAGCGGATCATGTCAGGGGTTACACCTGCGGCTTTTTGAGCGGCTTCATCCAATTGAGCATGGGTTGTAGATGCAGGGTGGATAACGAGGGACTTAGCATCTGCTACATTAGCCAAATTGGAGAAGATTTCCAAAGCGTCTACAAATTTGACGCCTGCTTCTTTACCTCCTTTAATACCGAAAGTGAAGACTGCCCCCACCCCTTTAGGGAAGTATTTCTTAGCCAAGTCCTTGTACTTATTGCCTGGTAACTCTGGGTAGTTAACCCATGCAACCTTAGGGTGTTTAGACAAGAAGTCGGTAATCTTACGTGCATTTTCTACGTGCCGTTCAACCCGTAAAGACAAAGTTTCAATACCTTGAAGGATTTGCCATGCTGCGAGAGGTGTCAAAGTAGCCCCTGTATCACGCAAGAGCTGAGCCCGTACCTTAACAGTAAAAAGGAATTGGCAAATCTGCATAGACAAGACCATTATAGTGTTCATCACCTTCGGTGAAACCAGGGTACTTACCAGAGGCCTTGTAATCGAATTTACCGGATTCAACAACTACGCCTGCGATAGTTGTACCGTGACCACCAAGTATTTAGTAGCGGAATGAACCACTACATCTGCCCCATGTTCAAATGGACGGAAGAGATATGGGGATGCAAAGGTATTATCTACGATGAGGATGATGCCATGCTTATGAGCAATATCTGCAACAGCTTCTACATCTACCAAGTTGATGCCAGGGTTACCGATAACTTCAATGTAAACTGCCTTAGTGTTATCATCGATGGCAGCTTCAAATTCATCCAAGTTATCTGGATTAACAAATTTAGTAGTAATTCCAAAACGTGGCAAGGTCGCTGTAAAAAGGTTATAAGTCCCACCATACAAGGTAGAAGCAGCCACAATATTATCACCGGTATCCGCCACATTGGTGATAGCGTAGTTAACAGCCGCAGAACCAGAAGCAACGGCTACTGCTCCAGCGCCACCTTCCAATTGGGCTACGCGGGCTTCCAAGACATCGTTAGTTGGATTACCCAAACGAGAGTAGATTCCGCCTGGTTCTTGCAAGGCAAAACGTGCAGCCGCTTGCTCTGCATCCTTAAAGACAAAAAGAAGTTGTTTGGTAAATAGGCACGGCCCGGGACCCTGTTGGATCTACCGTATGACCAGCATGCAATTGAAGGGTTTCAAATTTGTACTGTTTACTCATGAGATATAATTCCTTTCTATGGGACTGTCGAATTCGTGATGTTTCACACTTGATTTGTTATCCATACTATATCACTAGGATATTAACCGGTCAACCGTCCTATTACTATGGCCATCCATAGCTTAAAACTATATACAAATCAAATATAGGGACAGGCCTTTAGCCTGTCCCTATGCTCCTATTCAGTTTAGAGGAGCCTGTATACAAACTTCTTCTAATCCATTGTCCTCAAAAAAAGCCATAATATCTATGAATTCTATCCCTGGAATCCCAGGGCCTAAAACCGCAAAAGATAGGGACTCATAGACCGATAGGTTCTAAGGGCCTGACTGAGGAACGACAAATCTTCTTGAGTGGCCACATGAAAGACTAGGGCATCCTCATCTCCTAAGGCTTCCATGGCTGGCCCTAATAGGTCTAAGTTAAAAGAACCTGGTCCAAGAGATAAGGTAGCAAAGCAATTAACCCTGGTCCAACCTATGGTCCACAGGCCCCTAACAAGAGTAGGTTAAACTCATAGGTAGAAACCTCTGCATTAGTCTCTGGTTTCTGGCTATCTTGGCCCATCTCTAGGGCTGACCGACGGTTGAGCAGGTCCACTAAAAGCACCTACGTCAAACCCACCCCATAAACTTTCATCCAACACTAGACTTACCCGGCGATGACCAGCTCTTTCGATGGCCCCAGCTAGGTCCTCCAAGGAGGGATTGGCCAGAGCCTCCCCTTCCTCCATCGGAGCAGTTAGTGATACATAGGTAGTCAAATAGCCTTGTCGACGGCCACATGACTCTATCTTAGTATAGACATGAAGATCAGCCATAGGCTCTCCTCCTCTTCTTAAATGTATGCCCCTTTGATCCTTATCTCGCTCGAACTTCATCTTCTGAATTTGCTCGATAATATAAGGGGTTTCTTGGTATACATAATAATTGAGCCAGTTGGTGTAGAGCAAGGTAGATACAGACCGCCAACGGACAATGGGAACCTTAGATGGATCATCGTCTGGATAATAGTTATCGGGCACTGCTATATCAAGGCCTCTAGACCGATCTCGGTCATACTCCCGTTTGAGAGTATCTCGATCGTATTCCGCATGGCCGAATACAAAGATATGCTTATTATCTTTAGATCGGACGATGGCAGCCCCCGTCACCTCAGAGCCAGCGAGAATTTCCAAATTCCGATTGGCTTTAACCTCGGCTAAGGAGTTTGTCGTATGGCGGGAATGAGGCATCCAAAAATCTCATCAAAGCCCCTTAGGAGGTTAGGGTTGCATGTTGTAGATTTCATGCTCATAGACGCCAAAAAGCTTATGATCCATAACTTGCTTATCGATACCGAAGTGGTGGTAGAGCCCCGCCTGTGCTCCCCAGCAGAGGTAGAGGGTCGAGAAGACATGGTCTTCTGACCAATCCATAATTTCCACCAGTTCATCCCAGTAGTCTACGCTTTCAAAAGGCATGAGTTCTACAGGGGCGCCAGTGATAATCATACCATCGAAAAACTTGTCCTTCACCTGGTCAAAGGTTCGGTAAAAGGTATGAAGGTATTCCTCATCCGTGTTGGTGGCCTTATGAGAGGCTGTATGGAGGAGGGTCATATTCAATTGAAGAGGCGTATTGGAAAGGGCCCGAAGAATTTGGGTTTCCGTTACTTCCTTAGTGGGCATAAGATTAACTAGGAGAATTTCCAAAGGCCGAATGGCCTGCGTCTCCGCCCGCACTGAGTCCATAACAAAGATATTTTCCTCTGCCAACTTGTGAACTGCTGGCAAGTCTTTTTACAACCGTAATAGGCATATCATTCCTCCTATTTCAACCGATTGACCGCATCCCGTAGGCTGTCTAGGGCCTGCTGCTAATACAGACCGAGGGCAGGCTACATTAATCCGCTCAAAGTCCACCCCATCGTCACCAAAGATAGCCCCCGAATCCAACCATAATTTAGCATCATGCCAGAGCCATTGCTCCCGTTCTTTAGCGGTCATAGGCAGGGCAGAGCAATCGATCCAAAACCAAGTAAGTCCCTTGTGGCATGTACATCTTGAGCTGTGGCAAATGTTCTTCTAAGTAGGCCTTAGTAAAGAGAATATTCTCCCAAATATAGGCCTTAACCTCTGTTAGCCACTCCTCCCCATGCTCATAGGCAGCTTGGCAGGCAAAGATGCCGAAGCTATTGGCCTGGCTATAGCCAGCAGCCGTTACAGCTGCCTTGAATTGCTGGCGAATCTCATCATTAGGAATAAAGATGTTCGATATCTGTAGACCTGCAATATTAAAGGTCTTAGATGGAGCTGTACAGAGGATACAATTATCTGCATAGGCCGGTCCTAGGCTTGGATAGGTATGATGTTGGTGACCAGGCCAGACGAAATCTGCATGAATTTCATCAGCCACTACTAAAAACTCCGTAACGGTTGCAAATGTCACCTAAGCGGGTCAACTCATCCACCGTCCATACCCGGCCTACGGGGTTAGCAGGGCTACAGAGGAGGAAGAGCTTAATATCTCCTTTGGATAAACGTCGCTCAATGGCATCAAAATCAATACTATAGACCTCTTGGTCGCGAATCATAGGCACGTTGACGATATGGCGACCATTATCCTCTATCACTTCGGAGAAGGGATAGTAAACAGGGTTGCATGATGAGAACCCCATCCCCAGGCTTGGTGAAAGCTTGTACAGTCATGGCTAAGGCAAAGACAACCCCAGGGGTTTTAATCAACCACTCTTCCTTAGGAGTCCAACCATAATGCTTAGTCATCCAAGCGGCTATAGAGCCTATGTATTCTTCTTCGGTTTCCGTATAGCCCCAAATACCGTGGTCAACTACCTTGTGGAGGGCCTCTTTAATAGGATCGGCTACAGGAAAGTCCATATCCGCTACCCAGAATGGTTGTACATCGTGAGGTCGTCCACGGCGGAGGGCAAAGTCCACCTTTAAAGACTTGGTATGATGACGGTCTATGACCTGGTCAAAATTATAGTGGCCCATAGTAACTCCTTTATCCTTCCTCAGCGAATGGGGTTACTAGCGAGTCAGCACCCCATCTAAATCTGCTATATACAAGGATAGACCATGTTCTCATGGTCTATCCAAACTTATTTATGCAAGGCTTGCTCAAAAATCAGCGATGAGATCTTCCACGTCTTCGATCCCTACAGAAATGCGGAGCAAACGGCGGTTAATCCCCTTACGTTCTGCTTCCTCAGCCGGTACGGCCGCATGGGTTTGGGTGATGGGATAGGGTGATGAGTGTCTCTGTACCACCTAAGGATTCAGCAAAGGTTACAATCTTCACATCTTCCAAGAGGTGCTTAGCGGTCTCTTCCGAATCCACTTCTATGGAAATCATACCCCCAAAGCCATCGCATTGCGCCTTAGTAATAGCATAACCAGGGTGGTCTGGTAGGCCTGGATAGAGGACCTTAGCCACCTTGTCTTGCCCTTGGAACCATTCGGCAAGGGTTTGAGCGTTCTTAGCAATCCGCTCCATCCGTATAGGAAGAGTCTTAATCCCCCGCATAACCAACCAAGAATCCATAGGAGACAAGCAAGCCCCTACGGACTTAAAGATAAAGCGGAGTTTTTTTCCGCGATTTCTTGATCCTTAGAAATAACAAAACCGCAAACAACATCATTATGTCCAGCTAGGAACTTAGTCCCAGAATGAACGACAATATCACATCCTAAGGTCAAAGGCCGTTGGAAGTAAGGGGACAAGAAGGTATTGTCTACCACCACAAGGGCTCCCTGTTGATGGGCCAATTGAGAGATAGCCCTAAGATCAGTTACCTCCATCATAGGGTTGGTAGGCGTTTCGATGAGAATGGCCTTTGTTCTGTCTGTGAAAGCGGCTTTTACCGCTTCAAGATCTGAAGTCCCTACAGGGATAAATTCGATACCCCAATCCTTGTAGAGGGAGTTAAAGAGACGGATAGATCCCCCATACAAATCATCCCCAATGATGAGATGGTCACCTGGTTTGAAGAGGCGCATAACCGCATCAATAGCCGCCATACCGGAGGACATGGCCAAAGCATCCACCCTTCTTCAAGAGAGCTTACAAGGGTTTCCAAGTGATCTCGGGTAGGATTGGATTCACGAGTATATTGGAAGCCAGTAGTTTGGCCCTAAACCTGGGTGGGAAAAGGTAGAGGACATATGGATAGGTGGTGTTACCGCCCCTGTTTCATCTGTGGGACCCAAAGCATGGATACAGCGCGTATTGAATTTCATAGATCCTCCTCAATTCCCCAATTATTCCAGGGATTTAATTCCTAGTTCTCTTGTTCTATTTAATTATTTTATCTCATTAGAGCTATAAATAAAAGGAGGAGGCTTCTCAGCCCCCTCCTTCGTCATATAACTTTTATAAACCAAGCCATAGTTTTTAACCTATGGTTTTGTTGGTTATGCCAATTCCTATAAAGCCCTCATAAGGCCTATCTACTAGGCTAATTCCTCATACGACGCATGAGGATAGCCGCCAATACATTCCGGCAGTCCCTGTCACCAATTGTGGCCAGCCCATAGAAAAACAGGAGAAGACTGGCCTTTGGACCGGGTATATTAATGGTCGACAGGAGCCAACTAAAGCCTCCATAGAGGATCACAAGCCGCGAAAGTACAGCACAAAGAACCATGAGTATCATAGACTTGCCCTGCCAAAAAGCGGGCCCAGCAGGCATAGAGTGAAGACCCTAGCCCTACCACTAAGATGGCTGGTAGAATAGGCAACATAATACCTTGCAGATAAGCCACTACCGGTGTCACCCAAGCGATAGCAAGACCGCTTTTAAGGCCAAACCGCCAGGTTGCTACAATGATACAGGTGGATACGATGGATCCAATGACAAAAAGAGACTTGTGGTGGTATAGGAATAATCAAACGTAAGGATTGGACAAGTAAGGCGATAGCCAAAAAGCATGGCCGTGCCCTGTTAAACTTCGAATAGGCATACACATATCCTCTAAGGTTAATTAGGATCAATACAGATAAGAACACCCTATTATACACCTAGGCAAAGCCCTAAACCTATGATATAATATCTCCATACGCGGGCGTAGTTCATTGGTAGAATGCGAGCTTCCCAAGCTTGAGAGGAGGGTTCGATTCCCTTCGCCCGCTCCATACAAAAGAACAGCACCCTTAGGGGTGCTTTTTAATAGAGTAAAAAGCTCCCTCATCCTAGATGAGGGAGCTTTTGTATCACACGAAGTCTGAGAAACCTTTCACAAGTCCAGGAGCATATTAGTGAATCAATGGGAATACGAATTTAATCCAAGGCACACCGACTACGATGAAGATAGCCATGTAGATGACGCCGAAGATGAAGCCCAGTTTCCAGAATTCAGCAGATTTAGTAAAGCCAGAGGCGAACCAAATTGGGCTATGGCCTGTACCATATGGTGTCAAGATACCCATAATCCCCATTGGGAGCAATAAGTAGAGCATAGCTTGGGAAGCATCGATACCAGGCACTTGCAGGAGCAAGGTTGCGAAAAGGCCGGTCATAGCAGTTACATAAGCAGTACCAGAGGCAAAGAAATAACGGAGAACCGCAAAAAGCAATCATGAGACCAAATACGGCATACATTGGGTCCAAGGAAAGCAAGGAACCACCAGCAGATTTAGCCAACCAATCCAGGAAGCCTACATTCTTAAGGCCAGCTGCCATTGGCACTAAGGTACCAAACCAGGTCAATACGTTCCAAGCTGGTTTATTAGCAAGGAAGTCGGCCCAGGCGATAACCTTAGCCAAAACCATAGCGATGATAACGATCAAGGCGGTGGTTGTTGGGTTAACCCCTGAAGAAGGAAGACCCAATCCAGAGGATAAGTGCACCTACTGAAATAAGGGCCATGGCGATTTCTTTTACTGGACATAGCACCCAACTTAGCGTATTCTTCCTTAGCCCATTCTGCGATTTCAGGAGAGCCCTTAACTTCTGGTTTGCAGAAGACATAAGCCAAAATTGGGGTAATGATGAAGAGGATGATACCGACTGGCAAGAAGGCTAGAACCAGGAGGTCCAGTCTACCGTTGCTACCCCAGACTTAGCAGCCAACTCTACAGCCAATGGGTTTGGCGCTTGGCCAGTAAGGAAGATTGATGAAGATACACAGGTTACTGCAAGCGATACCCAGTTGAGGTAGGAACCAATCTTGCGAGGATTCTTATCAGGATAGGAATCAAACATAGGACCGATACTAGCAACGATTGGATAGATAGTACCACCAGAGCGAGCTGCATTGGATGGGATGAATGGTGCCAAAAATCAAATCGGTAATAGCAATGGCATAGCCCAAGCCCAAAGAAGATTTGCCCAACTTTTTAACCAAGAAAAGGGCAATCCGTTGGCCCAAGCCAGAGTTCTTGTAACCGATACCAATCATAAATGCAGCGAAAATTAACCATACGATGGCATTGTTAAAACCGGACAAGCCCCAGCTAATAGCATTAGCGGAAGTAACCATACCGGTCACCTTATCTGGTGTAGGTCCCTACACGGAAGAGGACCGCCACAGTAATCGCAATCAACCCAATAAAGGCTGAAGGCAATGGCTCGAGAATCAAGCCGACTACGAGACCAGCAAAAATGGAAACATAGATCCATGCGCCGGCGGATAAGCCTGCTGGTGCACCGATAAGCCATACGATGATAGCTACAATGAGCGGTGCCCAGAGTTTCCAATTAAAGTTTTTCATAACGAAACTCCTTACTACACACATATATAATTTACTACTAGGTTATTATAACTATCTAGGCCTACTGATTAAAAGCTTTATGCATACATTTATGCATAATTACTCTATGATTCTTATTTATAGGCCTATAACCTTAGAGGGACCTTGTAGGCAAGAACTTTCTCTTACAGAGACTAGATAAAGATAGGCCCTATTAGGATTTTCCTAAATAAATTCTTAATTTCCCTCCTAAAAGGAGTATAATCTATACAGAATTGCTATGAAAAGCAAATCCTTAGTTAGCTTTTAGGAGGCCTGGTCATGAGACCAACCTATTTAGAAATTGATACACAACTCATCCGAGAAAATTTAAGAAAAAAATCAAAGATGCTTTACCTGAGTGGTCCACCTCTACAGCAGTTATCAAGGCTAATGGCTACGGCCATGGCTCTGTCATCATGGGGCGAATTGCCGTAGAAGAAGGTTATGAATCCCTGGCAGTGGCCATTCCTGAAGAGGCCCAACCCCTCCGCAATGCAGGCATCATGGTACCCATCTACCTCTTAGGCCTGACTCGGCCCCAATCCTTCGAACTCATTGCCGACACCAACACCATCCCTGCAGTTGATGACTCAACTGACTTTGACGGTCTTAACGAGTGTGCCAAGCGCCATGGCATGACCATACCAGTCTGCATCGCCGTCGATACAGGCATGCACCGAATTGGCATTCAACCAAAGGATGCCTGTGCCTTTATAGAAGAGATAGAAGCCTATTCAAACCTCAAGGTAGACGGGTTCTTCTCCCACATGGCTAATGCTGATGCAGCCGATCAAAGCCATGCTCATGACCAAGCAGCTAGCTTTGGAGCCATGGTCGAGGCGGTTAAGGCCTTCCGTCCCGACCAGGACTACCGTTTCTCCTTTGCCAACTCCGCTGGTCTTTTTGGCCATCAAGGACTCCCTCTATACAGATGCTCGCCCTGGTATCATCCAATATGGCATCATGCCATCCATGGATGTACCTAACCGCCTGAGGCCTCAAGCCAGTCCTTTCCCTTCACTCAGAGGTAGTTCACGTGCAACATTTAGAAAAAGGCCAAGGGATTGGTTATGGGTCTACCTATGTAACCACAGGGCCAACCACAATAGCGACTATCCCTATGGGCTACGCCGATGGCTATCCCCGGTCCCTCTCCAACCGTGGGGCGGTACTCATCAAGGGCGTTCGCTGTCCGGTAGTGGGCCGGGTCTGCATGGACCAATTTATGGTCATGGTGCCACAAGACATAGATGTAGCTGTAGGGGGATCCTGTAGTTCTCCTTGGTCAACAAGGGCACGAATCCATTACAGCCCTAGAAATTGCGGCCTTAGCTAACACCATCCCATACGAAATCTTCTGTGGTTTCTCAGAACGAGTTCCTAGGGTCTACAAGTAGACAAAAGAAAATTTAACTAGTAATTAACAAATAGGCCCCTGTCGATCTACCGATCGACAGGGGGCTTCTATACTAGATGCAAGCAAAAAGGATGCCTTGACATCCTTTTTATATCTATATGCAATTAGTAATCTGCCACTAACTATTTATGAGACTCATCTACCGACTCCTCTTCATCTAAGGTGTAGTCCCGAGCCATCCACTTACGAGTAGCCGTAAAGGTAATAGTAACCCATTTTTCATTGGCATGCCCTCCAATAGCATCATCAATTTCATTACGAATCTGATCGAAGGCTGTTACGGTTTGCGCTGGAAATCTTCATCGATGAGGATATCGATTTCTACAATCTTAACGTTGCCATAAGCCTGTACAGAGGTGACATAGTCTAGGAAGTGGTAACGCTTCATGAAGTCATCCATAATATACTGGATCCGATTATGGTAGGCAAGGGGCGCTACCCCCAATATTTGCTTAAGAGATGGAATTAGAATTCTAAAGGACGATGGCATCATCTGCAAGGATAAGGCTATAAGAACCAGTGGATCTACATAAATAGCATAGGCGGCCCAGGGGATGCTTTCAGAAGAAGGGCTATGATAAAGGAAATAAGGATAGCTGCCTCTAGGCGCACATCGATGGTCCAGGAGATGTTATCAAACTTAACCAGGTTGGACTTGAGCCGCTTGTTGATGCGGCGTACATAAATGATGTAAATTAAGTCAGCCACGGTGAAGAAGATTGCATAGGCGATGGCCAAATCAATTTTGACAGCCCGCCCCCTGCTAAGAGATCAGTAATCCCCGAAGCTAGCGCATAGATGACGATGAGAAGGGTAAAAGACCCTTCCATAATGAGGACTAGAGGTTCAAACTGCCAATAACCAAACTGGAAACGCTTGGAGGTCTCATTAGCTACTAGCTTGGAGGTGCCAATCATCATGAGCTTGATAATAACCCCTATAAAGGCGGTCACCCCTATCCAGAAGGATGGCGGACGAACCAGAGATAATCCCCATAATAGTCCCTGCAACCGCCAATAAGCCCATAAGGCCGGCAGATTGCATGAGCAAGCGCTGTTCTATAATTTTTATCCAGCATATGGCCCTCCTTTACTAATTTAGACAAAAATACCACTCCCAGGGAAATTATGACCAAGGATACCCTTGGTCTGGGAGTGGTATCTCTATAAGCATAACAAAAAAATCGAGGCACTAGTCAGCACCATCATTCTCATTATCTATCAATTACCCTAGGAGGAAGAGCTCCTAAGCATTGCTTAAGAGCCCTTCTCCTTCATAGGATACGGCCTATTTGACTTCAGCGATAGCCTCTACTTCTACCAAGAGACCCAAAGGAAGATCCTTCACAGCAAAACAAGAGCGGGCTGGTTTCCCAGTCATGTACTTGCCATAGATTTCATTGAAAGCTGCAAAGTCCTCGATATTAGCTAGGAAGCAAGTTGTCTTCACAACCCCTTCAAAATCGGTCCCCGCCTCAGCCAAGACGGCACCTAGGTTCTTCATCACCTGTTCTGTTTGTTCTTGGATGCCCCCTTCTACAGGTTTGCCCGTAGCTGGATTAAGGCCTACTTGGCCCGACAAGAATACGAGGTTACCCACAGCCTTAGCTTGAGAGTATGGGCCTACCGCAGCAGGCGCCTTATCAGTGTGTATGGTTTTCATAGAGCTTACCTCCCTAAAAGATTAGTCATATAATTCAGTCTAACATATGGCAGTATCTCCCACAAGCAAAGCACCTTCTATGTCTCATTGACATTTCCATTCATTCTCACTACACTATATAGAAACCTATATAAATAAAGTAACTGTATAAAGGAGTCATCATGACACAACAAGCAAATCCACAAGAATTGACCATAGGCTCTGCCCATGGCCGCTTCAAAGCTAAGCCTATTAGCTTTAAAGGACAGGGTTAGCCGTTCTGAATTTTACCTCACCACCCTTTTGGTGCCTTGGGGGTATTGAGATTCTAGCCTTCCTAATTCTAACCTTGGGTGGGGGGCCTTAGCGGCTTTTTATCCAGCCCTGGAAATCCAACTACCTGGCCCCTAGCCATAGGAGGGATTCTCTTTGTCATCATACAAGTTGCCCTCTTCTTATCCCTCTTGGGGTATAGCGTACAGCGTTTACACGATATAGGTAATAGGGGCTGGTGGGTCCTCATCTCATTGATTCCTGTTATCGGCCAGGCCATCCTCCTCTATAAGTTCCTATCCCCTTCTAATCCTGGTTCCAACGCCTACGGAGAACAGCCTGTAGAGACCCTTCCTACGAACCCTGAAGTGGATGAAAAATCAATTGACTCTTTGGGGTAACCTCAAGGCCACTCTCAAACAGGCCTTTACATTCAAGGGTCGTACTAGCCGTCACCAATATACCTTGGCTTTGGGGGCAGCCTACTTCTTCTATGTAGTCGTCTCCATGGCAGTAGGCTTTATCACTAACTTAGTCCAAGGCCTCGCTATCATCGATATCTACCAAAAAGGCTCCTTTCCTCCTATCTTCTTCTCAAATTGTCGAAATGTACATGATGCAAGAATACGGTACCATTTTGAGCCTCGTGAGGCCTTCTCTTCCTACTTGCCACCCTCATCCTATTCATCCTCTTCTTAGCCTTTATTTCCGCCTCTGTACGTCGCTTGCATGATGCAGGCAAATCGGGCTTCTACATGCTCCTACCTGTAGCACTGGCTTTCTCATCCATCTTAGTTTTCGTGGGCGCTGTAGCTAGCCAAAACCCTGACCTCCTCTTCCTGATTGTCATCTTGCAATTAGCCCACTTCCCTAACTTCCCTTTATGTCCTCTACCTCTTAATTAAAACCAACTTCCTCGAACACAAGCTATGGACCTCTCCTTCCCGCCTTCCAAGCACCTATGAAAGCAGAAGAAGAGTTAGTAGAGGGAAGATAATCTTGACCAAGTTTAGGGATTTCCACTAAGATCTATCCTAAAAAAAGCATAGTCAAACTAGGAAATCATTAAAACAAGCATTTAGATAAGCTCTTAGGAATTATCTAAGTAAGAACTAAAAAGACCTGTAAGCTGAGCTTACAGGTCTTTTTAATATTAACTGTTAAGACAAATTCTATTGGTATTACAAGTGAATATGCAATTCTTCCCCATCACCATGGCGGTGAATGTGGACATGGTAGTCCTCATCCACTAAGTTAACAGCCTTCAAGAGATCTACCTCTTGCAAAAACAACTTGAGGCCTATCATCAGCCACAATGCGGTGCTTTTCATCAAAGAGAATAACTCTGTCTACCATGTCCGGCAGGCGATGAAGGTCATGAGTGGCAATTACTAAAGTCTTTCCCGCTTGACGAAGCATAGACAGAAGGTTGAGAACTACCTTCTGAGTTCGTGGGTCAAGAGCAGCCATAGGTTCATCCAAGAGGAGGACCTCTGGATTAAGGGCCAAGGTGGCCGCTAGGGTCACTCGCTTTTTTTGCCCTCCAGATAGTTGGTAGGGAACGGCTTCCAAAAGGTCTGCTAGACCCAACAAGGCCACCATATCATGAACCCGCTGATTCACTTGGTCTTGGCTTAAGCCCATCTGCCGAGGACCAAAGGCAATTTCCTCGTAAACAGAAGGACAGAAGAGTTGGCTATCAGCCCGCTGAAAAAAACAATACCCACATCCTTATGGAAGGCTTTCATATAGGCCTGATCCTTGAAACGATCAGCACTGAGGGCCTGATCCTTAAAGACGACCTGCCCCGAAGAGGCCTTGTGGATACCCGCTAGCAAATTGAGGACAGTCGTTTTACCAGATCCATTGGCCCCCACTAGGGCTACTGCCTGCCCTCTTTCTATGACTAAGGACAGGTCCTCTAAGATAGGCTGCCCATTATCATAGGCAAAACCTACCTTATCTAAGGCGAAAAAAACATTAGCGACCTCCCATATAAAATACATAGATTAGCAATACCATAATGATAGCCTTGAGGCCCATCCATCCAGGTGATAGGCCAGGACCCTATGACCGCTGTAATAGGTTCCATCAAAAGCCCGACAGACCATGGCCTGGTAAAGGGCTTGGGCCTCCAGGCGAGACCGGATAAAGAGGGTTCCCATAATGCCTCCCATGGTCATCCCTTGCCCTGAGTCCGTCCTACTGCCCGCAGGCGGAAAGCGTAAAAGCAGGGCAAGCGCAGTCTCCCAATAGATAAATATACTTGAGGGAGATGTGGAGGATAAAAAAATAAAGATAGAAGGTACTCGTAGGTAACGGAGGGAGGCGATTATATCGTGCCAGGCCGTTAAGCTGGCAAAGATCTGCATCTGGGTCACCGTAATAAATACCTTGAGTACCATAGAGAAGATCGGGTTTCCCTAGGAGAAGTATAGCCGGTAGAAGGACTAGGGGCATTAAAGAGAGCCGCTAGGGAGGGACACCTGCAAGATGCGGACTAGGGTCTCTACTCGGTAAGAAACAAAAGCTGGATTAAGCCCCAGGCCAAGGGAAAGTAAAGAAAACTAGTTTGACTGCTCAATACCACCAAAAAGAAATCAGCAGAGCATGGGCCAGGGGCTAAGAGGGGTGTCCCTGGGATTGGGTCCGGCCGCCGCCAAGGGATCGCCCCTTCTGAATGAGGCCTAAAAAAATGATCGATAGACCGATTGAGGAAGGCATCGGAATCCTTAGGCACTATGTACTTGTCCGATGCCGCTAGCCAGGGGGCAAGGTCCCCAGCCTCTTCTCATCCTTATCGTGCATAGGCTACCTTACCAATCACCCGATACACAATAACCAAGAGAGCAATGCCAATAACTGCGGACAAAAATATAGCCTGTTACATCCGGCATGCCAGGGAAAGCATAATCAGCCAAAGGGCTCTCCCAGGAGAAGCCCTGCTCCATCCCTTGTGGTACATAGCCTAAGGCACTACCGCCTTCGGCAACATCAACGATTTCGTCAGTCCCCCATTCGCCCCAAGCAGTAGCTTCTGTTAGGAGACCTAAGGGGCAGAGAACAACCAAGAGTCCCATAATTCCGTAGAGGACTTTGTTCTTAATGGAAATAGTCCTGTATCCTTACCATGTACGAAGGAATAGATACCCACCGTAAAGATGACCTCCGCAAGACCCGCGATAGTCAAATGAGGAATCATCATAGCTGGAATAGCGATAGACAAAGGATATGGGGCATAGAGAGCTAGGCCTGTCGGATCATGGAAGAGCATAGGTTGGATGCCAAATTCGATGGCCGCCATAAATGCCGCTACATTAATACCCGCATAGGCCCCAATGGCTAAAGGCCACCACATTGGGAAGGGGCCTTCTTAAGTAGAGCGTAAAGACCATATCCTACCAATGGCATGAGGACAGCCATATTAAAGATATTAGCCCCTAGTGCCAAGATGCCCCCATCTCCAAAGAAGACAGCTTGAATAAGAAGGGCCGAGGCCACGGATAAGACCGCTGCTTCAGGTCCTAAGAGGGCTGCCAATAAGGTCCCCCTACAGCATGGGCAGATGTACCACCAGGAACAGGTATATTGAACATCATAAGCAAAAAGGAAACTGCTGCCCCCACACCTAAGAGGGGTAACTCTTGAGGAGATAATTTATTCTTAATTCTCTTGGCACAAGTAATGACAACCGGTGCTGCTAGAACGGCCATGACGGCACAAGTTTCAGGGCTAAGATAATTCTCTGGAATATGCATAGTGAAAGGTCTCCTTGGACTAAACAAAAAAATCTCAGCTAGAGGCTAAGGTGTACATACATATATATTTTACTATATACAATCGATTCAAGAAAAGAAAAAGATCTAGCCCCAGTAGACTGCCAGTTTTCCCTTTGGAGAAAAACAGCCCCTGTAGGCTAGCTCTTGTTATGGCCTTCTTATATCTTAACTAGCAAGACTAAAGAAGTATCCTGAATAAAAACCATTTATTCTTTTTATTGGTCGCGGCGACGGTAGACGATGTTAGCTCGCGTCAAATATTGGAACGGTAGGGACAAGCAGTGAACCAAGCGTGTGAATGGGAAGAGAATAGCCACAATCATCCAAGACACCATATGGATTTTGAAGAGAATTGGCACATTATCCATGAGGGATGGTTCAGGGTTCCAGTAGAGGAGACCGCGGAACCAAGGTCCGATGGATTCCAGTAGTCAAACTGACCTGGTGCATTCCAAAGGGTAGATGCAAGGCCCGCCACGATAGCAATGGCCAAAAAGAGATAGAGCCAACGGTCCATGGTGGACGTATTAGCTTTCATATAGGATACGGTAAATCGACGCCGCATCAATATGATGAAGCCCAAGAGGAGGATGATACCTGCTGGTACCCCCATCCACAAGGCCCCTTGGTGGTACATATGCTCATTGATACCAAAGTATTCTGTGCAAATCTTAGGGCACCAAAACGCCCACTACGTGACCGCCGATAACCATCAACAAGCCCAAGTGGAACAAGGGATTGCCGATTCTAAGTTGTTTCTTTTCCAAGAATTCACTGGATTTTGTGGTCCAATTGCGTTCAAAGTAAAAGAACCGAACCAGTGTGCCTACCACAAGGAAGGTGAAGGCAATATATGGGAGCGCTCCCCACAAGAAATTAGTCATGTGCACTTTCCTCCAATCCGTTAGCTACAGCCAAAAACGACATCCAACAACAAGGCATATGGCAATTCCGCCTTAATCAACTCCTGACGGAGGTATTCGATGTAAGGAAGGATGCGCTTGAAGATTTTACGCATAGCTTTTTTTCATCGACAGCGGCCAAGAGTTCCAAGAGGGCTGGCAAATAGTCAGGCGTTTCCTTGTGAGGAAGGTCATAACCATTTTCCAAGAAATCTGCAGAAAAACTGAACTAATTGTTCCGATTGTTCCCCGTTCCCTTGGAGTTCATAGGTAGACATATAGAGGGTGGTATTCTTAGAAAAAAATCAAAGGATTCCACGTATTGATTTTCAAAGTCTATAAGCCCTGTCTCTTCCACATATTCGAAGAATTCAATCAAAAGATTCCCGCAGAAGTTGATGTTGTACAGAGTTTTCCGCTTCCCACTTCCAGCTAGGGAATTCAGACCGCCATTGCTGATCTGGATAACGTAACAAATAGGAAACGATAAGCAGAATTTTTTTGGCTATCTAGCATTGATGACAACCCCCTGTAGGACAGGTAAAGCCCGCGTTATGTTGCATTTCATGACGTTTTTCACGATCCACATCTACATCGGTAGGAAGGACAAATCGGTCTTTATACTTAGCCAAGGCCAAGAGCTTATACATAGCGTACATGTCATCGTCAGACAAGTGCGGATTAGTGCTGACTGCCATGCCATCATTCTGAGTGCGCATCTTCATGTACATACGCATATCCAAGAGTTTTTTTGAAGGATATCCCCTACCACCTCTGTATTACCAGCGGAGAAGAGGGACGCCAAATAGGTCAAAAGGCACCCGCATTTCATCGGCCTTAGCCAAGTATACTTGAGACGATACCCGTTGTACGATTGGAGACATAGGAGGTACATACCAAACCATAGGAAGTGTCCGATATTCAGGATGGAGTGGCAAGGCTACCTTCCATTCTTTTACCAATTTATAGACAGGAGAGTTTTTGGGCTGCTTCAAGCCAAGCTTGAGAGATACCCTCTTCCTTAGCCGCCTTGATAACCTCTGGATCATGAGGGTCCAAGATGAGTTCCAACATATTGTCATAGATGGCCTTATCATCCTTTGTTTCCGCCATTTCTGCAACCCGATCCATGTCATAGAGGGACAACGCCGGAGAAGCGGATACGACCTGTACATGTTTCCGCACAGATTTGAGGGCGACCATTTTTCTAAACGAGGGTAGCAGAAAACGCACTTTTCAGCCTTATTAGTTTCCCAGTTGTAAAAAAATCTTCTTGTAAGGACAAGCTGGTACGCAGTGACGCCAGCCACGACATACGTCTTGGTTAACCAAGACAACGCCATCTTCAGTCCGTTTATAGATGGCACCGGATGGACAGGCTGCAACACATGCTGGATTCAAGCAGTGATTACAGAGTCGAGGCAAATACCGCATGAAGACTTCTTTATAGTCAAACTTAATCTGTTCCCCTAAACCTTTAAGGTTAAGATCAGTTCGGGCATGGTGGCCACCAGCCAAGTCGTCATCAGTTAGGGCCCCAGGTAACTTCCATCTTTTCCCCTGTTACCAAGATTTTTGGACGGGCAATCGGTTGGTGGTTCTTACGTTTTGGATGTAATTAAGGTTTCATAGTCGTAGGTCCACGGTTCGAAGTAGTCCTTCAATTCAGGTTGTTCTGGATGGTAGAACAACTTTAAAAAGCCGTTTGCCCTTAGAGCCAGTAGCCAGCGCTAACTTGCCATGGGAATCAATCTGCCAGCCACCCTTCCATTTATCTTGGTCTTCCCAGTTGCGTGGGTAACCAAGACCTGGACGAGTTTCGACATTATTAAAGTACATGTATTCTGTACCTTCGCGGTTTGTCCATGTATTTTTACATGTAACAGAGCATTGGTGACAGCCAAGACACTTGTCTAGGTTCAACACCATAGATACTTGAGCCTTAATCTTCAAGCCAATCCACCTCCTCAATCTTGCGAACCACTACGACCATATCCCGTTGGTTGCCGGTTGGCCCATAGTAGTTAAAACCATAGGATAATTGACCATAGCCACCGATCATATGGGTCGGTTTCAAATGGATATGGGTTGGTGCGTTATGGGTACCACCGCGTTCTTTAGAAATTGGTGCCCCAGGCACATTGATATGGCGGTCTTGGGCGTGGTGCATGTACATAATGCCACGAGGAATCCGTGGAGATACGACAGCCCGTGCTGCAACTACACCATTCTTATTATATGCTTCTACCCAATCATTATCAGCTACGCCGATTTCTGCTGCATCATCTTCATTGAGCCATACGGTTTGCCCACCACGGAAGAGGGTGAGCATTTGTTGAGCATCGAAGTACATGGAGTAGGTAGACCACTTGTTATGCGGTGTGAGGTATTTAAGCTTAATGGACTTTTGCCCTTCTGCTTCATAATTCCCCTTAACCGGTGCATAATTCAAGGTTGGCTTAAAGAGGGCCAAGCCTTCGCCGAAGTCCCGTACCATTTCATGGTCCAAATAGTAGGATTGACGACCAGTAACAGTCCGGAATGGGAAGAGGTCATCAATGGACGTGTTGAATGGAGAATAACGGCGATTGTTGTCAGATTTAGCCGTTGATGTTGGAGAAGAGATAACGTTGCGCGGTTGGATTACGCATTCATCGAAGGTGAAACGTTGGCCTTCACGAGGTTTTGCAATATATTGCAAGTTGTCGAGACCGGTTTGTTTTTCCACCGCTTCCCAGCCCCGTACAGCCAATTTACCATTGGAGCAAGAGGATAGGCGCAAGGTAGCATCACAGGCTTGCTTAGCTGTGAAAATAGATGGGCATCCATTGGATACATAACCAGCATGGTCAATTGTACCGATTTGTTCCTTAAGGGCCTCGTATTCATCAGAAATATCCCAGGTAGCGCCGTGTGCGCCAGCTTTCTTACTAGCACCAGGGCCTAGGGCCGATGAATTTTTCATAAATCTTGGTAAGTCCCGTTCTACATGAACCAAGTTAGGCATAGTCTTGCCTGGCACTGGTTCACATTCGCCATGGTACCAGTCTTTGACTTCCCCATTAGGGGTAGCCAATTCACCTCGTGTATCATGTTGCAAAGGCACGGCTACGATATCTTGATACTTAGGAAGGTTGGACTCTTTAGCCACCTTGAAACCGCTTCCGCCAAGGTGCGGAAGATATCCCAGTCAGACTTAGCCTCCCAACCAGGATTAACCGCTGGTTGGAATACATGAAGGAATGGATGCATATCCGTAGAGGACAAGTCATCCTTTTTCATACCAAGTCGCTGCCGGTAATACGATATCGGAATAAAGCCCCGTAGACGCCATGCGGAAGTCCAAGTCGATCAAGAGGTCTAACTTACCCCTTGTACTTCTTGGTCCCGCCATTTAATTTCCTCTGGCTTAACCGCTGCATCGGGTCTTCAATAACACCATTCTTAGTCCCCAAGAGGTACTTGAGGAAGTATTCGTGGCCCTTAGAAGATGAACCGATGAGGTTGGCACGCCATACGAAGAGGTTGCGAGGAAATTAGCTTCCTTACCAGGGGTCTTGAACGGAGAGTTCAATTCTTTAGCTTTCAATTGATCAACGATATAGGCATTGATTTCATCCGCTGTGGTAGCCCCTTGCGCCTTAGCTTCGTCAACCAATTGCTGAGATCCACGGTCAAAGGTTGGGTAGGATGGCAACCAACCCAAGCGTGCAGCCATGACATTATAATCCCCTGGATGCGCATAACGAGGCGTTGCCAATTTAGATGCCCGTTCATTAATGTCAATCACATCAGACCGGAATTGTTCCGTCGCAAAGTAGAAGAAGGATGGAGAGTTTTGGAGACGTGGTGCTGTCCCCCAGTCCTTAGCAGTCATGATGAGGCCCCATCCTTCAGCAGGGCGGAGTTTTTCTTGGCCTACATAGTGGGCCCAACCACCACCGTTTTTTTACCTTCTGTACCGGTGAACATAATGATATTCAAGATAGCTCGGTAGATGATATCCGCATGGTACCAGTGGTTGATGCCAGCCCCCATGATAACCATGGAACGGCCCTTAGTAGCTTCTGCTGTGTCGGCAAATTCACGAGCCGTTTGGATAGCTAACGCAGGGGATACACCGGTGAATTTTTTTCTTGCCAAGCTGGTGTGTAGGCGATGTCATCTTCGTAGGAAGTAGCCACTTCCCCACCGAGACCACGATCGAGGCCATAGTGAGCCATGATTAGGGTCGTATACAGTGGTAACTTTTACAGGACCCGCTGTTGTTTGTACGGTCATGACAGGAATATTGCGGGTAACAAAGCCCTCTTCTTTATCCTCACCAAAGTAAGGTAATTGAACCGATACCACCTCATCCTTCATATCCATGACGGACAAGACTGGATCAATAGGATTACCAGTTTGAGAATCTTCCAGACGGAGGTTCCACTTGGATGGGTTAGCATGACGTTCACCCATGGTGCCGTTTGGCGTTACCAATGATTGGCTATTGGCATCAAAGATATAGCCCTTGAACTCAGCATCTTCTTCTGTGCGACCGCAATCAGCCGCATTGAGGAAGCGGGTTGGTACCACATGACCATGTGTATCCTCTTCTACGCGGAGGAAGAATGGCATATCTGTGAATTGTTTAGCATAATCTTAGAAGTAAGAAACCTTGCGGTCAAGATAATATTCTTTCAAGATTACGTGGCCCATGGCCATAGCCAAAAGCCGCATCAGTACCGGCCTTAACGTTGAGCCAAGCATCGGCAGAAGTAGTGGATTCAGCATAGTCAGGAGATACAGAAACCACCTTGGTTCCTTTGTAGCGCACTTCATTCATGAAGTGCGCATCTGAGTCCGCGTCAATGGAACATTGGAACCCCAGGTGATGATATAGCCCGCATTAAACCAGTCACCAGACTCAGGGGAGTCCGTTTGTTCGCCCCACACTTGTGGCGATGCAGGAGGCAAATCAGCATACCAGTCGTAGAAGGACAAAGGTACCCCGCCCATGAGGTTGAGGAAACGAGTCCCTGCTGCATAGGACAATTGGGACATGGCTGGAATTACGGAGAAACCAAAATTACGATCTGGGCCATAGGTTTGTGCTGTGTAGAGCATAGATGCAGCGATTACTTCGGATACTTCTTCCCAAGTAGACCGCACAAAGCCCCCATACCCCGTTGAGATGTATAGGATGTCCGCTTAACTGGATCAGTTACGATAGACTTCCAAGCCTCAATAGCCGTAGCATGCTCCTTACGAGCCTTCCGCCAAAGATCAGCCAAAACCCCGCGCATATATGGATACTTAACGCGAGATGGGCTGTAGAGGTACCAGGAGAAGGTAGATCCACAGGGCACAACCACGTGGTTCGTAATCCGGCATATCATCTGGCGTAGCAGGGTAATCTGTAGCCTGGTTTTCCCAAGCGACGATACCGTTCTTTACATAGACGTTCCAGGAACAGGAGCCAGTACAGTTAACACCATGTGTGGTACGTACGGTCTTGTCATAAGACCAGCGATCACGGTAGAAGGATTCCCACTCACGGCCACCTTGTTCAATTTGTTGGTGACCAGACTGAGACTTCTCAGCTTTTCTCAAAAACTTAAACTTTTGAGTTAATAAACTCATGTCATTTCCTCCCATTTAGAAAGAATTCACTCATTAGCCAGGTTAATAACATCATAATTTAAAAATCTAGCTGGTGTTTCTATCATATAGCAATCTAGTCAATATTACAGATAGATTTGTCACACCCTTCACAATTTATATCGTTCATGATGTAATCCATGTCGTGAATGACCAAGTGATGCTTTTCATAGGAAACGACACCCTTCTTGCGTAACTCTGATACCATACGGTTGAGGGATTCCCGAGAAGTCGAGCAGAACTCAGCTAGCTCTTGGTTAGTAAGGGCTACAGAAATATAGATACCATCAGCCCGCTTGACCCCATAGGGAATTAACGAGGCGCACCAAGGTAGAGTAAAAGGCCCCCTTCTTACCATAGAGGATAAGGTCTCGATATTTTTGAATGTTGCTTGCGCATATGTTCACTCAAAAATCTTGAGTAGACCTATAGCCAGCTTAGGATGGGTCTCTAAATACTGCTCCAAAACTTCATAGCGGATGGAATAAACCTCTGCATCAGTTTTAGCAATAGCATTAAAAATATACTCTGAAGAATCTTCATCGCCGTATAGAGGTAACTCGCCGATGATATTCCCCTCACTCACTAAGCGCAAAAGCCAATACATGGCCAGTAGATACAAATTTCTTAATGGAAATAATCCCGGATTTTTACAATATAAAAAAATGTTCCGCCGGATCTCCTTCACTAAAGAGACTATCCCCTTATGGACGCGCACGGTTTCCCAGGAACTTCAAACAACATCGCTACTAAATCTTCTTTCATACAGGCCTCTCTATCTCATACTGATACATGCAAGTCTATTAAGCATAATTATATTCATTATTTCATATACTATAACTATATGATAGACCACTTTCCGCCTAATGTGATTTACATCACATTAAACCAACTTATTCTCTAGTATTTCTCACTTTTACCTTATTAATAATTTTCATTACTAGCCAATTTGTAGTCTTGCATGTGACTTTCTTCACATAACCTTTCTAAGTCATTCTCTATACTAAATTTGTTATTTACCTAGCCAGATGCTCTAATAAAAGAATAATCTGACTAGGTATATAGTTCTTAAGAAGGAGTTTTTTTATGTCTCAACAATTTGCATCTCGCCGCGAGATTCTACAAAACTGGAACCCAGAAGACAACAACTTTTGGGAATCCTATGGCAAGACTATAGCCAAAGAAAATCTCATCGTCTCCACAGCGGCCCTTACCTTGGCCTTCTGCGTATGATATCTCTGGTCCACAGTAGCCTCTCAACTTAATAGCGTAGGTTTTAACTTCACCAAAGACCAACTCTTCACCCTAGCGGCCCTACCGGGTCTCGTAGGGGCTACCCTCCGCTTTCTCTTCACCTACATGCCAGCTTGATTGGGCGGTAAGAACTTCACCTTCATTTCCACCCTCATCCTCTTGGTACCAGTTATCGGCCTAGGCTTTGCCGTCCAAGACCCATCTACCTCCTATGGCACCTTCGCGATCTTGGTAGCCCTCATCGGTATTGCAGGGGCCAACTTCGCATCCTCCATGGCTAACATCGGGAACTTCTTCCCCCAATCCGGCAAGGGTACGGCCCTTGGGATTAACAGTGGTATAGGCAACTTAGGCGTCTCCATTATCTACTTTGTAGGGTCCCTTTGCCATCGGCTCTGCAACCTTGGCCAATATTTTTCGGCGTGGCTCCTGTAACTGTTAAAGGGTCTGCTGTTTACTTGGCCAATGCCGCTTTCGTTTGGATTATCCCTATCATCATCATGTTAGGGACTCATCCTCAAGTTCATGGACAACCTTCCTGTGGCTAAACCAAATCCTGCTGCTATCAAATCCATCTTATCCGACAAGCACACCTGGATTATTACTTGGATTTACCTCTGTGGCTTCGGTGCCTTCTCAGGCTATGCCGCTTCCATGTCCCTCTTGTCTACTACTGAGTTCCCAGATGTCAATATTAAGTACATCGCCTTCTTGGGTCCACTGTTGGCAGCTAGTTTCCGTCCTATCGGTGGTTGGTTAGCAGATAAACTAGACTCCGGTACCAAAGTGACCATGTTTGGCCTCATCGGCCTGGTGATCATGACAGCGGGCGTAGGGACTTGGTATTTCCATCCACAGTTTCTACCTCTTCTTCATCTCCACCCTCTTGGTCTTCCTCATGACTGGCTTTGTAACCGGTGGTTCCTTCCGTATGATCCCTCACCTCTTCGACACAGCTATGAAGTCCAACCTAGTTGTTGGCTTCTCTGCCGCTGTAGGCGCATATGGTGCTTTCATCAGCCCTAAGATTTTTGGCACTTCCTATACTCTCTTCGGCTCCTCCCAACCAGTCTTCTGGTTACTCATCGCCTACACTGGCTTTACTGTATTCCTTACTTGGTTCTTCTACGCCCGTAAGGGTACCAACGTACATGCTTAGTAGCTAATGCATTAGTCAATTATCACTCATTATATCGAAAGCCCCGACCAAAAGGTCGGGGCTTTTATTTTAATCCTCAAAGAGGCTACAATAGATATATCAACTAAAAATTATAGCTAGCTAGGTATATACACACATTTGAAGGAGGTTTACCATGGAAGAACGCATGGATTATCGCATACTATCTAATGGCACCATGATGCCATCCCTAGGCTTTGGGGCCTATAAAATCGGCGACCGAGAACAAGTAGCACAGGTTATTGGTCAGGCCATAGATACGGGCTATCGCCTCATCGATACGGCCTCCTTCTACGGGTCTGAAGAAGGCATAGCTGATGCCATTAGGACCAGCGGAATCAAACGGGTAGACCTCTTCCTCCAAACCAAGCTTTGGCACACAGATACGGGTTATGATTCCACCATGCGAGCGGTAGAAAAAGTCCCTCAAGGCCCTAGATACCAACTATATCGACCTCTACCTAGTCCACCAACCCTATAGGTGACTACTATGGGTCCTGGCGGGCCATGGAAGAACTTGTTGACCAAGGCGTTCTCATGGCTATCGGCACCTCTAACTTCTACGAGGACCGCCTCAGCGATCTTTGGCACCACGCCCGCATTAAGCCGGTGGTCAACCAAATCGAATGCCACCCCTACAACCAACGGAAGGACCTAGTAGAATGGATGCGCCTCCACCAAGTGGTGGCCCAAGCCTGGTCCCCCTTCAGCCGGGACAAGCTCCCTATCTGGGATAACCCTATCATCCGTTCTATTAGCGAAAAAAACACGGGGTCAACATGCGCCAGGTAGTCCTCCGCTGGCTCCTCCAACGAGGTATCATAGCCCCTGCCTAAAAGCTTCTAACCCCCGACCATATGAAAGCCAATTTCGACATTTGGGACTTTAAGCTCTCCCGGGCTGATATGGATGCTATGGCCCTCATCGATCAAAGACACTTTCTAGAAAATCACCATACAGCCGCAGGTCTAGAGCGCCTCTTGCAAAAAAATAAGATAAGCCCTTACAAGCCAATCAAAAATCAAGAAAAACTAACAAGGCAAAAGGCTAAAATATAAAAAAACACCCAGGTAGGGAAAGTTCCCATACCTAGGTGTTTTTTTATGATTTTAAATCTAATATCATCTCAATATGCTCTATGCCTTCTTCTAAAAAAATAATTCTGAAGAGGCCACAAACCCTTCCTTGGCATAGAGCTCCTGTACATAAGCTTGAGCATGAATTCTCACGGTTTCCACCTGATAATGTTCCTTAATCGCTTCTAGACCGGCCCTAAGTATAGCCTTACCTAGACCTTCCCACGGCGCCTGGTAAGAACACGTCCTAGGCTGGCCTCCTAGTATCTAAGAGGAAAATCCGCAAATAAGCTTGAATTCCCTTATCATCCGCCATCCAGACATGGATACTAGATCGATCCTGCTCATCCAAATCAACATAATTAAGCCCCTGTTCCACGATAAATGTCTCCATTCGAACACGGCATATATCATATAGGTCATCCCGTGATAACTCTTGATAGCTCTTTACATATAGATTCATAGCAAAGACACCTTTTCCTAAAAAGACTAATTGCACTAGGGCCATATAGATAGCCGTTCCTCCAACGACACTGAGGATAATCTTACGCCAAAGAAGATGAATAGCAATGGTCCCCAAACTTGCTATAATCTCCGGTAGAGCCATAAGGATAGGTCATCAACTTTGTGTCTTTCAAGGCTAAGACCACCAAAAAGACCCATCATAGCAATAGGAAGCGCCTTGCCTAAGAAAGCAATAAAGGGTGGAAGTGGCTTATGAGGCGGGAAAATCAGGAAAGATATAATCCGCGTCAGAAAGGTTGCCCCTACGATGATGGCTAGAGTAATGGCAATTTCCCAACTAGTCAATGTGAACCCCTCCCACTTATAAGCAATAAAGCAATAGGCAATCATAACAAAAAAATAGCCGGCAAGGCAAAGGCCTTAGAGCCCAAGAAGACCAAAAGCTAGCAAGGAGATGAGAAAGCCCATAGCGCCAAATTGGAAGCGCTTATTAGCGCGATTAGACCGCATCATATCCACAAAAAAATAGAAATAAAGAGGGCCCCCCAAGACAAATTCAATACCATGCATATTATAACCTGCCAAAGCTGTCGCCAAGAGGCTACCCATTAGGACACCGAAGATCCAGGATAGATAGAGAGCCAGGTTACATGAAGGTAAAAACCATCCCTCGTCCACCTCATCTGGGAGGGAGACGGATACATTGATAGCAAAGCTTTCATCTACCAGTCCGCCAATGAGAGGGAGGCGTTTCCACCCCAAATGTTGATACCGGTCCAAAATAGATACCCCATAGAAGATGTGGCGACCATTAACCATAAGGGTCAAAATAAGGACCCCCAAGGGGTCAAAGGGACTCAAGAGTAAGCCTACAGTAATAAATTCCATAGCCCCCGCGTAAATTAGGGAAGCCATAAGGATAGGCATCCAGAGAGGCAATCCCTGACTTATGGCATACATCCCTAGGGCAAGACCTAGGGGCTACAAAAACTAAGACCTATAGGGGCCGCCAAGGGAAAAAGCATAGGCAAAGGCTCGACTGACAAGGCTGTGCTTACTCATCCTAAACTCCTTCCACAAGAATCAAACAAAGAGGCAAGCAGGTAAAAAGAGGCCTCAAGCCAAAATTTAGCAAGATGCCTCCGTCAATATACTCATCATTATAGCATAACCACAAAACGCGCCCCTAATCCTTAGCTATGAGTTTCTACAGCCATAGCCTCAAGCTATATAAAAAGAAAACTATATTCTATTTCTATAAACTATAGTTATATGATAGGATATAAACAAAACATTTCTATAACCCTAATTAGGGAGGATATATCATGAAATTAAAAGCACTTCTTATTCCTGCCCTAGTGGGCATCTTGGCGCTGGGCCTAGCAGGTTGCGGCTCCAATACCTCTAACTCTTCCTCTAAAGAGATTGTCATCGGCGCCACCTCCGGCCCTCATGCCCAAGTAGCGGAAGCAGTCGCTAAGGAAGCGGAGAAGCAAGGTCTCAAGGTTTCAGTTAGAGAGTTCTCAGACTATGTTACACCTGATAAAGCCTTGGCCGATGGAGACATTCAACTCAATGCTTACCAACATGTCCCATTCTTGGAAAACTTCAATAAGCAAAACGGATCTGATCTAGTACCAATCGGTAAGACCATCTTGGTCCGCATGGGACTCTATTCCAACTCTGTTCACGATGTAAAGGATAGTACCTAATGGCGCTAAAGTATCTATCCCGAATGATCCAACTAATGCTGGTCGTGCTTTAGCCCTCCTCCAAAAAGGCTGGTCTCATCACCTTGAAAGAAGGAATTGGCTTTAAGGCTACGGTAGGGGATATTACATCCAACCCACGCAATCTTCAAATTACGGAATTAGAAGCGGCCCAACTCCCTCGTTCTCTTGAAGACGTAACTGTAGCAGTTATTCCTATGAACTATGTACAATCCGCTGGCCTTGACGTAGACAAACAAGGCTTCTTCTTCGAACCAATGGACGAACCTTTAGCTGTTATGGTCCTCGCAGCACGAGCACAAGACAAGGATAACCCAGACTATAAAAAAATAGCTGAAATTTACCAATCCCAAGCTATTAAGGACTTCATCCAAAAATACCTTCCACGGGACGATTACATCAGCCAATTAATAACATCATACAAAAAGAGCTAAGGTCTTCCGTAAGGAATACCTTAGCTCTTTTATTCTTCTACTATTTATACGGAACATATATCCCATACAAACAATTTTATATATGACCGACAGGCTGTGCGAACCAATCTTCTTCATAAGAACTTTCTGCTTGCATAGAATTTCGTTCTACCTTATCAAGCATTCTAGCCCGTGCATTAGTAATCGTATCATCACTATGCTTGCCACCATGCCAAGCAAATTTAGATTTACCTAAAGTATATTTTTACAAAGCCATAAGTCCCACTAAGATTTTGGCTATCATGCTTATATCCTAAGTCTACAGACAACTGAGGAGTCAATTGTAAGCCCTAAGCCCAAATTCCAACCATGTCTCTTTTCACCACCTTGGAACTTATACGTCCAATCTTGGCTTCCCACAAAAAGCGGTAAATTGACTAGCACTATGACCACTCCGCCACTTATAAACATCTGCATAAGCACGAGCCCAACGAGCATTCTTAAAGGAACGAGCATAGCTAAAAATCATAGCCGCCTAATGCTTTATTAGTTTGTCTAAAAACCATAGTTTAAAAACAGAGTCAGAAGACCAATCCTGTGGGTCAAAATGTAAATAATCATTATAGTAAGTAGAGCCCAATGGTACCAAACCCATATGATCATTGTGTCCACCTAACCCCTTATAAGCATTAAAGTGGAATTCATTAAGACCTACTACATACTCTAAACCACCGCTAATACGTTTATAGCTCCCAGAAAAGGCATAATCATAAAACGTGTTAATACCCACATAGGCATGTTCACCTTTACTTAAATGACGATAGCCTAAACCGATATTCGCAACCGTACCCAAAGATTTCGAGCTACTAGAATGCTCTGGAGTATAATTAACAAATCCTCTATGAGTAACTGGGTCCAGCATGGCTCTCTGCCCATGTAAATCGGTTGATTCTTTACGAAGGCCCTCATGGCCAAGGCCAGCTTGGATGAAGAGAACTGATTTAGTATTTTCATCATAAGAAGTCAAAGGTTGTAGGGTCTCTACAGAAACTTGATTGCCCTCTTTAGCTTGTCTTCCCACAGTGATATCAGTGCGATCTAACCAATTGGTCTCAACCATATCATGCCTAGCTGCTTGCTGACTAGCAGTAGACTCTTGGCCAGGCTCTGTAGCAACGGCTTGCGCTGCCACCCCTGTACTAAGGGAAAGGCCACAGGCAGAGCGCCCAGGACCATAGTCTTCAACAACTTACGGTTCCTCATAATTGTATACTTCTCTCTTAAACACTAACCAATAAATCTCTTATTATTTCACGCTTAATTCACACCAAAAATTATACAGAAGAAGCCCTAATACAGTCAATGATAAAAAGGAATAAAATATAAATTTTTAGAAGAAGTAATAAGAGTGTTAATACACTTTAAATCCACTAGGAGTCATCATAAATTCAGAACCATGAAGATAAAGCAAAAAGCACTGCTAAGCAGTGCTTTTATTTAGAATGATTCACAAGGCCCACGAATTTAGGCCTAACTATGAATTATTAGGGCTTAACCTTCTTCGTGGAAACGAACCGCCAATGGCGCCCGTTCTACGATGTTGCGATATTTGTATTTAGGATAGCCAAGCAAAAATAGCTCCGGCACTCATTTCCTTCTTACCAATCCCCAATAGATCTAGAAGCGGTTGATAACGATCAGCTATAGCATACTCAAAGAACCCAGCCCAACAAGAACCCAAGCCCAAGGTTGGTGCGTAGAGTTCAGCGTAGGTCAAGCAAGAATGACCAGAGTCATGTGTTCTGTGTTCATCACGAGAGGAACCCACAGCAACTACTAAACAAAGGGGTATTGCGCAAGTAGTAATCGTTACCCTTTTTCAATTTCTGCCGTCGCTGTACGGAGGTAGAGACGCATAAGAGGGCGGGTCTTAGCCGCTTCTTTCATCCATTCGAAGACCAGTTCAGAGATTTGCTTGAGAGTTTCTTTTTCCCGTACAACGATATAGGAAATGCCTTGTGTATTGGTTGCTGTTGGAGCCATACGGGCAACATTAAGTAAGCGCTCGATGACTTCTTTAGGCACTTCCTTGTCTTGGTAGGTACGAACAGACCGACGTTGACGGAGGAATCGTTCCCCTTCTTCTGGAGTAAAAAGCAGGTTCCCCTGTAATATCCACTTGTTCAGACCGAGGGGTAATATCGGAATCCAAGGTCTTAGTAGGGCAGATAGAAATGCAATGACCACAAGCAATACAAACGCTTTTACCTGGCACTGGACCATCTTCTGTCATATAGAGCAAGCCTGTCGGACACTCTGCAACGCAGAGGCCACAACGAGTGCATACATTTGGATCTACTGTAAATTGCATAATCATATCCTCCCCACCTAGGTTTTTAATCAAGGGCTATTATACCACATAAAAAGCCTTGTAAGGAACATGGCTTTTTACTCTTTATGCTACAGAGTATTCCTCTTATTCGTAATCTTTCAAAAAAAGGCTACAAATTCATCATAATGGGCTGCTTGCCAAGCATAAAAATCAGTAACACCAGCCTTTTTGAAGCTTGTGCCCAAGATCCACCATCATAGTAGGAATCACATCTTGCGCAAGGGTGGCTACAGGTTTGCCAAAGGATGGGTGATCAACACGTTCTGACCCTCCCACAAAGACTGCGAAGGCTGGTGTTGGTACCTTGTTGACCAACTTGATTGACCCTTGGAAACCAATTTCACCTACCTGATGGCAGCCACAAGAAGAAGGACAGCCAGAAATATGGATTGGTGGCAAGAAACTCATATCCAAATCGGCTTCCTTAACCGCTCCTATAATAGATCGAAGAAGACCAGGCGAGTCCTGCATGCCAATTTGACAGCGGTTCTTACCAACGCAAGCAGAGACCGTTCAAAGTCGCTAGTAGCCCCTTCTGGCAAAAGGCCTAAAAGGTGACGCGCTTCGTCCGCCCTAAGTTAATAAAATAGATGCCTGCCGCCGGAGACAAGCGACCTTCCACTTGGTCTAGACCCGTTACATAATCCAAAGCTGCCAGGAGATGATTAGGATCAGCATCGCCCGCCAAAAGGCTTGTATTCTGCCAGTAGAGACCCTCTTGCTTTTGCTTACCCACGCGCGGCCCTAGTACAGAGTCATCTACAGGGCCCGTCTTAGTAATGGGACGAGCGTATTTGGCGGGATCAATATCCAAGGACTCTACATCCATAACCATATCCAAGATTTCATTGTACTTGGCCTTGAATTCATCCTCTCCACCTAATTCAGCGGGGATAAAAGCGGGCCCGAGCCTTATTGTGGTTTTTGTAATTACCATAATTGGTAAAGAGCATAATCATGGCCTTGATATAGTAATTCATCTTCTTAGGGTCTACATCTTCAGCTACCTTGATGCCCAAAGCGGGTCCAGGGCCAATGCCACCAGCCATGTAAACATCAAAGGTCCCATTGGGCTTGGCATGGAAGCCTGCATCTTTAATGAGGGCATGGCAGGATGCATCATGCCCATTATCAATGGCAATCTTAAACTTGCGAGGAAGCTTAAAATATTTGAGCATAGGCAAGATTTCGTCATAGCCTGCATGGATATAAGGGGTGATGTCGAAAGCCTCCTCTGGATCTATGCCGTGCAGAGGGGAAGAACCAAAGTTAGAAATAGTATCCCCGCCTGCACCACGGCAAAAGATGTCATGATTAAAACATTCCTTAAAGAGCGTAATGATAGTTTCCCCATCGAGACCATGCATTTGAATCGCTTGACCGATGGTAAAGCGAATATGCTCTAAGTCATACTTGCGGATAGCCTCTGCCATAAACTTGAGTTGATCTTGGTTAATTTCCCCACCAGGAAAGCGCCAGCGAGACATACCGGTTTGCATGCCCCTGTTCTGCATAGGTTCCGAACTGGCCAGAAAACTTTTTATAGTCTGGCATAGACATATCTTTTTTTAAAGAACTTACGGGTATTTTTCCTCAAAAAGGGGGTAATCGGACATCAATATGTCTTTGGTTTCTTTTGTAATCATATGGGCTCCTATCTATAAAGCAAACTATTACATAAGAATCTCTTGATTATTACACATAAGAGACCTCCTACACTTGAGGAGGCTAAAGAAGTTAACTTTTCTTTCATCCAATATATTATTATAAATAGCTAAGAATCCTTCGACAAAGTATTTCATCACACTTTTTAGTATAGTTTTCTCATACGACCTATGCACTTAAGTTATGATATTTATAGATTGAGATAAGGTAAGGCAACTTTAATCACAAGAAAACCAATAAAGAAAAAAAGCCAGGCAAAGCATTTGCTTTTAACCTGGCCTTTCTATGTCTAGAAATTATGTGCTTTAAAACCTGAGCAAGGTGGAATGTCAACCTAGGTCCCTAATTTCTTAGTCGATAACGATATAGGTTACCTTGATTGGACCATGAGCACCATCAACTGTTACCAATTCAATATCTGCCGTCCGGGATGGACCAGAAATATGGACTACATTGCGAGGGAATTTTTTTCTGGATCCTTGCGGAACTCTTCTGCCAAGAATTCCATGGATTGGGTCATACGTGGGAAGATAGTATCCGCCCATACGATAGCAATATGAGTATCTGGAATCAAGGACAAAGCCCGACCGGATTCAGCTGTGGATGGTTGGATAACCGTAGATGTTTCTGCAATACCCGCACAAGCGAAGGTGACACCGATATCCGCCTTATTGATGTTTTCCAAGTTAACTTCGCGGCCCAAAGCAGGATCCCATTGAATGTAAGTACGTTCACCGCTGGTATCGGCATCGAAAGCAGCCTTGATGCCCAAGCTGTCCACTTGCGGAACAGATGGATAAGCTACTACGCCGTTACCCCAGGAATTAATCGCTTCAATTACAGTTTGAGGCAAGTTAGCTTCTGTAGTACGAACATATTTTGTACCGTTCTTATCGCATTCCTTAAAAAAACATATCCAAGATTTCTTCACGGCTCAAATCTTTAAACATGGATTCTTGAGGGCCATGAGAGTAATCAAATGGTTCTACAAAAATCAGGTAATGCCATACCATCTTCGCGTTTAGTCAAGGCATTTTCACGATCCAAGGCACGGGACAAGGAATTGATGAATAATTTACGTTTAGCTTGATCCATGATTATTTGCCCTCCTTAACTTTTTTTAGCTTTATATTCAGCATATACATCGCGGAACTTCTTCCACTTCATAGCGCCCATTTCTTTGGATCTAATCCAAGCCCCTGCAACTGGCAAGTGCTTCATCCAAGAAGGCATGTTTCCTTCACTATTTTTTTGAGGATATTCATACCAAGAGCAGCCATTTTAGTACCTGCATTGAAGAGGGTTGCATCAGAGAACATCTTAGCAGCCCCTTGGAAGGCAGCCATTTCAACGCCAGGACGGCATTTTTCTACATCAGCTTGGCGATGACGGTGTTCCATCAAAAGTTCGTGGAGAGGGATAGCTACTGGACAGTTTTCTGTACAAGCACCGCACAAGGTAGATGCGTAAGGAAGGTCACCAGCTACTTCATACCCCTTGAACAATGGAGTCAATACAGCACCCATTGGCCCTGGATAGATGGAGCCATAACCATGACCTGTAATGTGACGATATACTGGGCAGATGTTCATGCAGGCACCACAACGGATACAACGGAGCATAGACCGGAAGGTCTTATCACCCAAGATATTATCACGGCCATTGTTTACAATGATAATATGGGTTTCACGAGGGCCATCTGCTTCTTCTGGGCGAGCAGGACCAGTAATCATGGAGAAGTAGTTGGAAATCTTGGAGCCAACGGAAGAACGAATAAGCATTTCCATCATGATGTCGAGGGCCTTAAAGTCAGGAACGATACGTTCTGCACCAACGAAGACAATTTGTGTCTTAGGAATGGAGGATGCCATACGGCCATTACCTTCGTTGGAAACGATAGTACATGTACCAGTTTCCGCTACTCCAAAGTTACAACCATTTATACCAATATCGGCCTTAAGGAAACGTTCCCGTACCAAACGACGTACGAAGTGAGTCATTTCTTCTGGGTTTTCTGTCCCTGTGTAACCTAATTTTTTTCAGCAAAGATATCGCGAATCTTATGCCGTTCAAAGTGAAGGGCTGGCACTACGATATGAGATGGTGGGTTATTATCCGCTGTTTGCAAGATAAATTCAGCCAAGTCAGTTTCGTTAACTTCAATGCCCGCTTCTTCCAAGACTTCGTTAAGGGAGATTTCTTCCGTCAAGATGGTCTTGGATTTTACGATCATCTTCGCTTCTTTTTTTCCTTACAGATAGCAAGAGCGTATTGAGTCGCTTCTTTATCGTCCATAGCGAAGTACACGTGAGCCCCTGCTTTTTTTCTGCGTTGGTAGCAAATTGGTCTACGTAATAATCAAGGTTAGCCAACACATGGTCCCGTAGGTCAGCTGCTTCTTTACGGAAATCAGCCCATTCAGGAACCGCTTCTACCATGCTATTGCGTTTACCGTAGAACACGTCTTGTGCTTTACGAATGGCAGCTCGTTTGAAGTCATTGCCCAAAACGTCTTTTTACACGTGTTTTTATACGGGCGGTTATCATAAATAATTGCCATGGTACTCTCCTCCTATTAACGCATGTTCAAGATTTCAGCGATATGCATTGCTTTGATACGGCGGTCGATAACCCCTTCTTTGTAAAGGCGGTCAAGCATACCGGCGATGTTCATGAGGCAGGCTTGGTCAGAACCCACTACCACATTAGCACCAGTAGCCGCGATGTCAGGCTAATGTGGTGGTGGGTTGACTTAAGCTACCTCGCAGGCTGTCGCCGGCTTCCGACCGCCTTGAGATCATTTCGCCATCCTCAACAATACTATCATGAGAATCTTGAACATCGTAAGCGGTATTATGATAACCACTCCGGCCTCGCGCGATGTAGGCGTTTTTGGGTAACCAAACTCAAACTCTTCTCGCTCAACACAAGACGATTCTGACAAACACGATAACATGTTGAAAGCGGTTCCTGGTGGGCTGTTCCGTGAAAACGTGCAGGCTTCAACGGTGACCGTGGTTAATTTGCTGCGAGGCTCACGTGTGCTCGCTGATGGCGCTGTTGCTGAGCGATCGTAAATCAGACCGTCTTGACGGGCAACAGTCTTCGGAAGCGGGCATTGGTTAACGAGGCGACGGCTGGTGTCTTGCGAAGCGGCGGATAACCCGCCTCGACGGCGCGCCGCGTATCTGCTGAAAAGTGGGTTACGGGACAAAGCGAAAATGATCGTGCGGGCGTTCGCGTGTTATGAAATGGTTGTGGCTTTGGTGGCGACGGTATGCATCGCCGTTAACGAAGGTAATGACCGTATCCTCTGGAACGCAAATTGTCTTCGTTGATGAAATTTCTCCCAGGCCTCATTATCGCGGTAAAATGTATTCGACCCGATGGCTCAAAGTTCAACTATCTCCATGATTGTCCTGCTCGCCAAGCAGGTAGCCCGTGGCTATCATTATGAAGCTGTCGCCGTGATGTGTGTGCCTCTTGTCACCACAGGTCGTGATTATGGCTCCATCTGTCGGTGTGGGTGCTGTCCGGCCAGGAATAGTGTGCTGCCGCTGATGGTGCTGACGCTGCGGGCACGATGGGCCTGGGCGTCATGGCTGATGGCGTGCGGTCTGGCGTTGATGCTGAATGATGCAACCAGCTGCGGGTGCTAAAATAACGCTGTTGAACTCCTCAGGCAGTGAGGAAGCTGTGCTGGATGGCGCAGGTGCAGGGGCAGATCCCGAAATGGGCGCCTGAGGTTCACGTGCTGAGACAAGCTAAAAGTGAGGAGGGCAAGTCGTGGATCAGCAAACGGCAATTGACAATCATTCGCGATACATGCAGATGTTATGACTAACGCGGAATATTACGGTGCAGCAGAACCGATGATGCTCTCGTAGCCCTGAAAATCCATGTTGGGTGACCGTGGCACGAATGCGTAAACATTGCGCTGTTCGACTGGCTAACACTCAAACATAATTGAGCGGGCGGCGTAATGCTGTCCGTCTGTTCCGCAATTGAACGGGCATCAGGCAATGCCGACGGTGTTCTTCTTACGTTCAATGGTCCTGCTGGTGCAGTTAACGAAGAACATCGGTAAGGCGGATATCGATGCTCGCTTTGTGCGGTATTCTGCGGTGTCAACCGTCACGGTAGTCGGTGAACTTCGTCGCGATTTCGGGCTCGCGTGCTGGTCGGTATGGTCTTCCGCGTGATCATGATTGAGATCGAAGGACTCCCTCGCGATATCGTATTTCTGGTCCGTGGACGGCGGGTGGAGGTAGGCGCGGACGATGAACCTGCATGATCGTCAGGTAACCGTTATCGGAAGGTAGGCCTGAATTGACTGTTCCGCAACTCAGTTCGCATATTGAACATCGAAGGCCGGAATTGGCGTCGCTTTGCCTGTTTTATTGATTTTCTTCGTGATTAGGTGCTGCAATCTGTAAATATCGTAACGAAGATGCGCCAGGCCGTGTGAAACTGCTAAAAGTGTGATGTCTTTGTCGAGATCTTAACTGTTATAATATATTGGATGAAGAAAGTTAACTTCTTCAACCTCCTCGGTAAAGTCTCTGTAATCAAGGATGTATGTGATGGTTTGGCACATAGATGGGCCCATGTGACCTGAAAGTGAGGTGTCGATTGCTGCTGAAAGGCCACCATGGTTAACAAAGATGTGTCTATGTAGACTAAAGGGACACTCTGGCAGTTCAGAAGGTTTTATCGGGAACGGGGCATGCTAGTATTGTCTTCGCTGGCGCTGGTGAGAGATAATGAGATCAAGGACGGAGGCTGGCCTCACAGAGGCATGACAGGCGCTGTTCGCTTGCCGTGGTCAGCTCGATGAAGACGTTGCTGAGATGTTTTGATGGGCATCTTGCGTGGTGCGGGCGGATATATTTGCTGGTTCCTGCGGAGGGCTTTCGACATCTTGCTGTCCATGCGGGCTATGGGCAGGTCTTGCCTGGCGCTCAAATGTTCAAGCTTCCTCACAGTTGGAATGCCGTGGGCGGGCATGATGCGTCTGCCATGCCATTAAGATGCGAACTCATGCCAGGCAATGGGACGCTGACCACTGAGCGTCGAAGCTAATAGTCTTCAGACCTGGAAAGATGAATATATCAGGCCATGAACAACAGTGTCGTGATACAAAACCTGATAAGAGCTCGGGCCCGCTTTATCCCGCTGGTGGTGGAGGATGTCGAGGCGGGGTAATGATCTTCGGATATGATTGTGGATGTGAAGTCGCGGACGTGATCGCCAAATACGCTCGTCGTGGACGGGCCCTGTGGTTGACTCTGTGAAACACGCGGGCGGAGGGCTCTGAAGCGGCGGGCGATGATGTCGTCTCCTGGCGGCACAGACCAGCAACGGGTCTGAATTTCAGAGGTGAAATGCGGCAATGTCGGCTTGGCACCGCTGTTGTTAACGGGGGCGGACGCGACCAGGCCTTTGCCGAAGGGCGACTGGCTGATCTGCGGGCTCGCTATCGACCTCTTCGTCTATTATAGAGAGCGGTTAAAAACCGGAACTAACGCCGCAATCGCCGACTACAACTGTCTTCAGCTGCCATCGGAAATGAGTAGTGATTTCAAGGTCATCAAACCAGTCGCTGGCTATAACCTGTATCACAATATCTTTGTGATCAGCTGGTCGATCATAATCGCAAACGGGCCTGTTCACTGCTGAATGATTCTCGACAGTGGATGGCGGGCACAGCTTCAGGTGCTGATTTTGTGTGACAACTGTGCGATGATTTATGACGCTTTGATTACGAGATGAAGGGAGTAACTCTGGCATGGCCATGTTCTGGGCTTTTGTCGTAACCGCGGTGGGCTGGGTGAGGAGGATATGATTGTGCGGTTGCAGTGGACCGCTCGTTAATGTTGGTGCGGAAATCCGCGGGCTGCTCGCCCGACGAGAGATGGTCCGGTGCCAGGCTCTTCGCGTGCTGACCGGTCGTGCGTTGCTGAACGGCGGTTCGATATTCGTCTGGTGGTGGATGGGGGTCTTTGAAGAGGTCCTCCGTCGACGTCGTCTGGTCTTCTACGGTTTGAGGAGATGCCTGAAAGTCGTCGACTTGTAATGTTGGCAAACATCGGCAACGGCAATACGCAGGGCTCTGGAAAAACTCTCGAAACGATCTGGTCTTCGAATGGTGACCCGCCCTCCTCCTGCCTCCGTACGGCGGTACTACGCAGCCTCACTGCTGTTTGTGGTTGCTGTGGAGTTCGTGGGCAGGCTGCAGCGGCTCAGTCGTGCCCGCTGAACGCGCCAACCTGGGCTGAGTGCTGACGGAGCTGGAGTTGGTGTCTTATAATGATTATCGGCCTGGGCTATTGAGGATGACAAGCCCATATTTTATGGCTATCCTAAACTGCAAATGTCGCAACATCGACCGGGCGCCATTGACATTCTCACGAAATTAAGCCAGTTCATGGTTGAGCCTGAGATGTTGCTGGCGTTCTGAAACAAAGCGCTGCTTGGTCCTTTGCGTAACGGTTCTGGTTATGACCAGGCTCTGACAGTTGAAGTGTACTCTTACTCTTCTGGGGCCCTTGTTTTCCGCATCATTGACTGCTGTGGGGCTGTTCCTGTGTAATTTTGGTGTGGTAATGACAGGGTATTGATTGTGTTGAAGGTATTGAGGCCATGTTGAAGACATGGTCCTGGGCGCCTGGTACAGGGAGCGCGGCAACCGCTGAAACTGACCCGGGGTCTGCTGGTCAACAAGCAACAAATAAATGGCGAGACCAGTATTTGCTGATATCGCGTGGGAGGGCTGGCGGGGGCAGTCAGTGCAGGGCCAGCGACGGTGAAAGGCAAATCAGTTCTCGTCAGGCGACGCCCAGCCCGCGGTGCTAAACCGGTACGGGCGGGAAGCCGGTCTCGCCTGGAAGGTTGGTGCTCAGGCATTCTGGTGTCGAAATGCAGACGCAGTTGTCATCGTTTAGTAAAGATGAACATGCTGCCTGGTGGTGACGGTTTCGCGAACCGTGCCGGCACTGAGGGCTAGGCGGTGGCGGTCAGTTCAGAGTATGTGACGAATCAGTAATTCACTGTCCCTTGAGGGTGGTGAACACAATGATCGCGTGGACTGGTACCGTTGAACTCTGCGACCCACGGATGATAACTTCTGACTCTGTTCATTATGGTTTTCAGACAAACTGTCGAAGCTGATGAAACGCTGACTGGCTATGCTCGTTCACCTGAGATAACTCGTTGGCTGATATGCAGATGTTGCTGAAATGACGGGCGTCGTGGTATGATCGACCCACCGCTGTGGTAGATGAACGTATAAGTTAAAGGTAATGAACATGGTGGGGTGAACTAACGAATTGATACTCGATTATGGGATATAGCGCGATGGTGGAGACTGTGCTGCTGAATTGCTGACATGACAGGCATAATACGGTGCTGTGCGCAGATGCGTCTTGAGCCAGGCCAGAACGAGGGGTGTCTGTGGTTGCTTGTGAAAGATTATTCCTTTGTCGATGGGTGTTTTGTGTCTTCGACGCTAAATGGTGGAGAGCTGAGGGTGTTCGCTTGCGGAAGACCATAATCACAGCCTGATGATGGTGGCTGATGTCGTCGTCCGTGGAAGCCGGTGGATGATCGCGCGGGTTGTTCGGCTATTTTATGGTCTGGGTTATGTGCTCGTGCTGGGGTCCTGTGGCTGAGCCGTCGACGGTTCGAAGAAGAAACGCTGTTGTCTGCATCGGGCTCGGCGGAGGTGCCAGTTCATGGGGAACGCTGCTGATGTTCGAAAGAACGGTGAGCCGCTTCCGCCAGTTGGTGCGTGAGTTGAATGTAATATCTACCGCGGCTGCTCGCTCGGTCTCTTTCGGAAA
>BNJV01000214.1_pt1 | contig 63054 bp, 94 predicted proteins | sample 8540591 | NCBI WGS metagenome assembly BNJV01 (sample SAMD00202457, study PRJDB9452) | human saliva metagenome | host: Homo sapiens | reverse complement strand
GGGTTACGTATTGCTCAAGCCGGGCGCGGTGCTGCACGATGCCGACGTGGTGGCGGCACGCATGCTGCGGCTGGTGCAGGAAGGCGTGGTGGAGCGGTGGACGGCAGTCTGGCCCGCGTGGCGGCCGACTCGATCTGTGTGCACGGCGACGGTCCGGATGCGGTGGCGATGGCACGGGCGGTGCGCGATACCCTGTCTGCCGCCGGGGTGGTGCTGCGGCCGTTCTGTGTGGATGAAAGGATGCTGTGATGCGAATATTGCCCGTGAGCCTGGATGCGGTGCTGGTCAGAGCTGTCCGGTCTGGACGAGACACTGGCCCGCTGGAGGCACTGCAGGCCGATCCGGTCGAGGGGTGGTGGATCTGGTGCCGGCGGCCGTACGCTGCTGGTGCAGTTTCAGCCCTGGGTGTGCACGCAGGCGGTGCTGGTGGCGCAGATCCGCTCACGGCAGGGGCGCCCCCGTGTGCAGGGAGCAGGCGGGTGAGCTGGTGCAGATTCGGTGCGCTGTGACGGCGAGATCTGCCGGAGATGGCCGCGTACCTGAAGCTGACGGCGGACGAGCTGGTGCGCCGCCATCCGGCGTCGGTGTGAACGGTGGCGTTTACCGGGTTTTGCGCCGGTTTGCCTATCTGGCCGGTGGTGATCCGGTGTTCGACGTGCCGCGCCACGGCAGCCACGCACGCGCATTCAGCGGGGTCCGTGGGGCTGGCCGGGCGTTTTCAGCGGGTATATCCGCGGGCTACGCCAGGCGGCTGGCGCTGATCGGCACGACCGAGCGTGCCGATGTGGGATCTGGCCCGTGCAACGCCTGCGCTGCTGCGGCCGGGCATGCGGGTGCAGTTCGTGGATGTGGCCGCTGACGGGGAGCAGCGCTGCAGGCGGTGTGCATGCGCGTGGGAAATCAGAAGACCTGCGTGTGGTCGATGCGGGTGCGGGCGCAGCATTGCACGGGACTGAACGGCGTGTGCCGGGCCTGCATGGTCATGACGCCGGGGTGCATGCTTCGCCCGGTCCGGGCGATACCGCCGTACTGGAAGTGCTGCACACCGGCCTGCAGGCGCTGTTTCAGGATGCCGGCCGGCCGGGGCAGGGGCAGGCGGGGTGTCGGTCTCCGGTGCACTGGACCGCACGGCCTTCCGGCTGGCCAACCAGCTGCTGGGCAATGTGCCGGGTGCGCCGGTGATCCGAACTGCTGCATGGCGGTTTTCCGTACGGGCGCTGCAGCGCACGGTGGTGGCGCTGACCGGGGCAACCGGGCCCCTGACGTTGCGGGATGGGCAGGGGCCGGCTGCTGCCGGCAGCACGTCACCAGCGCTGCTGGCGCTGGACCCCGGCGATGTACTGACGGTGGGCGCACCCGAACGCGGGCTGCGCACGTATCTGGGTGTACAGGGGTGGCTTTGCCGTGGCACCGGTACTGGGCAGCTGCGCCACCGATACGCTGGCGGGTGTGGGACCGGAACCGCTGCGGGCGGGCCAGCGATTGCGGGCGAGCAGGCTGATCCGTGGTGCGGTGGAGGCGCCGGAAGCCGGCAGCCCGACGCTGGAAGTGCTGCTGCCGCACCTGCCGGAGACATCGCCTGCGCGGCAGAGGCGCAGGTGACGGTACGCCCGTACGGGGTGATGCCGGGCGCAGACGCAGGTGACGGATGGGCGCGCGCGACCAGGGTTCAGGGACGGCGCACGTGGCCGTGCAGGACACCGCCGGGGCAGACCACCCGGCCGCCTGGCGACATGCCATCGTACTGGACATCACGCTGGGGCCGCGCACCGACTGGTTCGATGATGAATCACTTCGGCGACTGGTGCAGCAGGGCTGGCAGGGTGACACAGCAGTCCAGCCGGGTGGGGCTGCGGCTGCAGGGGTGAAACACCACTGCAGCGTGCGGCCGCATGCCGGGGTGGAGCTGCTCTCGGAAGGCACGGCGCTGGGGCGCGCTGCAGGTGCCTGCCAATGGGCAGCCCGTGCTGTTTCTGGCCGATCATCCGCTCACCGGCGGATATCGGGTGATCGGTTGTGTGGCACCGTATCATCTGGACCGGGCGGCACAGCTGCCGGCAGGGAGACCTTCGTGCGCTTCGGGTGGTGGCGCCTTTGTGGAACATGGAAAATGATCAAAGAAAGTCCTGATTGCCAACCGCGGCGAAACTGCGGTGCGCATCATTCGTGCCTGTGCCGATCATGGCGTGCAGAGCGTGGCGGTGTATGCCGATGTGGATCAGGATGCACTGCATGTGCGGCTGGCCGATGAGGCACATGCGCTGCAGGGGCGAGCGCCCGGCAGAAACCTATCTGAACATCGGAAAACTGCTGGATATCGCGCATCGCAGCGGGGCGAGATGCGGTGCACCGCGCTATGGTTTTCTCTCGGAAAATGCCGCGTTTGCCGAGGCGGTGATCGTGCCAGCCTGGTGTGGATCGGGCCGAAGCCCGACACCGATTGCACAGCTGGGCGACAAGGTGGCCGCCGGAAAAATCGCCCGCGTCCGTCGGCGCTCCGCTGGTAGCCGGAACGACGGACCCGGTGGGCAGCGCCGATGAGGTGCTGGCCTTTGCGCGCGAGCATGGTCTGCCCATTGCCATCAAGGCCGCCTTTGGTGGCGGCGGGCGCAGGCTGAAGGTGGCCTGCAGATGGATGAGGTGGCCGGGCGGTAGCCATCGGCCGTGCGCAAAGCCACCACAGCCTGGACGGGGGTGAATGTTTTTGTCGAGCGAGTATCTGGACCGGCCGCGTCACGTGGAGGCACAGGTGATGGCCGACGCGCATGGCCATGTGGTGGTGCTGGGCACGCGCGACTGCTCGCTGCAGCGGCGCAACCAGAAACTGGTGGAAGAGGCTCCTGCACCTTTCCTGACGGCGGGCAGCGTGCGCGCATTCATCGAGGCGGCAAAGGATATCTGTGCGGCGGCGGGATATGTGGGCGCGGGTACGGTGGAGTTTCTGGTGAGCCGCAATGGCACCATTTCGTTTCTGGGTGAACACGCGGCTGCAGGTGGAGCATCCGGTGACGGAAATCACCGCCGGTATCGACCTGGTGGTGGAGCAGTTGCGGGTGGCCGATGGATTGCCATTGTCCGTGACGGAAACGCCGGCACCCATCGGGCACGCGATGGAATTTCGCATCAATGCCGAGGATGTGGGGCGGGGTTTTTCTGCCGATGCCGGGGCGCGTCGAGCGGTTCGTGCCCCGTCCGGGCCGGGCATCCGGCTGGACAGCGGGTGGACAGTGGTTCGGTGGTGGCTGGCCAGTTCGATTCGATGATGGCCAAAGCTGATCGTATACGGTGACGGCCGTGAGCAGGTGCTGATGCGCGCGCGCCGGGCGCTGGCGGAATTCGTCATCGAGCGTACCGAGCGTGCTGCCGTTTTCACCGGGTGGTGCTGAATGCGCCAGCCTTCGTGGCAGTGGGCGATGGCGGTTTTCATGTGCACGCGCTGGATCGAAACGGAATTTGCCGATGATCTGGCGTCCTCGGTACGGCCGGAGCCGCTGGGCAGCCTGCCGCTCGTGCGTATGCCGGTGGAGCTGGATGGACGGCGGGTGATGCTGGGGCTGCCGGCGCAGCTGGTGGAGTGCTGGCCGACGGTGTGGCCGGGGCGGCGAGGTCCGAGGGCCGATGGGGCTGCGGGTGGTGGAAATTCTGCCGGGTCCGGGGGCTGGGCGCAGCCTGGGGGCGCAGGTGGCTTGCCGGGGGCGTCAGGACAGGAAGCGGCGCAGCCTGCGGTACTGGCACCGATGGCCGGCACGTTGCTGGACTGGAAGGTGTCGAGGGCGAAAACCGTGACCGCCGGGCGAGGCGGTGGCGGTGATGGAGGCGATGAAGATGGAGACGCGGGTGACGGCGCCGGTGGCGAGCGCTGCTCAGGCGGCAGGTCGCGGCAGGTGCAGCTGTTCTGCGGGAGATGTGCTGGGTGAGATCGTGTGAGCGGCACGGGGTTTTGGCCCGTTGGTGTGAACGGTGCTGCTAACGGTTTTATCCCGGGAAGGAAACGGGTCAGGTATGGGGGCGCGCCAGACCGTCCAGCGTTTGCGTGTGAGCGGTCAGGCTGTCTGAAGCGTGTCATGGGCCTCTTCGTCTGCCCGTCAGATGAGCGGGGGCATGTGTACGCCGGGATTCTGCGTGTGACCTCCGCCGGTTTGCAGTGACGACACGGCCAGTGACGACGCGGTATCAACGCCCCGATGCGCTCAGAACATCAGCCGCCCAATGTCCGAAGCGGCATTGAGGCCGCCGCGGTAGTCGCTGCCGCTGCTGGGCAGGAGTATAGGTGTAGCGGTCGTCACTCCGGTAGACCAGCTTGTAGTGCTGGCCCCCGTCGGTGATGGTGAACCCGAGTTTTTCCAGACCGCGCCGGGTGCGGGGGTGAGGGTGGTGGTGCCACGCAGCAGGGTTCTCGAGTGTCGCGGCACTGGCTAGCCAGACAGCCGGGTGGGCGCGGGTTTGCCTTCTAGGATGGAAGGGAGCACGTGCTGGCGGCGGCTGTCGCCGGGCACGCCGCGCTGGCTAGCTTCCTGCAGCGCATCGAGCAGGATGCACAGTTTCGTTGTCGTAGAAATCGCGTTCTTCTCCGGACTCTGAGCAGCGGGGTCACTGCCGCCGGGGGTGCGCGCCTGTGGCGTCGCAGTTCCTGTTCGAGGGCGGCGGATTTCATGTTCGGCGTCCTGCAGCTACTCCCGGGCGGCCAGTTCTTCGTCGAAATTGCGGATGTAGTCCTCGACCGAACCGGAACCGGATGACCTGAGCACGGCGATGGCGTTGCGCGAGCTGCTTTCGCGCAGGTGGGTCCAGTGCAGCGGGGCAGGGGCGACGGTTGATGGGTGCGGCGGATGTCCTCGCGAATCACGTCATGCAGTTCGGCAGCCGTCCGGTAGAGCGGGCCCAGGAAAAAGGCGCGTTTTTCGCCCCCTCGGGCCAGTGGATGCCGACGGTACCGCCATAGACGTTGACGCCGTCGGTCTGGCGCTGCAGCTGGCGGGAGAAATTGTTGCCGGGTTCGACCAGGACATGGGCCAGTCCGGCCAGTTCGTTTGCCAGCCGGGCCGGATTGACGGCGTGGCCATGCTGGAAGTTTGCGCTGCTAATGCAGACGACGGGCATGCGGTTGCCGGTGCTGCCGAGCACCGCACTGGCGGCCAGCATCAGGTCATGGCCACTGCTCAGGGCGCGGGGTGAGGCACTGGCGGTGAACGGGCCATCCTGCCCGCCGCCAAGGCGGTCCAGCAGGCAGCGGACGATGGCAGGGTGACGGTCGACGGGCAGGCGCTGCATGGGGTCGTCGGCGCTGCTGCGGATCCGCAGGCCAACCCAGGCGCTGGGCTGCCCCTTCCCGCCGACGGCCTGCTGGCTGGACCAGACGGCGGTGGTCGTCCAGAGAATGGGGCCCTGGCGCCGGCTGTAGCTGATGCCGGCCAGCGTTTCATGGGGGCGTGCCGGGTCATCGGGGCTGATGGTGGCCAGGACGCAGGGGATTCGGTGGCGTCCGGGCTGGTCAACGGGGAAAGCGCGCGTTTGGGTTCCGGTGATCAGGGCCTGCAGGTTGCCGGTGACCGTTGGGGCAGGGGCATGCAGGGTGTCGGCGGGGAGGCTGGTCTGCTGATCGGTGTCGAGCCAGTGCACGATGGCCTGCAGGAAGTCGTCCGCCGGTGGCCGGATCGACCGGAAACTCGGTGGCAAAGCAGTGCGCATGCAGAACCCTCGACAGACGGGATGCCGTGGCGCGCCGGGATTGCCGGTGACGCGCACAGGCTCATGGTGAGTTTTGTCGGGGAATGTTGCCAGGTTTGGGCTGGCACGCTGAGTACGCTGCCGGAGTTGGTGCGGGCAGCCGGGTGGCATGATGAAACGTGTGCGTCAATGCACGGGGACAGATAGTCCATGACACGCCCAGGATGAGCGGGACGTGCCCCGGCCGGGCATGGAGCACTGCTGCAGGAATACCCCCTACACTGTCGAGCGTATCCATCAGGCGAGGAGGTCATCATGGTCCGGTGCCGGTGAGGATGTCATGCCGCTGCACCCTGCACTCGAACAGCGCAGGGGCACGTGCATGGCTGATGGCGTCGAAAGGTGGCCGTCAGTGTGGTGGGCGGTTTTGCATTTGCCTGGGGGCCTTTTCTGCTGGCGCTTGCGCTGGCGGTGCGGGCTGAAGCTACCCGCTGAGTCTGCAGGCGCTGCGGCGGGCTGACCTTTGTGGTCCTATGTGCCCGCGATTCGAAATCTCGGAGCTATGTGTCGGCCAACCAGGCTCGTCTGGCTGGTGCTGGCCGGTGGCGGGTACGCCGATGCTGCTGCTGGCGTGGTGGCTGCAGCCGGTGGCATGAGCACCTGCGAGGGGGCAGTGAGGTGCTGATGTGGGCGTGTCGATGCAGGCGGATTGGTGCGTGCGGCCCGTGCGGGCGGCAGTTCGCGCTATGATCGACCGATCTGCGTGCGTGGATCCGCGCGGCGAAGGGATCGGATGAGGAATCTGGTGAGGGCGGCCGTGAACAGGAGGCCTGGCAGATGGCGACGGTGAGCTACTGACCAGTACATCGGCCCGCAGGCCAATGAAGCGAGGCGGGCGCTGCTGCGTGGGCAGGGCGCGCTATGAGGCTGCTGGACATCGAAACACATTGCAGATGAGGACGAGGACGTGGGCAAGAGCGAATACGCGTGGGCCTGATCAGCCGGATGGCGGTGCTGCTGGCACATCTGCTGAAATGGCAGTGCCAGCCGGAGCGGGCGCGCGGCAGCTGAGGCGCGAACCATTCGTCTGCAGCGCAGCCGTATCGAACGGGGCCGTAAGAAAACCCAGCCTGAGGCGCTGCTGGCCGATCCGGACTGGTGGCAGGACGCCTGGGAGGATGCGCTGGTGATAGCGGTGCGCGAGGCGGGGCACACGCGAGTATCCGAGGTGTGTCCGTGGTCTCTTGACCGGATCATGACCGAGGGCTGGCTACCGCCCTGAACGGGGAATATTAGCTGGAGGGTGTTCAGCCACCCAGGCACCTGCGTACCCGGTAGCCAGCACCCGGGTTTTCAGGCAGAGGTCAGACACCGGGCATTGAGCACAGGCATCGGCGATCCGCGCCTGATGCCGGTGCCCGGCCCGGAATTTTCGCGCGAGCAGCGTACACGGCGGCCATCAAGGGACTGCCGACAGCAGCCACAGCGCCAGGATTGCCGCCCAGCCGGGCGTGAGGGGGAATGAGTCCGGTGTGCGTGCGGTGGCCGCAGTGTGCCTTCCTGGTGCGTGGGCAGCTGTGCCTGTACGTGCGTGGGCATCGATGACGGCGGTGGTGCCGCGAGTTGGTGGCCGGATGATCGGGCGGGCGGTTTCCAGGGCCCGCATGCGGGCGATCTGCGGTGCTGGGGCAGCGCGTGTGGAGGTCGCCAGCCCACGATAGTCAGGTTGGCGAGGATGGTGGCGCTCTGTGCCGGAGGCATCACCGGCAGTCTCGATGCAGCCGCCGTGTCCCGGCCTGTGTGCTGCGGTCCGGCGTGGTCCGTTCCAGATGTTCGTCCGGGGGCCTGCTGTGCTGAAGGGATGCGGGGTGCTAGGTCCCGCACCTGGTCCAGCAGTTCCTCGCCGAAGATGTCTTCGTGGCAGATGTCGAAGCCGATGCGCTGGTCCTTCAGGTCCAGCGAGGGTTGCTGGGGGATCCACGCATCTGGTCGCCCAGCGGGACCTGCATGATGGCCGTGAACCAGTGGAAAACCCTCGAGATGAATTCACCGAAGGGGACGAGGTGGCGCTTGTCGTAGTGGTAGCGACCGGAACGGTCGATGGAACCGGCGGCCGACGGGCCGAGAATCGACTCACGGGTGAAGACCTCGACGCTGTTGCTGACCTGCCATTGCCAGGCGTCCTGGGCGTGGGTGTCTGCCGCCTTTACAGCGGATGCCCTCTATCTTTTCCGGAGGCGTGTTCCCCGGAAGCCCGTTCTCCTGATATCTGCTCCCTGATGCAGGTTCCTGCCTGTTCCTCCGAAGCACGCTTTCCTGAAGCACGCGCATGCGCATGCGCATTGAGCGGTACTGGCGGTACTGGCGGTATTGGCGGTGGCTATTGGCGGTAGCGGCATTCTGCGCCGTGCCGGGTGTGTGTGCCGGGCCGCGTACCGGGCCGAAGCGTGGCAGGCCCAGCGCCACGGTGCTGTCGGTGTCGAAGATGAACTGGTGAGAGCCGTTGCTTGAGGCTGGATTCGGTGTTGTCCCAGCGGGTGGTCCAGGCCGTTTCGGGCAGCAGGATGAGGTCGGCCGGGGCGTTTTCGATCATCTGCAGGTACTGGTGTCGGGCCAGTGCCGCTGTTTCTGGATCGAATTTCATGGCCTGCGGTACGTTGCCCTGCAGCAGGCTGACGCTCAGCGGCTTCCCGGCGAGGGAGATGCTCCATGCGTGTTTCCCAGTACGGTGCCCAGACCCAGCAGGGCAACGGAGACGAGGCATGGCACCATCAGGGGCAGGATGGGGCGTTGGTGCTGGCGTGTGCCGTGTCAGCACGTGCTGCAGGGGCACGGCGGCACTGGCTGCGATGAAGCTGGTGACCAGCGTCACGAGGTAGACGCCGCCCACTGGCGCAAAACCGGCGAGGGGGCTGTCGATCTGTGCGTAGCCAATGCCGAGCCATCGAAATCCGGTCAGCACGCAACCGCGGGCCAGTTCCGCCAGGGGTGAGGGCACCGGAGAAAAGTGAGGACGAAGGGCCAGGGGCCAGCGGTTGCGTCTGCAAAACAGTGCGCCCAGCGCCGGGTACAGGCCCAGATAGGAGGAAAACAGCACGACGGCCACCGCGGCCAGCGGTGCGGGAGCACCGCCGCCGTAAGTCGTGCATGCTGATGTGAGACCCAGCCCGCCCGCGCTGAACCAGCCGATGCCGAACAGCAGCCCCGTCAGAAACCCCCGGCCCCGCAGGACCAGCAGGGCAAAGCCGGTGAGTACGGCCAGCTGCAGCCAGCCATTGCCCCAGGGGCGAAGGTAAAGGCGTGGGCCACGCCCAGCAGCAGGGCCAGCAGGCCCCTGCTATGGGCGGTCTGCGGGAGGAGAAGGGGTAAAAGCAGTGGGCATCGGCGTAACCGGTCGGGGCAACCTGAAAGCCGGCATTATTCCAGAGGTTGACCATCACGCAGGCCGATAGCCTGCAGCCGCTCGGGCGGCTGGTAAAACTGGTCAAATGCGGGGCGTGCCCGCCGATGGCGAGGGGTTGCCGGCCGATCCTATTCTTCGGGTAGCTGGTACGGGTCGCGGATGCGAAAGCGTTTGAGCAGGGCGACTTCGGCAGCTCCATGTCGGCTGCTTCTTCGTCCGTGAGGGTGGTCCATGCCGTGGGCGTGCAGTACGCCATGGATGACCAGGTGCGCGAGATGGTTTGCGCAGCGGCTTGTGCTGTTCGGCCGCTTCCCGTTCCAGCACGGGCAGGCGGATGACGATGTCGGCCTGCACGATGGGCTCGTGGGCGTAGTCGAAGGTCAGGACGTTGGTGGGTCTGTTCTTGCCGCGGTACTGGTGATTCAGTACCTGACTTTCCTCCAGGCCGACGAAGCGCAAGACGATTTCGGCATCGGCGCGCAGGGCGGCCTGCACCCAGCGGCGCAGCTGGGGCGCGTACCACGGGCAGGGCGTCGATGCCGAGGGTGTCTTCATCGATCTGGACCTGCAGGGACAGGTGGTGAGCAGGGTGCGAAATGTGGTTTTTCATGTGGGGGCAGCACGGGGACGAAAGAGCCCTGGGGAGTTTCTGCAAAAGTCCTGCGGCACTTTGGCCTTCATGCCCGGGCGATCCAGCGTGTTGTCATTTGCTGCCAATGGCCCTGCTGCTGTCGGGAAATGGTGTCTTCTGACTCATTCTGGTCCCGGGTCCAGCGTGCTCGCAGACTTTTGCAGAAGCTCCCCGGAATTCCCTAGTGCTCCGGTACGGGGCGCTTGCGAGTTCTCGACGTGTTTCTCGTAGGCCTCGACGATGCGGAGCCACCAGCGGGTGGCGGATCACGTCGCCGGATTCGAAACGGTTGAAGGCGATGCCCTTGACGTTCTTCAGCACGCGCTGGGCCTGCACGAGACCGCTCTTTTTGGGCGCAGGCAGGTCGATCTGGGTGATGTCGCCGGTGATGACGGCCTTCGAGCCGAAGCCGATGCGGGTGAGGAACATCTTCATCTGCTCGGGCGTGGTGTTCTGGGCCTCGTCCAGAATGATGAAGGCGTTGGACAGCGTGCGGCCGCGCATGTAGGCCAGCGGAGCGATTTCGATCTGCTGGCGTTCGATGAGTTTGGCCACGCGTTCGTGGCCCATCAGCTCGTTGAGGGGCGTCGAAGAGCGGGCGCAGGTAGGGATCGATCTTCTGGGTGAGATCGCCGGGCAGGAAGCCCAGGCGCTCGCCGGCCTCGACGGCGGGACGGGTGAGAATGATGCGTTCGACCTGGTCGCGGTCCAGCGCGTCGATGGCGCAGGCCACGGCAAGGGAAGGTCTTGCCGGTGCCGGCCGGGCCGATGCCGAAGGACAGGGTCGTGCGCCAGGATGTTCTTCAGGGTACTTGCGCTGGTTGGGGGTACGCCCCTGCACCTCGCCGCGGCGGGTGCGGAAGGTGGGGTTGTCGGGCGACTGCGGGGTAGCGCTTCGGTGACCGGCAGGGTCGGCCGGGCTGCTGTGACGGGATTCGATGATGGCCAGTTGAAGCTCCTCGTTGCTGAGGGGTGACGGCGGGCGTGGTAGAGCCTGTCCAGCAGGCGGGCGGTGCAGGCCAGGGGCGGTTTCATCGCCTTCGATGGTGAAGGTGCTGCCGCGCCGGGTGATGCGCACGTCCAGCGCGCTTTCGATGGTGCGCAGGTTGGCGTCGAGCGCGCCGCACAGGCTGGCCAGCCGGGCGTTGTCGGGTTCGTCGATGGAGAATTGGGCCTGGACGGGCATGGAGGGTGCTTTAGGGGGCAGTGCTGACCGGGAGGAGAAACCTTTGTCAATTGTAGCGGGCAGCCGTGCCGTGCAGGCGGGCGCGCTACCCATGTTGTCTGGCATGAGGTGGGCGGCTCCTCTGGCAGGGCGGCTGCCTTGCCTGCGTGGTGCCCTGTCGGCACACGGCTGAGGTCAGCACGTGGACGAATGAGTCCATGACGCGTTCTGCACACGACCGGGGCTCGCGCGGGGACGAACAGGCTCGCGACACTGCACCCGTTCATGGTGCGGACGGGGCAATCAGGGTGTTTCCCGCTTCATCACCGCCACGCCGTGGATGGTGTCGGTTTCGCCGCTGTGCTTCGGGTTGGTGACGGTGTAGCCAAAGCCCATCTGGGCGGCGTTGTCCCCAAAAGAAGCCACCGTTGATGGCAGCCCGGCAGTCGCCGGTGCCGCATTGCATGGCGTCGCTGCTGCCCTGCGAACGGACGCGCAGATCCCCGGTGAAGGTGTTGGGGCTCTGCATGCGCAGGTTGGTGGTGCCGATCTGGCTCAGGCGCCCCTGGGCATCGAGCGGGCGCCGTCGGTGGTCATGCGGTAGTGCTGGTCGCCGCCGAACTTCAGTTCGCCGTCCAGCGCGATCTGGGTGCCGGTGCCGGGGGCGAACTGCACGAGGCCCTGGCCGGTGAAGGTGCCGGGCTGCACGCCGCCCTGCTGAAGGTGGGGGCGGTGGCGCCGGACAGAGGTGTAGCGGGCCGTGCCGGTGGTGGGCATGGTGACGGTGGGACACCGGCCAGATAGTGGATGCCGCGGGTCCGCTGCAGCTGGTTGTCCAGATCCATCAGCAGCAGGGTCAGACGTACGCTGCCCTGGCTGAAGCGCCCCCAGGTGACGGCGCCTTCATGGCCGGCCTCGGTGGTGTCGGCCATGTCGAAGTTCATGCAGTTGCCGAGGATGCCGCAGGGCCGATTCGCTGTGGACGCAAGTCACTGCCCAGCCGGATGGCGGGGGCGGTGTCGCCCACGGTAGTTGAAGGGCCAGGGGGCGTTGGCGGTGATCAGGCGCAGGCTGCCGGCCGCGTGGCTGCCGGTGCCGAGGGTGGATCGGCAGGGGCAGGTGGCGCGGGCGGGGCACCGGGACGGAACAGGGGCCGGGATGGGAGTCGGGACAGGGGCCGGCTCTGGCAGGGGGCAGGGCGCCGGGGCCGGCTGGGGTGTTGTGCCAGTGCAGGCTGTGGTGCCGGTGAGGGCGCAGGGCGGGTTGCGGTGCCGGCACGAGGGGCAGGCACCGGACCGGGCGATGGTACGGGTGCAGGTACTGGCCCGGGTGACAGTTCAGGCGTGGGGGCAGGGTTCCGGCGCTGGAGCCAGGCACTGGACCGGGTACGGGCGTGGGAACCGGTTCCGGCAGAAGGCGCCGGCGCTGGCGAGGGGTTGGCGCAGGGGCGGGATCCGGTGCCGGTTGCAGGGCCAGGGGGCTGGTTGTGGACCGGGCACGGGGGTGGGGGCCGGCGCAGGCGGTGTGACCAGGTCGGTGGGGGCCGGTGCGGGCGATGGCAGGGATGACCGGATCGGCCGGAGATGGAGCAGGTTCCGGAGACGGCACGGGTGCAGGGGCCGGGCGCCAGCACGGGGCAGGCTCCGGAGCAGGTTCAGGGGGCCGGGGGCGCGGGCGTGCCGGTTCCGGGTTGTCAGGGCAGATCGGGTTCGACGGGAACGACCGGCAGGGGCGATGGAAACCGGTGACGGAGCGGGCATGGGTTCCGGCGACGGGACCGGGCCGGGGACTGGTTGAGGGACTGGCTCGGGTCCGGGAATGGGGGCTGGCTGGGGCACAGGCCCTGGGGCCGGCACGGGCGAGGGAGCGGGTGTCAGGGCGGGCGCAGGTGTCGGTGTGGGTACCGGGACGGGCGTGGGGAGCAGGCGCAGGCGTGGGCTCTGGTGTCGGAGCTGGGGCTGGGTTGGGCATGGGGGCGGGCCGGCGTGGGCGTCGTGCCGGGAGAGGGCACGGGAGCCGGAGCGGGCTGCGGTGCCGGCGCGGGTTCGGGCTTTGGTGTGGGCCGTGGTGCCGGCTGTGGCGCCGGCGTGGGACGCACGGGTGTGACGGGCGCCGTGGCAGGTGGCTGGGCGTCCGGACGTCTGGATGGCTGGGGAATGAAATCTGTGGCAGCCCCAGATTGCCGGCAGGCAGGACGCTCTTCTGGGCTGGACACTGCCGTCTGGAACGTGTTGCCTGCCGCTTGGGATGCACCGGATGAGGCGCTGTTGCTGGACAGGCTGTCACCGGACGAGCCGTCGCTGGACGTGGTTCCGGTTGACGTGGTGCCGGTTGACGTGGTGTCGCTGGACGTGGTGCCGGTAGACGAGCCGTCGTCAGACGCAGTGGACCCGGCCTGTGTGGAATCGCCGGTGGTCTGCGCGCTGTCTGCTTTCTGCTCGGCATCGCGCTCCTGCTGGGTGGGCAGGGCGCTGATGACGAGGTTTGCGTGTGGTGGAGCTGGGGGCGGCTGGTGGCCGAGGCAACCCAGGTGGCGCGGCCGGCGCCGATATCGATGGCGCCGGCGCCATTGAAGACGTACGCGACCGTGACTGACGGCCACGTTCAGGCCGTCCTGCTGGCCCGGCTGGCAGTGTGGGCTGCAGTGGGTTTCCTGCACGAGAAACTCGGTACCCCGGATGCCGATGGTGGCGGTGGGCGTGTCGAGGCGGAAGTCGTCGGGATTCTTTTGCCGATGGCGCCGGAGATGGCCCGCAGGGGTGCCTTCGAGCAGGCTGTAGAAGCTGCGCTGGCGGTCTTCTCCGTAGGCGTACTGGTCGATGCGGAACTGTGACCGGGGCTGCAGCGAGACCAGCGCACCGTCACGGAAGCGGATCTGGCGCCCGGCCGTGGGTGCGGTGATGATCATCTGGCCGGCATGAAGCCAGTCGCCGGCCTGGGCGGTTCTGATGGACCGTCCGAGTGGACGGCGTGGAGGATGCGGGAATCCCTGGTGATCGATGTGGCAGATGGGGATGCAGTGGATGCAGCGCCGGCATGGGCGACGCCGGAGCTGCTGCCGATGCCTGCCCGGACGCCGGTGGGACGCTCTGGATGTCGACGATGCGTACGTCGCCGCTGGCCATGATGGGACGGCCGGCGGCGAGGGGCGCAGCGGCGAAAGGCCGATAGGGCGCAGGTGCCCGGCTGGCCGAGTGCAAAGGGCATGACCCGGCGGCATGGCCGGGGCGAGGATCAGCAGGCCGATCTGCAGCAGGCGGCAGGGTGCCAGGCGGGACTCAGACGGAAGCTCTGGTGCCTGACCAGGCGGAGGTTCTGGCCGGGGATCCAGACGGAGGTCGCGGGCGGCGGGGAGGCAAACCGTGCGGACACGGTGCAGTCGCAGCGATGCTGCAGCAGGAGGGATCAGGTCCCTGGCTGTCCGGATTGCGGGGTTGCGCCAGACGGGCTCCACCACATGGTGCGAAGAGAGAGGAGGATCTGCGCGGGCGTTGCGGTGCAAGGCACGAGGATGGTGCACATCGCGCATGGCCAGGCCGCAGTTGAAGCGAGATCCTCCCTGGCGCGCATGTGGTGGGGCAGCCTGTCGCCGGGCAGGGGATGGGGGCCGGCTGTCGACCGTCAGGGGCGCCGGTCGGGGGGCGAGGATGAATGCGGCCGGGCGGCTGGATGGATGGTGGCCTGCTGTCTGTCCGGCGCGTGCGTTTGTCGCGCGGGAGCAACAGGTGGCCGTGCGTCGTGAACTCCCTTTGCAGGCAGCAGAGGTGCAGAATCCTCGATGGTTTCAAGACGCTGCCAACACGGTCATGCCGCGCCCAAGGGTAGGGTCTTCCGGGCAGGTTCCGGTCGTGTCGCTGAGTATGCCCTGCCGGGTGAGACGTGTTCTACCAGCGGTACTGCATCCACCAGCAGCTGCGTGCGCCGGAAGTCGTTGGGGCCAGGGTGGCGTGGTTGCGGGTGTGGAGCAGCTGGGGGCTGAGGGGTGAGCTGCAGGGCTGAGCGCATGATCGGCGCCCAGGCGCAGGTCCAGCTGGCGGTCGTGACGGGTGCGGCCAAGAGGGATCAGGGCCCCCGGTGGCGACGTTCTTCCCACTGCAGGCCCAGATTGGAGCGCGCCAGCGTGCGCCCAGCTCACGCTGCAGGCCCAGCCGCAGGCCGGCTATCCGGAAGTCGAGCACGGGCAGGGGTGTGACGGGGCTGTTCGCGACCGGCATAGGGGTTGGCGATCAGCACCGGGTTGCCACGCGCCCGGAAGGCATGGGCCCAGGTGGCACCCAGCAGGGTACGGCGGGCGTTGCGCAGGGGCTGGTCGTCGAAGTCCAGCCGGAAGACCTGGGCGTACAGGCCCAGCTGGTTCTGTGGGTCGGGGATCGAATTGCCACTGGCCGAGCAGGCCGGTGGCGCGGCGAAGCGCCGGTCCTGCAGCCCATCTGCTGCAGATTGAGGGCGGCCGAGAAGCGGTGGGCACCCCGTGTGAGGGCCAGGCCGCTGCTGGCGCCGAGGGTGCCCGTGTCCTGCCGGTGCTGGCGGGGGTTGAAGCGCTGGCTGGCGTTGACGGTGTTTCGTCCAGCCGAGGGTGCCGGACAGCGGCAGGGTGTGCTGGAACTGCAGACCCAGCTCGGCAAAGGGGCTGCCGTGCGGGCGGTTTTCGTCGAGCGGGGTGAGCACCTGGCCGTCGTCGATGATCCAGCGGTTGCGGGTGCTGCCGGCGTTGACATTGCTGTCGTGGCCCGTGGTGAGGTTCAGCGCCAGCTGCCAGCGGCGGCGCGGCTGGCACCTGTTCTGGCGGGCGATGATGTCCAGATAGCGCTGCACGCTCTCGCGGGCTTCCAGCGGCAGCTGCGGCTGCCGGACGAGCTGCTGCAGCACCTGCCAGGCGCTGTCGTGTTCGCCCAGGGCCAGATAGCGCGGGCCAGTTCGGTGCGCGCGGCGGTGTCGTCGGGATGGGTATCCAGCACCCGTTCCAGCGCCATGACGGCTTCACCGGGGCGCTGGCTGTCCAGGGCAGCCACCCCCAGCAGGGTAGTCGAAGTCGCGGGCTGCCGGCGTAGGTCCAGGTGTGGGGCTCCAGCAGCCGCCACGCCAGCCTCGCCTGGCGGGGCAGCGAGGGCACGCGCCCGGTCGAGCAGGGCCGGCAGGGCGGAGAAACTGCCGGCCAGCGGTGCTGCACCGGTGGCTGCGTCGAGACGGCAGGCACTACCCTTGCCTGGGACTGTGGGAGGGACGCCGGTTGTGGCTGCGTTGATGATCGTCCGGGGGCGGAGACGATCGCCGTGCCAGCGGTCGGCATGTCCCATCCTGCTGGCACGGCCGTTCCTGCACGGATGTTTTGCTGGCGGAAACGCGCCTGTCGTGTCAGTGGCCGTTCCGCTGGTCGTGGTGAACGTCCCGCCGGCCGCCGCGGGAAGGGAGAGCGTGATACATGCCAGGCAACGGCCAGCGGGACGGGCGCATGAGAGCTTCGAAGCGGGTTACGCGGCACGGGGGCCGGGAGATTTCCGGGCGTGGATCTCACCCCTGGGCCCGCAGCTCGGCTGCGACCCGTACCAGTGTGCGCTCGACCTGTTCGGCCACCGGCTCGCCACGCAGGGGTGTGGGTGTATGCCGAGACGATGTCCACGTCGATCATCTGGCCGATGAGGTCCGGATCGCCGGGGAAGTTGACGCACGGTTGTTCGGGCAGCGGCCGGTGAGTTCGTGCGCATCCTTTTTGGAGCGCCCTTCGACCAGCACGCGGCGGCGGCCGACCATGCGTCCGGCGATGTCCATCGAACTCTCTAGACCACGGCCTGCAGGCGCGCTAGCGTCTCGACCTTTTCTCGGCTGGGGTGTCGTCGTGCAGGCTGGCCGCGGGGGTGCCGGGGCGCGGGCTGTAGATGAACGAATAGGCGTCGTCGAAGGCCAGATCTGCGGCGAGCTGCGGGTCTTCTGAAGTCGGCCTCGGTCTCGCCCGGAAAGCCGACGATGAAGTCGGTGGTCAGGCCGATGCCGGGGCTGGCGGCCCGCAGCCGGCGGATGATGGAGCGGTATTCCAGCGAGTGTAGCCACGCTTCATGGCTGCGAGGATGCGGTCGAGCCGGACTGCACGGGCAGATGCACCAGTGGTGCCAGCTGGGCGAGGCGGCCGTGGGCCTCGATGAGCCGCTCGGTGAATTCACGCGGGTGGAGGTGGTGGTGGCGATGCGCTCGATGCCGTCGATGTCGTGGATGTGGTCGAGCAGCGTGGTGAAATCGGCCGGGGCGTCGAAGCCTTCAGCCTGGCCCAGGTAGGCGTTGACGTTCTGGCCCAGCAGGGTCCCTTCCACGCCCTGGTCGGCCAGCGTCATCACGTCGGTGAGCACGGCCTCGAAGGGGCGGAGATCTCCTCGCCACGGGTGTGGGGCACCACGCAGAAGCTGCAGTATTGCTGCAGCCTTCCATGATGGAAACGAGGCGCTGCCCTTCCTTGCGCTGCGGCGGCAGGGGCGTCGAACTTTTCGATTTCGGGGAAGCGGATGTCGACCTACGACTGGCCGGGCGGCGTTTGGCGCGGATGAGTTCGGGCGAGCGTTGCGGCTCTGCGACAACACCAGCGTCCACGTAGGGCGCGCGCTGCACGATGGCCTCGCCCTCCTGGCTGGCCACGCAGCCGCCCACGCCGATGATCAGGTCGGCGCTTTTAGCCTTCGCGGCCCTGAAGCGGCCCAGGCCGAGAAGACCTTTTCCTGTGCCTTCTCGCCGGATGGAGCAGGTGCTGAACAGGACGATGTCGGCCTCTTCGGGGTTGTCGGTCAGCTCGGAGAGCCCGGCCTCGGCCAGGAGGTCGGCCATCCGTTCTAGCTGTCATACCCAGCGTTCATCTGGCACCTGAAGGTGCGCAGGTACAGTTTGCGGGTCACGCGATATGTCGTTAGGTGCGTCGCAGGACGCACGGTCACGAGACAGACGGGGTGCTGATCCCGGTCAAATCCGGGTCCAGAAGAGGCAGCCATGCGCATCACGTACAGCACGCAGAGCTGCTGATCCCGGGAAGCCACCCCGGAAGACGGGGGCAACGCCGCGGGGCCGTGCCGTTCAGCGGTTGCGCCGGCGCAGTGCGCGGTATTCTTCTTCGCCCAGGATCCAGACGGTGGTGATTTCACCGGTGGGGCCGACCAGATAGCCCACCACAGCTCTTGCCGTGCACGGACACAGGCGGCACGATCAGGTTGTCCTGGTTGTAGATGCGGGCACCGGCACCAGCCGGACGCCCTGCGGCCCAGCGTGGCGTCGAGGGAACTGGCCCAGCGGATGCGGCCAGTTGCGTGGCGTCGGGAAAGTGGCGGTTCTGTGCGCCTGTCACGGCCGGCGACAGAGGTCAACGCCACGGCAGTGACCGCGGCCACGACGGGGCGACCAGCACGAGGCGCTCACGGCGGCGCAGCAGGCTGCGCGTTCCGCCAGGTGACTGGGGTGGCCAGTTTGCTCGTTGCAGCGCGTCCTGGCGGGCCTGGGCCTGGGGGCCCGGTAGGCGGGCTGGCGATGCTTGAAGAGTCGGCTGATCATGACTGAAACAGTGAGGATGGGCCGGCTGCCGCACTGGGATGCAGGGATGCGGGGCCACGCGGCCAGAGCCCGTCTCGCAGGGACGTTCTGGGGAAATGGAAATGTTGTGTTCCGATATGAACAATAGATTACGAATTGTCGATTGTAACCGGGAATGTGCACAATGTCGCGCTGACCGGTGACGCAAAAGTGTTGTGTTTGTGATGATGAACAGGTTGAGAGGTGGGGCCGGGCGGCTGTTTTGCAGGTGCTGGCCGGTATTGCTGGGGCAGGGGCTGTTTCTGCGGCGGTTTCCGCTGGGGGGCGGGCCGACGACTGGCAGTCCCGTACCGACAGCCGGTCAGGTACCTGCTGCGCAGGACAGCGTGCGAACGGAAGGCCGGGGGTCATCGGACACCCGGATGGATATGGGGACTCCGGATACATGCGAGACGGCCGGATGCGCACGGACGCCCGGATGCCTGCGGATGCCCGGAGCGCGCGGATAGTCAGGATCGGCATGGATGGCCAGCGCGCCTGGATGATCGCGCGCAGGCGGGTGACCGTGCGCTGAAGCGACGATCGGGGGATGACCGTGACCCTGCCGGCGCAGTGCGGCGGGTAGTGTCGCTTTCGCCGGCGCTGACCGAGTCGGTCTACGATGCTGCAGGCCCTGCGACCGGCTGGTGGGGGTGGACCGCTTTTTCCAACTGGCCGGCGCGGGTGGCGACGCTGCCGAAGCTGGGCAGTCTGGGCAGCTTCAATGTGGAGAGCGTTGGCGGCGCTGCAGCCGGATGTGGTGCTGATGGCCAGTGGCGGTGGTGGCCGACCGTTTGCAGAAACTGGGTGTGGCGGTGCTGGTTCTGTCACCGCGCCGGCAGGCGGATGTGGCGCCGCCGCTGCGCGCCTGGCCCGTGTGTGGACCCGCCGCAGGCGCGTGCCGATGCGGTGTGGGCCGGCATCCGCACAGAGCTGGATGCGGTGGCGGCGTCCATGCCGCCTGCCGCGCGTGGCTGGCGGGGTCTGGCTGGAGGTCGATCCGGCCTCGTGGTAGCCACGCCTTCGTCACTGCTGGGCGAGACGCTGGCCGGACTGGGGCTGGCCAATGTGATCTCCGGTGGCGAGGATATGACAGCGGGTGAGCGGCCGGGCAAGGATGCCCGCCGGGATGGACATGCGGATGGACGTGCGGACATGGTGCTCGCCAGAATGGGCATGCGGAAGGGGGACGGATGCCGGCGTACGCCGGACGGGGAAGGGCGTGCCCGGTGCGTCAGGGGGAGCCTGGATCACACCATGCCCGCGTATCTGCAGGTCAGCCGCGAATGGGCGCTGCAGGTGCAGCCCGATGCTGATGATCAGCGATCCGCGGCAGCAGGGGCTGGCGGCAGTGCGGGCACGTCCGGGTTGGCAGCGGCTGAAGGCGCTGCAGCAGGGGCAGGTGTGCCCATGTTCGGCGGAGACGCACTGGATGTGCTGGTACGCCCCGGCCCCTGGCTGGCCGAGGGGCACAGCAGATGCGGGACTGCGTGGTCCGGCTGCTGAAGCGGCGCGACCGTTCCATGGCAGGGGGCGGTCTAGCCTGCGCATGATCCCCTGCCGGTACCCGGCCGGCAGCAGCGCGGGGATCGGCCGCGAGCACGCCCCTGGCTCTGGCCAGCCTGGTGGTACATGTTCCCTGAAGGTGGTGGGCTGGGCCTGTGGTGCGCGTTCCCCTGAAGGTGGTGGAGCTGGCCCTGTGGTGCGTGTTTCCTGAAGGTGGTGGGCTGGCTTGTGGTGCGCGTTCCCTGAAGGTGGTGAGACTAGCCTGAGGGCACGCGTTCCCTGCAGGTGGAACATGTCCCGCAGCAACCATCTGCCTGTGGTGCGGATGCGGCGGTGGGCATTGCTGGAACAATAGCGCGCGTCGTGGACCTGTTCAGGAGCGTATTCTGGACGCCGTTCGTCCCCTCGCTGGCCCCGAAGTTGCGCAGCGGCTGACCCCGAAGCCGCACACGGCAGCGATTGCCCATGCCTGGCGGGACGGCCAGCCTTGCCGGACGGGGATGGTACAGGCCCATGACACCTCTGAACAGCCATTTCGGGAAACTACCTTCCGGGAGAACGACGACCATGGAAATCGGAAAGCCCCCTCGCAGAAACCCTACGAAAAGCGGCAGGGCGAGCGCGCGGCGCATCATCGTCAACACCGCGTGACGGCAGGGGCAAAGACACGGCGGCCTTCGGGCTGGCGCTGCGGGCGCACAGGGACGTGGCAGAAGGTGCATATCACCAGTTCTCTGAAGGTGGCCTCGGCACGCTGTGGCAACACCGCACTTTCGAACAGCTGGGGGTGCCCATCGAGGGGCTGGGTGATGGTTTTCAGCTGGAAGAGCCAGGATCTGGAAAAATCCGCCGCCCTGGCGCGTGAGGGGCTGGGAGCGCGCCCGAAAGACTCATCATGGATGGCGAGCATTTTCTGGTGGTGCTGGATGAGATCACCTATCCGCTCATCTACGGCTGGATGCCGCTGGAACCGGTGCTGGAAACGCTCCGGAACCGTCCGCCGCACGTGCATGTGGTGCTGACCGGGCGACGCTGCCCGCCGGAGATCATCGAACTGGCCGACACCGTCACCGAGATGACCAAGATCAAACACGCCTTCGAGGCCGGGGTGCCGGCGCAGCGCGGCATCGAGGACTGAACGGCGTGGGTGAACGGTCATGGGTGGCCGGTACGGGCGTACAGGCTGATGCTGGTGCGGATGCCGGTGTTGGCGCACAGGGATGGCGCCGATGCGGATGCAGGCACTGGTGTACAGGCAAATCGGCACGGTCCCCGGCGCCGTGACGACGTTGTCCACGCAGGCGTTCAGACCGGCACGGGCGCAGAAGCCGGGGATGCCGCCAGCCGGCAGCACGGCGGACACCGCTGGCCGGCTGGCCCGCTGCATCATGGTGCTGGGCACCAGCGCGGGAGCGGGCAAGAGCTGGCTGGTGACGGCACTGTGCCGCTGGTATGCGCGACAGGGGCTGCGGGTGGCGCCCTTCAAGGCGCAGAACATGAGCAACAACGCTCGCGTGGTGGCTGGTGGCGAGATCGGCAGCGCGCAGTATTTTTCAGGCGCTGGCCGCGGGCGTGGAGCCCACGGTGCAGATGAACCCGCTGCTGCTCAAGCCCGAAGCCGACACGCGCAGCCAGGTGGTGCTGCTGGGGCAGGTGGATGCCCGGCCGGCACGCACCCTGGCGGGCCCGCTAGTGCCGAAGTCTGGCCGCTGCTGGCACAGACGCTGGACGACCTGCGCCGCCGGTACGATGTGATCGTCATCGAGGGGCCGGGTCGCCGGCCGAGATCAACCTGCAGTCCAGCGATGGTGAACCTGCGGGTGGCGCGCCACGCCGATGCCGTCTGCCTGCTGGTGTCCGACATCGACCGCGGCGGTGCCTTTGCCCATCTGTACGGCACCTGGGCGCTGATGCCTGAGACGACCGCGAGACGCCTGCGCGGCTTCGTGCTGAACTCGTTCAGGGGGATCCTGGTCTGCTCGCGCCGGCCTCGAACGGATGCTGGAGATGACCGGTGTGCCGGTGGTGGCCACCGTGCCGATGTGGACCGGCCACGGCCTGCCGGAGGAGGATGGCTGGTTCCAGTACCGCGACCGGCAGACGGCACAGGGAAGTCCTCCCGATGATCGGGGCTGCCAGCCGGCACAGGGAAAGAACCCTCTGTGACATGGACCGGCAGGGCAGCGCAGGGAAGATCCCCGAGGGCTGTGACGGTGCAGGCAACGCCATCAGGGCCAGCGCCGGTCCCCGGGGGGACGACGGCGTACCCGGCCCACGGCGGGTGGAGGAGGCCAACTCATGCCCGGCAGGCCGGCCGGTGTGTGCGCCGGCGCGGATTGCCCTGCTGGTGCCGCCGCGCATCAGCAATCTGGATGAGTTCGAGCCGCTGGCCGCCCTGCGTGGCGTGCAGCTGGTGGCGGTGCGGGAGGCCGGCATGCGCCCGAACTGTCGGTGGATGACTGGATCATCCTGCCGGGTTCGAAGCACACCAGTACCGATCTGCCTGGCTGAAGCGGCAGGGGCTGGACGCCTGGGTGCGGGCGCATGCGGCCCGTGGTGGCCGGGTGCTGGGCATCTGTGGCGGACTGCAGATACTGGGGCAGGCGCTGCGTGATCCGCTGGGGCTGGATGGCGCTGGCCAGGGGACTGGGAGCTGCTGCCGCTGCAGACGGTGTTCGGCCGCGAGAAGGTGCTGCGGCGCCGGACGGAACGCTTCGGCTCACTGCCGGGGCCATGGTCCGGTGCTGTCGGGGGGTGCAGGTGACGGGATACGAAAATCCACCAGGGGCAGACGCAGCCGGTGGGGGCGGACATCATGCAGGGTAGCAGAGGCCATAGTGGTTGCAGAAGCCGCAGGGTCGCAGATGTCATGGAAGCCACAGGAACCACGGAAACCGCAGAAATCGCAGAAGTTGCAGAAGCCACAGAATCCGCAGGAGGCCACAGAGGCCGCGGCCGGAGAGCAGCTATCGGTGTCCTGGCGTTCCCTGGCGCGGTGGGGGTTCTCGACGTGCTCCCGGATGGTCTGGGCTGGTGCAACGCCCGGGGCAATGTGCTGGGCGTGTACCTGCACGGCATGTTCGAGAACGATGATGTGCTGCAGGCGCTGTTCGGCCAGCAGGCGCGTCCGCTGGCGGCCGTGTTCGACGGGCTGGCCGATCATGTGGGCAACAGCTTTGCCCCGGGGTGCTGGACGGGTTGCTGGGGATGCGCTTCCACGCGGGCGGCGTCCGCCATCCGGCTGAACTGGCCCGATAATGAAAGCCCCGGCAGTGCACCGGGGCACGGTTTCGTGCCCGACAGGGCGGCTTCCTGCGTATCCCGATCCTCTGCACGAGGTCTTGCGGCACCCGTGATTTCCATGCACGGCGCCTGTTCCTTTTTCTTCCGGTTCTGCCATGTCCGACATCCGTTCGTTTTTCGTCCTGCATTCCGACCTCTTCCCGCCTGCCGATGTGGCGGCCACCATTCCGTCATCGAGCCCGTTTTTCGATCCGGCCCGCGCGGCTGCCCTGCGAGGCGAAGCTGGATGCCAAGCGCGTCCGCCGGGTTCGCTGGGCCGGCTGGAAGCGCTGTCGGTACAGATCGGCCAGATCCTGCAGACCGAATCGCCGCAACTGCAGGATGCCGCCGTGCTGCTGTGCGCGGGCGACCATGGTCTGGTGGCGCAGGGTGTATCGGCCTGGCCCTCCACCGTGACCACGCTGATGATGCAGACCATTCTGGACGGCGAGGCCACGGTGAGCGTGCTGGCCCGCCAGCATGGCCTGAAGGTGCTGGTGGTGGACTGTGGCGTGGTGCAGCCGCTGCCGAGCGGCCGGTCTGCTGCTGCGCTGGGCTGGGGGCTGGCACGGCAGATGCCACCCGGCAGCCGGCCATGACGCCGGCACAGTGCCTGCAGGCCATTCGCAACGGCCGGGCGCTGGTGCAGGCGCTGCCCGGCAATGCGATCCTGCTGGGCGAGATGGGCATCGGCAACACCTCGCCCGCGTCTCTGCTGCTGGCACGGGTTGGCCGATCTGCCCATCGACCAGGTGGTCGGCCCGGGGGCTGGTCTGGACGCCGAAGGGCGGCAACGCAAGACCCGGGCACTGGCTGCGGCACTGGTGCGCAACGCCGCGGCCACGGAACCGCTGGATGCTCTGGCGGCCTGGGAGGCTTCGAGAAATTGCCACGCTGGTGGGGGCCCGTCCTGCAGGCGGCGCTGGAAAACCGGGTGATCGTGGTGGATGGTTTCATCACCAGTTCGGCCGTGCTGGTGGCGGCGCGGCTGCAGCCGGCGGTGCTGGAGCGCTGCGTGTTCTCGCACGTGTCCGGCCGAGCCGGGGCACCGGCTGATGCTGGATGCGCTGGGGCGCCGACCCGCTGCTGCAGTTCGGCATGCGGCTGGGCGAGGGATCGGCCGCCACACTGGTGTGGCCGCTGCTGGAATCGGCCTGCCGCACACTCAACGACATCGCGCCGCTGGCCACCTGTGCTGGCCCGGGGTGGGGCGCGCATGAGGCACGAGGAGGGAGGCGCCTGTGGGACAGCCGTCTGGAGGTCATCGTCATCCGGCGTGCCCGGTGCGCCAGCCGAGACTGCAGGGCAATCTGCTGCGCCATGTGCTGCTGGCGCTGCAGTTTTTCACGCGCATTCCCCTGCCGGCACGGGTGGCACGCTGGGTGGGCTACAGCCCGGCCTGATGAAGGCATCGACCGCGCATTTCCAGCCGTGGGCTGGCTGGTGAGCGGCGTGGCGGCGCTGGTGCTGGGTCTGGTGGTGTAGGGGGCTGGCCCGGTATGTCAGTCCAGCTGCGCATGATGCCGTCCTGGCTGCTGGTGGCGCTCGTGGCGGCGCTGCTCTCGACCATGGCGACCGTACTGCTGACCGGCGCCTTTCACGAGACGGGCTGGCCGATGTGGGCGATGCACTGGGCGGCAGTGCAGACCGCGCAGACGGCGCTGCGCATCATGAGATTCGCGGCTGGGCACCTACGGCACGATCACACTGCTGCTGGTGCTGCTGCTCAGCTCTGCCTGCTGGCACTGCTGCAGGTGCGGGGCTGGTCCACGCGATGCTGCTGGTGCTGACCATGCACGTGCTGTCGCTGGACGGCCCCTGCTGCTGCCGCAATGGCGTGCCCTATGTGGGGGAACGCCCGTGGCGGCCGGTGGTACCAGCAAGGCGCGCTCGCTGCTGGAGCGTCTGGACCGGCGCACGCTGTGGGTGTCGTCACTGTGGGCGCTGCCGGCCGTGCTGCTGGTGGCCGGGTGGCGGGCGGGGCGGCCCTCTTGGGGGTGATGGTCACACTGCTGCTGGTCGTGGGGGCTGGGACGGTTTTTCCGGCGCAGGCTGGGGAGTCTCACGGGCGACTGCATCGGGCGCAAACCCAGCAGCCGCCGAGGTGTCCGGTGTATCTGGTGCTGTGCCTGATCATGGGGGCACAACCGTGAAGAGCACCGGGACGGTTCATCGTGGAGACGCTGCCTGGGGCGGGCGCGAGACGCACCATCGTGAGGGACGGCATCGTTCCGAACAGCCGCGACGGGGGCTGCGTGAGATGCCGTGCCGCCTGCCACGGAGATGGTTGATGTCCCCGCGGAAGCCACACCGTTGTGCTGGCTGGTGCGTCATCCACGCCCCGAGGCGCCGGCCGGGCTCTGTGCTGGCCGTACCGATCTGGCGGCACAGCCGGCCGACACGGCCCGTGCCGCGCAGGCACTGGCGGCGCGGCTGCCGGCTGGCATCGTGCTGCGCAGCTCACCGTTGCAGCGCTGCCAGACCCTGCTGCAGGCCCCTGCACGTCCTGCGCCCCGACGTGCACGCTTCGCCCTCCGGAGGACTGGCTGGCCGAGATGGATTTTGGTGCCTGGGAAGGGCGCCTGTGGGCCGATCTGCCGGCGGCCGAACTGCAGAGCCTGGACCGACGATTTCGGCCCGTACCGGGCGGGCGGCCACGGTGAGTCGGTGGCGCAGTTCCTGATGCGCCTGCACGAGGGGCTGCAGGCTGTCCGGGCAGCATGGGAAACCCCGTCGTTGCGGGACCGGCATGGATGGGCGTACGCCGAGGCGTGGATCACCCATGCCGGTGTGATTCGCGGATTGTGCTGGCTGGCCGGGCAGGGGCGTGGTGACGGGGCGTCCTGCGGAACAGGGGCTGTCCGGTGTATCTGAGGGAATGCCCATCGGCCATGCCGGGCGGCAGGCAGGTGCGCCGCCGTTCAGCCCGACAGACGAGCCTTCGGCACACAGTCCGGCAGACCACGAGCACTGTGTTTTTCTGGCGCGTTCGGCCCGGCAGGGAAAACTGCCATTCTCCTGCCGACAGCATCCGCGTGGCCATCATTCCACTGAGGCTTTGGTGAGGCGGTGGCGGGCGATTTTTCTGCCGATGGCGGCTGTTTCAGCGACAACTGGCTGAGCAGCAGCTTCAGCCGCACTCTCCAGGGGCGGGATGGTGAACGCCGGGGATCTGCCAGTCTGGCATCTGACACGGGAACCGCAAAGCCCGTCACCCGGTTACTGGAACAGCACGGAGGCGTTGCGCAGCACACGTGACAGGCCCGTGCCGGCCAGAATGCTGAGCAGGGCGTGGCGGCTGGCCAGCTGGACCACTACCGTGACGGCCAGGGCGGCCAGTGAGGGCCAGGCACCCACGGTGGAGGCGTCGTTCTGGATGAAGCCCACCATGGTGTGAATGAGCAGCAGGCCCAGAATGGCCGGCGGCAGAAACCGCCCCAGCGTGCGGATGGCCCGGAAGCGGTTGAGCAGCCCGGCCGCCACGAAGGGCAGGGCCCGCAGGGCGAAGGTGATGAGCGCCATGACCACGATGGCGGCCAGGGCCTGCCAGCCGCCCAGCATGGTGTCGGGTGTGCTCATGGCTGCCCCTCCGGCTGGCGGAAACTGCTGCAGCGGGATACGCCCACCGACAGAGCCGATGGCCAGCAGCATGGCCTGCTGCGGGATAGACTGCCCAGCCCACGGTGTGAGGTAACGATGGCCGTGACGAGGGGCGCCAGCTGACGGCTGCTGCGCCATTGTGCCACCACCAGCACCGCAAAGAGGGGCGGCCAGGGCTGAAATCGAACCCCTGCGGCGTGGGCGACAGGCCCATGCCGATGGCGTTGCCCAGCACCGTACCCAGCAGCCACCAGCCGTGATTGATCATGGTCAGCCCCAGCATCTGCCGGGGTGTGGCGCTGTCGGGCAGGGTGGAGATGAGCGAGTAGGTCTCGTCGGTGAGCTGCCAGGCCAGGCAGGCGCGGGCCAGCCGGCCCTGCGGCAGGCGGTCCAGAATCGACAGCCCGTAGAAGATGTGGCGCAGGTTGACCACCAGCGTGGCCACCGCAATGGCGGCCAGTGATTCACCCGCCGCAAACATCGGCACCGCCATGAACTGGGCCGCACCGGCATGAACCAGCAGACTCATCAGCGGGGCCACCACCAGTCGGCGCCGGCCTGTGCCATCAGAAAGCCAAGGCCATGCCCAGCGGGATGTAGCCCATGGCGATGAGGGATGGACAGCCGGAGGGCCGAGGCTGCTCAGAAAAGCGGCTCCACATGGCCGCCGCTGCCCGCAGGTGGGGGTGGGGACGTCTCCAGGCTGGGCAGGACGTGTACTGGGAGGCATGGTGGGCCGGGGTGACGTACCGCACGACAGGCGCGGAACGGGATGCGAAGCGGTTTCGAGTATACGATGCAGTCGTCATGCGATGCTGCGGTGGGGTCATGCTCATCGAGGCTGTGCCGCAGGTGGATGCATGGACGCGTTTTGCTCGTTCTCGCAAAAGATATCTGGACAGGACGACAGGCGCAGGCAAGGGCTGGGCCGACTTGCCGCGAGCTGCGTCATGCGGGCAAGAAAAAGCCCAGGGGCGCTTGACCTGCAGGGCTTTGAGGCCGCTGCCACAACAGGGGCAACCAGCCAGGAATACACGTGGTAGAGAAGGGTGGACTTGAACCACCGACCTCACGATTATGAGTCGTGCGCTCTAACCAGCTGAGCTACATCTCCACGCGCTCTGCAGTACTGCAGAGAACAGCATTATATAGCGATTTCCGCGCTTGCGCAAGTCCTTGCCACGGCCCTGGCAGACAGGCCTCTGCCCCTGTTGCGGTCGCCTGTGCTGTCTGCCATGCCCGCCGTCCGCGAGGCACGGCATCCGGTCGCTGCTGCTGGCGGCTGCATGAGCGGTGACAGGGGACTGGGTACGCAGTCGGGCCTGCCGTGTAGCCTGCCATGCTGTCCGGTGGCTGTGGCTGTGGCTGTGGCTGTGGCAGGGCAGGGGTTTGTGCTCAGCCCCGTGCGGCCCGCCGTGCCGCCCGGATGGCGTCGCGGGTCTCCATCGCCACCTGCCGGGCGGCGTCGGCAAAGTCCGTGCCCTGGCCGGCGTACAGGATGGCGCGGGACGAATTGATGATCAGCCCGAAGCCGCTGGCATCCAGCCCGGCACGCACGGTGGCATCGACATCGCCTCCTGGGCGCCCACACCGGGTACCAGCAGCGGCAGGGTTGAGGGCCAGCGCACGCACGCGGGCCAGTTCGTCGGGGAAGGTGGCACCACCACCAGCCCCAGCTCGCCGTTGCGGTTCCACGGGCCGGCAGCCAGCGAGGCCAGGTGTTCGTAGAGGTGCGTGACCGTCTCCGGCCCTGCGGCAACCGCTGTCCCGTGGGTCAGTGCCGACGGTTGCGTGATGGCTGCCGATACGGTGGTGGCCGCGCCGGCCGTGGTAGGCGGAACGCCCTGGGATACGGCGGAAGCGCCCCCTGTCCCTGTGGCCCACCGTCTGGCTGGCGGGCTGCTCGGCGGGACCGGCAGCGCCTGCAGGTCATTGCCCCCGGGTTGCTGGTGCGGCACAGCAGGATCAGCCGCGGCGGCCCAGATCGAAATAGGGGTTCGATGGGTCGAAAGCCGCATGAAGGGACGAGCGTCAGCGCATCAGCGCCAGAAACGGTCGAGCCTCCACACCGTACTGCCGGGCGGTACTGCCGATGTCACCGCGCTTGGCGTCCAGAATCACCGGAATGCCGGGGTAGTCGGCATGGATATGGCGGATCAGCCCGGCCAGCACCTCTTCGGCGCCCTGGGCGGCAAAGTAGGCGATCTGCGGCGTGAAGGCGCAGGCCGTGTCGGCTGTGGCCGCAATGATCTGGCGGCAGAAATGGTCGATGGCTGCCGGCCCGGTCCCCAGATATGACGGGATGCGGGCCGGATCCGGATCAGATCCCACGCCAGCATGGAATCGGCAGCGGCCCAGCGCTGGCGGAGGGTTTGAACGAAGCTGGAACTCATGGATGGATGTTCTCGAAGGCTGCAGAGGGTCCCTAGGCGCGCGTCCTTTCGAATTCCTTCAGGTAATCCACCAGCGCCTGCACCCCTTCCAGCGGCATGGCGTTGTAGATGGACGCACGCATGCCGCCCACCGAGCGGTGCCCCTTCAGGTTCATCAGGCCGCGGGCCTCGGCGCCCTTCAGGAATTCGGCATCCAGCGACGCATCGGCCAGCGTGAACGGCACGTTCATCCACGAACGGTTCTCCGGCGCCACCGGGTTGCTATAGAAGCTGCTGGCGTCCAGTGCGTCGTAGAGCAGCCTGGCCGCCCAGCCTCGTTGCGGCGCGCCATTTCCGTCAGGCCACCAGATCCTTCAGCCACTGGAACACCAGCCCGGCCAGATAGATGGCGTGGGTGGGCGGGGTGTTGATCATGGAGTCGTTTCGACCTGCCTGCCGTAATCCAGAATGGATGGCATGGCCCTGCGTGCACGGCGGGCAGGTCTTCGCGGATGATCACCAGTGACAGCCCAGCCGGCCCGATGTTCTTCTGGGCGCCGCCGTGAGATCATGCGCGTAGCGGCTCACGTCCATGGGGCGCGACAGGATGTGCGACGAGGCATCCACCACCAGCGGCACGCGGCCCACGTCAGGGCGTGTCGTGGAACTCCACCCGCCGATGGTCTCGTTGCCGCAAAAGATGCGCATAGGCCGCGTCCGGGTCCAGATCCCAGTCGTTGCGGTCGGGAACGCGCGTGTAGCCGCTGTCCTTGCCGCTGGCGGCTACGCGCACAGTGCCAGCGCTGTGCCTCGCTGATGGCCTTCGAGGACCAGATGCCGGTGTCGATGTAGTCGGCACTGCCGCCCTCGGGCAGCAGGTTCAGTGCCAGTGCCGCAAACTGCAGCGTGGCGCCCCCGGCCAGAAACAGCACCCGGTATCCGGACGGGATGTTCAGCAGCTCACGCAGGTCGGCTTCGGCCTGGGCCTGGATGCCCATGTAGTCCTTGCCGCGGTGCGACATTTCCATCACCGACATGCCGGTGCCATGCCAGTCGGACATCTCGCTGGCGGCCCGGGCCAGGACGGCTTCGGGCAGCACGGCCGGACCGGCACTGAAATTGAACGGCTTGCGCATGGGCAGACTCCTTCGGGCGGTTGCTGCCCGCCATTCTAGAGCGTGTCATGGACTTGTTCATCCCCGGGCTGGTTCGGGCCGTGTGCCGACAGGGCACCATGTAAGGGCGGGGACCGTCTTGCCAGACCGTGCAACACTGCCGGCGCACAGCCCGGGTGAACTGCCGGACGGCTGGATGGGGGTGGAAAGTTTCCATGGCACTTTACTGTGCACGGCCTGCCCACAGCCGTAGATGGGCGCCCAACCAGTCGTCTCATTGTGTCCATGAAGCGTTGTACCGGACGCAGTGTGGACATGCCGTGCGGTGCAGCGGCCGGCCCGATGAACGGCCGTCACGGGAATTGACGGTCTGCGCCGGGATCAGGTGATAATCTGGCCCATTGTCTGCACCGCGTCAGGCAGGCCGGACGCCAGGTCTGTGCGGCTTCCGGGCTTTTGCAGACATGATCAGATCCCAAGGAGTGAACAGCATGTCGAAGTTTGTCGAACAGCCGGCCAAGGCCGTGATGATGTCCGCCCAGACCGTGGCGATGCCGGCGCAGGGCGAGCAGGGCGCGTCCCGGAAAATGGGCCGTCGTGGCGCCGGTGCCCGCCAGGCGGTGGTGGCCGCCGTGGCCACGGCGCTGCTGGTGGCCGGCTGTGCGGGCATGGATGACACCCAGCGTCGCACGGCCATCGGCACCGGCATCGGTGCCGCGGTGGGGCTGCCCTTTGGTGGCTACACCTCCGGCGCCAGGGCGTGCGCAATGGTGCGCTGATCGGTGGCGCCATTGCCGGCGTGGGCACCCATATCTGGTCCCGCCAGATGGAAGAACAGAAGCGTGCCATGGAAGAGGCCACTGCCGGCACCGGCGTGCAGGTGACGCAGACCCGCGAGAACCTGCTGCAGCTGGACATCCCCAGCGACATCTCGTTCCGCGTCAACAGCGCGGCCTATCCTGCCCAACTTCCAGCCGATCCTGGATCGCTTTTGCGCAGACGCTGGTGGCCAACCCGGCCACGACCGTGCAGATCATCGGTCACACCGACAGCACGGGCACGGACGCCATCAACAACCCGCTTTCGGTCAACCGCGCCGCCAGCGCGCGTGACTATCTGGTGGCGCGCGGGTGCAGGGTCTCGCGCATCATGATCGATGGCCGTGGCAGCCGTGACCCGATTGCCGACAACAACACTGCCGGCCGGTCGAGCCCAGAACCGCCGCGTGGAAATCTACGTCGGGTCAGGCCGCCAGCCCGCAGCAACAGCAGCAGGGCAACGGCCAGTACCAGAACAACGGCAACGGGCAGTACAACCAGAACGGCGGCCAGTACAACAATGGCATGGCCAGTCCGGCGGGCAGTACAACACCAATGGCCAGTACAACAATGGCTACCAGAATGGCCAGCGCAGCACCCTGCAGCAGGGCAGCCAGCGCAACAGCTACCGCAACGGCAGCAGCAGTGGCCAGTGGAGCCAGGACGGCACGTACAACGGCAACGACGGGTACTCGTCGACCATTCAGTGATCGGCCTTTCCCCGGATCCGGCTTTGCCGGTCCGCGTCCGAAAGGGATGCGGGCTGACAGGGCTGGATTTTGTGCCTGTTACCACGGAGGAGACACGCGAACAGGGACGAGACTTTCCCCCGCAGCCTGGCTGCTGATCCTGCTGGCCGTGGTGTGCCTGCCGCGCATCACCATCGACATCTCATCTGCCGTCGCTGCCGGTGATCGGGCAGGGCGCTGCAGCTGTCGAATTTCCAGCTGAGCCCTGACCATGACGGTGCCATGGCAGGCTATGCGGTGTCGATGCTGGTCTGCGGGCCACTGGCCGACCGCTACGGCCGGCGACCGGTGCTGATCGGTGGCACGGCGCTCTATCTGGTGGCCACCATCGCCTGTGCCTTGGCAGATTCGGGCGGCATGCTGATTGCGGCCCGGCTTTTGCAGGCGCTGGGGATGCTGCGGCACGGTGGTGGGCCGCGTCATCGTGCGGGACCGCTTTCAGAAGGCCGAGCAGGTCTCTTATCTGAGCTGGATGTCGTCCGGCATGGCGCTGTCGCCGGTGGTGGCGCCGCTCATCGGCAGTGTCATCGATGTGGCACTGGGCTGGCGCTGGGTGTTCGTGGTGCTGGCGGTGGTGGCCGCGTGCGTGCTGCTGGCATTGTGTACGGTGGTGCCGGAGACGAAGCCGGGGCGGCACGGACCGGTTCATCCTGCCGGAGAGGATGAGCGCGAGTATCCTGTGCAGCCGGGGCTTCTCCGTCTTTATGGATCCCTGCTGCACGACAGGCATTTCCTGCGCCATTCGCTGATCATCAGCGCCATTTACTGCACCTATTTTCCGTTCGTGGCGGAATCGTCGCTGGTGCTGCAGCGTACGCTGGGGCTGTCACAGGTGCAGTACGCGGGGGTGTTTGCGCTGACCATCCTCGGGATATCTGGGCGGGGCGTCGGTGTTCCGGCGCCGTTTTGGCGCCTGGGGTGCCGAGGGCGTCATCGGGCGGGCCCTGCGGCTGAACCTGCTGTTTGCGGTGGTCTGGGCTGCGGCGACGCTGGTGTTTCCGGGGTCGCTGCTGGCCATCGTGCTGCCGATGGTGCCGATCATGCTGTCGGTGGGCATGAGCATCCCGGCCTGCCAGTTTGCGGTGATGCAGCCGCATGCCGGGGCGGTGGGTGCCGTGTCCGGGCTGTTCTTCTTCATCCAGATGGCGGTGACGGCACTGTTCGGCCTGGTGGTGGCTGCCCTGTCCAACGGGGTCCTGCGCCGATGGTGGGGTGTCGCTGGTGGCGAGTGTGCTGGCGTGCGGCGTGGGCATTCCCTGCAAGGATGGATTGCCCCTGAATCTGACGCACGTTCAGCTTCCCGGCGGGCACAACAGCCAGGCATGATCCAGTCAGAACAGGGCCATCAACCAGGCCTCCTTCGCGACTGACAAGCACCGCTTCTTCCTCCTCCAACCTCGTCTTCCGTCAACCCCCGCTCGGCATCGGCTACCAGCACCGTGAACTCTGGCGCTTTAGCCGCCGGGCGGCGCAGCACACATTGATGTGGGCCGTGACCCCGCGAGTCGGCTCGCAGCTTCGCTGAAGCCGTGCCGGCGTTGGCGGAGTCGGCCATCAACACGCTGCAGGCACAGGCATCGACGGCCTTTCGCAGGCCGGGCAGATGCTGCTGCTGTGTTTCTGGCCACGCGGCCAGCTGGCTGATGCACGGGCCGCGCATTCTGGAACGCAACGTGGCGCTGGTGGTGCGCCAGCGCTGTCCACCGACCTGATGGAGCGGCTGTAGTGCGGCGCCACTGGGCTGGCATGAAGCACAGCATGCGGGGTGAAACGGCGCACTGTGCAGCAGACCACGCGGGCGCGTACGACCTTTGCGCAGAGCCAGTTCATCTACCTGCAGAGCGTGGTGCGGCTGGTGGGGCCGGTGGTGGCGCTGTGGTTCATCTCGCCGTGGGTGGGCGGGTGGCCGTGGTGGGCTATCTGCTACTGGCGGCCATCATCGTGTCGTTCGACAAAATCATGATGCGGCTGGCGCGCGAGGAATGCGCCGACCGCGAATACTGGCCAGCCTCTCGGACGGGCTGGTCAACGTGCTGTCGGTACTGCACTGCGGCTGCAGCGCGGTGCTGAAGTCGTCGACACAAGGCTGGATGCGGTGTCGCGCCGGTCAGGCGGGCCATCGTCTACAACGAGGGCAAGTGGGCCACGGTGGATCTGCTCAACTGCGTGCTGTGGATCGTGCTGCTGTCGTTGTATGTGTGCTGCCGATGCAGGGTGGTGCCGGCCGGGCCGGAGGCAGGCGGCTGCCGATGCAGCGGCACGCAAGGCTGCAGGGGCGGCGGGCAGGTCGCGGGGCTGCCGGTTCCGTGGCCGGCCGCAGGTGCCGGCGCGCCCAGCGGCAGACGACGGTCAGGCCGACGCAGGCCGTGGAAGGGGTGCGCATCGGCAGCCTGTTCATGGTGTACGAACATGCGCCGCAGGCGGGCAGCGTGATTACCGGTGTGGCGGCACATTTTCCAGTCGCTCACGCGCCAGAAGGTCGACGGCACGAGCGGTGACGAGATCTCGCGCGCTGCTGCCGCTGGCCGAGGGCTTCAAATGGTGGCCTATGTGTGTCGCAGGCTGGCTGATGCACAGGTGCAGGAAGCGCGTGCTCACGCCTGCTGACGGCAGCTTTCGCTGGAGGGCGTGGTGTTCGACGTCGCCGCCGGATCCGGACAATCCAGGTCGTGGCGGTTCTCTGACTCCGAGGTGGATCTGACCCTGCGGCAGGGCAAACGTTACGCTGGTCGGCTGATGGCTCAGGCAAGACACGCTGCTGCGGCTGCTGACCGGGCTCTATGCACCGGGGCCGAGCGGCTGCGGGTGGATAACGGTCCGCTGCCGGCACCGGTATTGCGCCGGCCCTGCGCCACATGGCCACACTGCTGCTGCAGGATGCCGAGCTGTTCGGCGGCACTGCAGGAGAACCTGGTGATGGCGGACACGCGGCGGGTGCCGTGGATCCCGACAGACCGGGGCATGCAGGGGCACAGGGCCCGAACCAGCGTGCGGTGCCAAGGGTTCGAACCAGACTGCGGCACGTTTGAACCAGACTGCGGCACCCGCTGGGCTGAAGGCAGGACCGCGGGGTGTGCAGGAGGCGAATGCTGCACCAGGCACGCGGGGTATCCGGTGTCATTGCTGCCGATGGTTCGCTGCTGGCCCAGGAAGCCCGCACTGAACCGTGGCCAGCTGCGCTACCAGCGGGCGCTGGACATCGCGAGCATCGGCCTTCGTGGCAGGAATGCCCGGCGGGCTGGATGCGGGCTCACGGCGCGCGGGGGCAGCGGCCTGTCGGGCGGGCAGCGCCGGCGGTGGCCATTGCCCGCGCGCTGGTGGCAACCGAGCCAGCAGCCTGCTGCTGCTGGATGAGCCACGTCGGCGCTGGATCCGTCCACCGAGGCGGCGCTGGTGGCGGACTTCTTCCGGGCGCGCCGTGATGCCCTGCATCATCGCGTCCATCCACCGGCCGTCGCTGCTGCCGCACTTCGATGCCATCATCCTGGTGGAGGCCGGACGGGTGGTGACACGGGCCGGCTGGGCGAGATCCACGAGTTCCGCGCAGCTCAACAGCTTCCTGAAGCAGGGGCGAGGAGGCTGCGGCCTTGAAAGGCGGGGCATTGAGGGTAAAGTTGCGGGCTGTGGACGTGTCGTACTGGAGGAATCCGGCGGTGCAACCTGGGGATGGTGCCACTGATGGCGAGCTGGCCGTGAACATGGGGCTGAACGACAGGGCGTTCTTTCCGGTGTTGTTTTTCGGGGTCGCCATGTGACACCGTTCAGCGGTTTTGACCACCGTGCTGTGTAGATCACGTGGGATCAAGGTCGCTTCTAATGGTTGTATAAATACACAGCCATTGTATGAAGGGCTCATATTCATTCGGGCTTTCTGCCCGGTTCGGATTCGCCGTTGCTGCGGGCAGGCAGGCTGCAATGTTCAAGGAAGTCAAAACAGCCCAGGTTGCTGCCTTCTTTCTGGCAAAGGCTTGGTACAGAATGCCGCATCTGAAGCTCATGAAGCTGCTCTATCTGGCAGACCGGGAATCGATGCGTGGACAGGTTACCCCATGTCTCATAGGACCGGCTGGTATCCATGCCGCATGGCCCGTCCTGTCACCACGCTCCAACTGATCAACGGCTATGTCGAGCCGTCTCCGGGGATGGGAGGACTGGGTTGCCGACAAAAGGAAGACCACAGGTGTCCCTGCGGCGCGGGTCACGACAGACGATCTCGATGAGCTGTCGCCGGTTGAAATCGATATTCTCCGGGCGAGTCTGGCGCTTTGGCGAAGATGGGGCGTGGGAGATCGCAACTGGACATGACCATTGTGCCGAGTGGGAGGTTGGCAGATTACATCCCGGGTGATCCCACGAGAAGCTGGCCATGGCCGTTGGCTACGATGAAAAGGTTGCCACCGTCACTGCCAGAACATTCGTGAGCAGGAACGCCTGGACCAGCTCTTTGCAACACGCTGAGCAGGGGGACAGAGGGTATAGAATGTTCATTAGCCGCCGCCGCTGTGACATCTGCCTGTTGGGTGTCACGTGCTCCATGTGCCTTTTGCCCTTACGAATCAGGCATGACCCGGGTTTGTGCCCGTCTTCTTTCCTTCTCTTCATGGGTGCATCGCCAGTCGGTTCCATCCCCGACATGACCTGTGGCCACTGCTCCAGTGCGAACACGGCCCAGCAGGTCCCGAGCCGGGTGTGAAGGTCGACATCGGCCTGGAAAGCATGTGGCCACCATTCACAGCCAATGGTGACCGGGCTGCATTGCCAAGGCACTGACGGAAGCAGGTTATCCGCCCGCCAACTGATGCGTACCCTGCAGATCGCGTCCGGCACCTGCTGCTGTTCAGTGTCGGCGCTGGCCATTCTGGTGCCCATCGGCACCATTTTTCGGCTTCGATCCGCTCTCCAGCATCGGGTCGCTGGGCATCACCACGGCCACCATTGCGGCCGTGTGGAATCACTCTACAACTGCTTCGACCATGCCCCTCAGAGCGCTCACCGGCTCGGTGCACAAGCAGCATGCGCGTGCGGGTGCTGCATGCGGTGCTGTTCGAGCTGGGGCTGGTGGTGATGCTGGTGCCGCTGATCGCCTGGTGGCTGGACATGACGCTCTGGGAAGCGCTGCTGGCTGTACGACATCGCCATCGGTAATTGTTCCACGGTGGTGTTGCCTTCGTGTACAACATCATCTACGACCGCGTGTTTCCCATTCCCGAAGCTGAACGAAGGGCGAGAAAACCTCCTGGGCTCGGGCGAGGTCTCGAAACCCGGGCGCGCGAACACGCCCGTTTTCGCGCATTTTATGCTGGTTTGCCCGATGCCCGGTTGCCCTGGCTGCCTGGCTGCCCTGGTTTGCACTGGCCGACGGATGACGGGCGCGCGGGAAAGCGATGCGTCGCCGGGCAGCTGCTGGGACTGTATCTGCACACGCATGACGCAGGCGTCTGCTATGCCCGCATGAACTGCGCAGCGCCTTTGCGTCGAAATTGCGCAGCCCGGGCAGGGCCTCCAGCAGGCCGCTCCGATCCCGATACGCCAAACCATCGGCCCAGCGCCGCGGCATACCGCTCACCGAGTAGCGCGGCACCAGCTGGCCGTGGATGTCGTTGGCGCCGTTGAGATCGAACTCCGAAACGTGCCATACAGCCGTCCGCCCTGTACGGCACCGCCGGCCACCAGGTGATGGCTGCCCCAGCCGTGGTCGGTGCCGGCGCCGTTGCTGCGCATGCTGCGGCCGAAGTCCGAGGCGGTGAAGAGCGTGACCTGGTCTTCCACGCCCAGCACCCTCATCTGCCGTGCAAAATGGGCGAGCGTCTGGTCGATCTGCGCCAGCAGCTTGTTCTGGGTGTTTTTCTGGCCGCTGTGGTGTCGAAACCGCCCAGGCTGATGAAGAACACCTGCCGCCGCACACCCAGGTTCTGCCGGCTGGCAATGATGCGCCGCCACGGTACGCAGCTGTTCGATCACCGAATTTTATGGCCATCCAGCCGGTTTCTGCGGCACGGGCCAGCAGGCGCGAATCGTTTTCGTCGATCAGGGCGCTGCGCATGCGTTCCTGATACTGCAGCGATGCGTTTGTACAGTTCGCTGTAGGTCTTTTTCCAGCAGGTTGCCACCGGCTGGTTCCAGATTCAAGATGTCGCGCAGCGGGGCGCCGTTGTTGTCGATGCCCCCAGCGGCATGTCGGACTGCACGAAGCCGATTCTGCCCGTCAGCGGCACGCTGTACGGGTTGACGCGCTGGCCACTGAGCCCGAGCAGCGGCTGCTGGCGGTGGAAATGGCGCTGAAGAAGGGGGCCGTGGCGTAGCTGTCGGCCAGCAGGCCGTTAGATTGCCGCCCCAGCCACGGCCCGGCTGCCTTCGGGCGAGAAGGTCTGCCAGGTGGCCTGCTGGTCGTTGTGCGAGAACAGCCGGTCCGGGTAGCGCTTCTGCATCCGGCGGTATTCGTCGGGCGTGATCGGCTCGATCAGCGGGCCAACGTTGGCGACGAAGGCCAGTTTTTTCTGCTCGAACAGGGCGCGGGTGTCGGTCAGCGCCGGGTGCAGGGCAAAGGTGCCGCTGTTGCCGAAGGCAGACAGGTTGTCGGGGCTGATGGGCAGCAGGCCGCCAGTGACGCCCGGGTCGGCATGCCGATGCTGTCGCCACGCAGGTTGCGGTCACGTTCCCACGAACGGCCGCTGGTGGCCACCAGGGTGTTGGCCTGGTCGTTGCCGCCGTACATGAACAGGCAGATCAGCGCCTTGTAGTCATCACTGCCGGCGTTTCTGGGCGGCGGCCGCACCGAGGGCGCCAGGTTGACGGCAGAGCGCAGCCGCCGGTCAGGCCAGCCCCAGGGCAGAACGCGGCAGGCGGCGGCGGCTGTATCGTGGTGGTCGCAGTCGTGGTCGTGCTGTTCCCGGTTCGCGGCCTTTCCTCATTTGAGAACAAGGTAATCTGTGGACAGCAGCGCTATGTACAGCGCCAGCGAGGTGCGGCGACGGTGGATGTTGCGGGTGTTCTCGTCCGTGCGGCGGTAGTTGTACTGGATGGTGTTCAGCGCGTTGCGGATGGTCTGGCGGGTATTGGTCTGCATCTGGCCGCTGAGCATCAGCACGTCGATTTCATCGATCAGCGCATCGATGTCGCCCGCCTTGTTCAAACGCAGCGAATCGATGTCCAGGCGAATTTCCCGTTTTTCTCGCCAAATGTGTTGCCCGGATCGGTAATCATGCTGCCCAGCCCCACCAGACAGGGTGAGGTGGCGCCGACGAAAGCGGTCCAGATAATCGGCATAGCCGGCCACGCTGCTCCTCGTGCAGGATCTGCATTTCCGGGGCCACCAGTCCCGCTTTGGAATGGGCGTGCTCGCCGGGCGAAGCCCGGCCGGTAGAAATTGAACACCGAGGGCGAGCGCATGGCGGTCTGGTTCAGGTTGCCCAGGCACTTCGGTGATGCCGAGCGGCCAGTTGCCGGTCAGCGAGGTGGCGTTGAAGGCGCGCATCAGGTGCGCAGGCGCAGCAGCGGCTCGCGGATGCGGCCCCAGCCGGCCTCGCTGGCGGGCGGTGGTGTTGCAGGGCTTCGGTCGAGCAGCACGGCCCGGATGACGGCCTTCATGTCACCCCGCACGCCGTTGCCATTGTCGTTGAAGGCGCTTGCTACACGCTTGACATAGGCGGGCGAGGGGTTGCTGGTGACCAGCCGCTGGATCATCTGTCGCCCGAAGAAGGGGCCGACGTTGGGGTGGTGGAATCATGCGTCCATCCAGCGACCACGGTGATGTCGCCCATGGTGCTGCTGCTGGAGCCGGCGGGCAATGGTCTTTGCCCAGAAAGAAACGTTTTTCCAGCGTGGAATGGTACTGGTCGTAGGGTGACCATCGGGCGCATCTCGGCGTCCCTTCAGCGCATCCAGACAGGCCGAGGTGCGGAAGAAGCAGCCAAAGTGCGCGTGAGCGTTGCCACTCCAGCTCAGGCCGGTGAACACCCGTGCCAGCCCCATCACGTCGTCGTTGCCGTAGGTGGGAATGGGGCGGCCGTTGCCGTCCTTTTTGACGGTGCCGTCGGTGTTGAGCTGTTCGAGGCCGATGTGGGAAGAGCTGCATCACCTCGCGGGCATAAGTGTCTCGTCCGGGGCCTGCGTGAGTTCGCCGGCCGAGCTGTGGCGTTCGCTTCTGGTCGCCGATGTGGGTGAGATACACGCCTCATCATCCAGCGCAGGGTCACGTCCTGCAGCAGCTGAAGTCATGAAAATTGCCGAAGGCGTCGCGGGCCAGCATGTCGTCATCAGCTGGCTACAATTCTTCGGATAATGGCTCGCATCGCCGCTGGACGGCGACACGCACGAACGTCTGACATGCGAATACGCAATGCGCTGGCGCAGCTGAAGATTCGTGCTGCGGTGGCGTACCACCAGGCGTCGTGGGTGTCCTGCAGCTTTGCGGTCGTTGCCACGGCGTGCCTGCCGGAGTGTTCATGATGTTCTACCGCAGCGAGTGCGCGCCCCTGCCGAACTGCTGTTCGATCCAGGTGGCATTGGCGGTGCCGCCGGTGAGGGTGGTGATGTCAGCTGGGCGAGGGGCCGAAGCTGGCCTGGGCGAGGAAGCGGCGTGGCTTCCTGCGGCTGCCCAGCGTCCAGTCGGGGTAGGGCGATGCCGCCGCTGGAGACGGCTTTCTGGACATCGCGCTGCGGTCGTTGCCGGCAGGACTGCTGCTGGCGTCGTGGCGCGCTCCAGACATCGGCACAGATGGCCACCGGCATCGGTGCTGCCGGGCCCGCTGCGTGGAGGCGCTGCCCGTACCCGGGCGCAGCAGTGCTCCACGCAGCTGGCTGCAGTGAGCCGTTCTGGCTGTCCGTTCGGGCTGCGCGCCCCGCGCCGGGGAGGGGTGCCGTGTCGCTTCCTCCACCGCCACCGCAGGCAACGGTCGGCAGCAGGGCCACGGCGGTGGCCAGCAGGGTCCTGGCGTGGCAGACGGGCAGACGGGGAAGGCAGCTCATCACAGGGTCCTCGCCGCCGAGGAAAGCCCGTACGCAGGAGACGACAGCGGGACGAAATGTTAGGCCTAGCGCGACATTGTTGTGATGAGCGGATTGACGACCGGTCGTGCGCATGGGGACGGAAGGTGCTGTCCCGCTTGCCGCGACCAGCCTTGCCTGTACAGGGCGCCTTGTCAGTGCACCGTCAGAAGGGCGGCAGCACGGGGACGAATGCGTCCTGATATGCTCTGGGTACGGCAGGCAGGGAAGCGGCAGTTGGAGCAACAGGGGAGGGGCGTGCCGGTGGATTGGCAGGAGGGCTGCAGGCGTGCGCAACAGGGCGGGCGCGGACAGAGCACGACAGTGCAGGCGGCGATTCGTGTCCAGATGGGGCATGCAGGCAGGATATCTGACGGTCAGTGCGACACCCGCCTCGTTCCATTGTTGGTTTCCGTCAGAGCAAACTTGCTTGACAGTATCGACGGTTCCCGATCGTTGGCTGGCACATGTAAACACGCGACAAGAGTCCTCGCAGGGACAAAAAGCGTTCATGCATGTCCTGAATAAACCGTTTTGGGGCTCCGTGCAGTTTGCTCGCCCAATCGTTCCGGTTTGGTCCATCTGGCCGATGGCGGGGGCACGGTAGTTCAATGCGGGCGGCTGGATTTTCCGGTGTTTGGGTGTATCAGAGGAGATTCTTCCCATCATGATTCCACGTTCCGCTTTCCGTTTCTGGCGCTGACGGCTGCTGGGAGCCTGTGCCGGTATCGGCCAGCGTGGACGCCATCGATTCGCGAGGCGGGCATTTTAGCCAGTGCGGGTTTGCACCGAAGAGAGGGGGTGCAACGGTGGTGTCGCGTGCCGATCCTGCGTGAGGCGCGATGCCTCGGAGCCGCCCGCACGCAGGAAGAGGTACGCATTGCCTCGCTGAGGCGTGAAGGCGCAGGAAGATCCGCGGGCGGCCTTCGGAAGCTCGGCGCTGCGTCCGTGATGGCATTTCGCGTGACGCCGCAAAGCCATCACTTGGATGCGGCAGGTGCGGCCGAGCAGCGGCAACACGAAGGCGCGGGTGGGCCCTGGGCCGCTGCTATCTGAGCGGAGTCGAGGAAATGGGTGCCGATCCGGCCGGAGGCCGAATCCTGGCTGTCTGCCGCCGCCGGCAAGCGTGATGCCGAGGCCGCAGACTGCTGCCAGCCCAGAAAGGCCAAGGCCGACGACATTTGCCTGGCGGCGCTGGGTAGATGCCCACCGCGCGCCGTGGCTGGGCTATTGAGGTGGAATGCCTACCACTACTACGTACTGGTCGGCCGGCGGCTGGCTGTACGCTGAGCGGCGGTGGATGCTGCGCGCGCTGCTCGCTGCCCGCTGGCAGGCATCCCACCGGTCGCAGGGGCCGGGATGGCTGCGGACGAAAGCTCGTGGCGGAGATGCTGGGGCCGGGCTCTGGATGCCTGGGCGGGCAAAGCGAGTTTCCGGCAGAGCGCAGGTCACCGGCCGTCTGGAGAACGGCCGTTCTTTGCGTGGAAGCAGGTGCTGCTGAGGTGCTGGGCATGCCGTGGCGCGCGCGTCTGTACGCGCGGCGCCTGCTTCTCATAGCCGCTGCAGGAAGCCGTGCCGGAGGTGTGCTGCTCTGCGTGCTGACGTTTTGCAGACTGATCTGACAAGGATTGTTCCGGATGTTGACGAAGCGTTGCAACCTGTGCGGGGTGCTGGTTCTGGCTTCCGCGACGGCACTTGGCCGATCGTGCAGCGGCGGAGCAGCATGCTAGGGCGGTTCGGTCACCGCGGTACACAGCCGCCCAGTGATTCCCCGCGCGCGCGGCCGCAGTTCCAAGCACCAAATGCCAATGCCCCGCTGAGCGCACGCCGGGCACCGTTGGGCACCATCGCCATGGATGATGGCCGATAAGGACTGGTACTCGGCCTTTGGCGAAGCCACCAAGGTCACGACGATCGAACCGCTGCTGCGCCTGGCCGTGCAGCAGTCGAACTGCTTCGTCATTACCTCCATCGGCAACAGCCGCACCGAAGCCAAGATTGCAGCGCATTACGGACAGACGCGCAATTCGGGCGAGTTCCGTGCCGGTTCCAAACAGCAGAAGGGCCAGCGCGTGGCGGCCGACTACCTGATGGAACCGTCGATCATCATCGACAACGATTCCACTGGCAAGGTGGCCGGTGGTCTGGTGGGCATTTTCTCGCCGCTGGCCGGTGCGCTGGCAGGTTCGGTGGAACAGAAGGTGTCGGTGGTGACGCTGTCGCTGTATGACATCCGTTCGGGCGTGCAGATCTCGGCCTCGAGGGCAATGCCACGGCGTCGAACTATGGGGCTGCCTTTGGCGCGCTGGGTGGCAGCATGGCCGGTGGTCTGGCGGGCTTTTCGCGCACGCCGGAGGCAAGGCCACGGTGGCGCCTTCATGGACGCCTACAACAACATGGTGATCTCGCTGCGCGAGTACAAGGCGCAACAGGGTCAGGCGGCCTGGGCCGCGGTGGCGTGCTTAGGGTCGAGTGACTGACGCAAAGGTCCGGTTTTGTCGACGGACCGACGATGAAACCCACCTGTCATGGGGAAGGATGTTTCCCATGACAGGCGGCGTCAGACAACAGAAAGGCGCGACGGTTGCCCGTACGCGCGCCTGTCTGCCTAGGTTCGACGGACGCCCGCAGTGCCCGTGAGGACTGGCGAGGAAGGACTTACATGTGTGCCCCATGCCGCCCATGCCACCCATACCGCCCTATGCCACCCTATACCACCGGCAGCCGGCTTGTCTTCGGTGCTTCGAGATCAGGGCGTCGGTGGTCAGCAGGCGGCGATGGGCGGCGTTCTGCAGCGCGGTGCGGGTCACCTTTGCGGTGGTCGACCACGCCCATGGCGACCAGATCGCCGTATTCGCCGTTGGCGGCGTTGTAGCCAGGGTTGCCTTGCCTTCGGCAACCTTGGCGACGATGACGCTGGCCTCTTCACCGGCGTTGGTGACGATCTGGCGCAGCGGCTCTTCGACGGCACGCGAGGACGATCTTGATGCCGGCTTCCCTGGTCGGCGTTGAGCCTTCGATCTTGGCAGCCGACTTGGCATCGCAGCAGGCCACGCCACTGCCGGGCACCACGCCTTCTTCGACGGCGGCACGGGTGGCGTAGCGCGTTCGACGCGGGCTTTCTTCTCTTTCATTTCCACTCCCGGTGAAAGCACCGACGCGGATGACGGCCACACCGCCGGCCAGCCTGGCAACACGCTCCTGCAGTTTTTCGCGGTCGTAGTCGCTGGTGGCCTCTTCGATCTGGGCACGGATGGCCTGGACGCGGCCTTCGATGGAGGCGGCATTGCCGGCGCCGTCGATGATGGTGGTGTTTTCCTGCGCCACTTCGACGCGGGCAGCGCTGCCCAGCTCTTCGAGGGGGTGGCTTTTTCCAGCGAGCCGCCGGTTTTCTTCGGAGATCACCACACTGCCGGTCAGGATGGCCATGTCTTCCAGCATGGCTCCTGCGACGGTCACCGAAAGCTCGGGGCCTGACGGCGACGGTCTTCGGATGCCGCGGATGTTGTTGACGACCAGGGTGGCCAGGGCCTCGCCTCGATGTCCTCGGCTACGATCAGCGGCGGACGGCCAGCCTTGGCAGCCTGTTCCAGCACCGGCAGCAGATCACGGATGTTGCTGATCTTCTTGTCGCACAGCAGGATAGAACGGGGTTTTCCAGAACGGCCACCTGGCGGTCCGGGTTGTTGATGAAGTAAGGCGACAGGTAGCCGCGGTCGAACTGCATGCCCTCGACGACATCCAGCTCGTTGTTCAGCGATTTGCCGTCTTCGACGGTGATCACGCCTTCCTTGCCCACTCTTTCATGGCGTCGGCGATGATCCGCCGATTTCTTCATCGCTGTTGGCCGAGATGGTGCCGACCTGGGCGTTTCCTTGCTGGTGGTGGTGGCTTTGGACTGCTTCTTCAGCTGCTCGATCAGGGGCGGCGACGGCCTGTCGATGCCACGCTTGAGGTCCATCGGGTCTCGGGCGCCGGCGGCCACGTACTTCATGCCTTCGCGGACGATGGCCTGGGCCAGCACGGTGGCGGTGGTGGTGCCGTCACCGGCGTTGTCGCTGGTGCGCGAGGCCACTCATGACCAGCTGGGCGCCCATGTTGGCCTGCTTGTCCTTCAGTCTCGACCTCCTTGGCACGACGGACACACCGTCCTTGGTGACGGTGGGGGCGCCGAAGGAGCAGCTCCAGCACGACGTTGCGGCCCCTTGGGACCGAGGTGACCTCGACGGCGTTGGCCAGATGTTGACGCCTTCAACCAGCTTGGCGCGGGCTTCGTCGCCGAAATTGACTGTTTTGCTGCCATGTTGTTGAAACTCAGAATATGTTCAGGGAACCGTGGTGCGGTTCGGTGGGAAAGGCTGACCGGGAAGGCCGGCCCGCTGGTGTCCGGATGGGAACCTTGCCGGGGCCATTGCCGTCGGGGGATCAGCGCTTCAGATGGGGGACTGCAGGCGGTGGGCTGCAGCGCAGGGCACCAAGTGCGGGCGCCCGGGTGATGCGGCGGTGCTTACTGCACCACGGCCATGATGTCTTCTTCGCGCATGACCAGCAGCTCTTCGCCGTCGACCTTGACGGTCTGGCCGGAGTATTTGCCGAAGAGCACCTTGTCACCGACCTTCACGGCCAGCGGACGAACCTTGCCATCGTCGGCGATCTTGCCGTCGCCGACGGCCAGGACTTCACCCTGGTCGGGTTTTTCGGCGGCGTTTTCCGGCAGCACGATGCCGGAGGCGGTTTTGCGCTCGTTGTCGAGGCGCTTGATGATGACACGGTCATGCAGAGGGCGCAGTTTCATTCAGTTCGCTCCTGAACAGGGTGAAAGGGAATGGTTGGATGTCCCCGGGAGACGGGGCGACCGGGACCGCTGGCCAGGTATCCGGAAACGCCCGGGACAAAGCCGGGCGGATGCGGAAGGTCCGCATCCGGACGCGCGGGGGCATCCGGAAGGGGCAGCGGCAGCGGGGGCGTCGCGCCTTCCCGCCCGGTGAGACCCGGGCCGGGACAGGGATGTCATCGAAACTGGGGACAGCCAGCACAAAGACAAAGGGTGGAACGCAAAAATTTTTCAGGTTCGGGGTGGACCCGTCGGGTCGCTATTGGCACTCCCGGGCCGAGAGTGCTAACGCGCAATGATAGACAAGGCGACAAGGGGGATGCAAGGGGATGGACGGTTCGGCAGCCCGGAAAAAGTGAGGGAACATGTGTCGCAAGGGGTGGGGAGCCGGCGTGAGTGAGTCCATGATGCGCTGAAGGGGCGGCAGGGGATGGATGGGGCAACTCACCCGGATCTGCAAGGGTTGTTGCGTCCGGACTGCGCAGCGGTTCAGGGCGGGCGATTCGTCAGGGGCGGGCGGTTCGTTCGTCCTGTGGGGCGGTCGCGACAGGGGGCGCTGAGCGCAAGATGCCTTCTTTCGAGGTCAATGGGGCAGAGGATGGGTGGGCAGAGGGCGAAGCGGCGCGTGAAACGCGGGTGCTGGTGGCGGGGTGCTGCTGGCTGCGGGCATGGTGTCGCCTGCGTCTGCGGCGGTGAGGATCCAGGCCCTGCCCGGCTGGCCAGCGCTGGAATGCGCCACGTACCGTCTGGGGAGCCGGCAGCGATCTCGGAAGCGGCGATGAGCGCGCTGGTGGTGGAGCACGCTGCGCCAGGCGGGCGATCTGCCGAGCAGGATTTCGGGCTGGCGGTGGTGCCGCTGGGGCTCAACGGCGCCGGAGGCAGCGGCTGCGGCGGGGAAGTGGCTGCGGGGGCGTGTTTCGGTGGCACGCCGTTGCTGAAGGTGGCGCACCAGTCGGGGACGGCCGTTCAACCCGGCGTCCACGATGAAGCTGGTGACGACCTATGCGGCCCTGTCGATGCTGGGGGCCGGACTACCGCTGGACGACGCGCTTCTGCACTACCGGACCGATCAGAAATGGGGTGCTGCAGGGTGATCTGGTCATGCGGGTCGGGGGATCCGCACCTGGTGATCGAGACCGATGCGCTGGATGGCCGATCTGCGGGCGCAGGGGCTGACGACGATTCGCGGCAATCTGGTGATCGACGACGAGCCGCTTCGCGGTGGGACCCGGCCTATGGGGAGCGCGTTCGACGGTGATGCCTCGCGGGCCTACAACGTGCGGCCGTGGGCGGCGCTGACCAACTTCGCAAAGGCCAGCAAACTGGTGGTGACCCGAAGTCGAAACAGCTGGTGCTGGATCCGCCGCTGGCCGATGTGCAGCTGCGCTATGACGTGAAGGTGCTCAGGGGCCGGTGCCGTGGCGGGGCGACGCGGGTGTCGGTGGCCGACGGGGCCACACTGGCCGGCCGGCCGCAGGTGGCGGTGAACGGGACGCAGGTCGGCAGCCTGCAGGCCGCTGCAGTTCTATGCGCGCGTGCTGGATCACCAGCAGTTCGTGCACGCATCTTCAAGGCGGCCTGGAAGAACATGGGGGGCCAGTTCCTCGGCCGGACACGGATCGAACCGGGCGCGGCAAAGCGTGCGCGGCCGCTGTATGCATGGCAGTCGTCGCTGGACCTGGGCGAGGTGGTGCACCAGATCAACAAGTTCAGCAACAACGTGATGACCCGGATGCTGCTGCTGGAGATGGCGGCGGCGAAGGGACGGGCGCGCTGGCGCCCCGAGGTGTGGGACAGTGTGCTGCACGGCTGGTACCGGTCGCAGGGCATGCCGATGGCCTCGCTGACGATGGAGAATGGTTCGGGGCCTGTCGCGGCAGGCGCGCATCTCGACGTGACATGGTGGTGCTGCTGGCCTCGCAGCCCAGAGCCCCTGAGCCCGGTGGTTCCGAGCAGTCGCTGCCGGTGGTGGGCATCGACGGCACGATGAAGACGCGGCTGCGGCTGGATCAGTGGCGGGACAGGCCGCAGATCAAGACCGGCACGCTGCAGGAGGGTACGGCCATTGCCGGCGTACGTGACGGCAGCGTCGGCGGCGCTATGCGCTGTCGCTGATGATCAACGGGAAAGTACCCGGCCGAGCGTGCCCCTGCATGCGCAGGAACGACTGCTGCGGTGGGTGTACCGGCATGGGTAAAAGCGGTATAGTTGGTACGTCATGATTGGGGTGTAGATCACCCCGTGAAGGATTGGCAATGAGTCCGTTTGCCCGGGGTGTGGGGCTGTGCATGTTGTCGCAGGTACTGTTCGGTGTGCTGTATCTGTTCAGTCACTGGATGGCACCGGTCAGCGGGACGGATGTGTTTGCGCTGCGGGTGATGGTGATGCTGGCGGCGCTGCTGCTGTTGCTGGGGGCCCGCAGGCGGGGTTGAAGGGCACTGGACCATCTGGTGCGGCAGCAGCTGGGGCATGGCGTGCGGCGCTGTGTTTCTGGCGGGCACGCTGATCGTGGCCAGCCAGCGGTAGCTGTTCATGTGGGGGCCGGTCAACGGCGAGGGCGTGAATGTGGCCATCGGGTACTTTCTCGTATCCGCTGGGCATGGCGCTGGCGGCGGGTATGGCTGAAGGAGCGGCTCAACCGCCGCCAGCTGCTGGCCCTGGGGCTACGCCGTGCTGGGGGTGGCGCACGAGTATGGGCCACGCGCAGTTTCTCCTGGGCCTCGCTGTGGGTGTGCGTGCTGTTTCCGCCCTATTATCTGAGCCGCCGCGTGATGGGCATTCCGGCGCTGCCGGGGCTGACGCTGGACCTGTGCCTGACGGTGCCGGTGATGCTGGTGTACCTGATGGTGCACGGCGATGCGCTGGCCGTGGTGCGCGACGAGCCGCGATTGCTGGCTGCTGCTGCCGGCGCTGGGGCTGGTGAGTTCGGTGGGTATGGTGGCGCATCTGCGCGCCGGGCTGCTGCTGCCCTTCGGGCTGTTTGCGCTGCTCAGCTATACGGGGCCGGTACTGCTGTTTCTGGCCGCGGTACTGGTGCTGGATGCGCCGGTGAGCGCGGGGGCGTGGTGAGACTTATGGGCCGATCTGGGCGGCGCTGATGCTGCTGGCCTGGGATGGGCTGCGGCAGTGGCGGCGGTCGCGGCGGGTGGGGGCGGCTGGGGTTGTGAAACGGGTGGAGGCGGTGAAGCTGGCCTGATGACGATGCCCGGACGCCGCGGAAACATTGTTTCCGGAAGAAACGCCCGGTGCTGGACAGGCTGACGGTCTTTTACGAAAGCTTCGCCGGGCTGACGACACTGACGGAAGAGGGCTGAGGGGAAGGTGCCTGCTGGATATTTCCCGTGCTTCGTCCTCCGGTCATGCATGGTCTCTTCCACCGTGCGTGGGATTGCAGCCCGGCCTCCTGCGTGTAACCGATGACGGCAGGTTTCACTGCAGCCGGAACACCTCATCCAGCCTTTGCGCCGTGAGTGCCTGATCAGTCCAGCGGTCCATCTGTTCCAGGCTGGCCTGCTGCAGCCGCTGTTCGGTGGCTGTATCCAGAGGGCCGAAGCGGCTGACCAGCAGCTTGGCGAGTATCCTGCGCTGGGTGCGCTCGGCTCCCAGCTGGATGCCTTCCTGGCGACCGCGTTCTTCACCCAGCTGGATACCTTCTTCCCGGCCACTTTCCCGGCCCTGCAGGATGCCCTGCTGGACCCCTTGCCGAATGCCTTCCTGCCGGCCCTGTTCCAGCCAGCGTTGCGTGAATGCGCCCATCTTTCTGTTCTCCGTGGGGTAGAGCTGTTCGTAGAGCCGCCACTCTTCGGCGGTCAGTGTGAGGTAGGTTTCGATGAGCGCAGACTCAGATATCCGACCCATACGCCCGCACGGCGGCGATCAGGTCGCTGATGTAGGGGTCGTGGATGTGCTGGCTGGCCAGGGCATCGTCCAGTTCGAGCAGGTAGTCGATGTTGTGCCCGAGGTGGCCGGTGGCGTTGGCGATGATGGGGGCGACGGTGGCCACCGAGGTGTCGGTCTCGTACCAAGGCTGGGCCGGCGTCATGACGAAGACGATGGACTGCACGAGCCGGCCGTCGGCCAGCGGACATCCTGCCAGAGGGGAGATAGGTGCCGCCGATCATCTCCCGCATCCAGACGATCAGCAGCTCTTCGCGCAGTTCCTCCTCGCGCAGCCGGAAGGCGATGCCGGTGGTGGCGCTCATCTCGCGGCCGCGGGCCAGGGCCAGCATGCGGCCGGGCTGTTCGGGGGTGCCGCGCCCGGCCGTGAGCTTCATGCAGAAGCTGCGGTGCCAGCCACGCAGGGTGGCCTGCTGCTGTTCGGCGGTGTGGATGAGCGGGTTCCAGATGAGGGAGCCGTAGGCGAAGATCCAGACCGGTGCGAAGGGGTCGGGGCGCTGGGCCAGCATGTGGTCCAGCGATGCTTCGAGCTGTTCGCGCGTCCACCACTGGCCGGGAATCTTTGCAAAGGAGCGGATGTAGTCGCCGCTCTGCAGAGAATTCGCGGGTGAGGGGCTGGGTTTGGGCGTTCGTTTCATCTGGAACCTGCAGCCTCAGTACCCGACGGTCAGGCCGTCCGGGTTGCGCGGGTCGGAGTAGCCCCAGAGTTCGCCCTGCTCGGCCTGGATGGTCTGGGAGCGGCCCATGGCGGCTTTTTCGACGACGTTGTGGCCTCGCTGCTTCAGCAGTTCGATGGTGTCGACGGGGAAGCCGCGCTCGACGCCGCAGTTCATCGGGCGTCCACTGGTGATGGAAGCGTGGGGCGGCTGCGGCTTCGGCCGGGTTCATGCCGTGGTCGACGGCATTGCTGACAGTTTCCAGCACGGTGGTGATGATGCGCGCGCCGCCGGGGTGCCGGTGACCAGCCAGGGCTTGCCCTTCCTGAGCACGAAGGTGGGGGTCATGGACGAGTGGCCGTTTGCGCGGGCCGACGGCATTGGCTTCACCGCCGACCAGGCCGTAGGCGTTGGGCACGCCAGCGAGCGGAGAAGTCATCCATTTCGTTGTTGAGCAGGACTGCCGGTGCCCGGGGCGACGTGCCGGTGCCGAAGTTGGTGTTCAGCGTGTGGGTGACGGCCACGGCGTTGCTCTGGCATCCATGACCGAGTAGTGGGTGGTCTGGTCGCTTTCGTAGGGCTGGGGTTTGCCGGGCTTGATGTCCTTCGCCGGTTTGGCCTGGGCGGGGTCGATCTGGCCGCGCAGCAGGGCGGCGTATTGCGCGAGGTCAGCCCGGTCACGGGAACCTGCACGAAGTCAGGGTCACGCAGGTATTCCGCCCGGTCGGCGTAGGCCAGTTTCATGGCTTCGGCCATGTGGTGGACGGTCTGGGCGCTGTTCTGGCCCCAGGTGCCGATGGGCCAGCCATCCATGATGTTGAGCATCTGGACGAGGTGGATGCCGCCGGACGACGGGGGTGGCATGGTGACCACTTCGAACTGGCGATAGCTGCCCCGGATGGGGTACGCTCGACGGCCTTGTAGCCGGCCAGGTCTGCTAGCGGTGATCAGGCCGTGGTGGCGCTGGCTGTCAGCCACGATCTTTCTGGCAATGGGGCCCTTGTAGAAGGCATCGGGGCCCTCGGCGGCGATGAGCTTGAGGCTGGCGGCCAGATCTTTCTGGACCAGTTTGTCACCGGCCTTGAGGGGGGCGCCGTTTCTCCAGAAGATGGCGCGGGAAGACGGCCATTTGCCGAGGGTTTCGCGCTCGGTTTTTGAAAGCTGGCGGCCAGCGGGTGCGGTGATGGTGAAAGCCCTTCTCGGCCAGGGTGATGGCGGGGGCCATCACGCGCGTGAGCGGCAGGCGGCCCCATTTCTTCTGGGCGTGGGTCAGGCCGGCGACGGTGCCCGGGAACGCCCACGGCTGCGTGGGTGTAGAGCGATTTGCCGTCGATGACGTTGCCCTTCTTGTCCTGAAAGACCGTTTTGGTGGCGGCGGCAGGGGCGGTTTCACGGAAGTCGAGGGCGACGTATTCACCGCTGCGGGCGTCGTGCACCATCATGAAGCCGCCACCGCCGATGTTTGCCGGCATTGGGCAGAACGACGGCCAGCGCGAAGCCGACGGCCACGGCGGCATCGATGGCGTTGCCGCCGGCCTTGAGGATGTCGACACCGACTTCACTGGCCAGCGCCTGTTCGCTGGCCACCATGCCGCGTTTGGCCACCACGGGATGGAAGACATCCATCTGGGCGTCGTAGCGGGCGGCAGCGGCCTGGGTGAGCTGGGCGCTGCGAATGGCAATGTCGGGCGAGGCCAGCCGGTCGGTCTGCTCCTTGCTGAGCGGGCCGGTGGTGGTGAGCTGCAGGCGCTCAGGGTGAGGGCCAGCAGGGCGGCCAGCAGGGGCGGCTGGCCGCAGAGCCGTGGCGGCGGTGCGGACGGGGGCCGGTGACAGGGGTGCCGTGCTGGCCGGGTCTGGCAGGGTGCGTGCGGGGGCTGCGCAGCATGGGATGGTTCTCCTCGAAACGTGTCAGGGGTCGCGGTGGCGGTCTTGCCGGTCTGGCCCGATGGACAGGCCGGATGGTTGAGCCGCAGCGCTCCATTGGGGAGCTCCGGTGCCGGATCTGCGGGAAATCGCAGAACCTGCCCATGTTGCAGGCAGGCGTCGGCATCGAGGGGCCTTGTCGAAATGTTTTGATTTGTCAGTTTTATAACAAAGGGCGTGGCTCTGGCCGATCAGTATCCGGGGTGGATGCGGGTTTGGCGGGAAAACTGGCTGAAAAGGGGCGACGTGCTGCAGGATCCTTTCAGTCGGTAGATCCAGGGGTGGGGATGAATGAGTCCATGACACGCTCCAGGGTTCCCAGGACATTCAGGGACTGAGCCCGACTACGGCCCGCAGGGCTGCGCAGGCCCAGAAGTTCCCAGCCGTCCGGGATCTGGCCACAGAAAGATAGGGGAACGTTGCCGCCCAAGGGGTGATGCAGCTCAGAGACCCAGATCTTTCCACAGCGCATCGACCCGGGCTTTTCACCTGGTCGGGCATGACGATGGGCGTGCCCCACTCGCGGAGTGGTCTCGCCGGGCCACTTGTTGGTGGCGTCGATGCCCATTTTCGAACCGAAGGGCCGCTGACGGGGAGGCGAAGTCGAGGTAGTCGATGGGGGTGTTCTCGACCAGGGTCAGGTCGCGTGCCGGGTCGACGCGGGTGGTCATGGCCCAGATGACTTCCTGCCAGTTGCGGATGTCGATGTCATCATCGACGACGATGATGAATTTTGTGTACATGAGACTGTCGCAGGAAGCTCCAGATGCCGAACATGACACGCTTGGCATGGCCGGCATAGGCCTTCTTCATGGAGACGACGGCCAGCCGGTAGGGAGCAGCCTTCGGGGGGCAGATAGAAGTCGGTGATCTCGGGGAACTGCCGGGTGAGCAGCGGTACGAACACCTCGTTGAGCGCCACGCCGAGCACGGCCGGTTCGTCGGGCGGCTTGCCGGTGTAGGTGGAATGGTAGAGGGCGTTGCGACGGTGGGTGAGGCGGTTCACGGTGAAGACAGGGAACCAGTCCTGCTCGTTGTAGTAGCCGGTGTGGTCGCCGTAGGGGCCTTCGAGAGCCATTTCGTAGCCGGTCAGGGCGGCCGGGGGCAACGGCCCCTGCCAGCCCAGGCGGCGGGCGTGCGCCAGGGTCTTTTCGCCGTCGGGGTCGGGCATCAGGTGGCCTTCCAGCACCATTTCCGCGGTGGCGGGCACGTTCAGTTCGGTGCCGGGCACCTTGACGAGTTCCGTACGGGCGCCACGCAGCAGGCCGGCAAACTGGTATTCGGACAGCGTATCGGGCACGGGGGTGACGGCACCGAGGATGGTGGCCGGATCGGCCCCCAGCACGGTGGCCAGGGGGAAGGGCTGCCCGGGGAACTTCCTGCGGAACTCGAGAAAGTCCAGCGCGCCGCCGCGGTGGGCCAGCCAGCGCATGATGGTCTGGTTGCGGCCGATGAGCTGCTGGCGGTAGATGCCGAGGTTCTGTCGCGGCTTGCCGGGCCGCGCGTGACCACCAGCCCCAGGTGATCAGCGGGGCCGCATCGCCCGGCCAGCAGTGCTGGATGGGCAGGGCGGTGAGATCGACGTTGCTGCCTTCGATGACGACATCCTGGCGAGGGGCCGCTGCTGCCGATCTTCGGCGCCATGTTCATGACCTGGCGCAGGACGGGAAACTTGTCCCAGGCGTCCTTCAGGCCGCGTGGCGGCTCGGGCTCCTTCAGGTAGGCCAGCAGCCTGCCGACCTCGCGCAGGGCGGTGGTGGACTCCTCGCCCATGCCGAGGGGCGGCGCGTTCAGGGGTGCCGAACAGGTTGAGTGAGCACGGGGAACTTCCAGCGGTGCGTACCGTCGGCCGGCTGTTCGAACAGCGGGCGGGGACCACCGGCGCGCAGGACGCGGTCGGGAGATCTCGGTCATTTCCAGCCGGGGTGAGACGGGGACGCCGATGCGGCGCAGCTGGCCGCGGCCTTCGAGGGTCCTGGATGAATTCGCGGAGGTCGGTGTAGCGCAGGGACATGGGAAGCGGAATGTTTTCGGCAGGACGACGGGTGTGCGGTGGCGTATGTTTGGGGCCGGCGGGACCTGAGTCACGTGCCGGGCAGGCGGGCGGCCACGTGCGCAGATACCGGCCCATCAGGAAAAACCCTGGTCAACAGGCGCTGCCCCAGCCAGCCCGACGCGGTCTATGGCGGGGACCCGACGGGCCGGTGTGACGGAAAGGCTGCATCCGGCGCGGCCCTGTTGGCATTCTGCGTCGTGCTGCAGCGGTCGGCCATGGGCAGGAGGCAAACGCCGCCAACTACGCATGTGTCACGCTGTGACGATGGGCGCTGGATGTGGCGCGCCGGCCGTTCATCAGGTGGGCGCCGAAGCGGGCGTGATCGTCAGTTCCGGTGAGATGCAAAGGTGAAACCGCACGTGCTGCGCGTCGGCAGCGAAAATGCTGATAAAAATGCGCAGTGCTTGTTGTGCAAATTGTTGCTTTTGACAAGGCAGACTTGACCGCCGGGCGGTTGGGGTCTGCCGTCTGCGGAGTGCAGCAGTGCCGGTGGCCGGGGTGCGTTGCGCGCCGGCCCGGCATCGACCGACTGCCGGTTGGGAGCGCCTATTTTTCTGGCTTTGGGGCGCCGCCTGTCTGCTGCCCGTCCGCTGCACCATCCTGTCCATGCAGTGCCATCTGAGCTCCAGGAGCCTTCCCGTCATGCCAGCTTTTTGCCGTCTGCCCCTGTGCCCACTGCCCGTGCCGGGCACTGTCCATCCGCCAGCCGCGTGTCAGGCCGTTCCTAGCCGGCCGCCTGTGGCTGGCGCATGGTTGCCGGCACTGCCCTGGTGTTCGGTGGCATGCCGGCTTGGGCCGATGCAGCCGGAGCGGCGCCGGTGGTCGAGCGCACCCAGCCGCTGTCGCGTGCCGATGAAGGCACGGTCCTGCCAGCCGCGGTCCGGTCGCAGGCGCCGGTGCAGCAGGCCCGGCCGGGACGGAGCGCGAGACCGTGTGGTCGATGGCACGGCCGCCCGTGCTGGCAGCAGAGCGGGAGCAACCTGATGGCCGCGGCCGGTCAGGCTCGGCGTACGGTGGCGCCACGTACCGCCAGCCGTGCCTCGGCGGGGCCGGCGCCCGTGAGGCCGCTGCGCGTCGGCCCGTGCATCCCGTACGGATCGCGCCGTCCGGGCCCAGCGCAGCCGCCGGCCGGGCCAGCGTTGGCACGAGGTTCGCGCGGCGGCATCCGCAAGATCACCGCCACCGACCGCGCCACCACGCGCGGTGCCGGCGCCATCCGCCTGACCCGTGCCGAACGGGGGCGTGGTGCGGCACATCTCGCGCCAGTTCCGTGCAGGAAAGCTCCATCGAGCAGTACGCCAGCTATGCCCGTCAGGCCGGCCGGGTCTACAACATCGACCCCTACCTGATCCTGGCCATCATGGCTACCGAGTCCAGCTTCAACCCGCGGGCCGAGAGCGGGTGGGGCAGGGCCTGATGCAGGTGCACACCCGTGTGCACAGGAAGCGTTTCAAGCCCTATGGCAGCACGAAAACCGTGTGGGAGCCGAAGGTCAACATTCTGCGTGGGCAGCAGCATCCTGTCCGACTACCTGAAGCGCTAGCGGCAGCGAGCGCCGCGCGCTGAAAAGCCCATGTGGGCGCTGCCCGCCTGCCGCACGACGGCGGCTACGGCAACAAGGTACTGAGCCGGCGTGACGAGTTCGTGTCGGTTTCGGTGGCCGCGCGCAATGGCGCCACCTCGCAGGCAACGGCCTCGCAGGCTGACCGCGGTGGCCGCGAGCCGGTCGATCTCTGAGTGTTTCTCAACGCCTCACGCTGAACCCTTGACGGAAAACACCTCCGCTGCACGCCAGGAACGGCTGGCGCGTCTGGTGCAGCGCCTGCGCCGGCAGGTGCGGGGCGAGTGCAGCTGGTGGCCGGTATGGCCAGGCTGCTGCGGTGGATTCGTCCGATGTTCCGGCTGCGCTGGCAATGGCCCGCGAGCTGGCCGTGCCCGTGTACATGGGGGCAGGGGCGCCCGGCCGGCACAGGGCAGGTGGCGCCTGTCGTCCGGCATGCCCGTGCGGTGCGGTCCATCCGGCCCCTGGGTCTCCTTCGGTCCTCCTCTGCCCTGTCTGTCATGGCAGAACCTTCCGGACCCTTCAGCCCCGTGGCCTCCCTGCCGGGTGTACGAGGCCCTGTGGATCGACCCGTCGGCACATCTGACCCGCGCGGCTCATTTCGACGCCGCCCGTGGCCTGATCGAACTGCATGCCGGGGGTACGCCTGGCCAGACATCAATCGCCTGCTGGCCCCGGCATGGCTGGTGGCTGCCCTTTGAGACCGATACCGCTGCCGACGTGAGCGGTGGGCGGGCTGGCCGGACTGGACGCGGCAACCGCACCCCGGCCTGGGGCACGATGGCCGACCGGCTGCTGGCCATCGATGCCGTGCTCGATGACGGCACGGTGCAACGCTTCGGGCCGTTCGGCGAGCGTCCCCGGTGGCTGACCCGTGGCCGGGCCGGGCAGCTGGTGTCCGCGCTGTTTGGCGTGGCGGCGCAGGTGGCGACCGATATCCACCAGCACTGGCCGGCCGGCATGCGGGTGCCGGATGGCTATCTGCTCGATGCCTTTCATCCCCGTCCCTCACGTCCCTATACCCCGGATGGTTCGGTCACATCTGGCCCATCTGCTCGCCGCTCAGGGAACGCTGGCCTGGTCGCGCCAGTCTGACCTGGTCGTCGCGGCGGCGCCCGGCAGTCCTGCTGGGCTGCGTTCGTGTTTCCGTCGGCCGGGACCGCGCTGGCGCGTGGTGGCACCGTGGCTGCAGGCCGCGCCTTCTGCGCAGACCGGCGGGGCGCATCAGGGCGATGATCCGGGTGATGATCGGGCGATGCTCAGGCCTCGGCCCCTGCTGCTGCTGCGACCGGACGGACCGCGCCTGGCCACCTCGCACGCCACGCAGATGACCGGGCGCTGATAGGCCGCCGGCGTGGCGTCGAGGAGAAACCGTACTGGCGTGGGATGGTGCCGGGCCTGGCCGGCGGCAGCGCAGGGCGCCGCCGCCAGCCTGACAGAGCCGTGCACGTAGAGGGGGATGGGCGGTGCCATGGTCCCTCCGGCTCAGTGGGCAGGGCGACGTGATGCCGGCTGGTGACCTGGCCCGCTGCGGCGTACCGTCTGCGTGGCGCGCGTTTTTCGGGGACACCGATGCGGCCGTGCAGGTGGCGCGCAACGGCGGCTGGCGCAGGAACTGTCTCGGGCATGCCCGGCGGGCTGCTGGCGGGCTGGTGCTGGCGGGGACACGACAGGCGGCACGGCAGCTGGCGTGCGTGCGACACCAGACGCCACGCTCATCTGGCGGCAGCCGCTGGGCGAGCTGGTGATGCCGCAGCCGCGTGGGTCTACGGTGCGCCTTTTGCAGGTACTCCCTTTCCCGGTGGCGTACCGTTGCCTGCTGGTGCATCAGGGCTGGAGGGGCGCCAGGGCAGGATGGTGGCACGACTGGATGGTGCTGCGGCTGGATGGTGTGGAATGGCCGGATGAGTGCAGCGGTCCGATGGCGCGCCGCTGGCCGGACATCTGGCGCCCTGTGGCCGCAGGATCCGGCCGTCATGGTGGACCGGTGGCGGCGTGTCGGAACGGCTGGCGTCGCTGGGACTGGCTGTGCGATGGCGGGGACAGCTGGCGTCGGAGAGCTGCAACTGCGTCTGCGGGTATCCGGGTGGTTCCCCGAAAGAGGCGCGGGCGTGATGGCCAGCCAACAGCAGGTGGCGGCCGTGCTGGCGATGTGCAGCCACCCCGCTGGACGCCGGCACTGCGGGAGGCGTTTTGGCCAGAGTGCGCGCGGCCTTCGATCCGGCTGGGGTGTGGTGGGGCGTTGAGTCCATCACACGCGCTGACGCGTAGGGACAGATCCGCCTCGTACCGGCCGCGTCTTTCGTGCGACACGTATCCGTCTGGGACCGTTTTTCCTGCTTCCTGCTTCTTCCGGTGGACGCCTCCGCCCGGCCGGTGTCTGTTCGCCCGGTCAGCGCTGCTCGACCACCCATCCGGTCGGTGCGCAGGGCATGGCAGGGGCCCTGGGCGCCTCATCCGCACCGGCCGGTCGTCCTTCGCTGTTCAGAACACGGCCGGCCTGCGCGACGGTCATCAGGCGATGCACATGGCGGCTGCCCGAAGGCGGGCAGCTGGCCGCTCTGCCAGCGCTGGCCAGCCCGGGGCCGAACCAGCTGTTGAAGGCGTGCAGCAGGGCGAGAGCGCAGGTGATGCCCAGGCTCAGCCCCAGCATCTGCCCATCGAGAACAGGCTGTTGCCGCTGGCCGCCAGTTCGGTGTCCAGATCCTTAGCGTCACCGTGTTCATGGCACGTGAACTGGCTGAACTGACGGCCACAGCGCCAGATGCGCGGTCGCAGCCACAGGGCTGGTCGCGGGCGCCATCAGCGCAAAGGAGGCCACGATGACCAGCAGCAGCGCGTGTTGACGATCAGCACTCGCCGGTAGCCGTGCCGCGGCCGATGTCGCACGGCCCGCTGGTTGCGATGCTGGCCAGCGTGACCGGCAGCAGCAGTACGCCGGCCTCGGCCGGCGAAAAATCCATGGCCAGCTGCAGGAGCAGCGGCAGCAGATAGCATGGCGCCCGGGCCGATCCGTGCGAACAGGTTGCCCAGCACGCCGACCCGGTGGCTGGAAATGGCAAACAGCGCCGTCGGAAGATCGGGGCCGGATGGCGCAGCGCGTGTGAGCTGTAGGCCCGTCAGGGGCGGCCATGCCGGCGATCATCAGCAGAACCACCAGCGCACTGGCCCAGCCTCGGCGCCCATGCCCATCCAGCGCGCAGCGACAGCGCCACCATGGCCAGCACCAGCGTGGCATAGCCGGCCGATCGAAGCGGCCGGTATCGGGCGCGCCGGATGTTGGGCATGAAGGGTCGTGGGCCAGCGGCGCCCACCAGCCCCACGCCCGGGCAGGCTGATCAGGAAGATCCAGTGCCACGAGGGCGCTCTCCACGCAGCCAGCCGCCCAGCGGGGCCGATCAGCGGTCCGATCGTCCCGGAATGGCCACGAAACTCGCGGCCGGCAGCAGCCTGTTCGCGCGGGAAATGCTGCAGGATGACCAGCCGGCCCACGGGCAGCAGCGTGGCGGGCGCCTGCGCCTCACGCAGGATGCGGGCGAGGATCAGCTCATCCAGATCGGTGGCTATGGCACGGGCCGCCGACCGCGCGTGAACAGCACGATGGCCCAGAAGAACACCCGCCGCGTGCCGAAGCGGTCGGCCACAGCCGCTGGCCGGGATCAGCGAGGCCATGGTGAGCATGTAGGCCACCACCACGGGCCTGCATGCGCAGCGGGCTGCCCAGGCTGGTGGCCGCTGGCGGGCAGCGCCGTGTTGACGATGGTGCCGTCCAGTGTCTGCATGAAGAACCCCCACGCCGCCAGCCACAGCAGGATACGGGCGTGAAGCGGCGGTGGATGGGGGCTGGCAGACGGCATGATCACGACAAACGGGGGGTGGGGATGGTGCGGCGGGAAGGGACTGAATGGCGGAAAAGCGCGGAAGCGGACATGGGGAGCGTGGACGGACCCTGCCGCAGTGCAGTCATGCGGTACGCCGACGACTGGGCTAGCAGGGGGTTGACGAATACGTCCCCTGACACGCCTCCTGTCGGGAGAACCGGCAAGATAGTCGCTGCCGTTCATCGGCAGCAGGCTGGCACGACGGCAGGCGCGGCCGGGCGGGGTGCGATGTTGCAGGAAAGCGCCGCGGTCATGGGCCTGTGTGGTGCCAGCAAGGTGCCATGATCATGCCAGGCGATGTAGAAAGCACCATGGCCATGGGCGGGACGTGGATCGGTGAATGGGGGCGGGGGCTTTTCGGCCGTCGTGGCCTGACGTACGATGCGAGCATGATGAAAAATGCTTTTCCGAACCCCCGTCCGTGTTTCTGGAAGCGACCCTGGCGGGTCAGCCTGTTTGCTGACCTCCCGGCCAGTGGAGGCGCGGCAAGCACCGCCGGCATCATCGGCCTCCACGTCCCAGACGCGGTGAAGGACGCGGCCATCCCGCCGGCATCGGGCCGAGCCGGTGGCGCAGGGCGTAGGCGGCCGGTGCGGACGCGGCGCTGCTGCTGGTCATGCGCGCCGGACGCGCCCAGGATGGCATGCAGGGGATGGTCATGAACAGGCCCGCCCTGCGCAGGCTGGCAATGCCGGATGGCACGCGCAGGCGGGCATGCCACGGCGTGCCGCACCGCGGCGCGGCGCCGTATTGCCGTGGCGGCCCTGCCGGCGCCGCCCAGAAACCCTGAAGCTGATCCTGGCGGGCGGCCTGCCCCGTACGAGGAAAGACGGTACCGTGTTCGGCAACTACGAGGGCAGACTGCCCCGCCAGCGGCGCGGCTACTACACCGAGCACACCGTCCGCACGCCCGAGAGCGCTCACGGGGCGCACGCCGGATCGTCACGGCGGCTGCCGCAGTGTACAGCGAATTCTTCTATACAGACGATCACTACCAGACCTTTCGCAGGATCGATCACCCATGACTGCTCATTCAATATCCGACGCCACGCGGTAGCCGCCACCGCTGCCTGCGACAAGAATGTCTACCCGCGCTGCCCAGCAGACTGACCAGACCCCGCTCGTGTGCGACCGCAGCGGGGGCCTGAGCAAAGCGGCCGTGCTGGCCGCCCCATGAGGGGGCTGCATCTGCCGGCCCATTATGGCAGCAACCTGATGCCCTCTACGACTGTCTGACCGACCTCGAGCCCGGTGAGGAAGCCGAGCGCCCGGGTTTCGTGCTGCTCAGGAGAACCTGCCGGATGTGGCCCATTTCCCGGCCGATGATCGCAGGCATGCTGCTGGATCTGTTCCGCGACGCGGCCGACTTCTTCTACGACACGACACAGCCTCCGGGTGTTCCTGGCACTCGGTTCGCAAACAGGCGTGACTGAGGGAGGCTGCCGGTGTCGTGTTCACGCCGAGATCGCCCAGCGTAGCCTGCAGCACCGCCAGCCCCACCAGGCCGGCTGCGTTTCGGTGCGCAGCACGCAGCCGGAGCAAGGCACCCGCCACCCATGGGCTCTTTGCTCCCGCCATTCTTCCTCCGACAGACCCGATTCCGGCCCGCAGAGCAGCCAGGCGGCGCGGTATGCGACCGGATCCGATCCAGAGAAGCAGGGCCTCACCAGCCGGAAAGAAAAAGCGGGTGCCTGACGATGACGCGCAGCCCACTGACGGAAGCGTGTCGTCCGTTGACGATGGCGAGCCCCGTGGCAACCCTGCCGGCGAGGGCCGAGGCAACAGAAGCGGGTAAGGCCGGAAGCTGGATGTGCGACGCCGAACACGGTGTCGGCCTGTGCAGGCAGGGCCTGTCCGGGCGAAAGCCTGTGCCATCTGGTGCATGGCCCGCGCGGCTCAGCGATGCCCGTGCCGTCGGGTCCAGCACCCAGCGCCGTTTCCGTGGCAGCCGGCGCGGGCAGGGCCGCCAGCCAGCGCTCCAGCGGCTGGATGGGTGCCAGCGTGGGCAGCCGGCTCGCGTCCGCACTGCATGGCTGCGCGGTTGCCGCGCACGACCAGCTGCCAGTGTTCCCGGCGTTTTTCCGCACGGGCACGCCGAGCTTCACCCACACCGCGGGCCGACAGTGCAGCGGGGACGATGTGGCTCACGCCGCTCCACCGCCTTTTTCGATGGTCCACAGTCCATCTTCTCGGCCGTGCTCGGGCACTGCGCCAGACCCAGCTGGACCCGCGGCAGCGGCTCGGGCGGCAGCTCGACCAGCAGTCTCCACCCGGGCAGGGAATGCTCGTGCTGGCCAGCCGGGCACGCTCAGCACGCCCGACTGGCCGTCGAAGACTTCCAGCTCGTCACCCACCGTGCGGCGCAGCACCCGCGGCAGATCGTGGGCCGCCGGCCCGTCCAGGGAGGCTGGGGGCAGATCGGCCAGCGTCTGCGGGAGGATGCTCCTGGACAGCAGTGAGGAAAGATGTATGCGCATGCGAGAGATCCTTGCCCGACCCGCACGGAGACCCGGCATGCCGTCGAGGCCACCGCGATCTCGCTGCCTGAGATAGCCTCCGCGCGCAGCGCAGTGAATGCCTGGCAGCCATGCTCTTGCACAGGCACCGCAGGGCTTCGCTGAATGCAAATAGCAGTTACATTGGCGTCCGGTATACTGTGCAGAGACCCGCTTTTTCGACTTCGTTCGTCCCTTTCTGCCATGACCATCCATCTCGTTTCCGAGATCATCGTCAGCCGACGGGCCGGAATCACCTCTCCGCACGACGGGGCGAATCCTTCACCGACAACGCAGACGACCCTGCGCCCGAGCAGGATGGGACCGACGGTGTGACCGAGGTCGATTGACGTGCATCTGGACGGCACGGGCCGTGAGACCTCTCGTCAGCACCGGCTGGCCCGCAACTTCCGCAGCCCGACACCGCCCGCCGCATGGCCAGCGCCGTGCGCGTGCTGGCCATGGATGCCATCGAGAGAGGCGCGAAGTCCGGCCACTGGCATGCCGATGGGCATGGCCGACATCGCCGTGGCCCTGTGGTCGGCGCACCTCAAGCCTGGCCAGCCGAGCACCTGCTCGACCGCGACCTTCGTGCTCACCGATGGTCATGGCTCGACGCTGCTGTACGCGCTGCCTGCGCAGTTACAGCCTCTCCGTCGACGACATCCAGAACTTCCGCCAGCTGCATTCCAAAACGCCACTCGAAGTGGGCGTGACGGGCGTGGAAACCACCACCGGCCCGCTGCAGGGCGCCAATGCGCTCGGCATGGCGCTGGCTGCAACTGCTGGCCGGCGAGTTCAGCCGTCGGCCACACCATCGTCGATCCCCTTCACCTGGGTCTTTGCCGGTGACGGCTGCTCGGATGGAGGCACTCGCAGCCGAGGCCTTGCGCCCCGGCCGGGCGTGCATCGCCTC